>Ga0114922_10000907_pt1 | contig 28313 bp, 29 predicted proteins | sample AartaG_FD_100975 | JGI IMG/M metagenome (GOLD analysis project Ga0114922, IMG submission 100975) | Deep subsurface microbial communities from Aarhus Bay to uncover new lineages of life (NeLLi) - Aarhus_00045 metaG | ecosystem: Environmental > Aquatic > Marine > Oceanic > Sediment | place... | reverse complement strand
GGCTCTGTTACCGCCAGGTATTAATCCGCGATTATTGGTGGCTACGTACCACCTTGTCGCATAAGCTTTATCGGCTTGTGACGACGTTTACAATCACGGCGCCGGTCGTTCCATATTTTCTACCTTTTCAAATGATTTCGTCAGACGGGGCCGGACCCTAAGATATTGATTATTGATTAATGATTATTGATTATTGAGAGAGATGAGATTCTTAGACCCATTCGACTATGCACAGGGTGAAGGGGGATGAGATTGCCGCGTCGGCCTACGGCCTCCTCGCAATGACAATTGGTTAGTCAATAGTCATACGGTTTTTTGCCCTGCTTTATTCGGCTTTTTGTTTGCATTTGGCGCAGGGTGTCGGTTAAAAGTTCCGCCAGTTTCTTATCGCCCATATTCTTTGCCTGCTCAGCCGATATCGCTTTGCCGTAGCAGACCCGAATCGAGCCTGGCGAAAACAGCTTCTTATGCCTCGGCCAGCACTCAAAGGCCCCGAACGGATTCAGGGCCTTAAATCCGCCAAGTATAGAGAAAAAAATACGGGACAAACAAAAATGCTCATCCCGTTTACCTTACAACACGACTTAACTCAACATGCTGATACTTTATGAAGACAATTTCGCACTGACCAACCGGTTTAGACTTATTTTTTCTTCGGCAGCTTCAAGTGCGAGCTGACGATGTACCTCCGGTGGTACTCGAACCACAAATTTGCCGCTATACCGTCGTGAGTGAATTGGCTCAGGTACAGATTCATCGTTCGCTTCCATATCTTTTACAACATCAGCTACAACCTTAAGAATACCCTGGATAGCTTTTTCTGGAGTGGAAGCGAGAAAGCTTAAGCTCGGAAACTCCGCGCACAAGCCCACATGCTGGTTATCATCTTCGGACCAAATTACTCGATATGCGTAATGGTTAATCTTTGGCAGTTTTTTCATTTTGCAACCTCTCGATAGCTTTGAGTACCTGCTTCACCTGGTAGGCTTTGGCCATACCTTTGTCGTTCTGGATGTTGACGCGTGGGTCACCTTTCCAGGGCATCGGGTAAATACGATGATTACTCCTGCGCTGCCGTGCCTGCCCAAAGTAATGCTCGCACACCTGACAAAGTTCCCTGAACCGGACTCCTTTGGGATTCTTTTGCATACCATTCAGAATTTCAGCAATCCTTGCCACAGCTAAATAGTAGCAATATTGATACTATTTGTCAAATGAAAAATATGGATTTTTTAAGAAATTTCCATAAGTGCTGGATATTTTACGACTTAAAAACCCGCCAAAAATGAAAAAATTGGCTGTGGGATTTGGCCCAACTGCTATAATTTTCTCGCTATGATTAATTACCACCACCCAAGAATAAGATTGATAAATGATTCCTTCAGACGGGACAGATTTCCGCTGCGCTACAATATTGATTAGTCAATAGTCATAGGGTTTTTTGCCGTGTTTTACTCGGCTTTCCGTCTGCATCCGACGCAGGGTGTCGGTCAAAACTTCCGCCAGTTTTTTGTCGCCCATATTCTTTGCCTGCTCAGCCAATATCGCTGTGCCGTAGCAGACCCGAATCGAGCCGGGCGAAAACAGCTTCTTATGCCTCGGCCAACACTCAAAGGCCCCGTCAATCACCACCGGCACAACCGCCGCCCCTGAGCGTCTGCACAAAAGGCCAAGGCCCGGCTTCAACGGCGAAATCTTACCATCGTACGTACGGGTCCCTTCCGGAAAAAGACAGACTCCCTCACCTTTTTTGAGTTTGCCGATGACCTTCCTCATTGCGGATATGTCCGCTTCGCCCTGCTTTAGAGGTATCGCATTGACCGAAGCAATCAGCGGGCCGAAGAACCAATTGGAAAAAAGTGAATCACGCGCTAAAAAGCACGAAGGTCTCTTTAAGGGCCCGACGCAAAATATCGGGTCAAGATAGCTCTGGTGGTTACTGACCAATACGAAGGCACCTTTTTTAGGGACATTGTCTCTGCCGTAGGTACGCACTCGAAAAAACAAAATGCAAAAAAATTTACAAACCCAGCGCGCGTACCAAAACCATGCTGCATTTAGTTTTTCCTTAAGCATTTTTCTTTGGGTTCCCATTTGGGTTCCCGCTTTGCGGGGGCCCTCGCTATCTTTTTGCGAAATGGGGTCCCTCTTTCACATAACCCAAAAGCTTTTCCACAACCTGTTCGATACTCAAATCGGTCGTGTCAACAACAATGGCATCTTCGGCCGGTCTTAACGGCCCGACCGTTCTGTTCTGGTCGCTTTTGTCCCTTTCTTCGATGGCCTTTTGTATTTGCTCAAGGGATTCATCGCCGCCTTTGGCCCGCAGCTCAGCTTGTCTTCTTCTGGCCCTCTCGATAGAATCAGCCGTCAGATAAAATTTTATATCAGCATCGCTGAACGCCACTGTGCCCTGGTCTCTTCCTTCGGTAACTATTTTTCCCCGGCCTGCCGCGAATCGCCTTTGCATTTGAACTAATTTCTCCCTCGCTTTCGGTGAAGAGGCGATATGCCGCGCATTGGCGGTTATCTGCGGCCGGCGTATCTGCTCGGTAACGTCAATCCCATCGATGCAGACCACCATTTTGTCATCCCTGAGAGAGAATTGAAAATCGCTCGCTTCCATAATGCCGAGCAGCTCGTCTTTATCGCTCAAATCGACCCCGGCCTGCATCGCAGCCAACGTTACGGCCCGATACATCGCACCGGTATCGAGAAAGCTCGCCCCCAATCTCTCGGCAAGAAGCCGGGCCGCGGTACTCTTACCGCCGGCCGCAGGACCATCAATTGTAATAATCAAATCCGCCATCTTATATCTGGCCAATGGTTACCTGCTCACTACTTACCAACCTTGACCACAACGATACTCGTATCATCAATCTGCCTGGCAAGTCCCACAAACCGCCTTCTGTATCCGAGTATATCTTTAATCATCTGCTCTGCCGAACCCGCGGTAAATTTCTTTGCGGTCTGTAACAAATTTCCTCTGCCCCATAATTCGTTATCGAAGTTGACCGCATCAATCAGGCCATCGGTATAAAACAGCAGACTGTCACCGGCTTTTAACTCAACGGTTTCAATCTCATATTCGGCCTGCGGATCGACACCCAGTACGAGTCCACCCTTTTCGAGGTCCATAATTTGCCCGTCTCTTATCAGCACCGTCGGCTCATGACCGCAATTGCAATATGTTATAGTCCCTTTTTCAGCATCGATGACCGCGTAAAAAAATGTGATAAATTCCCCGCCACTGCACTCGCCGCATATCATCTTATTGAGCTTATTTGTAATTGCCTCTATTGCCCTGCCCCCGCCTTCGATATCTGCATAAGCCCGCACGGCACTTCTAAAACAGCTCATCATAAGCGCTGCCGGCATGCCTTTACCCATCACATCCGCAATCGCCACTACGATACAATTGTCACTGACTTTAAGGAAATCATAAAAGTCACCGCCGACATCAAAACACGGGATATAAGCAGCCGCTATATCCAGACGCGGTATCTGTGGAGGCCTTTGGGGAATCATCTTTCGCTGAATAAGCCCTGCCAAGTGCATCTGCTCGGCCATATGTGCGCCTTCAATCGCCTCTGCGTACAGCCTGGCGTTCGTTATCGCCACCGCACACTGCGAAGCAACCGCCCTGGCAAGGTTAATATCATCTTCGTAAAAGCGCTTCGGCCTCGGGCTGTAAAGCCGAAGCACGCCAATCGAATTGCCTTTGAACTGCATAGCAACGGTGAGCTGGCTGACAAGACCCTCTTTGATTGTCGCCTCTTTATATTTGACCCTGCCGTCGACACGCATATCGTCCAGCACAATCGCCTCGCCTGCAAAAGCAGCTTTAATCACGGGGTCGTTTTTCGAGACCACGCCCTTATTGCGGTACTCTTCACTGAGTCCGTAGGTGCTTCGCATTTTCAAATCGCCGGCCTCTTCATCCAGCAGCCGAATTGAGCAGGCCTTGACCCCGACAATCCTCACCGCGGCCTCTGCTAATTTGTCCAGCACCTCCTGGAGCGAAAACTCGCCCGCCACCAGCGTGGAAAGCTGATAAATCTGCTCATCTCTTTCTATTTGTTTCTTTGTCTTTTTCGCCATAATCAACCGATATCATAAACCAACAGGATTATACTCAACTTATCGCACCCGGTGAACCTTTATTTATTCTACTGCTGCCACTTGCATTAAGAAATGAGTGGGACTATTATACGTGTCCTGACTCTAATTGGTTCAAATATGCAATACGATATACGCAATACGGCATACGAAAAATGATTGCCAAACATATAATTTTCACCGGCCGGGTCCAGGGTGTCGGCTTTCGCTTCACCGCTCGCAGGGCGGCAAGTCGCCGACAATTGACCGGCTTCGTACGCAACGTGCCGAACGGCACCGTCGAGATGCTCGCCCAGGGACGTCCTGAGGATATAGATGATTGCATCCAGGACTTAAAAGAATATTTTGCCGGCTATCTTAGAGAAACGAAAATCGTAGAAATTCCCCCCGACCCAAAACACTCAGACTTCAAAATCACCTTTTAACAAACCTGCCCCAAAATTCCTCCGCTACGCATCTTTGCGATGTACGATATACGCAATACGCAATACGACACTATTCCGCCAGATGTCGGATAAGGCCGAGTTTTCGAGGCACAACCAGGTCCGCGGTTCTGGCCGGCTGGTCTTCCTTTATTTTGTAATTGACGTCCATTATCTCGACAAACTCCGCCGTGTACTCCTTCAGCACGCCGCAGTGTTCGAATATCTTATCGCCCTTAACCATCTCAAGCACAACTTTATGGCCGATATATCTTTCCAACAGTGGCTCGTAAGAGGAGCCCATCGAACCCATCAGCTCCTGCTTCATCTGGGAGACATATTTATCCTGCGAAGTCAGCATCTTACCCGCCGGTGTGGCCTTTTTAGCCTGGCTGATTAACAGATTAACAATCTCAACCACTGAGTCCCTGACTGTTCGTAAAACGTTCAACATTCTTCTTTTGAGTCTGCGCCACGGCCCCGGGTGATATGTCTTTTTCAACTCTTTTTGTCTTGCCTTCTTATTCTCATCGCTGAGCTCATCGTGGAACCTAATCACAGCTTCGATCTTCGGATACTCATATTTATACAGAATATAGCTGACCTCATCGTGTCCTTGTTCATCTTTGTGTTTTTCCGGATAGACAAATTCCAGCCCTGTATTTTCCACCCTCAATTTACCCCATATCGTCTTACCGGATGTTTCCTCCAGAGTCACCATATTCCGCTCAAAATCTCTCAGGCACTTATCTCTGCTTCTTTTTCTGATAAAAGCTGCAACACCCGCGGCAAAGATAATAAAAAGGATAGTTATAGCAGTCGCACTGTCACCAAACATAATATTTATTTAGCCGCTCAAATTATTGAGCGGTTCTCTCCTTTTCGAATTTATTGGGATGTTCGTAATTCAAATCTTCGCCAGGATAACGGTATAATTCTTGCCGTAAAACTCGGCACACTTCGGACAGGTCGTATAGAAAAAGTACATTTTCTCCATCTGCTTTGCTTTCGATTTTACATACTCTTTCATTTCTTTCGCCCACTGCCCGGCATTCTTGTATGGCCCTTCAAAGACCTTGGTCAGAAAAGTCCCTGATATTCTTTCCATCTTCGCCCCCGGCACCTCTTTGGCCACTGCGATATAGATATCAGCTCCCCAGAGAGATTTTTCATCCGAAAGCATAAGGGGTAAAGGCACAAGAGCATCGGCCTGTTGAATCATTTCCATATTTTTGACCATTACTTTTGCGAAATTCAGCGGGATGTGAAAGAAGCTTCTGACGTGGTCTTTAATAAATAACTTATCCTGAAAGGTTACCTCTTTCTCATCCCACGGCTCAGGCTTAAATCTCGGACAGCAGCCTGTCTCTGAATCTTCATAAAGCTTTTCCATAATTATCACCTCATTTTCAGTAAAAAAAACTCATGAAAAATTATAATACCTGTTCCTACTTGAATGTCCATATTGATTTTTTTGAGGAAAAGGCCTGCCTGTGCGGTCTGTAATTAAAAAAAATGCTGTTCTGCCGGCCTTCGCTGCCCGATTTGCCATATATGTTAAGATATTTTCGCTATTTTCGTAGGCAAAATCTTGCCATCTTGATACAATAAAATGATATTTACATCTCCGGGAAAATTTCCAAATTATTTTGGAATTCTTAAAAATATTATGAGTTTTCATCCGGTCATGCGTCATTAATATTGTAACCTAAACGACAGAAAAGGTCGGTCAATTTAGAAAGGAGCTATTATGTTCAATTCAAGAATTTTGAGAAACGGCGTCGTGGTGGCAACAGTAGCTATATTGGCTGCCGGTGGTGTGTTGGCGAGGGGGGCGGCCAAGAAGCGCAAGAACCCCGGCATGATGTGGGCAATCCCGGGCAAGAGCCTGCTCTGTGTGCGTATCAACAAATTTGACGGTACTCTTGATTCAGTCAATGCGTTTTTGAAGGATGTGGCTCCGGCTGAGACTGACGCAAAAGCCGCATTGCTTTCCAAGCTGACCGGATTTCTCGGCGGCGATAACCTCAGAGGCGTCAACAAGAAAGGCAACATTGCGATCTTTGCCCTGAGCGTTCCAGGCGAGTCGGCGGGTCGCGGCCCGATGGGTAATTTGTTCATCGGTGTTCTTCTGCCGGTTAGGAAATACGAGAATTTCATTTCCCGAAATCCCAATTGCGACGAGCCTGATGACGAGGGCATCTCGACAATCACAGTCAACGGCGAAGCTCGGGGTCTGGCGATGAATTTCCGCCGGTATGCTCTGCTTTGCCCGCCGAATGCCCGCGAGAATCTGATAAAGGTCAGGAAACTGATGAACCAGAGGAAACGCAGCCTGGGCGCCAGCCTCGATCCCGATGCAAGGAAGCAGGCTGCAAGCTCGCCTGTATGGGTGTATTTAAATGTAAAGCAAGGCTCTCAAGTGATCCAGCCGATACTTTTCGGCGGGCTCGCGAAAATGAAGGCCGAATTAGAGAAGGCCAAAGAGAGCGGTGAAAAGATGCCGGTGGATCCTGCCGGGATCATAAGTTTCTACGGCGGCATCATCAAGACGGTGCTCGATGGTACCGAAAACGTTACGGTTGCGCTGGTGCCAAGCGCCGAAGCGTGCAACGTGACCTTAGGCCTAAAGCCCATTGCCGATTCCATGATGGCGAAGATCGTGGGCGAACCCCTTGATGGTGACCTCGACAATATGTTAGGTTATCTCGAAGACGGTGCGATGTTTAATGTGGCCACGAAAGTTGACCGCGAGAGTCTCAAGATTAGCTATACGGAACTCTTAAAGCTTGTGGGTAAGATGATTCCCGGGGGGCTGCCGGAGGCGGACATCGAACAATTGCAGGGATTGTTGACCAAAGGTATCGACGCGCTGGGTGATTCAGTGGCAATGACATTCGGCATCAATAGCGAACTCTCGCCGCCGTTTGCGGGTAAGTATGTCATCAAGGTCAAGGACCAGTCAGCGTTCGAGCAGGTGCTCGAAAAGGAACTGCAATTGATGGAAGAAGGGGTCTTTGCCGATCTGTACAAAGGCTTCGGCATGGAAATGGAGGTCGAGATCGACGAAGATGCGGGCACCTACAAAGGCGTCCAAATCGGCGGGGCTCAAGTGGCATTCAAGGCAGGTGGCGGCGACGATATGCAGGCCCAGATGTTCGAGAAGATGTTCGGTGACGGTCTTGATTACCGTTGGGCATTCGCAAAGGGAAACTGCGTGTATACCGTTGGCAGCAATGCAGACGAGACGATTCGCGAGTTAATAGACCAGGTCAGGGCCGGCGGTCCCAAGCAAATCAGCTCGGAGACCAGGGCTGCTCTGGAGGCGATTGGCGAGAGCGACGAAGCCGACGTAATCGGTACGATAAATTATGTCCGTGCAATCACAATGGCGTTCGGTTTTATGCCTCTTCCGGAAGACTTTGACAGGACTCAACTCAAAGTGGCGAGCAAGAGTAGCATCGCCTTTTCAGGCCGGACTACAGACGAGGGCAAATTGGCGCTGAAGATTGTGCTTCCCAAGAAGCACGTGCAGGAAATCCAATCTGTATTTAAGACATTGATTCCTCAAATAGAGAAGCATCAAAAAGAGCTGAGGGAGAAACACCGCTCGGAGCAAAAGGAATCAAACGCCTGACAAATCGATAACGAAGCCGGGCCGTGAATTCCGATGTAATCGGGGACAGCGGCCCGGCAGACTTTAGGGAACCTCTAAAAATTCATTTTAGAGAATTGTTACTGGCCTTCCAGTTTCAGCCCTGCCTTCTGGAGCGCAGTAAGCGCTCGCTTATGGCCCTTCTCGTATCCATACCAGGCATCGACCATTTTTCCCTCCCTGTCAATAATGTAATTCAACGGCACGCCGCTCATCTTGTAACCATCAAACCCCACCCTCACAGCAACGTCCGAGGAATCCAAAATATTCGGAAACGTCGCTGAATTCTCCTTAAGAAACTCCAGAGATAATCACCATCACCGATAAGGATTCCACCTTCGAGCCCCCCGCTATTGATTGTCTCCACACGGAAATGATTCGGCTTTTTCATCCAAATCGTGTAGGTGCAGCGCCCTATTTCGCGGCCCTTACTTTCCCATCTGTAGTCGCTTTTATAGGAAAGGCTATCGGCGCTCCGCATCGTCTCAATCATTTTTTCGTATAGTGCCCGTGCCTCAGGTTCATCCGCGAATTTTACATCAGGCGACTCATCCTCGAATGTGATGTCAGATGGATCCTGTTGCTGTTCCGGGCCGAAGAAATAAATAGCCAAACACACCAATACCGCGACAACAACAACCATACTCCACAAAACGACTTTGTTTCTCATTTGCTTCACCTATAACATTTCTTCTGTAATTTCCGCCAACGCCTCTGGCCTCGCAATGCCCAAAGGGCTATTCGGGCCAAAGTGTTTTAGCATTCCAGCGGCAAACTTTCTGTTTACGCCTTGCTACTAACTATTCTATAACGACCGCCGTGCCTTTGGCGGAGGCCATCAAAAGCGACTTGTTTTTGGAGGCAACGTTATCGTAGTCCAGAGCGAAGCCAACAATGGCATTGGCGCCCAATTTCAACGCTTCTTCTTTAGCCTCGGCGATAACATCATCCTGCATCGACTTCATAACTTCCTGATACGAGGCCGAGCGTCCGCCAAAGATGTCGCGAAAAGACGTGAAGAAGTCACGGACAATATTGACGGCCCTGACATTCCGCGCAATCACAATACCTTTGTATTCCTTGATTTTAATCCCATCTAAAATCGGCGTAGTAAAGATTTGAACATCGTTCATCAGACTTCATTCTCCCTTCTATTTTTCGTTATACTTTGTAAAATGTAGTTGCGAGCCAGTCAAAGCCGAACGCGGCAATCTAACAATAATCAATAACAAATACTAAATCATACTTCTTCTGCTTTCTTCCTTATGCCAGACTTAGTCCGAGCTTATAGGCCTCTTGCAAACGCTCCGGTTTCAGGCGAATCTCTCCTATTCTGCTGACGCCGGGGGCAATAATCACACCGACCAGGCTCATCTGCAAATATTCAAGACACTTCTGGAAAAATTCCACGACCGGCCCGGCGGTTTCCGGGCCCTCTTCCTCGAAGGGGACCGCTATCACCGCGGATTTACCCCGAATCTTTTCCCTGTTATCGGGGCAGTTAAAGTACACGAACCGGTCAATGAAGGCCTTCATCAGGGCGGTCGGCCCAAACCAATATACCGGCGTGCCGAAGATTATCACATCGCTTTGAATAATCCTCGGATATATAGCCTGCATATCATCGTTCTTATTACAATCTGTCCCCTTCCAGCATGCGTGACATCCGTCGCACTCCCTGATGGTTAAATCGCCCAAAAACAGCTCATCCACCAAAGCACCTTTTTCCTTTGCCCCTTCTGCTATCTTGGAGACGAGTATGTGGGTATTTCCATTCCTCCGCGGACTTCCCACAACTGCAAGTATTCTCTTCATAATCAGACTCCCCTAAGTCTTCGGCCTTACCCGTTTAGCCAATATCTTGTCTTTGTGATTTTTCCGGCACCTTGCACCGGGTTGAACATTTCGGACACCGCACAATCTTTCCGGCATTTTCCATGGCCGTTTTAATATTCCGCCCACAGATACAATTAAAGCGTATGAATTCCTCTTTTGGCTTCTCCGGCTCCGGCTGTATCGTTTCCAGTCCGGCCTTTTCTGTCTCTGATTTTACCAATTCCTGCTGCCAGTATGCAATATCTCTTCTGAGCTCTTCCGGTTTCTGCCTCTTCTCGAAGCCCAGCAGCTCCAGAAGCGACTTCTCGTCCCGCAGCATGACAATATACTTTTTCTTGAGCATTATAATCGCCAGCCCGAATCCTGCCAAAAAACCGCTTATATGAGCATCATAAGCAACGCCACCCAGCTGGTTTCTGCTCAGTACTGCACCGAGCACGTCGAAAGCAAACCACAGCAAAATCATCCAGTAACCTGAAACGCTGAACCAAACTGGGTAAAAGATTAACAAAAAGAAGCAGCTTATCGAATTCTCCGGAAAGAACACAAGATACATTCCGACAATACCGTTTATTGCCGCACTGGCCCCGATCATCGAGCCGCCTGCGAATATGAGGTGGGTAATTGCCGCTATCATACCAAGGCCCAGGTAAACCGGCAGATAAAGTACATTGCCAAGCTTCGAGCACACGGCGTTGCCGAACAGCCAGAGGAAAAGCATATTCCCTAACAGATGAAGCAGCCCCCCATGCAGCCACATATATCCGAAGATACCTTTTATTCCCCATCCCCTCAGCACAAGCTGGGCCAGAATCCCCTTCTCCATATACCCATTCAAAGTCCCACCCTGGTATATGAACTGGTTGATTTCCACTACCAGCAGGACGAATATCACAATCACCACCAGGACCAGCAGCCGGTTCACAACCGGCGGATGGTCAAAGGGAACATCTACGCGATAAGGAATAAACACGTCAAAGACTCCTTAAAAACTATGCCATCCGATCGAGCTGTTAAACAATTTCACCAATAACTGTCACACTCGAAAGCAGCTTCCGCATACGCTCCGGTCCTCGCTTTTTTCACTTTCTTTTTTCCTTTTGACTTGTGTTCTCAGCCTCTATCTTTTCACGAACAGACTGCCCGGCAGTTGCTTTATCAGGCCTTTCAGGCGCAGCGATACCAGAGACGCATTAACGCTTCCCGCCGCCAGATCGGTATCCGCGATAATTTCTTCTATGTGCTGCGGCTCTTTATGGAGACATTCATAAATCGTTTTTTCAGAACCGCTCAGCTTTAGTTCTTTAATATCGAACAGCGGCGTCTCTATCTTTTCGGCCGCCTTTTCCGCAGCGGTACTTACGTGGTCTTCTAATTGGTCGCCGATATACCCGAGCCCTTCCATCACGTCCTCGACGGATTCTATCAGCTTGGCCCCCTGTTTTAGCAGTTGATGTGTGCCTTTACTCAACGGCGAATCAATCTTCCCCGGCACCGCCATCACCTCACGATTATTTTCCAGTGCAGCCCTTGCCGTAATCAATGCCCCCGATCGCAGCCCCGCCTCGACAACAATTGTCCCTAACGACAATCCCGCTATTATTCTGTTACGTGGCGGGAAGTTCTCCGACAACGGCTCGTATCCCAACGGCAATTCGCTAATGCACGCGCCGGACTCAGCTATAAGCTCAAACAACTTTTTATTCTCCGGCGGATAAATATTTGCCAGCCCGCAGCCCTGCACCGCAATTGTTCGCCCGCCGGCTGATAACGCACCCTGATGTACGGCGGTATCTATCCCCCGAGCCATCCCAGAACAAATAGTAAAGCCCGCCGAGCTTAAAAAATGGGCAAGCCGGGAAGCCTGCTCCTGGCCATACAAACTGCAGCGCCGCGAGCCGACCATCGAAATCGCCAAATTATCTTCCCTGCTCAGACTTCCCTTTACGTAAAGAACCGGCGGAGGGTCGTAAATCTTTTTCAACACAGGCGGGTATCGCTCATCGTTAATATTGATTATCCAGACACCGAGCTTCGCTGCTAATTCCAGCTCAGCGGTAACATCGAACTTGCCACGTGTCGCGGCAAATTGTTCAGCGGTTTTGAAACCCACCCCGTCAATTTTGGCTAATTCACTAACTGAAGCGCCCAGCGCCCTGTCCGCTGAGCCGAAGTGTTTTATGAGCTTTGCAAAAGTAGTAGGGCCAACACTATCAGTCCTGATTAATCTGAGCCATTTTTCTATATCAGCAGAATTGGGCTGCGATTTTGCCATTATTCAGCTCCTCGCAAAATAGAAATTATAAAGCCACGGACACCCGTCCACGGCGGATATCCATATTTGCCATTCCCGCCCCGCATCGTAGTGCGGGGTAAACTCCTGCGGGAATCCAGCTTTTTCGTTCTGGACCCCTGTTTTCGCAGGGGTCACATTCTCGGTTTTTCTTTTCCACAACAGATACTATTTAACCACGAAGAGTACGAAGGCACAAAGAAAAATCAACCGCTTATTTCCCTAAAGCGGATATTAGCTTTTTTCTTTTCTGTATCTGTTTGGTGTGTTAGACTATCAGTGTTTTCGTTAAGGAAAGAATTCCACAGAAAGGATGCTATGAATCAGCCGAATGAAGAAACTTACAATAATATGGATTTCCTCCCCCGCTCAGAGTCGAGGACAGGCCTGCACGTGAATGACAATGGGAGTATAAGAGTTGCTAACGAGCATGGAACAGCAACCATACACGAAAAACTAAACGTTGAGGGGATGAGATTCCACTTCATCGGGGCAGGCGGTGTCGGGATGAGCGGGCTGGCACAGCTTCTGATGAAACACGAGGCGATTGTTACCGGCTCAGACCAAACACTAAGCGATGTTATAGACGGACTTCGGCAGACGGGGGCAGATATAAAAATCGGCCACCGGGCAAGGAACCTTAGCCTGGGAACGAATGCGGTCGTTATCTCGGCGGCGATAAAAGAAAACAATCCGGAATTGAAACTGGCGCGGGAGCGAGGATACAAAGTCTATAAGTACGCCCAGATGTTGGGGGAGTTAATGGGCCGCTATGAGGGTATCGCTGTAAGCGGGACGCACGGCAAAAGCACAACGAGCGGATGGCTTATCTATGTGCTCAAACAAGCCGGCGTCGAGCCGAACTTTATCATCGGGGCCAGAATTAGTCAGTTGGGCATCTCTTCGGGGGTGACAAATAGCAAATATTTCGTGGCGGAGGCCTGCGAATACGATAGAAGCTTTCTGAACTTGAAGCCGAAAATCACCTGCATACTGAATATCGAGCAGGACCATCTGGATTACTATAAGAATGAAGATGAGATAGTCGAGACGTTTGGTGAATTCGCTCTGGGGACCAAGCCGAGAGGCGTGCTGATTGCCAACGGGAATGATGCAAACGTGGCAAAGATTATCAGGCAGACGGCATCCAATCTGCGCTGTGAGACTTTTGGGCTTGATGAACATTGTAATTTTTATGCCAAGAACATCACGCTAAATGATGGTCTTTATGCCTTTGACGTTTATCACAATGGTAAATTGTCAGGAGCGACTCGGATTTCGCTGCCGGGAAAGCATAATATACTAAACGCACTTGCAGTTGTGGCTATGGCGGTTAAAGCAGGGCTGGAGCCACAGCAGGTACTCGAGCTGCTGCCGGGCTTTAGTGGTATTGACCGTCGGCTCATGTTGAAGGGGCGGTTCGGCGAAATCACTGTTCTCGACGACTACGCTCACCACCCGACGGAGATAAGGGCATCATTGCAGGCGATACGGCAGAGGTATCAGCCGAAACGAATCTGGTGTATTTTTCAGCCGCACCAGTACAGCAGAACAAGATTTTTGCTTGATGATTTCGCAGAAAGCTTTAAGCTTGCCGATATAACTATTGTGCCGGATATTTACTTTGTCCGGGATTCGCAGTCAACTAAAAAAGAGGTTAACGCCCGGATACTTGTCGGAAGGTTGCGGGCAAATGGAGCTGAGGCGTTATTTGTCGATGGCTTCGGGGCTATTTGCGATTACTTAGAGAGCAATGTAACAGCCGGCGATGTAGTAGTTACTATGGGAGCAGGCGATATTTGGAAAGTAGCAGATGAATTCATTCAGCGATTTAGAGGAAATAGTTGAGACTGATTATCCGTTGGCCAGGCGGACGTGGTACGGGCTTGGGGGGCCGGCTGATTATTTTATCAGGCCGAAAACGGTTGAGCAGCTCAAAAAAGTTGTCCGGCGGTGTGGCGAAAACAATATCCGGATTTACGTGATGGGGTTCGGCTCCAACCTGCTCATCAGTGACAAAGGCCTGCGGGCGGCAGTGATAAAGCTTGAGTCAGAGCAGTTCGCACAGATAGAGTTCGAGGGTGAAGAGGTTACGGCCTGGGCGGGGGCGGAATTGAGCAAGCTGGTTTTAACGTGTGTGGAAAAGGGACTTTCGGGCATCGAGGCCCTGACAGGGATACCGGGTTCTGTCGGTGGGGCGGTGAAAATGAATGCGGGGGGCAACTTTGGAGATTTTGGGGCAGCGGTGGAAACCGTTACGCTGATGGACAGCGATGGCAACATTTTTGAAAAGAGCAAGCCGGAACTGGTATTCGACTACCGCCAGACAAATATCACTGCAAAATTCGTTCTCAACGCCCGGTTGAAACTTAACACGGCTGACCCGGAGCAAATCATGCGGACGGTGAAAGAAATCTGGATTTATAAAAAGAACAATCAGCCTCTGAATACGAGGAATTCCGGCTGCATATTTAAGAATCCGAGGGGTGTTTCGGCCGGTGCTTTGATTGACAGGGCCGGTCTAAAAGGGCTGCAAATCGGCGGGGCTTTAGTCAGTGAAAAACATGCAAATTTCATAACCGCTGAAAAAGAGTGCACAAGCCGTGACGTTATGAGATTGATAGAGGCCATAAAACAGAGAGTTAAAGAGCAGTTCGACACCGAGCTGGAACTTGAAATTGAGGTCTGGGATTAAGGAACTGAAAAAAAGTGAGCAGTAAATTAAAAGTGACTGTCCTTACTGGGGGTATCGGGTCCGAGCGTGAAATAAGTATCCAAAGCGGTGAGTGTGTTTCAGAAGCGTTAAGAGAGGCCGGCTTTGATGTAGTAACAGCCGACGTTCGACCGGACAATCTTGATATTTTGGAAGACAGCAGCGTTGATGTTTTCTTCCCCGCCCTGCACGGCGAATTCGGCGAAGATGGGCAGCTCCAGCAAATACTCCACGATAAGTCCCTTGTTTATACGGGAAGCGGGCCAACAGCAAGCAAACTGGCGTTTGATAAAATGGCGAGCAAAAAGCTCTTTGCCGAAGCCGGTTTGGCTACACCTGCGGCGGTTGAGTTTAACGCGAGGACTAATATCAACCAGCTTGAAAAACAATTACAGTACCTTGCAGACGAATATGTTGTAAAGCCCGTAAAGCAGGGAAGCAGCGTTGGTGTCAGTATTATTGCCGAGGTGCACGAAGTCATTGACACGGTCCAGAAAACCTTCCGTGAGTTCGGCGATTGTATGATTGAAAAATTCATACGGGGCAAAGAAATAACAGTCAGCATCCTGGAAGATGTGGCGCTTCCAATTGTTGAGATTAGAAGTCAGACCGGCTTTTACGATTACCAGGCTAAATATATTGACGAGCAAACGGAGTATCTGTTCGATACGATTAGGGACCCCGCTCTGAGGGCACAAATCGAACAGGCGGCGATGGATTGTTTCTATGTACTCGGCTGCCGGCACTTTGCAAGAGTTGATTTTATGCTGAGCGATGAGGAAATTGCCTACGTACTGGAGCTTAATACAATTCCCGGCTTTACAACGCATTCACTTTTGCCCAAGGCAGCGGCGAAGGCTGGATTTACGATGAGCAACGTATGCTCGAAAATCGTCGAGGCGGCATATTCGCCGCTGGTAAGGGGCCAAGCGTGATATGAAATTATGGCAGCAAGAAGGAAAAGAAAAACAAGCAAGACGAAAAGAATATCATTTAAGCCCGGCACCTCAAAAAGGAAGAAAAAAAGACAAGCCAGCCGAGTCGGTCCGAGTTTGATAAGAATCTTAAAAATATTGGCAGTGGCCTGTGTTTTCGTGTGCGCCGCAGCCTGTGTTTTGGTGGGGATAGTGGCCGGCTTTTCCTTCTTAGAAAGATACGTAAAAGAAACTACCCCCGTTTCGGAGCAGACAATCCGTCTTGAGTTGGCGGACGTCCCGGCCTGGGTGAACGACCAGCTTAAGCAAAAGGTTCTGGCTGCGGCAAGAGGTGACGGCGAGGATTTACGACTTGATGAAAATGCCGCCGGCCCGGTGCAGCAGAATATCGCCAGAGAGGTCGTATGGCTGGATGAGGTAACAGTGCAGAGAACGCATGATGGATTCCACATCGAAGGACGGTGGCGAAGACCTGTGGGGCTGGTAAAATCGGGTCTGCGCCAATTTTACGTGGACGCCGAACAGGTGGTGCTCGATTTTGTTGAGATGCCGCATCTGCCGATAGTAAAGATAACAGGACTGCCGCTGATAACAAGAACGCCGCCGTTGGGTGAAGTCTGGCAGCGCGATGGCCTCGCTGCGGCGATGGAAATAATAAAGCGACTCGAACAGATGGACAGACTTGTTACGCCCGACAAGCCACTGCTTTTTGAAATCGACAGGGTCGATGTAAGCAATTTTAATGGCCGAGAAAACGCTCGGCACCCGCATGTTGTTATGTATGCGAAGGACAATACGCAGATTATATGGGGAGCTGAGGTGGGCAAATGGCAGCGGTATCTGGAATCAACGGACGAACAGAAAATAGCTAAGCTCTATAATTATTACAGGGAATTCGGTACACTCTCAGGTGAAGCAAAATACATCAATCTATGCGTCCCGCAGGACGATATCCCGCTGCCGATTGATAAATATTAGGCGTCTGCAAGACTGTTTAATGCAGTGGCCAGGTCGGTATAACGATAGGGGATTTGGAATTTTGTGCAGAGTGATTTAAGCTTCTCCAGGACCGACTCGCTCAATCTGCTTTGGAAATCCACATCGGCACTGCAATAAAAGATTCTACAACTTGCGAAACGATATTCATAGACCGTGCACTTGCCGTCGATGTTGTAAGGGCACTTGCCGCCCAGTGGTCGATTTGTCGGCATTGACTTGATGTTTTCGGCGCCCAGATTTTCAGTCAGATACATCAATTCCGGCGGGGTAACAAATAGACGGTGGTCGAAACCCTGCTCGGAGTCAGGGGCAGGCCCACCGAAATCACAACATTTACCACAAGCTTTGCATTGGCCGGTCAGCTTATTATTATCGCGGATTTGGGTGTCCAGCCAGGCGTAGATTTCAGCTACTTTTTCGAGGACTTGGTTAGTTGTTTGTTCCGCATCCTGCCACCATTTTTTGTTCCTTTTGATTTTTACTATTTCGTCACAGGTATAGAGTCTGCCCTGGTTGATGCCGGGGCATTTTTGGGCCGCTTTGTTCCAGGCATTGGGATTGGTTAAATTCTCAGGCCAAAAGGGCCAGGTCCTGCACTGGTTCGGGCGAACGGGGTAAATCATACATTTTTTTTGGCTTGCGATGTCTTGCAACAGTATGCAATCTCTGGTGCCGGGGTGCTCGATAATCGTTGTCCGCAGGCCGACGCGCTTCAAGTATTCTTGTCGCAACTGACCCACAGATATTTTCAGTAAATCTGCGATTATTTGAATCTCCGGCTTAGTAACCCAGATATAACCCTCGCCCGGCCCGGAGCAGCATCGCCCGCACTCTGCACATTCAAAATGAAGACCGCCAACATACCACAGATTTCTCTTAACCACAGATTTCACAAGATTTCAGATATGGTGGACATTGACCACACTATCAAGCTCAATCATCCCAACATTGAGATTCGATGGTTCTTTTGAGTCCATCTTCCAGAGCGATAAAAGCAGACAAGCTCCGTAGAGGTGAGAAATCTTCGATACATTCTGGAATTCGTTGAACAGCAATGTTCGTATCAAATCGTCTTCTACGACGGGCGCCAAGTTCAGTAGCTGTACGCAATATGTCGCGAAGTACTCTCTTAGGATTCGGAATACTTTCAACGTCCGATAGGGTGGGCAGATTCAAGGGTACAGTACCATTAGGGTTTCCCGCAGCTTGTCTTATAGCGTTTATATCAAATAGCAACCACGCTTCCGTCATCCGAATCGGCACCACACAAATGACGGCAGGCATCTGTCTATCAACACCTGCATTTGAAACAGCTTGGTTAATCTCACTCAAACGTTCTATTAAAGATGTAGTTTCAGCATCCCGATGGACGAAGAGCAAATCGCAAGGATATAGCTTTATGCTTTCCCGAATTTTCTCGTGCAATTCCCTTGGTGGCGTGCGTAACCGCCGAAGGTCGGACCAACGGCGTTGTATAGGTAAATTGGGAAAATGTTCTCGCAATAGCCAAGTAAGTATCGGCATAAGGGCCTTGTCTGAAGGACCATCTGAGAGTAAAGTGTATCTTATTTCCTCCATCTGACTCTATTTAACAGGCCCAAAACTAGGAAAATATGGAGCTACATCTTCACGGTCAATAACTCGTCTTTGTCGGGATATTCTATATTTCCTCCGTTTCTCTAAACTAATATCGTCCTCATCAAGGTCATGCTCCTGTGGAAGAACAGGATTAAGATAAGCCAGCAAATCCCCCATTTTGCAAATATCAACTTGGCCAGGTAATTTTTTTGCCCTCCATGTATTTGGTAGACAGCTAAAACTAACGCCGTTAAATCGTTTACCTGAACAAATCAATTCCTTAGGTTCCGCCACAAGCAATGTATCCTCGGGAACCTGTTGAACAACCGACGGGGAATGAGTGTTAACTATGACTTGACGGAGCGGATTTTCAAAATCCACCTGTTCGTCAACGTCTGTCGCAATGTCTTGCAAAAGTCTTATCATAGCTGGTATTCGTGCAGGATGAATACCATTTTCTGGTTCTTCAAGACATAAAACGCCTTGTACTTCAGGATCCTGTTCGAGAACGGCAAGTGCTAAGAAGCGCAAAGTTCCATCGGATAATGCACGGGCAGCATGCGAAGTCTTATCCTTTCCCATAACTTTTAGTGTTAGCAGTTCCCTCTTCTCATCACGGTCAATGGATACTTTGTAGACATCATCAATCAATTCAGCTAACCGATTGGCAATCCTAGTATAAACTCGGGGATTATTATTGTTGTTTGCTGTATCCAAACCATTTTGGCAGGCTAACCTATACAAGGTTGCCGAAAGATGAGAGCCACTCGAACTAAGCTTTGTAGGTGCTGAAAAATCATCGGCTTTACGCAAGGCTGATGGTTCAAGTTGTAAAAGTCGCCAAGACCGCATTTCACGACGTGCAAGCAATGCGGTGGGACTTTCAGCCGCATTTGTTGCTGAAAGAACTGTTCTTGGCAAGTTCATTGCTTGCCGGGAAAGAGGTCTGCCACGACTGCCGCCGTCCTGATGTAATTTTATTACTCGACTTTCATCTTGCCCTTCGGTAGATATGAAATCTTTCCCAGAACGCTTTCCGTGAACTGCCGAACTTCTCCAAGTAGGTTTATGAGAAAACAATAAATGCTTAAGAGCTTCTCCAACCTTGATATAGTTTAGCTGTTCCTTAATGATTTCAGGCGAGCCTAAAGACCCTAAATTCTCATTTTTTCTATATTTAAGAACCAAAGAATAACGAAGAAATGTAATGGTAGCTTTCGCTTTTTCTCCTAAATCATCTTCACCTTCGGATGGAACAATCATCTCTGCCTCAAAAGACATGTGAGATGCATAGTCATCACCATATCTTTGAAACAGGCTGCGAACGTCAGCCTTCCGGCCACCGTTTTCGTCACCACGTACAGTTAGGGCCGCCTCCATCAGTGGACGGTCAGCAAGAGCGCTGAGAAATCGAATAGAGTCGAACAAATTGGACTTTCCAACACCGTTAGGACCAGCGATGCAAGTAAAAGGACCAAATCGAACATCCACATCGACAAGGTTTTTGAAACCGGAAACTTTTAAGCGAGTTAGCATAATTTCACCATGTGAAATTTTACGAGGACCAGAGTATCATTAATCTAAGTTATAAACCTTGATACTCATTACTACTTTTACTACATTTCAATTCCAATGTCTAAATAATTTTTTGCTGGCTAATATAACTAAAGTTGCACATGGTGCGAATATCAACTTACATTTACCATTTCAGGATGGCTCCGGTGTCGGCGCTGGTAGCCATTGAGGCGTATTTTGCCAGATAGCCTTTGGTTATCCTTGGAGCAGGAGGTATCCAGGCCTCTTTGCGCTCGGTAAGCTCATCATCGGATAGCTTTACACTTATGCTATTATTCGGGATGTCGATTTCGATTATATCGCCATCTTTTAATAATCCGATGGGGCCGCCTACCGCGGCCTCGGGACTGATGTGGCCGATGCAGGCACCTCTTGTTCCACCGCTGAACCTGCCGTCTGTAACCAGGGCAACAGACTCGCCTAATCCGGCGCCCATAAGATAACTCGTCGGGCTTAACATCTCCTGCATACCAGGGCCGCCTTTGGGGCCTTCGCAGCGAATTACCACAACGTTACCCTCTTTGACTTTGCCGGCCAGGATGCCATCACAGGCCTGTTCCTGGCTCTCGAAGATAACGGCTGGGCCGGTGTGCGTGAGCATTGCAGAGGCGACTCCGGTGACCTTGACCACGCCGCCGTTAGGTGCAAGGTTGCCTGTTAGAATAACCAGGCCGCCGGTCTTCGAGTACGCATTATCGAGCGGATGGATGACTTCGGGATTTTTGATTCCGGCATCCGCTATGTTTTCGCCGAGCGTGGCGGTAGTTACCGTCAGGCAATCGGTGTTAAGAAGGTTCGTGACCTGACTGATTTCTTTTAGTATAGCGCTTATACCGCCGGCGGCGTCAACATCCTCTATGTGATATTTGCTGGACGGGGAGACTTTGCAGATGTTGGGACATTTGGCAGAGATTTCGTTTATGCGTTTGAGGTCGTATTTGATGCCGGCTTCATTGGCCACCGCTAATGTGTGCAGGATAGTATTTGTCGAGCCGCCCATCGCCATATCCAGAACAAGCGCGTTGTCCAATGATTTGGTATTGATTATATCCAGCGGTTTGATGTCCTTTTCGATAAGAGTCATAATCTGTTTGCCCGCTGCTTTGTAAAGCTGTTGGCGTTTTGGGTCAACGGCCAGGATTGTTCCGTTGCCGGGCAGTGCTATCCCTACTGCCTCGCAAAGACAGTTCATCGAGTTGGCAGTGAACATTCCGGAGCAGCTTCCCTCGGCCGGGCAGGCGGTTCTTTCAAGCTCCTTTAGCTGAGCTTCGTCAATTTTGCCGGCATTGAATTCTGCAACGCCTTCGAATATGCTGATAAGGTCAATGGCTTTTCCATCTTTTGTTTTCCCGGCGGCCATAGGCCCACCGGAGACGAAAATCGTCGGGATGTTCAGTCTGACGGCGGCCATCAACATTCCGGGTATGATTTTGTCGCAGTTTGGGATGCAGACAAGGCCGTCAAAACAGTGCGCCCGTGCCATAGTCTCGACTGAATCGGCGATGATTTCACGTGAGGCCAGGGAATATTTCATGCCGGTATGGCCCATAGCAATGCCGTCACAGACCGCTATTGTATTAAATTCAAAGGCAGCTCCGCCGGCCTGACGAACAGAGTCCTTGACCACCTGTGCTACTTTGTTAAGATGAACGTGGCCGGGGACTATTTCACAGAAGCTGTTGGCGATGCCGATGAACGGCTTGTCGATATCGCGGTCTTTAAGACCGCAGGCGTGAAGCAAACCACGGTGAGGGGCCCGCTGGAACCCCTTTTTGACTGTATCACTTTTCATAATACGGTTTCTCCAACAAATGGTTGACAAAGTAATCCGAAAAAAAAACCAAAAACTGAATTCTAACCGATGGTTGAAAGCAAATAAAGAAAATTCGGGTGTTTTTACCCGATGTCTATTTCCCGCCGTCGTTGCGGAAAAATCGGTTGTCTTTGAAGAAGAGCAAGCATATAATTGAAACTCGAATTTGTCACAAGATTAAAAAATCCACAGGGAGAATAAGTGATGTGTCAAGCCAAAACTTATAGTCTGGCAGCGGGTTCTACAGTTTGCCTGCTGCTTATATTGATCGGTTGTGCCGATACCGCCAAAGAAACCGCCGGGCCCGGGCTCGATCCGCAGGAACAAGAGCCTGCCGTAACGCTGGCATTGAAGTTTGCTCCTGAGGACCTGACAAGCTATAAGGTAATTACAGAGGCTGAAAACAGCGTTATATGGGGCGGACCTATAGCAAGCAAGCCTAAGGGCTTTACTGGTGGTCACACCGGCAACAAAATCGAGTTGACCTTTGCCCGGCGTATAAAAAGCATTGACGACCAAGGCAGCGCCGCTGCAGAGATTACAATCAAGGAGTTGAAATATTTAGCTAAGGCTAAAGACAGTATCATTCTGGATTTCGACAGCTCGCGAGAAAAAGACCGAAATGACCCTTTAGGTAAATTAATCGGGCAAAGTTATACCATAGAAATCACACCTTCCGGGCAGGTTACAAAGGTTATAGACGTAAGCAGTGCCCGAGCTGCCGTCGAGGGCAGCGCTTCAGTCAATAAAAGGGCTGCACAGTTACTTTCTGCTGAAGCAATCAAGAAACGACACAGCATCCCGGCACTGCTGGCTGCCGGGAAGAACCAGCTTCGAACAGGTGAGAATTGGAGCAATATAAAGACCTTTTCTTTCGGTCCAATGGGCTCAAAAACATACGAAAAAATTTATGAACTAAAAGAAATCAAAGACACGGATGGTCGCCGTATCGCCATTATCGAAATGAGTTTTATTCCCTCCTCGGAAAAGGCGAAGGAACTGCATAAAGAACAAGTAACAGGTATATTTTCACAAATGTTCGATAATCCTGTCGAAATATATACAGGCCGGTTAAAGCTGGATTTGACTGCCGGCGAAGTCGAACAATACTTTGAAGAATTCCGGTCCGAATGGGTCACCGTTGACCTGATGCCCCCCTCAGAAGAAGACAAAGAACCTGATACGTTGCGAATGGGAGCGACTCGTCTTTACCGCATTGAAAGAATAGATTAGAACCATTGAAAAGGAATGAAATTGAAAACCGCACTGACAATTCTGGCGATTGCCGTCATGAGCATCTCTGGAGGATGCGAGCCGGGCGCCGGGGTAAAAGAGCCGTTAATTAATAACAAAGAACTCTTGACCGTAGATTGGCAGGATGGCCGGAGGCTGGAATACAAGTTTGTCTCCAGAAGAGAGATAACCCTTGACTGGGACCCGACAGGGAAGCTATCCAAATCGGACAAGAGCACCCCTGATAAGTCCACCGAGTTAATGGAAATGGTCGTAGCATATACACCAATCGAAATAGACCCGTATGGGCTTACAACTATTGAGGCGACGTGCAAATCGGTCAAAGTGGTACGAAGCAAAGGGCAACAAAAAGACGCTGTGGAACACCTTGCCGGTAAAACTTTTACGTTTACAGTTGGGCCTACCGGAAAAATTGAGGACTATTCACAATTGGATGAATTGCTCAAAGAGACAGGCAACAAAGCATTTTTTACAGATGCCAACGGAAACAGAATTAAAGAACTTGATATGATATGCGATTTTATTGCGACTCAGTGGTTTCTATGGGATTCGGTATCCAGTCTAAAAAATCCTTCCCAGGGGGTGGCGGTGGGACAAAGCTGGATGTCGAAGCTTTCGGTACCATCTCCTATGGTTATGCGAAAGGCAAGAGACGTTACATACCAACTCGATGAAATTCGACAGAGCCAAAAGGGACGATTAGCCGTGATAAGCAGCTCTTACAGCATAGCCGACTCGGCTCCCCAAAGCTGGCCCATACCTTACTCCGGTAGATTCCAGATGAAGGGGACATTCGGTTTTCTCAGCAGGTATAAGCTTCTTGGCTTAGAAGGACAAGGCGAAGAACTGTTCAACGTCGAGGCTGGGCGAACAGAGCGATATAATCAGCGGTACCGGATGCAGTTAGAGGCCTCTATACCGATGGGCATTAGTGTAAAACCGATGATAACTATCACACAAAACCTGACGATGGAGCTTCTCGAATAACATAAGTGGAGGTAATTACATATTGGAACGCAAAAATCTATGGGCGCCGTGGCGAATTAAATACGTTCAGGGCCTGAACGAAAAAAGCGATTGTTTTATCTGCCATAATCTTAAAAATCCGCAGGATGACGATAAGAATCTTGTACTGTGGCGGACAGAAAAAAGCATCGTAATATTGAATCACTTTCCCTACAACAACGGCCATTTATTGATAGCACCGGCCCGGCACATCGGCGAGCTTGAGAAGGTAAGCGAAGACGAGCTGCTCGAAATGTTCAAGCTAATCAGAGAATCACAAAAAGCCCTGTCGCTGGCGATAAAACCGCACGGCTTTAATGTCGGTATGAATTTCGGTCGATGCAGCGGGGCAGGACTGCCCGAGCACCTGCACATTCACGTTGTCCCACGATGGGACGGAGATACGAACTTTATGAACGTGTGCAGCGATACCGATGTTATCAGTCAAAGTCTAATTGAGCTTCTTGAGCTGTTAAAACAGATAAGCAAAGAGCATAGTCTGCCCGGTCTGTAATGTACGAGTTTGCTATATACTATTTGGTATATGAATTCTACTTATGAGCTATACTTCTTTGACTGCCTAAAGGATTCTCTCTCATATCGAATCCCTTCAACAATAACCCCTAACAATAACTTTATCAAACGGTCAAGCTCAGTTCCGCTCTTATAATCCGCCTGAGCAATAAAATTCACTCTTTCGGCTTTCAATAACTCTTTGCATATCTGCTTACCCCGAGAGCTGTAAGGCTTATAAACGGCAATAGCATACCCGCCATTTTTTCTAATTACCGTCATACATGGAACATCTGTCAGCCCATCGCCGATATACAGGATGTTCTGAAAAGGTATGGGCCGCAGGTGCATAGGCATATGAAGATTAATGTTTTCATTCAGGTTCTCTTTGCCTTTATTAATTCTGAAAATGAACTGAGTTTTTAGTGTGTCATTCACTACTACATTTGGGAAAGTTGCTGCTCCATACTCGTTGTAATAATATTCTGAAGCAAATACTTTATAAAAATACCTGGCTATACTCGCCCCTGAGATTATCTCCTTTAAGCCCGCTGAAATCACGTAATGCCTGACTTCTATGCCGCGGCCAAATTGCTTTTTAATATAGTCATTGATTCGCTTAAAATAAGTTTGAACACCCGGGAAATAATTTATCTTTTCCGCCAGTTCTCTCAGCATCTCAGCAGTGACTGGAAAATGTCTGGATTTGGATTTTTCAAGCATCAAGCGCATATAGGCTACAATTCCTTCCCCATTCGTTTGCGCAGACTCCTGATTTACCTGCTCCCAGAACTTCTTTCCATCCTTGATGCCGATTTCCGGCAAAACCGTGTATTCCTGCATCGGCTGGGGAGTCAGCGTCCCGTCAAAATCATAAACGATTGCGATAACATTATGCTTAAATTCTTCGCTCACACTAACCCCATCAAACGCCCCTTGTCGATTTACTCTGAATCGAATAGTATCCACTTTAGGGCTGGTTTGTCAAATGCCATTTTTCAAAAAGCTGCTTCTTTTCGAAAGACTCCCCCGCAATCTGGAGTTGATGCCGGATTACTTTCAGCGCTTCATATATTCCGCACAAGCAAGTGGCAGCCTCAAGCGAAGCTTGGGGATGGCTTGATGCCACCACCGACTACATCGCAGGCATGACCGACAGATACTGCCTAAAAATGCTTGCCCCGTTAGAATAAACACAATGATTTCTAATGGGGTGAGACGAAATCTAATCTCGACCACCTGATAACTACATTAGTACTCCTTTTTCTTCTTCGCATGGCCTACCGGTCATGAACGAAGCCTAAAATAGCAAGCATCCCTGATTACTTAAGAGATTAGACTGTGTGTTCAATTGACAAAAGATACCAATATTTGTCTACACAACTACATAAATGTACAGTAGAGCATTTACTTCTTCTGTCTTGGTGGATTCCAAGCTAGCCCATACTGGAGGAGAATCATAGGATTATCAATCTCAAGACGTGCAAGAATACTCTGGCCGTAAGTCGTGATATCGTATTGCATTCGTTCAATTTCCGCTTTAACGACATGGAGAATGCTATTTCCAACGACTGTTCCAACATATGGAGCAAAAGAATCTTCACCTAATCCATATTCAGTAGGAAAACAAAACATGATCTTAAGTTTCGTCGTGTTTATACACAATAACACACCGTCGCCAACAAGATAATTCCCCGAATCAAGAACAACAAAAGGTGTTTTTTTAGCAACGTCTTTCATATAAATCGGGTTCAGGAAAGGTGACTCATGGAATTGAGAAAGCACTATGTAGTCTCCAGGTTTGGGAGTTGGGCTTATTTTTAAAGACACGCGAACGGCGTCAGCACTTTCTCTCTCTTTTTCTTTCACTAACTTGAATTTTCTTGACGCCTCATCTATGGTATATCCCCACTTTATATGCTCGTTCAGGCTCATTTCTTTTGTGGGCACAGATGCCCATGCAGACAGTTTGATTGGATATTTCGGCTCCTGGGTAAAGACCAATCTTCGCGTCCCATTATAATTCCATATGTAATGTCCCGCTTCTTTCTTAAGTGTCACAAACACATCGCTTAAATCAGAATAGTATTCGGAAGCAGCGAATGCCGCCATTTTTCGGTCTCTGAAAAGTACCTCATCTCTCAAATCATGTAGCGAACGGATAGCCTTCTTTAAAAAACTTGCATCCCATAGTTTTTCTCTTTCGAAAATAGCATAAGTGCTGACTTTATCTGTAAGACCTTCGACACTGACACCATCCTCGACAAAAAGCAGTACAGGTTTTTCTAAACCACAGGCCATTCCAATTTCGAGGTGAACGGAAGGTGGCATATCGTACTTTCCATTCGTTCTCCGCTGTCTTTTTGTCGCAATAGCTATTAAAGCATCGCTTTCCTGAATCAATTTTTTAGCTTCTCTGGTGGGAGAACGCAGACTGGCTCTATCCACGTTCACGCATGTCATGTTACAACCCTCACAAACTGCACGAAAGTATTCAACCAACTGCTTATCCTTATCATCGAAAGAACACGAGAAAAACAAGTTGAATCCGACTTCTGTCATGTTTATCTCCTAAAAGTGTAGACAAAAACAGCTTTATCTTGTTGCATATCAAGGCTGGCAAAACTATGTGCAGTGTGTCGTTGAAGAAATTCAAACTAACGACCACGGGTGGCATTGCCAAGAAAACTAGGGCTAGTCACCCCTCAAGTCAATAACACACAGGATTAGCAAAATCTTAACCAGCGAATGCCCAACTGACGACCTAATTCTTAAGCATAAATCCAAGATGTCTCGCCACGTTGCTCTGTGATGATCAATCTACACTATTAAAGCGGGATTTTCAAGAAAAAATCCCACAGCTACTCGCTTTTTTTTGCGAGGATGGCGCGGGGGCAGGTTTGAGATTGTCACAGCCCGAAGATTCGGGCCTCGCAAGGGACGTTATGCAAAGTTTTTTTACAGAGTATTTATTTATATTTTAGCGGGTATTTTTGCGGATTATCCAGTGAATCGATTTCCAGGTCAACATCGAGCTCCGGCCAATAAAGGTGATATCCGTGCAGCAATTTAACATTTAGAATCTCTTTTACCTTTGCCTCCTTAAACCATGGATAGTCTTCATAAGGCAAAAAGTACTCTTTATCCTCCACGCAAAGCCAAAAACCATGGATATTGATATGAGAAACTTCAACTTCCGAAATGTTCTTCCCACGCGTTTTCAATGTCATTTTTATGTTCCTCGATAACTTTTTTTAGCTCAGTAATTTGCTTTTGAGACAAGCCAAAGCTCTTTGCCAAAGATATTTCAGGTGCTATCCAGAATTTTGCCTCACCTTCAGGAGAGGTTACATGTATATGAATCCGGCTCTCTTCCCGCGAGAAAAAAAGGAAACGATAATCCTTATATTTGAAAATAGTCGGACTCATAAAATAATTATATCAATTTGTCCTGATTTTACAATTTTTATCCGACAGTAAGCCTGGCGCAGCGTAGCCGCAACCAAAAGTTCGTCTAAACAAAATGTTCCATAACCTATTGTAATTAAAGATGATACAATCGCTTAAAACAAAAAACACGCATAAAAAACAAGAATATACAAG
>Ga0114922_10000906_pt1 | contig 28332 bp, 29 predicted proteins | sample AartaG_FD_100975 | JGI IMG/M metagenome (GOLD analysis project Ga0114922, IMG submission 100975) | Deep subsurface microbial communities from Aarhus Bay to uncover new lineages of life (NeLLi) - Aarhus_00045 metaG | ecosystem: Environmental > Aquatic > Marine > Oceanic > Sediment | place... | reverse complement strand
TGTTTTCTAAAATTACAAATAAATGTCTATATTCATGAAAAATTACCTTAGAGAGACTTTTATTTTTGTAATTTGAAATAAAATGCTTATTTTAATGCCAGTTATGACACAGCCTGAGATGCGTAAAGATCGACTCGCCCGGAGGGTAAAAAGTGCCGATAGTAGAATCAGTTCTTGGTTTTTTTGAATATGGCATCGGCAATTTTTATGAATAGTTCAGGGTGATTAAGAAAGCCGTTAGCAAGGATAAGCGGGCATGGTTCTTCTCCCTCAAGGAGAAGAGATCGAAGACTGTATCCGAGCGGATTTTCCACGCTGGGGAAAATTCGCGTGTTTTCGTATCAATTGACCTGATTCTTGCAACCGGCATTTACATAAGCCAGAATATATCCTATCCTATTCCCAAAGAGCCAATGTATACTAAGGCAATCAAAACTGCAAAATTTCCATTCCATATTATTATTAAACCAATTGGGGCTGTTTGTAACCTTAACTGCAGTTATTGCTATTACCTTGACAAAAAAAGTCTCTACCCCGGCATAAAATCATTCCGAATGACTGAAGAAGTCCTGAAAAACTTGATACAACAATATATTGAAAGTCAGCCTGGATCTGTGAAAGAACTGCATTTCTCCTGGCAGGGAGGAGAACCTACTCTTTTAGGAATCAATTTTTTCAGACAGGCTGTTAAGTTCCAAAAGCAGTTCTGCCGGGATGAGATGCGTATTACTAATACATTCCAGACAAACGGAACACTTCTGGATGAAAACTGGGGAAAATTTTTCCATGATGAGAATTTTCTAATTGGGATAAGTATAGACGGTCCCGAAGATATCCATAATTTCTATAGGCGTGACCCTAAAGGTAAAGGCTCATTCAAAGATGTTATGAGGGGCCTTAATGTGCTTATCAAAGAGAAAGTGGAATTTAATACTCTTACTGTGGTAAATAGCCAGAACGAAAATCTACCTAAAAAGATATATGACTTTCTGAAAAATTCTGGAGCAATTTTTTTTCAGTTCATCCCGATAGTAGAAAGAAATTCAGATGATTCTATTTCCAACGAGTCGGTCGGGCCACAGCAATGGGGAAATTTCCTTTCAGGCATTTTTGATAAATGGATAAAATTCGATATAGGAAAGGTGTTTGTTCAGCACTTCGATGTTTTTCTTGGACTTTATATGGGAATGCCCTCCTCTTTATGTGTGCATGCAGAAACCTGTGGAAAAGCAGCCGCTCTGGAGTACAATGGAGATTTATACAGCTGTGACCATTTTGTTTTTAAAGAAAATTATTTGGGAAACATCTCTGAACTGACCCTCAGTGATATGATAGATGGGCAAAAACAGATCGATTTCGGCAATAATAAAAAGGACAGGCTTCCCCGCTTTTGCCTAAAGTGTAATTACTTAAGATTATGCCACGGTGGCTGTCCTGCTCACCGATTCTCTTCTGCTCCGGGAGGGGAATCAGGCTTAAACTATCTTTGCCCCGGATTTATAAAATTCTTCAGTCATTCTCTTCCCTATTTTCAAGCTATGTCAAAATGCTTATATTCCGGGCATGCTGCTAAAGACTACCAGATTTATATGGAAACCAATTCTTCTTCCAAACAGAAAAAACCTGGACGAAATGACCCTTGTCCCTGTGGAAGCGGCAAAAAACATAAAAACTGCCACGGTTATTAAGGCAGGGACACAGGTAAGTCCCGGAGAAAGCCATTTTTTGCCAAAAGAGCGGTAAAAAGAATCAGGTCAATTTGCCTGAATTATTCACGAGTCGAGCTTGCCGTAGATGTGAGGCACAGGGGATGAAGCTGTGGGAAAATCGGAAAATAGGGAATAGTTAATGGGAAATGGGAAAAACAGTGAATCGTGAATTGTGAAATGTTAAACGTAAAGAAAAAAAGCATAGAACAGAAAGAAATAAAACTATATATTAATTAAAATTCTTCACTCTTATGAATAGTTAATGTGGATATTAACTATTCAAGAGTCGAGGTTGCCGTATATGCGAGGCATAGGGGATGAAGCTGTGGTCCTTCACTGCGAATTCGCTGTAACGAAGCAGATGCGGTAAGATCGTCTCACCCGGAGGGTAAAAAGTGCCAATGATAAAATTTGTTATTATCTTTTTTTTGTAAAGCATTGGCAATTTTTATGAATAGTTAATATCAAAAGTTGTAAGAGATAGTAATCCCCTGCCTATATGGAGACAGTTGCAATCCTACATTCAATCTATTTTTTTCCCGGCTGCTATTCAATCTGCATATAGCTTTGCCCACAGCATATCCCAAGACAGATCCTATAAACACATCTGAAGGCCAATGTTTTCGATCATGAACACGAGAAACTGCAGCCATTGATGCAAGGCTGTATACTAAAATATCCACAAACTTACTATCCGATTGCCCAGCTATCACTGAAGCGACTGCAAAAGCAGAAGTCGCATGACCAGATGGAAAAGAATAATGATCCGAACCTGTAGAAAATGGCCGAAATTCAGTGCTTCCTTCCCTTGTATAAGGACGAGCGCGCCCAATGAGAAATTTTAAGCTCAGCACAACCGCCCCTGATGTCAGCCAGCTTTCCATACTAAGCAAAGCTGTTTTCCTCAATGAAGGTTTGTTTGATAACTCGCCGATGGAATAAAGAGCTGTTATCAATCCCCCCAAAAAAAGACCGTTTCCGAGGCTCGACATTAGGTAAGAAAAATCATTAGATGAAGGATTTTTCCTTTCCTGGACCCAGGAATAGATATCCTCATCAAATATATATAAAATAGCTCCGGTGCCTAAAACTGCTGATAATATCAAATAATCTTTCTTTTTCCAGCTTGCAGGAGATGTACATACAGAAACAAAATCGTTTTTAAAATTCTTTAGATATATCTTATTAAGCCGGTCCTCAGAATTCCCCTCACTCGCAAAGACAGTTTCAGAAAAACTTGACATAAATAATAGAAACATCAATAGCATTACCAGCATCAAAGATAGATGTTTCAGATTGCCTTGATTCATCTATTCTTTCCACTCCGAAGTATTCATTAAATCTTCAATAACATTCATAATCCTATCAGTTGCTCCCTGCAAAGATATCAAAGTTTCTTTTGCCGTATCTCCCATTTTCCTTAAATTATTTTCCCCTTTAAACAGAAACATTTTAAGCAGGTCATTCTCACAAGTAATTGCCTTTGCTGCTCCTCTGTTAATAAAAAGCTCTGCAAGATAAGCAAAATTATCCATATACGGCCCGAAAAAAATCGGCTTCCCATAAAATGCCGGCTCCAGAAAATTCTGTCCTCCCCATGGCACCAAGCTGCCACCGATAAATGCAGCATCCACGATAGAATAAAAAAATGAAAGCTCTCCAATTGTATCAAGAATAAGGACTTTCCATTTATCCTCCTTTTTAAGTCTGGTTCGTTTTATTACTGGAAGCATTAGGCCTTCACTGTTTTTTGTTATCTCATCTGTCCGCTCAGGATGACGGGGAGCAATAATTAGGGCTAAGTTATCTCTTTGCTCTAATGCTTTGGCAAATGCATTTAAGATTTTTTCTTCCTCCCCTTTTCTGGTGCTCCCGGCAATTACAACTTTAACATCTTCAGGAATATTAAGATCATCTTTCATTTCTTTTACTTGATTTTCTGATAATATGGGAAGTTCAATTTCAGCCTTTAGATTACCTACAACCTCTAGCCGGTCGTCATTTATTCCCATATCTTCCAGTCTTCTTTTGTCAATATCAGTCTGTACTAAAAAAATATCTATGTTTTCTAAAACTTTCCTAACAACAAATTTAAATTTTGAGTATATTGTATGAGATTTTTTTGAAATACGGCCATTGATCAAAAGGACTCCCTTTGCATATTTTTTAGCAGCCCTTAAAAGGTTTGGCCAGAATTCAGATTCAACAAGCACAAAAATATCCGGCTCAATTCTTCTAAAGAATTTTTTTACAATAAAATTAAAATCAAAAGGAATATAAAATATCTTATCCACATCATTCAATTTTTCTACAGCAACCTTTAGGCCGGAAATCGTCAGAGAAGAAAAATATATCACCCAATTCGGGTGTTCTGCTTTTATTCGTTTTGCCAGATTCTGTAATGACAAAACTTCACCAACCGAAACCGCATGAAGCCACAGTGCCTTATCACAACTCTTCTTCTCTGGAAGACATAAGCCTAATCTTTCCCTCAAATGCAGACTTTCTCCCTTAATAATTCTATATCTGACAAAATAAACCGGGATATAAAAACAAAGTATAATTAACAGTATAAATGAATAGATTATATACATTTTAAAAACTATACAGTATTAACCAGAGGGTGTCCATAACGAAGCATTATTGTCCTATATTTCCCTACTTTTTTTCCATTTAATCATTTTAACTTGGTTTTTCAGAACTATTTCAACTTAAGTATTTCATTTTATTATGTTTTCTGGTAATATAATTCTGATATTTATTGATTCATGTAAATTCGTTTCTTAAAAAAAGGACAATCAAATGGAAGAAGAGAAAAAAGGGAAAGAAGAAAAAGTTGCTGATCCAAAAGAACCAAAAAAAGATAAAGAAAAAATAATACCTGCTCAGGACAAAAAAAAGGAAGAAAAAGAAGAAAAAGTTGCTGATCCAAAAGAACAAAAAAAAGACGAAGAAAAAACAACTGAAGATAAAAAAGAAAAAATAATACCTGCCCAAGACAAAAAAAAGGAAGAAAAAGAAGAAAAAGTTGCTGATCCAAAAGAACCAAAAAAAGACGAAGAAAAAACAACTGAAGATAAAAAAGAAAAAACCGAATCACCTACTGCTAAGAAAAAAAAGAAGATAAATAAGATGACTCTGGCTGAAATTGAAACAAAACTGAAGGAAGTAGAGGATAAAATGGGCGGATTAAATTCCAAATATGCTCAACATCTTATCCAAAGGAAAAAAAGCCTAACTTCCTAATATTACCAAAAAATCAGGATAGATATTCTTAGCTTCCACCTAGAACATCAGGCCTCTTTAATATATGCTTCCAGAGTATTTAAATTTTACTTTCCTCGGGAATTTTGATAGTATGACTGAAGATATAAAAGGAGAAAATATTGGTGCTTAATACAGAAGAGAAAACAAAAATCATTAAAGAAAATAAAATCAACCCCAAAGATACAGGTTCGCCTGAAGTTCAAATTGCCTTAATAACCAACCGTATTAATTATTTGAGCAAGCATTTTGAAACCCATAAACATGACCATCATTCCAAGACTGGTCTCATGAAGTTAGTGGGGAAAAGAAAAAGGCTGTTGGAATACCTGAAAAAAGAAGACCTAAAACGCTATTCAAACCTTATAAAAAAACTTGGACTTAGAAAATAGTTTTAATAGGAGAAATAAACTTTATGTTAAATAACAAACTAACTCTAGATATAAATAATAACACTCTGACAATAGAATTAAATAAGTATGGCAGACAAGCCGATGGCTCAGTCCTTATCCGCTACGGTGATACGGTAATGTTTGTTTCCGCTTGTTCAAAAAAAGAGCAAAAAGAAGCCAAACCTTTCCTGCCCTTAATCGTTGATTATAGGCAATACACCTATGCCGGAGGGAAGATACCGGGAGGATTTTTTAAACGGGAAGGCAGACCATCAGAAAAAGAAATCCTTATCAGCCGGCTTATTGACAGACCAATAAGATCGCTTTTCCCGGAAGGTTATTCTTTTGATACCCAGATAGTCGCTCTCCTTCTTTCAGCAGACCTTGAAAACGAGCCGGATACACTCGGTGTCATCGGAGCCTCAGCTGCCCTATATTTCTCAGATATTCCCTTCACCACTCCTTTAGGCGCTGTAAAAGTCGGTTATATAAACAACGAGTTTATTATCAATCCTCCTCAAAGTCTGCTCGAAAAATCCCCCTTAAACATGACCGTTATTGGAACTGAAAAAGGAATTGTTGTCATCGAAGCAGCTTCTCTAGAAATAGAAGAGGACAAGATAATCGAAGGCGTAACTCATGCTCAAGAAACCATCAATAAAATCATTAAATTACAGAAGGACCTATACGAACAGCTAAACATTAAAAAACGTGAATATTCCATTCAGGAATTAAGCCAAGAAACATTTAATAAGATTGAACAAAAAATTTCAACTCCTCTGACAGATGCATTTAAAGCAGATTGCCAAAAAGAAAGAAATTTAAAACTCAAAGAAATCCAAAAATCAATATTGGAAGACATCCCAGAAGACAATGAAGACGAAATCAAAGAAATTAATGAGATATTTTACCAGGTACAGAAAAAAGTAGTTAGGAACCTAATCCTCAACAAAGGCGAAAGGCCTGATGGAAGGTCTTTTGATGAGATAAGACCCATCACTATAGAAACCGGAATTCTTCCGCGGACTCATGGCTCAGCTATTTTCACTCGGGGAGAAACCCAGTGCCTTGCAACTGTTACCCTTGGAACATTTGAGGATACTCAAACCATAGACGGATTAGGGGAAAAAACCGAAAAGCATTTTATGCTGCATTACAATTTCCCTCCATTCAGTGTGGGAGAAGTTAGTTTTCTTCGCGGCCCAGGAAGAAGAGAGATAGGACATGGAGCATTAGCAGAAAAAGCCATTATTACCTCTATCCCAGTAGATGAAGGAGAGTTTCCTTATACAATCCGGATTGTGTCTGACATTCTTGAATCGAACGGGTCTTCTTCTATGGCCACTGTATGTGGATCTGTAATGGCCCTAATGGATGCCGGAGTACCTATATCAACTACTATAGCCGGAATGGCTATGGGCCTTATTACAGAAGGAGACCGCCATATTATCTTAACCGATATAGCTGGGATGGAAGATCATTTCGGCGATATGGACCTTAAAGTCGCCGGCTCAGAAAAAGGGATTACGGCCATTCAAATGGATTTAAAGGTCCCCTCAATTCCAATTGAAGTTTTCAAAGAGGGTCTTTTAAAAGCCAGGGATGCCCGCTTAAAAGTCCTAGACAAGATGAAAGCAGAGCTTTCTGGTCCCCGCCCGGAAATCTCAAAATATGCACCTAGAATCATTAGCGTCTATGTCAAGCCCTCCAAAGTGGGCTTGGTTATCGGGCCATCAGGAAAAACCATAAAAAGTATTATTGCTGAAACAAATACTAAAATAGACATTGAAGAATCAGGAAAGGTTAATATTGCATCTCCAGATATGGAAGCAGTGAAGAAAGCTGAGCAAATGATCAAGGATCTAACTGCCGAACCTGAGGTCGGCATAACCTATTCTGGCAAAGTCGTTCGTATTGAAGACTATGGCGCTTTTGTTAAGATCATGCCAAATGCGGATGGATTGCTCCATATTTCTGAAATAGCTAATCACCGAGTCAGAGCCGTCAGGGATGAAATAAAAATGGGTCAGATACTGGATGTCAAGGTCATCTCCATAGATGAGAACAATAAAGTCAGATTAAGCAAAAAAGCCCTAGACAGCGGATCGCCTAGTTCTTCCGACACCCAAAATAAATTTAAGAAAAATAACTATTCAAGCCGGCCTAATCCCAAAAAAAATCGCTTCTAAATATACTCACCCTGATTAAAAAGCCGGAAATCAAGTTCCTGGTTTAATGCTATTTACTATTTTCCATTTTCTTAGTATTATATGTATTGAAATATTTTATGAGTAGTGATAATTAATATTTTTCGATTAACCCTTATAAAAGGTCAGTTTGGCTAAATGATTAGATATTCCAAGGGGCAAAAGGGATTTACAATAACTGAATTGCTGGTCTCTGCCGCCATTATCTCTGTTTTGGCTGCAGCTGCTCTTCCATTAGCGAAAATTGCTGTAAAAAGGGAAAAAGAGATAGGATTGCGCAGAAATCTGAGAATAATCAGAGAAGCAATTGATGAATATAAAAAATTAGCCGATGAAAAGAAATTCGCGTTTGAAGAAGAGACTCAAGGTTACCCCCCTGATCTTAAAATATTGGTAGAGGGAGTAGAGATAAAGGAAGAAAAAGATGGCAAGGAAATCACAAAAATAATTAAATTGTTAAGACGGATCCCCAGAGATCCTATGACAAGCTCATACGAATGGGGACAAAGGTCATGCCAGGACGATTATGACTCGGACAGTTGGGGAGGTGAAAACGTGTTTGACGTTTATACCCGTAATCTGGGAACAGCCCTAAATGACACTAAATATAGGGAGTGGTAAGTTTTATTAAAGGAACAAGAGATATGCGCAGCAGACATCTAGAAAAAGGATTCACGCTTATAGAACTAATAATCGTCTTTACCCTCATCGGTATCCTGGTGGGGCTGGGAATACCTCAATATAAGTATGCAGTAAAAAAAGCCAATGAAGCAGCTTTAAAAGAAAACCTTTTTCAGATGCGAACCCTACTCCAACAGTACTATACTGACAAGCACAAATACCCTATTTCATTACAAACACTTGTAGATGAAAAGTACCTTCTTAAAATACCTTTAGATCCTATGACCAAATTTACTGAAACCTGGATCGAAATCCAGGAGACTCTGTTAGAAGACGATCTCTTGGAGGGAGTGATTCCCGGTATAGCTGATATAAGATCTGGGTCATATAAAAGAGCTATAGATGGATCGATCTACAATACTTGGTGATGATAACAAATAAAAACAAACAGAATCAGGGATATACTCTTATCATCCTGCTTTTTGCAATATTCATACTCACACTGGGTTTGATGGTAGCTGCCCCTGTCTGGCAGACTCAGATTCAACGGGAACTGGAAGAAGAATTGATCTTTCGCGGGAAACAATATGTCGAAGCCGTCCGCTTATATCAAACCAAATTCCCCGGAACATTTCCCCAGGACTTTGACGTATTACTGGAAGAAAAATGCCTGCGGCGGTTATTTAAAGACCCGATGACCGAACACGGAGAATGGAATGTTATCCTTAATTATGGAATAGCGCCGACTCCGAGTAGGAGACAAAGAACACCACCTGGAAGTCAAAGAGGTTTATCAGTAAAGCAAGAGACAAGTGTTCAACCTTCATCTGATTCGCCGCAAACAATCCTTATTGCTCCTCAAGCCGCTTTAAATTCTATAGAAAACGCTCAGATTATAGGGGTGGTCAGCACTTCTACAATGGAATCCAAGAGGATATATCTTGACCAAAATACCTATGACAAATGGCTGTTTTTTTTCGGGAAGGATCCAACAAAACTACCAAAAATCATTTATTATAGCCAAGAGAACAAACAATAAAAATGGATTCCATTCTCATCATTGCCGGAGAAAATTCGGGGGAAAAATACGGGGCAGCTCTTATTCATCAGTTTAAAAAGACCCATCCTGACTGTAATTTTTTCGGAATCGGGGGAAGCTCTATGGAAGCTGAGGAGGTCAGGCTTCTTTTTTCCATTGATGATCTAGCCCTAGTTGGGATAATCGAAATCGTGTCTCATCTTCCTCGGCTCCACAGGGTATTCAAACTAGTATTATCTGAAGTGCGCAAAGAATTACCGGTTGCAGCAATCTTGATCGATTCTCCTGATTTTAATCTGCGGCTGGCAAAGTCTCTGAAAAAACTTTCTATCCCAATTTTGTATTATATAAGTCCTACTGTCTGGGCATGGCGAAAAGCAAGGCTAAAGCTTATCAAAAAGACTGTTGCAAAAATGTTATTGATTTTTCCCTTTGAAAAAAACATATACAAAAAAAATAATATTCCTGCCGAATATATCGGACACCCTCTACTTGAAAGGATCAGGACTTCTTTTTCTAAAGCAAATTTCTACCTAAAGTACGGACTGGATCCTGAAAAACAATTAATAGCCCTGCTCCCGGGTAGCCGAAAAAGTGAAATACAATATCATATGCCAATACTTACAGATGCAATAAAAAAGATCAACTCTTCTTTCAATGTTCAATTTGTATTATTGTTGGCGGATAATTTAAACAAGACTATAATTACAAAATTCATTCCTCCCGAGCTCAAACAAATTATCCTTATCCTTAAAAATGATGCGTATGAGGCGATAGCAGCCAGTGATTTAGCTCTTTCCTCATGTGGAACAGCAAATCTTGAAGCGGCCCTGCTTGAAACCCCGATCATTGCTTTTTACCGCCTCTCTCCCTTGACTTACTCCCTGGGGCTAAAGTTTATTAAGATCAGCAACTACAGTATTGTCAATATCCTGGCCGGACATAAAGTCATCCCGGAATTGATCCAAAATAAATTCTCTTCAGAAAATATTTTTCACGAAACTGAGAGAATACTTATTTCACCCACCATCAGATCGAAAATGATTGAAAATTTCAAAAAAATCAGGAAGATTCTTGGAGATAAAAATGCATCTCAAAATGCGGCACAGGAACTGGATAGACTTATCTCATCTAACCTGGATTATTCATAAAAAATATCGCTTATAAATAGGGATTACATCGAAAACAAACCGTCTGTATAATTATTTCTTAATCCATTGATACAAGAGGTACAAAACGCACCGGTAAAAGTTTCTTTTTTCTGATTTTTTTTTTCAGTTTCTCAATATATACCAATTCCTGAAAGGTAACACCCACAGGCACTATCATCCTTCCCCCCATTTTTAATTGTTCTAGTAATTTTTCAGGGATTTTTGGAGGCGCAGCTGTAACCAAAATAGCATCATAAAGAGCATTTTCATCCCATCCTTCATTGCCGTCACCCAATTTAAATTGAATATTGGTATAGTTAAGCTCAGATAACACTTTTTTAGCCCGGGTAGCAAGAAGTTCTATAACTTCAACAGTGTATATTTCTCTCCCAATTTCAGCCAGGATTGCGGTTTGATATCCGGAACCAGTCCCAATTTCCAATATTTTCTCACTACCATCCAGGTTAAGGGCATCCGTCATGTATGCAACAATATATGGTTGAGAAATGGTCTGCCCTTTTCCAATGGGCAAAGGTTCATCAGCATAGGAATGAGCCTGCAAATTCTCAGGAATAAAACAGTGTCGGGGGACTTTTTCCATTACTTTAAGAACCTTACTGCCGAGTACTCCCTTAGCTCTTATCTGGGAATCTACCATCTTGATCCGCTTTTCTCGGAACTTATCTTCTTTCATATTTCCAATCACGGTCTAATATTATTCTTCTGCAATTTGCCAATATCCATCTACTATTTACCGGATTTTAATATCAGTAAGCTCTAGCGAAATAAACAAGCTTAGCCGTTTCTTTTCCACAGAGGACACATTTGCCATTAGCTTTTCCACTTTTATCTTTATCCAGAAGTACTGCCCTTATAGTTCCCATCGTCTCATTTTTAATCCTATCTTCACAAGCAGAAGCACCGCACCAGAATGTTTTTATTAAACCTCTCTGATTTTCCAGATTAGATTTAAATTCTTTAAAATTATCAACCTCATGAGTATTATCTTGTTGATATTTAAACGCAACTTCAAACAAAGACTTCTGAATATCCACCAGGGTAACACGTACTTTTTCTTTCAACTCGTCTAAAGCAACTGGAGTTTTATCACCAGTGTCACGGCGTACAACGATAGCTTGATTATTTTTTATATCCCTTGGACCAACTTCGATCCTTAAAGGAACTCCCCGCATTTCCCAGTTTGCAAATTTCCAACCTGGAGTAAATTCTTCTCTATGGTCAAGCTTGACTCTCATTCCGGCTTGCTTCAACTCATCCTTTATCCTGGTTGCTATAGGAAGGACGGTCTTTTTCCAGTCCCCTACTGAAATGGGTACAATAACAATTTGAATTGGAGCGATACGGGGAGGCAGCTTAAGGCCTGAATCATCCCCATGAGCCATAACCACAGCACCTATAAGACGAGTCGACACTCCCCATGAAGTTTGCCAACCATACTGCAGCTTCTGATTTCTATCTTCAAACCTTATATTAAAAACCTTTGAAAAATGTTGGCCCAAAAAATGTGATGTCCCCATTTGCAGCGCTTTTCCATCCGCCATCAACGCTTCGATACAATAAGTAGCCTCTGCTCCTGCAAATTTTTCCCTTTCAGTTTTTATTCCGGAAATTACAGGGATAGCTAATTCAGATTCTACAAATTCTTTATAAAGTTCAAGGATCATCATAGTTTCTTTCTGAGCTTCTTCAGCAGTTTCATGCACGGTATGTCCTTCCTGCCACAAAAATTCAGTAGTTCTTAAGAATGGGCGGGTGACTTTTTCCCAGCGAACTATATTCGCCCATTGATTGATCAATACCGGTAGATCCCGGTAAGATTTGATCCATTTTGAATACATATTCCCGATTATAGCTTCTGAGGTTGGACGTACTGCCAATCTTTCTTCAAGTTCCTCCTTGCCTCCATGGGTCACCCAAGCAACTTCAGGAGAAAATCCTTGTAGATGTTCCGCCTCCTTTTCTAATAAACTTTCAGGTATAAATAGAGGAAAGTAAGCATTAGAATGTCCAGTCTCTTTTATCCTAAAATCCAGCAGGTTCTGAATATTTTCCCATACAGAAAATCCATAGGGCCTTATTACCATCATTCCTTTAATAGGCGCATAATCAGCCATCTCTGCTTTCCTAATAATCTCAACATACCATCTTGAAAAATCTTTGCTCTTTTTAGTAATTTTTTTCACCAAGTGTTCTTCGTTTTTCACTTCTTTCTCCTACTTGAATTATTCATAAAAAATGTCGATACCGTATTCAATAAAGCCATAACTTATTTTATTATCGACATTTTTTACTCTACGAGCGAACCGATCTTACCGCATCTACTTTGTTGCAGCGGATTCGCGGTGAAATACCACAGCTTCATCCCCTGCGCCTCGTATCTGCTGCAACCTCGACTCGTGAATAATCCAAGTCTAGCTGAATTATTCATAAAAAATGTCGATATGTATGATAAGTTTTGCCAATTAACATTTTACACTTATTCCTATAGTGATTCAATTAACCATTTCTTTTTCGATGTAATCTCGATTTTTAATCGATATTTTTAGGATAACTCCTGGAACTATGATTTCAGTTTAGTATCAATGTGAGGCATTTTTACAACAAGATGAGAGCGGTGATAAAAAATTCACCCCGCATTTCATCGAAAAGGGTGATTGATGTAAAAAAAATAATGTGGCATCTTATATACGCCCTAAAAAGGAAGTAGAAATGCCAGATTCTAAAACAAAGAAAAGAATAACAAATACTCCCATAAATGAATCAGGCTTTAATCTACCTTTACCTACTCTAGTGCAGGGAATAGACGCTTCTGGAAAAAAATTCCAGGAAAAAACTGTCCTGTCCTATATCAGCAACAGTGGCTCGTCATTCTGGCTGAAAACAGAGGTATCCTCCGGAATAGAATTAAGACTTACAGTTGACCTCCCATCTAAACTTTCAGATGATAAAGATCTGAAATTAGTGATTAAAGGTGAAGTGATTTTCCTGGAAGCTTCTAAAAAAGAAAATTCCAAATTGCGTGTATCTCTAAAATTTAATAACAAATATATCATTGAATCTTCCAAGTAAAATAGTTAATGACTGAAAACTTTTCATTAAAATTAAAATGATACAACCAAAAAATATTCCCTATATCAAGGGACCATCCAAGTCATTAAAAAAAGAGCGTTCTTTCGTTCTACATCTTCCTGCACTAGTCTCAGGATGCGATGCAAGGGGAAATAATTTCAAAGAAAAGACCAAGCTCTCAAGGATTAGCTCTCAGGAAGCTTTAATCAAAATAAAAAATAAAGTTCTTCTTGGGACTAAGCTCGATCTAAGTTTAAAAATTCCTAAAACCTTAATTCTTGAAAACAACTTAAATCTAACCATCTCCGGAAAGGTCTCTTCCGCCTCTAAAGACTCAACAAAAAAAGAACACCAACTCATATCCCTCCAATTGGACAAAATATTTAAACTCTACCCTCTTTCATAATCGGAATAATCTCAGGCAAGGAAAGCCATTCTGCAATTGGCAATGTAAGGTTCATTTACAAGTTTCTACTCACATTTCACGCTTTTCCCATTCTCCTCTTCTCTTCTCTCTGGAGTTCCCTCCCAATTTGGTTCTCTATTTCACAGGCTAAGATTTGGCATGGATACTGGTAAATCCCGCAGAAAGCCATCCGGAGCAACGCGGGCATGGTTCCTCGAGAGAATCTCGAGGAGAGCGTTGTGAGGACAGGAAGGGATTTCCCCGCTGGGGGAAATTCCTGTCTTTCGAAGGGACTTACCGGTGTCCATGCCTTACATTTTTTGTAAGTTTATAAAAAATTGGGGGAACTCCAGCAACTAAAACCAGTTGACTTTAAAAGTTGCTTTTTATAACATATCAAACATCGTGCTATTTTAGTCAAAAGGGCAAATAATAAAATATGAATAAAACAAAATCAAAACCATTGGATGAAAATAAAATTAAAACCCTTGTTTATTGTACTTCAGAACTTATCCTGGCAGGGATATTAAAAGCTTTAGAATCAGCCAAGGATATTGACATCACTAATGTTGAAAAAACTACCATTGATTCTTTTTTATCTTCAATCAAGGAAAATAAACCTGACATAGTCCTTTTTACCAACTCAGAACCTATGCCGAACATGCGGGAAATATGCAAAGCTATTAAAGATATCTCCGAAAAAAGCAAGCCAAAATCTCAATTAATGTTATTAGGAAACATCCCTCCCCATGAAGAAGTAGTCGGACTTATGAATTTAGGCGTAAGAGGATATTTTGATTTAAATGACTCCTCAAATCAACTTGAAGAGGCAATCCGCAGTATAAAGCGAGAAGAGATCTGGCTGCCCCGAGATAAAATGAGCAGTATAATGGACCGAATCATTTCAGTAGTAGGTCGAGATTTTAAGGAAAAGACACTTGACCAGCTTACTCCTACAGAATTTCAAGTACTTAGGCATATCGGGCAGGGAAAAAGCAATGATGAGATAGCTAACGCAATGTTCATCAGCAAAAATACGGTCAGATCACACATTAAAAGTATATATGCAAAGCTTGATACACACAGCCGCCTTCAGCTTGCTTTATATGCTATCAATTCGGCCTTATTTTAATTCAAGAATTGTATTATCATGAGGATATAATGACAAAAAATAATTCTGAAAAACCTGATAAAATTGATAAAAACCTTGCCGACATCCTTAAAAGCCGCCGCAAAGAGTGGCGTTTTCAACTTTCACTCCCGGCTTTAGTCAAAGGCAAATTTCCAAAAGGAAAAAAGTTTGAAGAAAAGATAATTCTGAAGAACATAAGTTCTGGAGGAGCTTATTTCTCCTTGGATTCAGGAGTTACTATCGGATCAGAATTAAATCTTGTTATAGATATTCCAAATAACCTTACAGAAGGAAAAAAAATACAACTTCAGCTAGGAGGACTTACAGTGCGTTTAAAAAAGTCCACCTCCAAGGATAAAAAACAAGAAATTGCCCTTTGTTTTAACGAGGATTTTCAGTTTATAACAAAAACAGAGGAAAAAAAGAAAAACTCCTCTTGAAAAAATGCTCCTCGTTGCCCTGACAGGTAGTATTGCCACTGGAAAAACAGTAGTTGCTGCTGTATTTAAAGAACTTGGGTGTTATATATCTTTCTCTGATACAATCGCTCATGAATTAATTCTGCCTCAAAATCCTGCTTGGAAAAAAATCATTTCCCGATTCGGAAACAAAATTTTAAACCAGGATCAGACGATCAACCGAAATAAATTGGGAAATTTAATATTTTCAAACAAGGAAGAGCGCCAGTTTCTTAATTCTCTTCTCCATCCCTTAGTCATGGAAAGAAAAATTAAATTAATCCAATCCCTAAAAAAAGAAAAAAAATATAGGATCTTCATTTCTGAGGCTGCTTTAACTATTGAGGCAGAATTAACAGACTTTTTTGATAAGATCATAGTGACATATTGCAGAAACGCAACTCAAATACAACGCCTGCAAAAAAGAGATAATATCAGCAGAAAGGAAGCTTTAAGCAGAATCTCAAGCCAGATAACTCAGAAAGATAAAATCAAAGTTGCAGACTATACCATTAATACTTCAGGAAATCTTAGAAAGACCATTGAAGAAACAGAACAGGTCTACAGATATCTTCTTCAGGATTTTCAACTCCATTATGGGAAATTAGAAACACCAGGGAAGGTAGATTGAGTCCTATTTTCAGGAATCTGTATATATCTGCGTTAATCCCAGTCTAATATTATTGTTTTGCTATTCTCATTCAGAAATAAGGGCTGCTGCCAGAAGAGGGATCATGATCTCATGATGGCCGATAAAATAAAATCCACGGCTATCTCCTATCAATGGTCTTTTAACCACGTTTTGATAAGGACGGTAATGATGAATAAAATCAAACACCGCAGTGGAAAAATCCTTAAGCGCAATTCCTTGGTTTCTTACATAAGTAACAGCTTTAAGAAAAACCTCAGGTAGAATCACTGCAGAGCCAGCATTGATGTATATTCCACCTCCATCAAGATATTTAACAATTTTGCAAAAAAGGAAAAAATCTCTCAATGATGTTTTCCCGATGCTTTCACCCTTTACCCCCGGATGATAGTGAACAATATCAGTTCCCATTGCAACATGAACCGTTACCGGAATGTTCAACTTAAAAGCAGCTGCTGTCAAACTCATCTGTTTGAAAGGGAAATCCGATTCATAAATCATCTTTCCCACTGCCTCCCCCAATCCAATATCTGCATCTGCTCCGGCATTTATAGCTTCATTCAGCATCCTTCCTGTCTCATTTGCCATGCCAAAATCCCCTTCTTGAATTTGACTCCCAACCTCTTCGGAAGTCTTTCCGGCAAATGCTATTTCAAAATCATGGATAATCCCGGCTCCATTCAAAGCAAGAGCTGAAATCCATCCTTTTTTGAGAAGATCTATAACTATCGGATTTAGTCCAACTTTGATCACATGAGCACCCATAGAAAAAATAATATTTTTACTATGTTCCTTAGCCTTATGCATAAGTACTAAAAAATCCTTAAAATCTCTTCCAGCCAAAATATCCGGCAGACTGTTAATAAAATAATTGAGAGAGGCTTCAGCAGGGCAGCATTCAGCAAAATCTTTTACCACGACTTTACTCTCCCGTGAATCAAGTGATACTGTTTTTAATTTTTTAGGAAGCATAGGTTCAATTGTGTATTTACTCATTTCAGCCACCTTAATAATTGATTTAAAAATCATATTACAGACAGGTTAAAAGTGCAATTGTTATCTATGAAGCTGAGGGGTTGGATGAAGCAGCCTTGAAGATTTCGGCTTTTATATATTCTTTAGATCTTGGCCTGAGCGGAATTTAATCCTTCTGCCTTTTTTAATCTTTATCTGTTTTTTCTTGCGAATATCCCTTCCGTAACCACTTTTTTTGGGAACAACTCGAAAACTAGCAAATCCTCTTATCTCGATCTTTTCATTATTGTCCAATGATTTTTTCAGGTTGTTCAAGATGGCATCAACAATCAATAAAGATTTTGCCCTGTTAAAATCTGAATATTTCTCTATTCCAAGGGCGATATCATTCTTGATCATTAAACCTTCCTCCTGAATTCGGCTGTATATACATAATTGACTATTTGACAATAAAAAGTCAAGATAAATTATTGACTTGCTATTAATACCTTTCTATAATTAGTATATAGTGAAAAAAAATATTCTTATAATCCTTTTGTGTTTATCTTTAACATCTCTTAGTTTTTCCTCGATTATTAAAATTACAGTCGCTGCTCCCATTCACCCTATCACTTCAGAGTATATTTGCAATGCTATAGACCGGGCAGATAATGAAAATGCTGAGCTGCTTATAATATCTCTGAACACTCCCGGCGGTCTGGACACATCTATGCGGGAAATAATAGAAAAAATCCTGAGTTCCAAAACACCGGTAGCAGCTTATGTCAGTCCCAGCGGAGCCCGTTCTGCCTCAGCCGGATTCTTCATCGGCATTGCATGTGATTTTTTCATTATGTCTCCCGGAACCAACACCGGGGCTGCTCATCCTGTAGGAGTTTCAATAACCGGCCAATCTATGGATGAGACTATGACAGAAAAAGTCACAAATGATGCCGCCTCATATATAAAAAGTTTGGCAGAAAAACGGGGCCGCAATATAAAAATGGCTGAGGATGCAGTGCGTAAAAGTCTATCTTATACTGAAAAAGAGGCCCTGGAGGGAGGCCTGATCGACCTAGTGGCTAAAAACGAAGAGGAGATCATCAATTACCTTGATGGAAAAACAATTCAACGCTTCGACGAAAGCCAGGAAACTCTAAATCTACAAAACAAGCAGATCATCGATTATCCCATGTCTGCCAGGCAAAAATTTCTTTTAACTATTTCAAACCCGAATTTAGCTTATTTACTCCTTATGCTAGGACTTTTGGGTCTCTATTTTGAATTCTCAAACCCAGGAGCAATTCTACCAGGGGTGCTGGGCGGAATATCCATCCTCCTGGCAATATTTTCCTTTCAAATACTGCCAATAAATTATGTCGGTTTAATCCTGATCTTATTGGCGATCGGATTATTTATTTTAGAAATTAAAATCCAAAGTTATGGTATTCTATCTTTAGGAGGAATTGCCGCCATGCTAATCGGTTCAATAATGCTTATCAACGCCCCGATCCCAGAGCTGAAACCAAGCCTCAAGTTTATTATTCCAGTCGTGATCGGAATTTCTCTTGTTTTTATCTTCTTAATTACCATAGCCATCCGGGCTCAGCTCCAAAAAACTCAAACCGGACAGGAAGGTTTAATAGGAGAAACCGGAATAACCCAAACAATTTTAAATCCGGAAGGCAAAGTCTTTGTGCATGGTGAGCTTTGGAAAGCGGAAGCAGCAGAAAAAATACCCAAAGGGGCGTATGTCAAAGTAATTGAAGTAAAACAAAACTTAAAGATAAAAGTAACAAAAGTAAAACCCTAAATTCTGTTTGAGGAGGAAAAAATGTTAACATTTCCAATAGTAATCATCACATTGGTGGTCCTATATCTCTTAAATTCTATAAAAATTTTAAAAGAATATGAGAGAGGAGTTATCTTTCGCCTGGGCCGTGTTCTTTCAAAGGCAAAGGGCCCAGGTCTCATTTTAGTTTTTGCTCCAATCGACCGTATGGTCCGGGTAAGTCTAAGGATTGTGGCCATGGACATTCCTTCTCAGGATGTCATTACCAAAGATAATGTCTCCGTTAAAGTTAATGCAGTTGTATATTTCCGGGTGCTGGAGCCAAAAAAGGCAATAATAGAAGTCCAGGACTACTTGTTCGCAACTTCCCAGTTAGCCCAGACTACTCTTCGCGCCGTATTAGGTGAAGTCGAGTTGGACGAGTTGCTTTCAAAAAGAGAAAAATTAAACTCTCAACTCCAAGAGATCTTAGATAAACACACTGATCCCTGGGGAATAAAAGTCCAGCTAGTGGAAACGAAACATGTCGACCTCCCAGACAATATGGTCAGAGCCATTGCCAGACAGGCTGAAGCAGAAAGAGACCGCAGGGCAAAAGTTATCCATGCTGAGGGGGAATATCAGGCTGCAGGGAAACTCACCAAAGCAGCAGACATAATATCCACAAACCCTCAAGCATTACAACTCAGATTCCTGGGAACCCTTACTGAAATATCAGCTGAAAAAAATTCCACTATCATCTTTCCTCTTCCTTTAGACCTGATTAAGGCCTTTATGGAAAAGAAAAAATCCGATTGATCATTATACAATGAAAAACAAAGATTATAGAGAACTTCAAATCTCCAGCTCTTTACTTGTATTTATCTTTCTTACTATAATTGTCCTTGGCATTATCATTTTCCTCCTGGGAGTATCTGTTGGGAAAAAACAAACCTTTATAGCAGAAAGCACCAGCTTTGGATCGACTGATCAAATCGAAAGAGTCATTGAAGATAAACCTGTCCAATTAGAAAAGCCGAAAGATGTAATAAGCGAAGAGATCGCTTCTTTTGAAAAAATTAAAGAGGAAAAAGAAAAGCCCCCTTCTCCCCCATCTTCCCAAGTTGTTGAAAAAAATCTTTTCTATATTCAGGTCGGTGCCTACAAAAACAAGCAGGGAGCTGAGGACCATTCGGGAAAATTAAAGAAGCAAGGCTTTACATCCAGAGTATATACACCCTCACCCACAGATAGCCGCCAATTGTATAGAATAAAAGTAGGCGGATTTAAAACACGGGAACAGGCAGAAAAAGTACTTGAAAGAATTGCCAGCACAGAGAAAAAAAGTGCCAGTGACTATTTTATCATCAAACAATAAAACCTTTATTTAGCATATGCAAAAGAGTTAACCTAAATTATTCACGAGTTGAGGTTACCGTAGATGCGAGGCGCAGGGGATGAAGCTGTGGTATTTCACCGCTAATCCGCTGCAACAAAGCAGATGCGGTGAGATCGGCTCGCCTGAAAGGTAAAAAATGTCGATTATTAATAGAGATTACATTGTGAAGGAAATAGTAAATTGAATCACTATAAGAATCAGTGTAAAATACTGATTAAAAAAAATGTATCATACACATCGACATTTTTTATGAATAGTATAGGTTAATAGGATTAGTGAAAATAAAAGATATTATCCTTGCAGGCCTCAGCGGCATATTAACAGCATTGGCATTTCCAAAATTTAATCTTTTCTTCTTAGGCTGGATATCTCTTATTCCTCTCCTTCTTGCTCTAAACCGAAAGAAAGGCATTCACAGTTTTTTCTTGGGATGGATCGCCGGTTCTTTATTTTATGCTGTCCTCCTCTACTGGATTCCTGCAGTCCCCGCCCACTATGGTGGATTATCCCTAGGACTCAGTTTATTGACCTACATTCTATTCTTCCTTTTTCTTGGCCTTTTCTGGGCATTATTTGCTGTTGTCTATTCCCGCATAAATCGTTCTTTTCCAAACAGCAGCTATTTAATAGCTCCCTTTATCTGGGTAACATTTGAATTCATCATAACTCACCTTCTTACCGGATTTCCCTGGGGACTCTTGGGTTACAGTCAGTATAAAAATCTCTATTTCATCCAAATGACAACCTTGACTGGAATTTATGGGCTTTCCCTGATTTTGATCTTGTTTCAGAGTCTATTCTTAAAATCCCTACATTTCAGGACAAAACTCCCCTTTTTTTCTGCCGTGGCTCTTATCCTCCTAATACATATAGGAGGGGGAATAAGTATAGGCAATATATCTCAAACTCCCAATTCATTATCTGCAGCTGTGATCCAAGGGAACGTCTCTGCCGAAACTGATTTCAGCAGCCTGAGCTATAAGGAAACATTCGCTCTATTCAATCGTCATATAAAACTAAGCCAAGAGGCAATTTCCCAGGATTCTGAGCTTATCATCTGGCCTGAACTCTCTGTCCCCCTTTGTTTTACATGTAATTTCAGTTTCTTTAATGATTTTAAAGATAAACTTTTCTATCTTGCAGAAGAATCTGGATCTTATTTTCTCTTAGGAACAAGTGAAATAAAGCTATCCGCGGAAAAAAATCTTTATTTTAATTCCTCAGTTCTATTAAGCCCGAACCGGTCTACTAGCTATTATCATAAAAAACATCTTGTCCCCTTTGGAGAGTATACTCCTTACAAAAAGATCTTTTCCTTTATATCAAACTTTACCCATGCTGTAGGAGAATTAACTCCGGGAGGTAAATATATTCTTCATGAATTCAAAGGGGTGAAATTCGGGACTCCAATCTGTTACGAAATCATCTTCCCTGACCTTGTCAGGAGATTTGTTAAACAGGGAGCACAATTCCTGGTCACGATCACAAATGACGGTTGGTATGGAAAAAGCTCTGCTCCCTACCAGCATTTTGCTATTGCTGTTATTCGAGCAGTTGAAAACAGACGCTTTGTTTTAAGATCAGCAACCACAGGAATAAGCGGAATAATCGACCCATACGGGCGAATTCTATCCAGCTCGAAATTAGATACTCCCACCTTTCTCAAGGCATTAATAACGCCCTCAGATAACCTGACCCTTTATACCAGGTTTGGAGGTGTACTTCCTTGTTTCAGCTTGACTTTGTCCCTCTTATTTTTTATTCTTGCGGTGTTCAAGAAAAATGACCGAAAAAATAAATACCCCAAAAATAAGCCTTTCTGACCTGAATATCCAGTATAAAACCCTACTCGAAAAGTTCGAAAACTTACGAGGTTTTCTTTGACCTAAACGAAATAAAATCCGAACTTGAAAAATTAAACAAACAACTTTCCTCCCCAGAAATCTGGAAAGATCATAAGAAATCCCAATCCCTCCAACGGCAAAAAAAGCAGCTTGAAAAAACCATAGCATCTTTCTCCCAAATAAAGGACAAAAAAGAAGAACTGGAAGTATTGATAGAGTTAGGTGATGAAGGAGAAAATGTCTCAAAAGAATTATCTGAAAGTATAACAGCCTTCAGGAAATATCTTCAGGATGCAGAACTTAAAACCCTTTTTTATGAAAAGGATGATTTCCGTAATGCCATTTTAACAATTCATCCCGGAGCCGGGGGGACAGAATCCCAGGACTGGACTCAAATACTTATGCGAATGTATCTCAGATATGCGGAAAGAAAAGGCTATAAATCCAAAGTCTTAGACCTGCTTCCCGGAGAAGAAGCTGGAGTTAAAAGTGTTACTATTCACATCCGGGGTGATTATGCTTTTGGCAATTTGTGCCAGGAGTCAGGAGTCCACCGCCTTGTCAGAATATCTCCTTTTGATTCCAACAAACGACGACACACCTCTTTTGCAGCAGTTTTTGCTTATCCTGAAGTGGATAAAGATATTGAAATTGAAGTAAATCCAGATGATATCCGCGTCGATACCTACCGCGCCTCAGGACATGGAGGACAACATGTTAATGTCACTGACTCAGCTGTAAGAATTACTCATTTAGCCACAAACATTGTTGTCCAATGCCAGAACGAGAGGTCCCAGCATAAAAATAAGGCTTCCGCTATGAAGGTCCTTATGTCCAGGCTTTATGAACTTGAAAAAAAGAAAAAGAATGAAAAATTGGAAAAACTTGAAGATGCAAAGTCAGATATAGCATGGGGAAATCAGATCCGCTCATATGTTCTTCATCCTTACCAGATGATAAAAGACTTACGGACAAATGAAGAAACCGGGGATGTGGATAAAGTACTTGACGGAGAACTTGACGAATTCATAAAAGCTAACTTAATACATCGTAAAAAATCAAGATAAATTAATTCATCTTTGATTCTTCCCAGAGTTTATCCATTTCTTGGGTAGAAGCTTCATCTATTTTTTTACCTGATTCTCTCAATCTTTGTTCAATATATTGAAACCTCTTAATAAATTTATCATTAGCACAGCGTAAGGCGATTTCCGGGTTGATGCCAAGATGACGGGATACATTTGCCAACGTAAAAAGGATATCTCCTGTCTCTTCCAGCACATCCTCTTTCTTTCCAGACTCAAGGGCTTTTTCCAGCTCTAATATCTCCTCCTTCACTTTCTGTAAAGTGTTCTTGGCACTATCCCAATCAAATCCATATACCGAAGCTTTCAACCCGATTTGAAGCGAAGAGAGTAATGCTGGAGTACTTTTACTTAATCCCTCATATAAAGATTTTCGTTTTTTTTCTTCATTCTTCTGCTTCCGCCAAACAGCACTTACTTTCTCTGGGGAATTAATTTTTTTAGGCCCAAATACATGAGGATGACGACGGACCATTTTATGATTGATCCCTGCAATTACTTCTGAAATTTTGAATTTATTTTTTTCTTCAAAAATTCGGGATAAAAACACAATCTCCATTAACACATCACCCAACTCTTCTACCACAGAACGGCTGTTACTATCATAAATCGCATCGACTACTTCATAGACCTCCTCCAGAAAATAATCGACAATTGATTTTTCATCCTGCTCCTTATCCCAGGGGCATCCATTTTCTCCCCGCAATACATCTAATATCCGGACTAACTTTGCAAATTCTTTCCCTGCTTTTTCTGCATCGCTCATTCTCATCTCCCTTGAATAATATCATTTAATATTGTAATATTTTTTCCCGATATTATCACTATGCAAATATTATCAAACTTTGATGACCTGGACCAATTTGAACAAGGCTCAGCTGTATCTATAGGAAATTTTGACGGAGTGCACCTGGGGCATCAAAAAATCCTTACTTTTCTAGTAAACAAAGCATCAGAAAAAAACCTCCTATCCTTAGTCCTCACATTTTCTCCTCATCCCGGAAAAATCACTGGAAAAGGCCAGATAAATCTCCTTCAAACTCTTGAACAAAAAATAGAAAGCATTCGAGCTTTCGGGGTGCAAGCAGTTTTCACCCTTCCATTTACTAAAAAATTTGCCAGTCTATCTACCAAAGATTTCATTGATAAAATATTGATTAAAACCCTAAATGCCAGAGCCATTATCGTAGGCAATAATTTCCGATTTGGCAAAAATCGAACTGGCGATATATCTATTCTTAAATCCCAGACTACTCCCAATAATCTCAAAATATACATAATCCCCTCTGTTTCTATGAATACTATGACCATCAGCAGCAGCCTTATCCGCAGCCTCGTCCTAAAGGGTGATATCAACAATGCTAATCTCCTCCTAGGTAAGCCATATGAAATCCAGGGAGAAGTTATAAAGGGACATTCCAGAGGAACAACCCTTGGATTCCCTACAGCAAATGTGAATACAGACAATGATATCACCCCATTCGGAGTTTTTATAACATCTGTTATTCTTAACAACCGGGAATTTCCCTCTCTTACGAATATCGGAAAATGCCCTACTTTTCAGAAGAAAAGTATCAACATAGAATCTCATATTCTTGACTTTAAATCCGATATTTACAGGAAAAAAATAAAAATTATTTTTTTAAAAAAACTCAGGGATGAAATAAAATTCGAATCTCCCAATGAATTATTCCAACAGCTACAAAAAGATCTACAAACCGCTCGTAGGTATTTTAAAAGCAGAAAATAGAGAATAGTAGATGGGTAACCAGAATCAGGTTGACTTGCCTGGGTTATTCACGAGTCGAGGTTGCCGCAGATGAAGAAAATGCAGGATTAAGGATTATGGGGTAGGGATTAGGTTAGAAAGACAAGGAAAATAAATAAATATGGAGTTATATATTATTTAAAATCTTACAACAAATGAAATTCTGATGTGGCTGAAGCGACATTGAAGATTTAGCCTTCTGAGAGCTCTTTTAGAGGGAACCCGGCACAGCCGGGCTTTGAGTATGTCTGACCCACGGACGGGGGGAGTTACGCAGAAGCCGAAAAAAGAGCACGATGAATGGCGTGAAAAATCTGAACGAGCTCAAGCCACACCTGAATTTCATCTCCCTATTTACTATTTCCCATTTACTTAGTATTATCTATTGTTAAAGAATATCAGGAGAGAAAATATGGAAGAAAAAATCAAAGCCAAGATCATGGATTCAGGAAAAATCAAGAGAGCATTCAACCGCATAACCAATGAAATCACAGAGCGAAACCGTGATCTCAACAATCTGGTTATTATTGGAATCAGAACCAGGGGTGTATTTATTGCCAAAAGGATCTCTCAATTAATCGAAAAATTTGAAGGCATTGAAGTCCCCATAGGGATTCTTGATATTACTCTCTACCGCGACGATTTTTCCGAGCGCAAGGAGAAACATATAGTTAAACAAACAAAAATAGATTTTTCAATAACAGACAAGGACGTGCTGCTTGTCGATGATGTTCTATTTACTGGAAGAACTATCCGGGCAGCGATGGACAGCATTATTGACCTAGGACGTCCTAAAACAATACAATTACTTGTTTTTATCGACCGCGGACATAGAGAACTTCCTATCAAACCCGATTATATCGGCAAATCCCTACCCACTTCCCGCAGAGAAAAGGTAAGAGTCAAGCTTAAAGATATCGACAAAAAAGACGAAGTAATAATTATCGAACCAGCAGGAATGAAATAGGAGAAAAAAGTGGTATTTAAGCAAAAACACCTTCTTGGCATTCAGCCTTTATCCACCTCTGAGATCATAACGATCCTGGATACTGCTGAATCTCTCATTGAAATTTCATCACGCGAAGTAAAAAAGGTCCCTATTTTAAGAGGCAAAACTATAATTAACCTTTTTTATGAACCCAGTACCAGGACCAGAAGTTCATTTGAACTGGCAGCTAAAAGGCTTAGCGCTGACATATCCAACTTCAGTAACCAATCATCCAGCGTGGTTAAAGGCGAGACCCTGAAAGATACTATATTAAACCTGGAAGCAATGAATACCGATGCTATAATTATCAGGCATGCCTTTGCCGGCAGCCCCTATTTTATCAGTACATTCTGCAGCTCACATATTATCAATGCCGGGGATGGAGCCCATGAACACCCCACTCAGGCCCTGTTAGATGCCTTTACCATAAAACAAAGAAAAAAGAAATTTTCCGGCCTTAAAATAGTTATTGCAGGCGATATTCTGCATAGCAGAGTAGCCCGCTCCAATATCCTGTTATTTAAAAAACTGGGAGCTGAGGTTGTATTAGTCGGGCCCCCTCCCCTACTTCCACCTTATTTTTCTAAATTAGGGGCAAAAATCGATTACAATCTAGACCGGGCTATTAAAGGGGCGGATGTTATAATAATGTTAAGAATTCAATTGGAGAGACAAGATAAAAGCTTTTTCCCATCTCTTCGAGAATACAGAAAGCTTTACAGCCTTACAAGAAAAAGATTCCAGAAGGCTAAAAAAGATGCCATAATCATGCATCCCGGGCCTATAAACCGGGACGTTGAAATTTCAACTGATTTAGCTGATTCAACTGAATCGGTAATATTGCAGCAGGTTGAAAACGGAGTTGCAGTAAGAATGGCAGTTCTCTATCTTTTGTTAGGAGGAAAAGAACATGAAATTGCTGATTAAAAACGGAAGAGTTATCGACCCTGCCTCTCAAATGGATGAAACCCTTGATATTTTAATAGATAAAAACATGATAGTAGATATAAAAACTAAAATAAGCGCTCCCTCAGCTAAGATCATTGATGCTGCCGAGCTGGTAGTAGCTCCCGGCTTTATTGACATGCATGTCCATCTGCGTGAACCAGGACAAGAGCACAAAGAAACCATACGTACCGGTTCAGCTGCAGCTGCCAGAGGGGGATTCACTTCAATTGCTTGTATGCCTAACACTTTTCCGGTCATCGACAATAGCGGCACTATTAAATACGTCCTCTCTGAAGCAGAAAATATAGGGATGGTAAACATTTTCCCTATAGCAGCTATAACAAAAGGGCAAAAGGGAAAAGAGCTATCAGAGATGGCAGAGCTCATCGATTCTGGGGCAGTTGCATTTTCTGATGATGGTAATCCTGTTTCCAACAGCCAAGTTATGCGCAGCGCTTTAGAATATGTCAAGCAGTTCGATGTTGTGATCATCAACCATTGTGAAAATACTGACCTAAGTGAGAACGGAGTCATGAATGAAGGCCCTTATTCCTGCCAATTGGGCTTAAACGGCATCCCAGCTTCATCTGAAGAAGTTATGGTAGCCAGAGATATTATTCTGGCGGAAAAATCCGGAGCCAGGATTCATTTGGCCCACCTCAGCACAAAAGGTTCCATAGAGCTGCTTAAAGCAGCAAAAGCAAAAAAACTCAAGGTCACAGCAGAAGTAACTCCTCACCATCTCATTTTGGATGATTCCTCTCTAGTAAATTATGATACAAACCTAAAAGTCAATCCTCCTTTAAGAGATAAAAAGGACGTTTCAAGCTTAATAAATGCTGTCAAATCAGGCCTTATCGATGTAATAGCAACCGATCATGCTCCTCATTCTCCTGATGAAAAAGCTGTTGAGTTTGATATCGCCCCATTTGGAATAAACGGTTTGGAAACAGCAGTATCTTTACTCCTGGACAGGCTCATTAATAACAACACCATTTCGCTGCAAAGATTAATTGAGATGTGTTCCACCAATCCTGCTAAAATATTAAAGCTGAAAAACAAGGGAAAAATCTGCCCGGGAGCTGATGCTGATCTCACCATCCTCGATTTGAATAAAAAAATCCAAGTTGATGTCAATAACTTCCGATCAAAAAGTAAAAATAGCCCCTTTCATGACTGGAAACTAAAAGGAGCTCCGGCGATAACAATCGTTGGAGGTAATATAATTTATTCAAATCGAAGCATTTAACCTGGATTATTCACGAGTCGAGGTTGCCGTAGATGTGAGGCGCAGGGGATGAAGCTGTGGTATTTCACTGCGAATCCGCTGCAACAAAGCAGATCAGGCTGTGTCATAATACATGGAGATTGGCATAAAAATCAACTGAATAAAAGTAATAGAAATGTTAAAATAGAGGTTAAGAAAAAGTAAGGAGAAGGAAGATGTCCTTTCGCTA
>Ga0114922_10000905_pt1 | contig 28339 bp, 26 predicted proteins | sample AartaG_FD_100975 | JGI IMG/M metagenome (GOLD analysis project Ga0114922, IMG submission 100975) | Deep subsurface microbial communities from Aarhus Bay to uncover new lineages of life (NeLLi) - Aarhus_00045 metaG | ecosystem: Environmental > Aquatic > Marine > Oceanic > Sediment | place... | reverse complement strand
GTCAAAGCAGGTACAGGAACAGCTGCCTGTGAAGCACCGCGCGGTATGTTGTTTCACAGCTATGCTTTTGATAAAAAAGGAAGAGTCACTAAAGCTGATGTAATTACACCTACGGCACAAAATCTAGCAAATATGGAGAAAGACCTTAGAGTCTCAGCAGAGAGACTCATTAATGAATCTAAAGAATCACTGTCAGGTAAGTTAGAGATGGTAGCAAGGGCTTACGACCCCTGTATCTCTTGTTCCGTCCACTTAATTGCTGTAAATTATAAGTATTAAATACAAAACCTTTGAAAATATTAGAGGCAGATATTAACAAAACTAATTTCACAGTCTATTTGGAATATTACCGGAGAAAAAGTGAGGTAAAATGAGACTTTCAAGAAAAGGGGAATATGCTTTAAGAGCGATGATATATCTATCCTTAAACTATAATAACATCCCTATCCGGATTCATGAAATATCAGAAAAAGAAAAAATACCGGAGAAATTTCTGGAACAGATTTTACTTGAGCTTAAGAAAGCGGGTTTACTTCAGAGTAAACGCGGTATCGGCGGGGGATACAGCCTGATCAAGCATCCAGAAGAAATTACTCTTGCTCAGGTGATCCGTATAATTGACGGTCCACTTGCTCCGTTAAGCTGTGTAAGCAAATGGGCATATATAAATTGCCCGGAAGAGGATAACTGCGGGCTTTACAGTGTGATGTTGGATGTACGCAATGCAATCGCTAAAATTTTAGAAGGAATTACATTTGCAGATATCTGTAAAAGAACAAAAAGTATGCTCAGGAAAAAAATGAAACAGATAAAAGCGAAATAGCTTTTTGGTATCTTCTGTATTTATATACCGCTTTGAAGTATTTTTAAGGTGTCAGAATCTATTCTGTCCTTTATGTCATAATTTTCGTTACTTATATATTCTTCAGTAAAATCATAAATACCAAAATACATATTCTTGTATGTACAGTATGTGTAGGATATTTTATTATCTTTAAAAATATCAATAACGTCTTTCAGCCATCTTCTTCTTACGGCCCTGTAAGCTTTGATTATGCATCCGAATTCTCCGCAGAAGACGGGCACGTTATGCTTGCCCCTGAACTGAAGGACAGGCTCTATTAATTTTAAGATCTCGTTTTTATCCCAGAACTTATCAATGCCTTTTAAAAAGTTTAAAAAATATCTGTTTTTCTTTTCTACCGTTTTGGTTATGGATTCAGAATAATCTTCAGGCTTTCCGGGATAATCTACTTTTTTCTTATAGAAATCGTAGAATGGAACCCATGGGGCAAATTGATGGGTCACCAGGATCGGTTCGTAAAAATGAAAACTATAGATTATTCTGTCATCTTCAAATTTCTTCATTATATTAAAACTTTTTGCAAGTCCCCATAGATTTGACTCTGCGACAATAAAGTTCTTATTATCATGTTCCCTGATTGTGCGGATACATTCTTCTGCAAGTTCGAGCCACCAGGAATTTTCAGGTGCAACAGGTTCGTTTAATATTTCGTAAATTATATTTCCACAGGTTCTATATCTTAATGAAAAAAAATCCAAAATTTTTAAGAATCTTTTTCTGTTATGTGAATTTTTATCCCAGATATCATTAAGATCAAGTCTGTCTGCTTCAAACGTAAAGCCGGGAACATTATGAAAATCCAAAACTACTTTCAGATCATATTTTCCGGCAAGTTCTATAAAATCATCTATTCTGCTAATCCTTTTTAAATCGTAATCAAAGGGTCCTGAGTCATCTTCAAAAAAGTAATAGTCGACAGGAAGCATTATTATATTAAAACCCCATCCGGAAATCCTTTTTATATCTTCTTCGGTAATAAAATTGTTAAGATATTCTTCATAAAAATTTTTATTCTGTGAAAACAAACCGCCGATATTTACTCCTGTGTAATACATAACGACATCCCCGGGTGTAAATTATTCTTACAATGTATTTATAATTTAAAAAATTTTATAAGTCAATTTATTGTAAAAAGCTCTTAAAGTGCAGTATTACCGGATTGTTAAGTAATCCCCTTTATATAAGCAGTCAGGTTTGGAAAATAAAAAAATTAAGCTATAATAATCGGACAGTATAATTGACCTGGACAAAATGATGAAAAAGACAGGTTTTAAAAAGGTTATTGCGATTAATATATCTTTTGTATTTATGTACGGAGTTATAACCGGTGCCGTATTTACAATCATACTTTATGCCATATCATCCAGCGGTGTCTTTGAAAACTTTTACCAGGCTGTAAAATTTGGGCTGATAACAGGTGTTTTTTTCGGATGTATACTTGCGGTTATACTGGGGATAACTCTAATGCCTTATAGAAGTGTCATTAGTTTTAAGGACAGAGACTATTTTTTTTCAAGAATGGATATTGTGCTGTCAAGGATCAATTACAGAATGTATGAACGTAAAGGCGATCTGTACATATTCAATGAAAAAAGAGGGAGATATGCAGATATCTCTCTTTTAATAGAGGGCAGCAGAGCAGTTATTTACGGCCATTATAGTCTGGTCAGGAAAATAAAAAGATTTATTTTTAAGTGATCTGCAAAATAAGATACTTCAGGATGTGTCAATAATTTAAATTGTATATTTTAATAGAAATATAGAGTTTAAATTGCTTATTTAATGATATTTATTTATATAAAATCTATAAAAGTCATAATATTTTATTAAATATTGTTAAAATCAAAGATTTTTTATCTATTTTCTATAATTTTTAAAATTTTTACGGTTTTAGCTATTGTTTTAGTGATTTTTTTAGTATAATTTTAAAAAAATTGATTTATTTAAAAATTTCTTATATTTTTTACAAATAAAAGTTAATCTTATATTCAGATACGTATTATAAAAGTTGTAGACGGGGGGAGATATGAACAAGGATTTAGAAATAGTAAAAGAAAGCTGCAGCAGGGAAGACTATGAAAAAGTAACTGAGTTAAAAAACAGTTATATAAATAAGTTCATTGCAAAATTCATTAAACTTTTAACCCCCAAATCTATTTTTGTCTGCAATGATTCGGAGAGTGATTTTAATTACATAAGAAAAAAAGCGTTGGAAGACGGTGAGGAAAGGAAGCTTTCAACAAAAGGACATACAGTTCATTTTGACGGCTACTATGATCAGGGAAGGGACAAAGAGAGAACCAGATTACTGATCCCCAAAGGAGTTTGTTTAGGATCTAATCTGAATACCATAGATAAAGAGACCGGACTTAAAGAAGTTTTAAGCATTATGAAGAACATGATGCATGATAAAGAATTATTTATACTGTTTTTTTGCCTGGGTCCGGAAAATTCAAATTTTGCAATACCTGCAATTCAATTGACTGACTCAAGCTATGTGGCGCACTCTGAAATTTTGCTTTACAGGCCCGGATATGCAGAATTTAAGAGGCTTGGAGATTACGAGGATTACTTCCAGTTTGTACATTCTTCAGGAAAAGTCAAAGACGCGGTGAGTGTAAATATTGATAAGAGAACAATATATATGGATACCGAAGAGGACATTGTATATTCTGCAAATACCCAGTATGGAGGAAATACCATCGGGCATAAAAAACTTGCCATGCGCCTTGGGATAAACAGAGCTTCAAAAGAAAACTGGCTTACCGAGCATATGTTTATCCTGGGAGTACATGGACCGGAGGGCAGGGTAACGTATTTTACCGGTGCTTACCCGTCTATGTGCGGAAAGACTTCTACAGCGATGATCCCGGGAGAGACAATAGTGGGAGATGACATAGCTTATATTAAAAAGATAAATAAAAAAGTATATGCGGTTAATGTTGAAGTTGGGATTTTTGGAATAATACAGGATATAAATCCTGACGATGACCCTATAATATGGGAAACTCTGACACAGGCAAATGAAATCATATTTTCAAACATACTGGTAACCGGCGACGGCGGTGCTTACTGGATAGGAAAACCCGGGAAAATGCCTGAGAAGGGAATAAATCACTCCGGAGAGTGGTATCCCGGTAAAAAAGATGCCGAAGGAAAAGAAATAACTCCTTCGCATAAGAATGCAAGATTTACAGTCAATCTTAAGAATTTAAGAAATATTGATAAAAATTATGATAATCCTGACGGTGTTGAAGTAAGAGGAATGATATACGGGGGCAGAGATCCAGATACTCTGGTACCGGTACTTGAAGCATATGACTGGGATCATGGTATTATAAGTATCGGCGCTTCTTTGGAGTCGGAAACGACTGCAGCAACTCTCGGCAAGATCGGTGTAAGGAAATTTAATCCTATGTCAAACATGGATTTCCTTTCTATCCCTGTAGGAAAATATGTAGATATCAATCTTAAATTCGGAGAGTCTCTGGAAAACCCGCCTAAAATATTCAGTGTTAATTATTTTTTAAAAAATAAAAGCGGGGATTATCTAAATGCAAAAACCGATAAAAGAGTATGGCTCAAGTGGATGGAACTCCGTGTTCATAATGATGTAGAAGCAATTGATATTGGTACAGGTTTTATTCCTGAGTATAAGGACCTTAAAAAACTATTTGAGGATGTACTTAAAATAGATTACAGCAGTGAAAAGTATATAGAACAATTTACATTAAGGATTCCCGAAAACATTTCCAAAATAAACAGGATTATTAAAGTCTACAGAGAGGTCGGTCCCGGGGTTCCGGATATATTATACCGAATTCTTGGGGACCAGAAGACAAGATTGGAAAAGCTAAGAGATAAAAAGGGAGAATACATCTCTCCTCTTGAATTTTAAACAGGCGAAGGTCTTCCGGCATCATGGAAGAATAAAGCGGCTATCTGTCAAATTTATACATAATAAGACCGGTACAGGGTTTGGGGTAAAAGTATGTAGATTTATCCGGAAGTACGTGCCCCTTTGTAGAGATTTTTTCTATTTCTTTTACAGTAGCCGGGTTTAATAATATTCCAATATCAAATTTCCTGTTATCTACTCTTTTAATTGCATTACTTATGTAATGAGTATAACTGATCTCCTGGACTTCAAATTGGTAAGAAATTTTTTCAATTAAAAATTTTTTAAGTATATTTATATCAATATTTAAGTATTGGCCGACAGCAGATTTTAAGCTGTCCCGGATGCCGGGGAGGGATGATTTTAAGGTTAAGAAGTATAATTTTTTACATCTGCCGTATATGAAGAAACTTTTGTTCCCTTTAGACTTTGAGTCCAGCAGTTTACCGGTGATATATTTTTCGGAATGGATATTTTCAGTCTCAATATAAAAATCATTGTTTATTTTTTCAAGTATATTGTCCAGACCCGGGTAATCTTTAAATTTTATGAGTCTGTGATTGGGATGTATAAAAATATCTTTCCCGCTGCTCTCAATATATAGAGTCAGTATAAAATCTTCAGGATTTTCCTGGTGCTTTCTGTCTTTATTTATAATACTGCGGGTATTTTGTTTATAGGCCAGAGATGTTTCGTAGCGGTGATGTCCATCGGCTATTATCAATTTTTTATCTCTCATTATTTTTATAATTTCTTTAATATCCGATGATTTTGACATCTTCCATATTTTAAAATTTAAGGAGTGATCATACCCTGCAGCTGTATTTATAAATGGTTTTTCCTGTATGGTTCTTTTAAAAATATCCATTGTTCTGTTTTGATCATCACTGTAAAGAGTATATACAATACCAAAGTTCGTCCTGCAGCTTTCCAGTAAGTTCAGCCTGTCCTTTTTGGGTTCTGACTGTGTTTTTTCATGCGGAATTATTTTTAACCTGCTGTACGGCTCAATCCTTGTAAGTCCGATAAATCCAAGAATCTTTTTTCTTTTACTGTCCACGGAGAAATCTTCTTCAAAGACATAAAAGCATTTCTTGTCATCAAATATTAAAATATTGTCTTTTATCCAGCTGTCAAGTATTTTTTGCGCATTTTTATATTTTTCCCTGCTGCTGCCTCCGGGAAGGATCAGATTGATAATATTATGGGGATCAAGATCATATAGTTTTTTTTGCATGGGTTCCGGTATTACGTCATAAGGGGGAGAGATAACATCAGAAATATTTTTGATTATATCCTTATTGTAAAAAAGTCCACTTAAGGGTAGAACTTCTACCATTAATAAAGCCCTTTCGAGTTTTTGTGTTGTTAAATCTCTGCTAACGTTAATATAAAATTGATTTGAGATTATAGCAATATAAAACTTTATTTTCAAATAAAGTATTTACGGCATATGGAAATTGACATCAGCCGGGATTTGAGTAATATAATGTAGAATTTTATTAAAATTTATCAATAGACAAACTTATGATAAACTAAAAAATATAAAAACATGAAAATAGAAGTCATTGAGAATGTATTAAAATATAATAAAGATCAGGCAGAAAAAAACAGAAAATTATTTAAGGATAATAACATTTTGGTTTTAAATCTGCTGTCTTCGCCGGGAGCGGGAAAGACTTCATTGATCATTGAAACCATCAAGAAACTAAAATCAAAAAAAATCATAGGAGTGATAGAAGGAGATATTTCTTCAACTTATGATGCTGAAAAAATCAAGAAATTTACAGAAAATGTGATTCAGATAAATACAGGAGGTACCTGCCATCTTAACGCTTCTATGGTAGCCAGTGCAGTAGAGAAATTAAAGGTCAGTGATCTGGACATAATAATAATCGAAAATGTGGGTAATTTAATATGCCCTGTAGGATTTGATCTGGGAGAAGATTATAAGATTGTCATATCATCGGTCAATGAAGGAGACGATAAGCCTGTAAAATACCCACCTGTTTTTATCAAGAGTGATTTGATCATACTTAATAAAGTGGATTTGATGGAAATAAGCGACTTCAACCAGGCTTTTTTTGAAAAAAAAGTCAGTGAGCTTAATCCACAATCAGAGATAATAAAACTATCATGCAAGACAGGGACCGGTCTGGACGGCTGGTTTAACTGGGTACTGGGAAAAAGTAAGATTTAGGACGGAAAAATAATGCATCTCGATCGTACAGTGATATTTTAATGATCCTTATATGCTTTTATTGACATCTGAAAAGGTAAGTGATATTTTATTTCGGGTGTTACAAACCTTTTACAAATAGCTTGACTGAAAGTGGCTGGAAGGCAGCAGAAATAAAGAGAGGAATCTATGTTATATAAAGTTCTTGAAAAGGATGTTTATAAAGATTTTGTCAAGACTTTGATTTCTAAATATGAGTTTATAGGCCCAAAGAAAAAAGACAGCGCAGTCCATGATTTTGTCCCTATCAAAAACATTTCAGAACTGGATAGCGGCTATATCAGGACAACTATTCCTCCGGCAAAAAAGCTTCTTTTCCCCCCGCTTGAGAAGCTGGTTAACTATGAGATTGGAGAAAAAATCAATGTAACGCCGGTATTAGAGAGCAGTGAGAAGATCCTTTTCGGGATCAATGCATGGGATATAAACGGGATGAACTTTTTAGACAGGTTTTTCAGTACCAATTTTATTGATGATAATTATATTGAAAAAAGAAAAAAGCTGCTGGTTATCGGGATGGACAGTGAACCCGCCGAAACAAATTTTTCTCCCAGCATGGGGGCTGAGTATGCCAAAGATGGTTTTGATATCTATCTGACCGAACTGGAAAAAAGATATTTTGCAAGGGTTGCAACTCCTAAAGGAAATGAGATTATTGAAAGTTATGCCAAAGTAAAAGATGCATCTGCTGAAGATTTTAAGGAATATGATAGATATATGGACAATTACCGCATGAAGTTCAAATTGAGTGCCGATATTAAAAGTTTTTATGATAATTTTGAATCGATTTATGATGATGAAGATTTCTGGAAAAGAATTGCAAAAAATTGTTACAGCTGCGGATCGTGCAACCTTGTATGCCCGACCTGTTTTTGTTTCAACATAAGAGATGATATTGAACTTGATCAAAAAAGCGGCAGTAAAATAAGGGAGTGGGACTCATGTATGATACCGGATTACGGTCTGGTAGCCGGCGGTCACAATTTCAGGCCTGATAAGGAAAACAGATTGAAGCAAAGATACAGATGCAAACTTAAAACATTTATTGATAGGTTTGGTAATTATGCGTGCGTAGGCTGCGGAAGATGCATAGAGGCGTGTATGGCCGGGATCAATATTGCTGAAGATATTAATTCGGTTAAAAAAGAGGTGAGTATGTAAATGGTTTTAGAAGCACAGGGAAAGGAAAATAAAAACACCATATATGTTCCTGATGTTGCAAGGATCACCCGTATAGAGAAACTGAGTCCTACCGAAAAAGTATTTAAAATAGTATTTGATGATGAAGAAAAACGAAACAGTTTTAGTTTCAAACCGGGTCAATTTGTTGAATTGACTGTATTTGGGTTAGGCGAAGCACCTTTTTCTATTGTATCAAATCCAAATAATAGAGATTTTTTCAAGCTCTGTATAAGAGATGCCGGCAGTGTTTCCGGTGCCCTTCATAGAATAGAAGAAGGCTCAAGGGTAGGGATAAGGGGCCCTTTCGGAAACGGGTACTTCCCTTATGAAAAGATGAAAAATCATAATGTCCTGTTGATTGCCGGGGGGCTGGGAATCGCGCCACTTATGTCACTGATAAGATATATTTTACATTACAGGGAAGAATATAAGGAAATCATGATCATATACGGGGCGGTCAATCCCAGAAGCATATTGTTCAAGCATGAGATCCAGTACTGGAGCAACCGCGGTGATATTTCGATATGTATGTCGGTGGATAATCCTGATGATAAATGGACAGGAGAGATCGGCGTCTGTACAGGCCTTATACCAAGAGTAAACTTTCCTCCTGATGACACGTATGCTGTTGTATGCGGACCACCGGTCATGTACAAATATGTGATCGATGAGCTGGAAAAGAAGAAGATAAAACCAGAAAATATTTATATCTCATTGGAGAGAAGAATGGAATGCGGTGTGGGTAAGTGTAATCATTGTCTTGTGGGCAATAAGCTGGCGTGTGTCGACGGACCTGTATTCAGCCTCTGGGAAATAAGGAATTTAAAGGAGGCTATATAATGAGCAGGCCGAAAGTCGGTATATTTGGATTTACCGGATGCGGCGGCTGCCAGCTGGAGATAATAAATCTTGAAGACAAGTTATTGGAACTGGCGAGTGCTGTTGAGATCGTACATTTTACGGAAGCTGTTACAGAACACAGTGACAATTATGAGATAGCTCTGGTGGAGGGTTCTATAACTACCGATCACGAGGTTAAAAGGATAAAGAAGATCGCCGGTATTGCAAAAACAATAATAGCAATAGGAGCATGTGCGGTAAACGGCGGACTGAACTGCCTGAAAAATATATACGGCTTAAAAAAAGCAAAAGAACTGGTATATGGGGATAAAAAGGACTGGATAGATTCTATTGAAGTAAAACCTGTTGATGCTTACGTAAAAGTCGATCATTATGCCAGAGGATGCCCTCCCAATAGATTCGAGATAGTGGATATAATAAACGCAGTTATTATAGGAAAGAAACCTGAAATACCCAATTACCCTGTATGTGTAGAATGCAAGAGAAATGGAAATACCTGCGTTTATGACCTGGGAATGACCTGCCTGGGGCCAATAGCAAGGGCAGGCTGTAATTCATGGTGCCCCAACAGCGGCTCCGGCTGTGAAGCCTGCAGGGGGGTAATTGATGATCCTAATGTGAATGCTCAAAAAGATCTGCTTAAAGAATACGGCTTGACTGTTGAGGATATTTTAAAGCAATTTAATCTGTATAATGCCTGCAAAGGCAAGACCATAGAGAAGTGATTTCGGAGGTCAGTTATAATGGTAAATAATTTAAATGTTGAGGTGACACCATTATCAAGAGTAGAGGGTCACGGAGAACTGGTAATTGATGTTAAGAATAAAAAGATAGTCAAAGCTCAATTCAGGATTCCCGAACCTCCCAGGTTTTTTGAGGCATTTCTGGTAGGAAGAAAATATGACGAACCTTCCCATATGACTTCCAGGATATGCGGGATCTGCGGAGTTTCACATACCTGTGCCTCAATCAAGGCAACGGAAAAAGCAATGGGTATTACACCCTCGGCCCAGACTGTAAATCTAAGGAAGCTAATATTTTACCATGAGGTAATGCAGAGCAATGCTCTTCATTTTTATTATTTGGCCCTTCCGGATTTCTTTAAGAACGGCAGTATTTTTTCTCTGGCAGAGGAGTATCCGGATCTGGCAGGTATTGCAGTAAATATAAAGAAAACGGCAAATGACACAGTCAGGATAATAGGCGGCAGGGCAGTGCATCCGATAAGGACTGTTATTGGCGGCTTTACCAAGCTTCCGACAGAAGAAGAGCTGGTACAAATAAAAAAGATGCTTAAAAAAGTTTATCCTGATCTTGAAAAGACGCTAAAGATACTTAAGAAAGTAAAGATTCCTGATTTTGAAAGAGAAACAGAGTATATATCTATAAGCGATCCGGCTGAATATGCTATCTACAACGGAAAGATTAAATCTACAGACGGATGGGAAATAGAAGACCAGGATTATCTTGATAAGATAAGCGAGACAATAGTCGATTATTCTACAGGTAAACATGCACGGTCTTCAAGAGACTCAAATATGGTCGGGGCTCTTGCAAGGATAAACAACAACTATAAAGTGCTTTCCGATAATGCTAAAGATTATGCCGGCAAGCTGGGGCTAAAACCGATATGCTGCAATCCCTTTATGAACAATATAGCCCAATTTGTTGAGATCGTTCACTGTGTTGATGATAGTTTCAGGTTAATAGACGGTTTGCTGGAAAACGGCCTTGATGAGAATAAAGCAATATCAGAAGTAAAGGTAAGAGCCGGTAGGGGAGTAGGAGTAGTGGAAGCTCCCAGGGGTATACTTATTCATGATTATACCTATAGCGAGGAAGGAAAAATCACTAAAGCAAATCTGATAATCCCGACCAATCATAATTACGGCAATATAAAATATGATCTGGAAAAACTAATTCCCGGGATTTTAAATGAAACAGAAGAAAAAATTAAATTTGATTGTGAGATGCTGATAAGAGCTTATGATCCCTGCATTTCATGTTCGGCTCATTTACTTGATTTAAAATTGGTAAATAAATAATTAATATTTTTTTATTAATTAAAAGATAAACACGTATATAACCATTGCCAAATCAGCTGTTTAACATTGTAATTTTTGTAACATATGTAACTATATTGTAACAATTAAAATATATTGTTATACTTGGCGGTGGGAAAAAAACGGATTAAACATTATTTGGTATTTTCTAAAAGGAGCAGCTAAGATGTTTAAGGAGATTAATGATGTTAAGGGAGTATGCAAAAATATAGTTTCAAGATTAGACGAGATCAAAGGTCTTTGTGTAAAAATGGACAGTATAATGGAAGAGATAGAGTCCAAAGCAGGCCAGGAAGAAGCTGTAAACGTGACTCTGGCTATAAGAAAAGAGCTGGCAAGTCTGTTCATCTTAAACTCCAATATGGAAGATTGTTTTGATACGCTGAATAAAACATTTGATTCCCTTAAAGAAAATTTTTTAGAAATTTTAAATAAATAGCACTCTATTTCTATATATGGTGTTTTAATTTATTTATCGTAAAGGAGTGGGTAAATAAATGGAAGATGGGAAAAAAGCTGTAGTTGTAAGTGAGTTAAAATCCGGTTTTCGTGACGAGATTACTTCCCAGCCGGGAGGAGAAAATATAAAAAGATGCTTTACCTGCGGAACCTGTGTCGCCGGCTGTCCCATTACAGAAGTAGATGAGGATTTTAATTGCAGGAGAATAGTGCGCCAGATACTCCTTGGCATGCGCGAAGAGGTTCTTTCTTCTCCAGCAATATGGCTTTGTCTGGAATGTTACCGCTGTTATGCGCGGTGTCCCCAGAAGGTAAATTTTACCGATATAATGAGGATTTTAAGGTATCTGGCCATCAAGGGCAATTATATGCCGGCAGGGACGGCGGAAAAGATAGAAGATTTAGACCGTTTTATTCAGGAAATACGCTGCAGCCTTATAAAACATACTTTCAAACCGGAAGATAAAACAGCTGCAGAAATAAAATCAAAGATCGATCAAAAGCTGGAAGCTATAAAATCTACTCATTCAGTAAAAAGCAAGCCCAAGTCCTCTTCTGGAGCTGATGAGCAGGGACAACAATCAGATGAAAAAAGCGTAGATCCCGGTAAATGAAAAGTAAATACAGAGAAAGGGAAGAAATTAATAAAGATAAAAAATTAAATGATAAAACCATGCATAAAAGAGTCCTTGTCGTAGGCGGCGGTATAGCAGGTATTCAGGCAGCTTTGGATCTTGCCGAGATGAAGATCGAAGTATATCTGGTAGAAAAAGGTCCAAGTATAGGCGGCAGGATGACACAGCTGGATAAGACTTTCCCCACAAACGATTGCGCTATGTGTATTCTGTCTCCAAAATTAGTAGAGGCAGGATCTCATCCCTATATTAAGATTATTACAAATGCTGAGCTTGAGAATATAACAGGCAAGGCCCCTGATTTTGAGGCAACCATAAAAAAGAATCCGCGCTACATAAATGAAGAAAAATGTACGGGCTGTGGCATATGTACGACCAAATGCCCGGTAAAAATACCTGACGAATACAATAAGGGTCTGAGTAAGACAAAGTGTATACATATCCCGTTTCCACAGGCAGTCCCGGCAATACCAATAATAGACGAAAAATATTGTTCCTATCTCAATAGAGGAAAATGCAGAAAATGTGAAGAATCCTGTGAGATGAAGGCAATTGATTTCAGCCAAAAAGAGGAGATCATTAAAGTAAAAGTGGGAAGTGTGATCCTGGCTCTGGGTTCGGAGGAGTTCGATGCTGCACTTAAGGATGAATATGGCTACAAGACTTTCCCGAATGTAATGACTTCAATCGAGTTTGAAAGGATTCTGAGTGCTTCAGGACCCACTCAGGGACATATTCTAAGACCATCTGATGGAAAAGAGCCCAAGAGTATCGCTTTTATTCAATGTGTAGGTTCCAGGGATATGCAGCTGGGCAATGAATACTGTTCCTCTGTATGCTGCATGCAGGCGACAAAAGATGTGATACTTGCACAGGAACATCTTCCCGGTGTCGAGACTTCCATATTCTATATGGATATGAGGGCTTATGGTAAAGATTTTGACAAATTTGTTGAAAGAGCAAAGGATGATTATAAAGCACGTTTTGTCCACGGCCGTATTGCTTCGATAGAGGTCAATCCTGATACAGAAGACCTGATCGTCCGTTATGCTACTGATGACGGCAGGATAAAAAAAGAAGAACTCGGGCTGGTAATCCTTTCAGTCGGCCTGGTATCCACGGGAGGGATAAAAGAAACAGCCGGGAAGCTGAATATTGAATTAAATGAATGCGGTTTTTCAAAAGCATCCACATTTATGCCGATGTCTACTTCAAGAGCAGGCATATTTACAGCAGGGACTTTTTCCGGACCGAAAGATATACCGGAGACAGTTATGGAAGCTTCCGGAAGTGCATCGGGTGCCTCCTCGTTGCTGACAGAGTTTCCGGTAAAAGAGATAAAAGAAGAGATACCCGTAGAGATAAATATTGAGGGACAGCCTCCGCGAATAGGTATTTTTGTCTGCAGATGCGGGATAAATATAGCTGCTACCGTAGATGTTCCCCGCGTTGTCGAATACTCCTCAACCCTGAGAGGAGTGGTACATTCCCAGGAGTTTATGTTCTCTTGCTCGCAGGATTCGCAGAAAGTAATAACTAAAATGATAAAAGAGAAAAATCTAAACAGAGTAATTGTTGCTGCCTGTACACCAAGGACACATGAACCCCTGTTTCAGAAAACGCTTCAGGCTTCAGGATTAAATCCTTATCTTTTTGAGTTTGCAAATATCCGGGAACAGTGTTCCTGGGTACATCAGGAGGTAAAGGATTCGGCGACAAAGAAGGCCTGCGACTTAGTGCGTATGGCAGTTTCCAAGGTAAAGCTGTTCAGCCCTCTTTCAAAGTCGACCATTACAATAAATAAAAAAGCTCTGGTAATCGGAGGCGGGGTAGCAGGTATGACTGCCAGCCTTGACCTGGCCGCACAGGGATTTGGAGTACATCTGATAGAAAAAGAAGAAGAACTGGGAGGAAATTTCCGCCATGTCCGTTATGCTTTAGACGGTGGAAAGACCGAAGATTTTCTCAATTCACTTATAGATAAAGTAAGGTCCAATAAGAAGATCGATCTCTATACAAATACAGAGATCAAGGAAATAAACGGTTATATAGGTAACTTTATGACTGGACTGGCTACTGGCGGTAAGAAACAGTCGGAGTCAACGGTCGAGCATGGCGTGATCATTGTAGCCACCGGGGCCGAGGAGTATGAACCCACAGAGTACCTTTACGGAAAGGATGACAGAGTTGTTACTCAAAGACAGTTTGAAGAATGGTTATGGGAAAGGGAAAGCAAAGGTAAAGGTACAGGTACGCTGCCGGATGCTGACCCGCGGACGTTGAAAAATATAGTCATGCTCCAATGCGTGGGATCACGTGATGAAGAAAGGCCATACTGCAGCCGGATATGCTGCTCAAAGGCCATAAAAAATGCGATAAAACTAAAGGAATTAAATCCAAGGTTAAATATTTATGTTCTTTACAGGGATATAAGGAGCTACGGAGTAAGAGAACTTTATTATAAAAAAGCCCGGGAGATGGGAATAATTTTTATACGTTATGAAGAAGAAGCCAAACCGGAAGTTAAAAATAACAAAGGAAGGTTAAACATAAAGGTAAAAGACCTGATTTTAGACCGTGACCTTTTAATCGATACGGATCTATTGGTACTAAGTTCGGGTATCATAGCCGATAAGAAAAACAAGAGCCTGTCACAGATGCTAAAGGTACCATTAAATGATGACGGTTTTTTCTTGGAAGCACATGTTAAACTGCGTCCTGTAGATTTTGCCACTGACGGTATCTTTGTATGCGGACTGGCTCATTATCCTAAAGACGTCTCGGAAGCGATCACTCAGGCAAGAGCTGCTGCTGCAAGGGCAACAACTATACTGACCAAAGAATCTTTCCAGACAGAAGGCAAGGTCTCCGAAATAAGAAAAGAGAGATGTTCGGGGTGCGGACTCTGTGTTGAAATATGCCCTTATAAAGCTATAGAACTTGATGATATGGAAAAGGTTGCTGTAATAAACGAAGCGTTATGCAAAGGCTGCGGTGCCTGTGTCTCTTCCTGCAGGGCAAATGCAATAGACCTTAAAGGTTTTAAAGATGAACAGATTCTTGCAGCACTGGGGGTTGTCTGAAAATGAAAAATGATAATAAATGGGAACCTAAAATAGTTACCTTTCTCTGTAATTGGTGTTCATATGCAGGTGCTGATCTTGCCGGGGTCTCACGGCTTCAATACCCGCCTAATATCAGGGTTATTCGCGTGCCCTGTTCGGGTAGAGTAAACCCTTTCTATATTATCAAGGTACTGCAGAACGGTATTGACGGGGTTTTGGTCTCAGGCTGTCATCCCGGGGATTGTCATTATATAAGCGGTAACCTTATTGCCCGAAGGAAGTTTGCACTTCTTAAAAGTTTTTTGGAGTATATAGGGATCGAACCGGGCCGGGTACAGTTTTCATGGGTCTCAGCAGCAGAAGGAGGCCGTTTTGTCGATATTATTGAGAAAGTAACCAGTGATATAAAAAAACTGGGTCCGATTAAAAAATTGGGTAAATGGCAGAAAGAAACTGAACATATAAAAGAAATACTAAAATGATTGAAAAAATAAAAGAAACAGTAAAAAAACTGTTTAAAGAAAATAAAATTGATATCTTTATAGGCTATAATGAGGGTACTTTACCTTTAAGGTCGACACCCTGTTTTATTACAAAGCCTGAAGATATAGAAAAACTGGTCTGGAATTCTTATTGTTCCAATAATCTGGCTGTATACCTTCCAAGGTTTTTTGTACCACAGCAGGGAGCAAAAGATGCAAAACTGCCGCGGATAGGCATCCTGGCCAAGGGATGCGACGGCCGTTCAATAGTAGGCTTGATAAAGGAACACCAGATACCCAGGGAAAACATTTATATAATAGGGATTCACTGCGGGGGAATGATAGATACTAAGAAGATAAAGAAAGTTGATATTGTTGCTGCCGAGGAAAAAAATGACAAAGTGCTGGTAGAAGATGAAGACAAAAGGAAAGTAGAACTTAAAAAAGAAGAGTTATTGGCTGATATGTGTAAAACCTGTCAATACACTGCTCCAGTGGTCTATGATATCCTGCTTGGAAAAGAAAAGCAGAAAACCAGCAAGGAAGACAGGGAAGCATTTATAAAGGAATTTGAGAAAAAGCCTCTTGAGGAAAGATGGAAATATTTCCAGGAACAGATATCAAAATGCATAAGGTGTAATGCCTGCAGGCAGGCATGTCCCAATTGTTACTGCAAAGAATGCTTTGCAGATCAGACCAAACCAAAATGGATAGGGCCGACTAATGATATCTCAGATGTCATGTTTTATCAGATAGGCAGGATATTTCACCAGGCAGGACGCTGTGTTGACTGCGGAGCATGTGTACGTGCCTGTCCGATGGATGTTGACCTTCGGGTTTTCACTTACAAGTTAATAAAAGACGTAAAGGAATTTTTTGAATATGAAGCAGGCGTCTCGCTAGAAGAAAATCCGCCGCTTGCGACTTTTAAACAAGACGACAAGCAGGAATTTATTACCGAACCGTAGGTTGAGTTAAAAATGGAAAATAAAATATTTAAGTTAATTAAGAAAAAAGAAATATTAAAATTGCTTGAAAGTCTTACAAAAGAATATAATATCTTTGTCCCGATTGAGGATAACGGTGATGCCCGGTTTTCAGAGTTCAAATCCGGTCAGGATATTTACTGGGATTACAGGAATACAAAAATCTCTCCCAAAGAAATACTCTTTCCCCAGGCAGAGACATTGTTTTGTTTCGGGCCGGAAGCTGAAGTAAAGTCAGAAGAACCTGCTTCCGGGGGGAAGGGATATTTGATCTTTGGTATCAGACCCTGTGATGCCAAGGCTATTTCTCTGCTGGACAAGGTCTTCGGAGGAGAAGATTTTGAAGATCCATACTATCTTGAAAGAAGAAAAAAGACAACTGTTATATCTCTGGCCTGCAACAAACCTCAGATAGACTGCTTCTGTACTTCACTGAATGGTAAACCGGACAATGAAGAAGGAGCAGATGTTATTTTGTTTGATCTGGGGGAAGATATTCTTGCAGGGGCGGTAACAAAAAAGGGCGAAAAATTTATTGAAAAACAAAATAAGTGGTTTGAAGATGCCGGCCAATCTGATGTGGCTAAGAAGGATAAGATAATGGATTTGAGTCTAAAAAAAATCAAGTCTCAGATTGACATTCAAAATATAAAAGAAAGATTGGACAATGATTTTACTGCGTCTTTCTGGGATGAGATCCACCAGAAATGTCTCGGCTGCGGTATCTGTACTTATTTCTGCCCGACCTGCCACTGTTTTGATATTACTGATGAAATAAATCCCAAAGCTGCAGATTCTAAAACACCTAAGGGAAAGAGGGTGCGCTGCTGGGATTCCTGCATGTATCCATTATTCACTCTGCATGCATCGGGACATAACCCAAGGCCGACATATAAAGAAAGAATGAGGCAGAGGATCATGCATAAATTCAATTACTGCCCGGAGAACTACAGTGAAATATTCTGTGTGGGCTGCGGCCGCTGTGTCAGAAACTGTCCGGTCAATATTGATTTAAGGGAGATGTTAATATCTATTGAATCAACTAAATAAATACAAGAAGATTAAAAAAGTAAGTCTGCCGGAGGATAACAGATGAGTAATCCTTATGTGCCTATGCCGGTGACAATAGAAAAGATTGTAATCGAGAACAAAGTAAGGGATATTAAAACATTCGACCTGAGGTTTAATGATAAGAAGGATGCTGACAGGTTTAAGTTTAACTGCGGACAGTTTGCAGAAATATCCATACTGGGCGTAGGAGAGTCACCAATAGGGATCGCATCATCGCCTATGGATGAAGATTTTGTTCAGTTTACTGTTAAAAAGTACCCGACAGGTACGGTCACAAGTGTACTGCACAATCTCTGTACCGGAGATGTCATAGGAGTAAGAGGGCCTTACGGGAATGGATTTCCAATGAAGGAGTTTGAAGGAAAAAATCTTTTGATCATAGGCGGGGGGTTTGCTCTTACAACCTTAAGGTCACTTACCAAATACATACTTCATAAAAAAAACAGGCAGTGTTTTAAAGATATAACCCTGCTTTACGGGGCAAGGGGTCCCGGTGAACTTATTTATAGATCAGAGCTGGATGAGTGGGATAAGAGAGATGACATCAATATTATCCTTACCGTGGATGACAGGTGCGGTTTGGACTGGAAGGGCTGTGTCGGAATGGTGCCAAATGTGCTTAAGGAACAGGCTCCTGGTTCCAAGGATTGCATTGCTCTGGTCTGCGGTCCTTTTATAATGGTAAAGTACACGATACCGCCGCTACTGGATCTTGGCTTTATCCCTGAGAAAATCTTTACTTCTCTTGAGATGCGTATGAAATGTGGTATAGGTAAATGTGGAAGGTGCAACATCGGCTCAAAATATGTATGTAAGGATGGACCTGTTTTTACTTACAAGGAATTACAAGGAATGCCCAATGAATACTAAAGATTTAAAAAATAATAAAAAAGTCGGTGCAGCGATGGTAGTAGGCGGGGGTATAGGCGGAATGCAGGCTGCACTTGATCTTGCCGAATCCGGAATAAAGGTATATCTGGTAGAAACAAAACCCTGTATAGGCGGGGTGATGTCTCAACTGGATAAGACCTTTCCTACCAATGATTGTGCAATGTGTACAATGGCTCCCCGGCTGGTTGAGATAGGCCGACACAAAGATATTGAAATAATCACTATGGCTGATATAGAAAATATTGAAGGTCAGCCGGGTAATTTTACTGTGACTTTGAAAAAAAGACCACGTTATATTGATGAAGAGAAATGTACCGGCTGTGCAGTATGTGTAAATAATTGTCCTGTAAAAAATATAATCTATACTGAACCTGAAAAAGAAGAGTTGAAGCTTTCAGATGAAGATCTGCAAAGGGTTAGGGTAATAATAAATAATTATAAAAATAAGAAAGGTACTTTGGTACCCGTACTGCAGGATATCAGCAGCCAATATAGGTATTTGCCGGCTGAAGTATTAAGGTATGTTGCTGATGAACTCGGATATCCTCTGAGCCAGGTCTACAGACTGGCAACATTTTATAATGCTTTTAGTCTTGAACCCAGAGGAAAGTATTTAATATCTGTATGTTTGGGTACCGCATGCCATGTTAAAGGCGCCCCGACTATTATTGAAGTATTGGGAAGAGAACTGGGTATAAAACCAGGTGAAACTACTGAAGATATGAATTTTACTTTAGAGACAGTACGATGTATTGGATGCTGCGGCCTGTCGCCTGTTATGAAGATCAATGAAGATCTATATGGAAAAATGACACAGAAAAAAGTTTCCAAAATAATCAATAAATATATGACTAAAACATAATAATAAAATCAAAGGAGAGTGTACTAGAAGTGCCAAGAATTAAAATTGAAGATTTGGATAAAATAAGTAAAAAAGTAAAAAGAACAACTATTTTACGTGAGGGGGCCGGCAGAGCAAAAATTACTGTACATATGGGCACCTGCGGTATATCTGCAGGAGCAAGAGAGATAATGAGTACTTTAATGGCCGAGATAGAAAAAAAGAATATCAAAGATATCATATTAACCACATCCGGTTGTGCTGGTTTATGCAGCAAGGAACCTATGGCAACAGTGGAGTTAAAAGGGGAAACTCCTGTAAAATATATTGAACTTACACCTGAAAAGACAAAGAAAATATTTGAAGAGCATGTACTTGGCGGTAAGGTAGTTAAGGACTATGCACTAGCAAAAGGTAGCGAGAGAGTATTTTAATTGTTTAAATTATGAATAACCAAAATATACAACAAAAAAACGGACAAACTGACAAACATTACAGGATGCATCTGATGCTTTGTGCAGGTACGAGCTGTGTATCCAATAAATCATTCAAAATAAAAGAAGTTCTGGAAAAAGAAATAAGAAAGCAAAATCTACAGGATGAAGTGCTTGTAGTCATGACAGGTTGTAATGGTTTTTGTGAATTAGGGCCTGTTATGGTAGTCAAGCCGGACGGTATTTTTTACCAGCAATTGAAGGAAGATGATATCCCTCATCTGGTAGAAGAACATTTCTTAAAAGGAAGACCTGTAAAAAAATTGATGTATATCCCACCAGAAGAGAAAGAACCGATCCCGAAAATGATGGAGATAGGATTTTTCGCACATCAGAAGTTGATCGCTCTTAGGAACAGGGGGTTGATCGATCCGGAGAATATTGATGAATATATTGCAAATGACGGATATAAAGCATTAGCGAAAGTATTGACTAAAATGACCCCGGTTGAAGTAATTGAAGAAGTGAAAAAATCTGGCTTAAGGGGTAGAGGTGGTGCTGGATTCCCAACTGGTTTGAAATGGGAATTATGCCATAAAGCAAAAACGAAAAGTAAAAAACAAAACATAAAATATATTATATGTAATGCTGATGAAGGAGACCCCGGAGCATTTATGGATAGGAGTATAATTGAATCAGACCCTCATGGGGTGCTGGAAGGCATGATAATAGGTGCTTATGCTATAGGGGCAAGTGAAGGTTATATATATATCAGGGATGAGTACCCGCTTGCCCTGGAAAGACTGGAAATTGCACTAAAGCAGGCAAGAGATTATGGACTGCTCGGTGAAAATATATTTGAAAAAGGCTTTAATTTTGACATAAAGATTCAAAAAGGTGCCGGTGCTTTCGTATGTGGCGAAGAAACATCGTTGATGGCTTCGATTGAAGGCAGACCTCCTGAGCCGAGACAAAGACCGCCATTCCCGGCGCAGTCAGGACTCTGGGGAATGCCGACAAATATCAATAATGTAGAGACCTGGGCTACTGTGCCAAGTATAATCAATAGGGGTGCTGAATGGTTTGCATCAATCGGTACCGAAAAAAGTAAAGGTACAAAAGTCTTTTCCTTGGTCGGAAAAATAAATAATACCGGTTTAGTCGAAGTCCCTATGGGTACGACTTTAAGGGAGATAATTTATAATATCGGTGGTGGTATCCCTGACGGAAAAGAGTTTAAGGCTGTACAGACAGGCGGTCCTTCAGGAGGGTGTATTCCTAAAGAGATGCTCGATCTGCCAATAGATTACGAACGATTGGCAGAGGTAGGTTCTATTATGGGTTCAGGAGGTATGATCGTACTTGATGAAGATAGTTGCATGGTTGATATAGCAAAATATTTCCTGCAGTTTACCAATGATGAGTCCTGTGGGAAATGTAATTCTTGCCGTGAAGGAAGCGAAGCCCTTCTTGAAGTATTAGAGAGAATATCAAACGGTAAGGGTGAGGAAGGAGATATAGAATTTCTTGAAGAGTTAGGGCAGGCAATAAAAGACGCCTCCCTGTGCGGCCTTGGTCAAACACTTCCAAATCCTGTTCTTTCTACATTAAGACATTTTAGGGATGAGTATGAACAGCATATAAAATATAAAAAGTGCCCGGCAGGGGTATGCAAAGCTCTGGTACAGTATTTTATTGATGAGGAGAAATGCACCGGGTGTATGTTATGTGCAAAAAATTGTCCGCAGGATGCTATTGCAGGTAAAAGAAAAGAACCGCACACAATAGATCAGGACAAATGTATCAAATGTAATATGTGTTATGAAGTGTGTAAATTCAATGCTGTACAGAGGAGATAGAAAATATTAAATATCAGGATGATTATAGTTACAGCAAGTCAAAAAGAAAATGATACTTGATAAGATAAAAAAAATACTGAATGCAAGCGTAATTATAGGCTCTGATGCCTTAAAGACAGATATAAAAATGGGCTGCGGTTGTGATCTGATGAGTGATGTACTGGCCTTTGTTAAATCAGGTTCTCTTCTTCTGACAGGACTTACAAATCCACAGGTCATCCGCACCGTAGAGATGTCTGATATAAAGGCTGTATGTTTTGTCAGAGGTAAAAAGCCGGATAAGGAGACCATTGAACTTGCAAAAAGTAAAAATATCCCTTTACTTTCAACAGATTTTCCCCTGTTTGAAGCATGCGGGAAATTATATAAAGAAGGTCTGGCTGGGTGCTCCGAAATAAATGAATAAAGAAATTACAAAGGTCCAGGAACTTGCTTATGAGTTGACGGTTGAACAGGCGATGACAAGAGATGTAGTTAAAGTTAGCCCTAAGAGTCACATAGGTGAATTAAGGGAAATATTGAGGGTTAATCGTATTTCAGGAGCACCGGTGGTGGATAAAAAAGGTAAATTGGTCGGAATAGTAAGTATCGAGGATTTTATAAAATGCCTGGCTGACGGAGAGATAAATGCTTTTGTAGGAGACAAGATGACAAAAAAAGTGAAAACTTTATATGCAGATGAATCGCTTATTCATGCTGTCAATAAATTTAATGAGTACGGTTTTGGACGTTTTCCAGTAATTGAAAGAAACAGCGGGAAACTAGTAGGAGTTATTGCCAAGGGTGATATTATAAAGACCTTGCTTAAAGAACTTGAGACAAATTATCATGCAGAAGAGATCCACCGTTACCGTGCATCACATATATTCAGAGATATTATAGCTGATAAAACCACTCTTATTTTTGAATATAATATTGCCGGCAAGGATTTTAAGCATGCCGGAGAATCTGCCAGCGGGCTTAAAAAAAGTTTAGCAAGATTAGGAATATCTCCGCAGATTCTTCGCAGGATAGCTATTTCAACGTATGAAGCAGAGATGAACATTGTCATATTCACTTCCGGAGGATGTATTACTGCCTATGTCAAACCAGATGAAATCAGGGTTGAGGCTGTAGATTCTGGACCCGGTATCCCTGATATTAAAAAGGCAATGCGGCCGGGTTTTTCTACTGCTCCGCATTCAGTCCAGGAACTGGGCTTCGGAGCCGGAATGGGTCTTCAGAATATCAAAAAGTGTGCAGATAAGATGAACATAGATTCTATAGCTGGAAAAGGAACAAAGTTAGAAGTGATTGTCTATACTAAGGGGAAGAAATGAAAATTGACAAAATAGTCAAAGAGCTAGGACTTGAAATCAAATCAAAAGTCTCTGATCCGGATAAAGAAGTAGCTGGCGGTTATGCCAGTGATCTGTTGAGCGATGTCATAGCAAATGCAAAGAAAGATTTCATCTGGATCACATTGCAGATCCACCAGAATATTGTCGGAGTAGCGGCACTAAAAGAACTGGCAGGAATCATAATAGTCAATGGAAGAAAACCTGAAAAGGAAACATTAGAAAAAGCAGAGAAAGAAAATATATCGATTATGGTAACAGAGCTTCCAGCTTTTGAAATAATTGGAAAATTATACAGGATGTTAGGCAAATGCTAAGAGAGTTTAAAGCTGACTTACATATCCATACTTCTCTTTCGCCCTGTGCAGATGAGGAGATGTTTCCGCAGGATATAATCAGGCAGGCCAAGATGAATGATCTAGATATAGTAGGGATATGCGATCATAACTCAGCAGAAAATGTTTTAGCAGCTAAAAAAATAGGACAGAGAGAAGATTTAGCTGTTATTGGTGGGATTGAGGCCACATCACAGGAGGAAGTACATATCCTTGCATTTTTTGACAATATTAAGGAGTTGTTCGAATTCCAGGAAATTATTTATAAGAAGTTGCCGGGTGTCAACAATGAGAAGGTCTTTGGAAGACAACTTGTGATAGATGAAAACAATAAAGTCGTAGGCACCAGTAAAAGGCTTTTGATAGGAGCGACATTACTGTCCTTACAGGAAATAGTCCAGGCAATACATTCTCTGGGAGGACTGACTATTGCCTCTCATATTGATAGGGAAAGTTACAGTATCATCGCTCAACTTGGATTCATCCCGGAGGGATTGCTGCTTGATGCTCTGGAACTTTCTCCTAATTATAAAAGTAAAACGGTCTGGGTAGCTGGAAAGAAGGTTGATCCGGAAATATACGGATTCTCACTGGTGACTTTTTCTGATGCACATTTTTTAAAAGACATAGGAAAAAGTTTTACTATCTTTCTCATGGAAGAGGTAAGTATAGATGAGATCAAGAAAGCTTTATCCGGGGAAGACGGAAGAAAGGTGATGATAGGATAGGTGGAGGATATATCTTTACATATTTTAGATATAGTAGAAAACTCAATTAGGGCTCATGCTAAAAAGATTGAAATAAGGATCATTGGGGATAAAAAAAGAGATTTGCTTAATATTGAGATAATAGATGATGGAGAGGGCATGGACGAAAATACTGTAAAAAATGTATTGGATCCATTTTTTACAACAAGAAACACAAGAAAAATCGGATTGGGACTCCCACTTCTTGCTCAGTCTGCTGAAGAAAGTGGAGGAATTGTTAGGATAAAATCAAAACCAGGCAAGGGAACAAAGGTCAAGGCTACATTCGGCTATAGTCATATTGACCGCAGGCCTTTTGGTGATATTGGAAAGTCGTTAAGCGTTTTAATTACAGCAAACCCCGATATAAATTTTATTTATGATCATAAAGAAAATGGTACAAGTTATCATCTCGATACAAAGGAATTAAAAAATGATATCACTTACAATAAATAATGAAAAGATCAAAGTAGAGGAAGGATTGACTGTTCTTAAAGCAGCTGAAAAAGCAGGAATAAAAATCCCAACTCTATGTTCGCATAAAGCACTTTCGCCATACGGCGCATGCAGGATCTGTCTTGTTGAAATAAGCAGGGACGGAAAATCTTCGCAGATCCAGGCATCCTGTACTTATCCTGCAATGGAAGGTCTTGTGGTACAGACTGATTCGGAAAAGGTTATAAAGACAAGGAAAATAATGATAGAGCTGCTGATGGCAAGATGCCCTGATTCAGAAGAGATTAAAAGCCTTGCCGAAGAGCTGGGTGTTGAAAAGACAAGGATAAAACCTAAAAATAAGGATTGCACGCTTTGCGGATTATGCGTAAGAATGTGTGAAGAGCGGATGGGAAGGGCAGCTATAAGTTTTTCAGGCCGGGGACCCAGAAGAGAAGTGACGTCTCCTTTTGGCGAGCCTTCTGATGTATGCCAGGCATGTGGTGCTTGTGATTTTATCTGTCCCACAGGTAAAATAAGGATTACCGAAGTAAGTAAAAATAAACCACGCGATATTCCCTTTGAACATAATATGGGTTTAAATTCAAGGCCTGCCGTATATATTCCGTACCCACAGGCAATACCTAATAAAGCGACTATTGACAGCAGGTATTGTGTGCATATGCTTCGTGACGAATGTGAAGTATGCAAGGAATTCTGTGAGGCAGAAGCTATTGATTATGATCAAAAAGAAGAAAAGCTTGACCTAAATGTCGGTTCGGTAATCTTTTCACCTGGTTATGATATTTTTAATGCAGGAGAAAAATTAGAATACGGTTACTTAAACTATCCTAATGTTGTAAATGCTCTTGAATTTGAAAGAATACTAAGCACCTCCGGACCGTACGAAGGTAAGGTTTTGAGACCATCTGATAAAATTGTACCCAAAAGGATCGCCTTTATCCAGTGTGTCGGTTCAAGGGACACAGAAAGAGATTACTGTTCTTCAATATGCTGTATGTATGCTACTAAAGAAGCGATTATTGCAAAAGAGCATGCAGGTGAGGACCTGGAATGCCACATATACTTTATGGACCTGCGGGCTTTCGGTAAGGGTTTTGATGCTTATTATGAAAGAGCAAAAGAGCTCGGAGTAAAATACATTAGATGCCGGCCATCATCAGTTGAAGAAATACAGGAGACAAAAGACCTCAAAATAAATTATGTAACTGATGATGGAAAAAGGCTGACCGAAAAGTATGATCTTGTAGTATTATCCATAGGGATGCAGCCGCCGGAAATTGCAAAGGAATTGAACAGTAAATTTGGGATAAAACTGAACGAGCACGGGTTCTGCTGGACTGATACTTTCAGGCCGGTTGAATCCAGCAGAGAAGGAGTATTTGTCTGCGGGCCGTTTACAGAACCCAAGGATATACCGGAAACAGTAACCCAGGCAAGCGGAGCAGCATCAAAGGTACTATCCATTCTTTCCGACGCCCGGGGAACTTTGATCAAGACAAAGGAATATCCTCCGGAAAAAGATGTCACCGGACAGGAACCACGTATCGGTGTTTTTATCTGTCACTGTGGGTCAAACATTGCCGGTGTAGTTGATGTTCTGCAGGTAGTAGAATATGCAAAAACCTTACCAGGTGTAGTCTATGCTGAGGACAATCTTTATACATGTTCAAATGATACGCAGGAAAAGATAAAAGATCTTATAAAGGAGCATAATCTCAACCGTGTTGTAGTTGCTTCATGTACTCCAAGGACTCATGAGCCTCTTTTTCAGAATACTGTTCGTGAGGCAGGACTTAACTCTTACCTGTTTGAAATGGCTAATATACGTGACCAGTGTTCCTGGGTTCATATGAGTGAACCGGAAAAAGCTACTCAAAAATCAAAGGATCTTGTAAGGATGGCTGTATCCAAGGTAGGCATGCTGGAACCGCTGCAGAGAAGAAAAGTCAGCGTGAATCACAATGCGCTTGTTATCGGCGGGGGGCTCAGCGGTATGACTGCAGCTCTGGAGATAGCGCAGCAGGGTTATGAGGTATATCTTATAGAGAAGGAAAAACAATTAGGCGGAAATCTAAAACGCATACATTTTCTATTAAACGGAGATGATCCTCAAAAACAGCTTGATTCTTTAATAGAACGCATTATGAAAAATAGTAAGATCCATCTTTATACTGATACAAAGATATTAAATATAGAAGGATTTTTTGGTAATTTTAAGACAACAATAGAAACAGGTGTAGCAAAAAAGAAAAAGGAAAGTAAAGCTAATAAGATCGAGATAGACCACGGAGTTGTAATCGTTGCTACTGGTGCTAAGGAGTACAAACCATCTGAATATCTCTATGGTGAAGATGAAAAAGTAGTAACTCAGCTTGAATTGGAAAAGAAATTAGCAGATGCTTCTAAGGGCAAAGAAACAGGTATTGATATAAAAAAGTTAAAAAACTTTGTTATGATACAGTGTGTCGGTTCAAGAGATGAAAAACATCCTTACTGCAGCAGGGTATGCTGTTCTGAAGCAGTAAAGAATGCCATAAAAATAAAGGAAATCAATCCGCGGGCAAATGTATTTATTCTATACAGGGATATGAGGACCTATGGATTTAGAGAAAGCTATTACTCCAAAGCGCGCCAGATGGGAATAATTTTCATAAGATACGAGGAGGATAAAAAGCCGGAAGTGGTAAAACAGGACGGCATGATAAAAGTCTCCCTGATAGATCCGATCTTAAATAGGCAGGTCGCTATTCATACTGATCTTTTGGTATTATCTGCAGCGACTATTCCTCATCCGGAAAACAAAGATATTGCCCAGTTGTTAAAAATATCAATGGATCAGGACAATTTCTTTTTGGAAGCACATATGAAACTCCGTCCGGTCGATTTTGCTACAGAAGGAGTATTTTTATGCGGCCTTGCTCATTCGGCAAAGTCAATTGAAGAAAGTATTGTACAGGCATGCGGTGCGGCAGCAAGGGCAAGTACCATACTCTCCAAAGAGACTATAGATCTGGGGGCAAATATATCCCAGGTGGTAGATGAAAACTGTGACGGCTGCGCATACTGTGTGGACCCGTGCCCGTATAATGCCATAACATTGATTGAATATATGAAGGACGATGCAGTAAAGAAAACTGTTGAAATAGATGAATCTGCCTGCAAGGGATGCGGTGTATGTCAGGCCACATGTCCTAAGAAGGGCATATTTATCAGAGGATTTAAACTTGAACAGATAGCAGCTATGGTCAATGCAGCATTGGAGGTATCATAAAGATGAACAACACTGAAGAAAAATTTGAACCATTGATTATAGGATTCTGCTGCAACTGGTGTTCCTATGCCGGAGCCGATTTAGCCGGAACATCGAGGATGCAGTATCCTACAAATATCCGTATAATAAGAGTGATGTGCTCCGGAATGGTCCATCCGAATTTGGTCATAGATGCTTTAACAAAAGGTGCCGATGGTGTCATAATATGCGGGTGTCATCCGGGAGACTGTCATTATTTAGACGGTAATTTAAAAGCAGAGAAAAGGGCGGATGCAATAAAGCTTATGCTTGAAGATTTTGGTATAGAAGATGAAAGGTTTAGATTGGAATGGGTATCGGCTTCAGAAGGTCCAAAGTTTG
>Ga0114922_10000904_pt1 | contig 28363 bp, 22 predicted proteins | sample AartaG_FD_100975 | JGI IMG/M metagenome (GOLD analysis project Ga0114922, IMG submission 100975) | Deep subsurface microbial communities from Aarhus Bay to uncover new lineages of life (NeLLi) - Aarhus_00045 metaG | ecosystem: Environmental > Aquatic > Marine > Oceanic > Sediment | place... | reverse complement strand
TTGTTGCCAGTATTGGCCGATCAAACTCATGTCTAAATACCAATTAGGGACTTTAGTCTCTCGGTTCATTATCTTGGAAAATGCGTTATCTGAGAAACTTACGGGCGCTAATCCAGGAGGGCAGGATAAACATTTTTGCGAGCCACTATATGAGGCATCTATATTCCATCCATCTAAACTAACCTCTATTCCTCCAAGACTTGTTACTACATCAACTAAGAAAAGAGAATCTCTTCCTTTCAGGAGCTTCGAAATTTCTGCTATTGGGTTTAGAACTCCAGTAGAAGTTTCAGCGTGAACGGTAGCTATCACTTCGTATGTGTTATTCTCAAGCTTTTCCTTTACGACTTCAGGCCCAATAGGGGTCCCCCAATCAAATTCTATTGTATCTACATTTGCTCCTAATCGAGTGGAGACTTCTTGCATTCGTTTTCCGAACACACCATTTATTAAAATCAACACACGATCTTTAGGTTCTATAAGATTGACAAAACAAGATTCCATCCCAGCTGACCCGGTTCCAGATATAGGAAGGGTTAATTGATTTTTGGTATTCATTACTTCTTGAAGTAAAACTTGAATTTCATCCATGATTTTGATAAAATAGGGATCAAGATGTCCTAAAGTATCTCGACTTAAAGCTTTATAGACGTCAGGATGGACACAAGACGGTCCGGGACCCATTAATAATACTTCCTCAATTCCTTTTAACAGATTATCCATGTGTTCTTCACTATATTGTCTAAATGTAAATTAAATTCTTGGTGATAATAATTTTAGAAAAGGTATAATCGTATTTATAAAACGCTATAATGTATTTTGGTGTTTTATATTTTAAATATAAAGAAAAAAAAATTATGTTTATATTAATCTCATAAATCCTTAGATTTGAGATTGAATTAGAAGAAGCTGAATGTTTCGGATTCCGACGACTTCTTCAATTTTACTCAGGGTAAGGGCAAGAAAATATCTGAATTTCCTAATCAATTTATATAAAATTTTTTATACCTTTTTCAAATGTAGAAATTCTGGATCAAATGCTAAGACTGCTCCAATTTGCATTTAATGTTATTTTTGGTCTGCTAAGAAGATTTATATTGTTTGAACGACCTAACTATTAAAGTTTGTAATTAAAAAAAAAATCCACGATCAATTAAAGTTAATATTTCTTCGTCTAGTTTAAGTAAGTAAAGGAGGAGAACGATTAATTTGGATCGTGAGGGAAATAAAATGAAAGAAAAATATATTAAAAATGAAACCAATAAAATTCATTTTAAAAAAAGTCTGATTTTCTCTATTGTAATTTTGATGCTGATCTGCTTGCCATTAACGAATCTTGCATCCGTTTTCAGCACGGAAAATGATAAGAATTTGAATAATACACTCCACACATCCGAAAGCGTATCATGGACCGCCAATGGTGCTGCTATCAGTCTCGCTTCAAGTGAGCAATGGTATCCTAATGTCATAAGCGATGGTACGGGAGGAGCATTCATTACTTGGCACGATGATAGAAACTCAGGTATTACTGGTTCTGATATTTACGCTCAGAAAATCAATTCGGCAGGAATTGCAGAATGGGGAGCCAATGGAACCCTTATATGTAATGCATTGGGCGATCAATCAAACCCTCAACTAATAAGCGATGGTGCAGGAGGCGTAATCATTACTTGGAGTGATGAAAGAATGGGAGCTTCTGTAGATGATATCTACGCTCAAAAAGTTAATTCAGCGGGTATTACACAATGGGAAGATAATGGGACTCTTATCTGTAATGCCGATTATTATCAATTTGAGCAACGAATCATAGGCGATGGTATGGGTGGCGCAATCATCATATGGCAAGATATGAGAACATTCCCTACTACTTTTTCTGATATCTATACTCAGAGAATTGATTCAGCGGGCATTACACAATGGGACGACAATGGAACTCTTATCTGTAATGTTATAGACTATCAAAGATCGCCTCAACTAGTAAGTGATGGTGCGGGAGGCGCAATTATTACATGGGAGGATAATAGAGACTCAGGTACTACCGGGTTTGATATCTACGCTCAGAGAATTGATTCTGCGGGCATTACGCAATGGGACGACAATGGAACCCTTATATGTGATGAAAATAACAGCCAATTAGACCCTCAACTAGTTAGCGATGGTGCGGGAGGCGCAATCGTTACTTGGCAAGATTCAAGATTCGGGGTTAATGATATCTACGCTCAGAAAGTCAATTCGGGGGGATCAGTACAATGGGATACCCATTGGACCCTTGTTTGTAATGCAACAGGCCGTCAATTTTCACCTCAAATAGTAAACGATGGTATGGGAGGTGCAATCATCACATGGCACGACGAAAGAGTAGCAACTGATCAAGATGACATTTATGCTCAGAAGAAAAATTCAATAGGGATTTCACAGTGGGACGACAATGGAACCCTTATATGTGATGCAAATAGCGATCAATTACACCCTCAACTAGTTAGCGATGGTGCAGGAGGCGCAATCATTACTTGGCAAGATTCAAGATTCGGGGTTAATGATATCTACGCTCAGAAAATTAATTCTGTGGGAAATACTCAATGGAATGATGATGGCACTCTTATCTGTAATGCAATAAATGATCAATGGTACCCTCAAATAACAAGCGACAATATAGGAGGTGCGATCATAGTATGGCAAGACGAAAGAGTAGCAACTGATCAAGGTGACATTTACGCTCAGAAAATCGATAGCGATGAACTCTCCATAATAATTAACTCGCCAATTAATTTAGCCACATTCAGCTCGACATCCGGGTTATTTAATGTCACTGTCAATGGGTTTTGGATTCATACAATTTGGTACACAATAAACGAGGGTCCAATCAACACTATATGGTATACAATGAATGGAGGATTGACTCAAAGCTTCACTGTTATTACTGCAGTTGAGGTTACTAAATGGGCTGCGTTTGCGGACAATACTTTGGTGAACGTGACCTTTTATGTCAACGAAACATCTGGAAACCAGGCTTCGAGTTCGGTAGAAGTATACATCGATAAGACTACTTCAGGCGGCGGCGATAACATTCCGGGGTTTGATCTTGTAACAATTAGTGTGATATCCGTTATTGCTATAATTATCCTGGCAAAAACGCACGAGAGGAAAACAAAACGGATACAGAAGTAATTTCAACTTAATTATAATTTTTTTTTTTTAACTTAACTAAAGATATGAAGAGATTTTTTTGAGAAAGTATCAAAGAGATCTCAGAAGGGTATAATAAAAAAAAAAAATAAGAATAAAACTAAATTAATCTCATAAATCGCTGGATTTGAGATTGAATTATAAGAAGTTGGATATTCCGGGCCCCACCAATAACTTCTTCAATTTTACTTACATCAGCTAGCTCATCTATAGGAGTGTTATCGGTAACACTAATACCACCCATAAGTTGTTGAACTTCGTAACAAATTTCATGTGTTAACTTAGCAGTGTAATATTTACCTTGAGCTGATATACCCGCAGCCCACTTTACAGCCTCCTTTGAAGGTTTATCGGCAAATAGTATCTTGTCATCGTAAATTGTCGCTGCTTGAAGCGCTAAACTTGTAGCTGCAATGGTTTTGGTAAGTAAGTCTGCTAATCCATAACCGACGCCTTGATATCTAATTACTGCCTTGCCAAATTGTTTTCTAAGATTTGTGTAGAGAATTCCGTATATTAAACCTGACCAACAAATGCCAATACCAGAACCCATTATTCCTAAACGTTCAGGAACCAACCCTTCAAACAATCTAACGTAACCTAATCCATCATCAGCTAAGATGTAATCGTTTGGGATCTTCACATTTTCAAAGTAGGTATGGGCAATGTGTACTCGTGGAACGGAATTGATTTTCAATCTTTCAGTTCTCACGCCAAAATCACGCTTTATCATTGCTTGCACCATTGTATCGCGCGGATTATTTGTATCATATACCCCATACGTACAAAAATAATCTGCTTTTGGAGCGTTTGTAGTATATACTTTCTCACCGTTGTAAATCACAGAATCACCTTCTTTCGTTGCGACAGTTGTCATATTCACGGCATCAGAACCTCGTTCAGGTTCAGTTATTCCTATACAGCCTATTTTCTGTCCAGACATTAATTCGTCTTGAACTTTTTGAATAGTTTCACCTGTTCCTCCGTGTTCGTAATAGTGAAATGTCGGATTACCGCATAAAATTCCACTCGCTAATCTTGCTAATTCTAATTGAGGGTCTAATAGTGATAAATGCGTTCCCAGCAATATTTCTTTTTTCATCCCATAAGGAGTGAAATCTTTCCACTTATTGATTCGCTGCATATAGCCACGCTTTCCAAGTTCAGGAAACAACTCATAAACATCTTTAGATTTATCAATTTTAGGGTGAAGTTCTAAGCAAAATTCCTGGAGTTCGTTACAATATTCTATTTCCTCATCATTGAGCATCGGAAATACATTGTTGTTAAAAATCTTAAAAACATTCTCTAAAGTCATCTTTTCAAGAATATCGTCACTAATTATTTTTTCTTGCATTTTAATCTCATTAAGTTTTAAGTTAATTGAATTTAATAATTAGAATATTTGATTCTAATTAAAATTTTAAAAAAGAATATAGATGAAATTGTTCAAATATGTTTTATTTGCAATCGTTGCATTCAAAGTAAATATCAATGCGTTGTCCTTTAGGTTTAAATCCTAGATCTGATATAATAGCACTCCATAACTTTTCTACATTTTCAGCTTTATAATCTGAAATTTTTCCACATTTAGAACATACCATATTTATGTGGAGTTCCATATCTGGATCATATCTTACACTTCCCTCGTTAAAGCCTAGTTCTTGAATTAATCCTAATTCTTGCAATAGATGCAAAGTTTTATAAATTGTCCCCAAACTTATCGTTGGATACTCATTTCTTAATTCTTGGTATATTTGTTCAGCGGTAGGATGATCTTTTCGAGAGAGGATAAAGGTACATATAGCTAAGCGTTGAGAGGTTACCTTAAGTCCCTTTTCTCTAAAAAAATTTATTACATCATTAGTATCCAATTAAGCCACCAAGTAATTATGATGAGTAGATTTATAGTTTAAAATGTTATTAAAATAAAACATAAGCTATATTAATAATGATTACTATTTGATAATATCTATTATATAAGAATAATTCTTATATTATAAATTAACCACCAATTTTTAAATATTTTACAGTATTGTAAAGAAATGATTTAAACATAAAAAGAGATGAATTCTAATGGAAAAAAAAGAAAAACCAAAAGTATTAACAACACAAGGAGGAGCTCCAGTACCGGACAATCAGAACTCACTATCTGCTGGTGAAAGAGGACCATTACTCATGCAAGATGTCCATTTATTCGAAAAAATGGCACACTTTAATAGAGAGCGTATTCCTGAGCGAGTAGTTCACGCCAAAGGTGCTGGAGCATACGGTACTTTTACAGTGACCGATAATATTACCAAATTTACTAAAGCTAAAATCTTCTCTGAAGTTGGGAAAAAAACAGAGTTATTCGTTCGAATTTCAACAGTTGCTGGTGAAAGAGGTTCTGCAGATACGGTAAGAGATGTTAGAGGCTTTGCAATAAAGTTTTATACAGATGAGGGTAATTGGGATTTAGTTGGTAATAATACTCCTGTATTTTTTATAAGAGATCCCTCGAAATTCAGCGATTTTATCCATACACAAAAGCGCGAACCACATACAAACTTAAAATCTCAGACAATGTGGTGGGATTTTTGGTCCTTAGTCCCTGAAACTTTGCATCAAGTGACAATACTATTTTCCGATCGAGGTATACCAAGGGGATATCCCCATATGAACGGTTATGGGAGCCATACTTACAGTTTTCTGAATGCTAACGATGAGCGTTTTTGGGTGAAATTCCACTTTAAAACAATGCAGGGCATTAAAAACTTTATGCAAGAAGAAGCAGATGAATTAGCTGGTAAAGATCCTGACTGGACAACCCGTGATCTTTATGAAACAATTGAAAAGGGTGATTTCCCAAAATGGGAATTATCCGTACAGATCATGCCTGAACTCGAAGCTGAATCTTATCGATGGAACCCATTTGATATGACTAAAGTTTGGCCTCATAAAGATTACCCCCTAATTAAAGTAGGGATAATGGAACTTAATCGAAATCCTAAAAATTATTTCGCAGAAGTAGAACAAGCAGCATTTGATCCTTCTAATAAAGTTCCGGGAATTTCATTTTCACCGGATAAAATGCTACAAGCAAGAACGTTCTCTTACGCTGATGCTCATAGATACCGACTTGGCGTTAATTATCAAAGCCTACCAGTAAATAAATCAAAAGCAATGGTAAATAATTACCATCGCGATGGTCACATGCGATTTGACGGTAATTATGGAGGTTCAGTAGTTTACGAACCAAACAGTTTTGGTGGACCCAAACAAGACCCGTCTTTTAAAGAACCACCCTTAAAAATTTCCGGTGATGCAGATGCTTATGACCAACCTACAACTGATGATGATTTTGTCCAACCTGGTAATCTCTACAGAATATTGCCTTCAGACGAGCAAGATCGCCTTGTAAAAAACATTGTTGGTAGTTTAATAACAGTTCCCAAGTTCATTCAAGAACGAATGCTTAAACATTTTTATAAAGCTGATCCGAACTGGGGCGATAGAATTAAAACTGGATTAGGACTTTAATATAATTATTTTTAAAACTTTTTTTTTATTTTTAACTTAAAAATAGACATTAATTTCCATAAAGTTTCTAAATTTGATATCATTTAGAAATCTGAAATGGAACTTGTAAAAGGATATCAGAGGAATTTAAATCAACATTTTTCGATTCATATTGCTGAGAATAGTAAGAAGGAAGAATTACAGCAAATTTTAGAATTAAATGTTAACGTACATGGTGAATCAGTAAGAGCTTATCTTAATCATATATTTTTAAACCATCCAAGGAAAGAGGACGTACTATTCCTATATATAAAGGATTCAAATTCAAATAAAATTATATCAAGTATTAGTTTAATGCCTTTAGTATGGAGATTTGGGACTACTATTATTCCCGTGTGCGAAATGGGATTTGTTGGGACATTAGAAAAATACCGTGGGAAAGAATTAATTGTTGAGTTAAATAAACTATATGAAAGTATTATGGCAGAAAAAGGATATATTATTTCTATCATAAGAGGTATCCCTTATTATTATCGAAAATTAGGCTATGAATTTGCTATACCTCTTGATCACAGAATGTTTTTATCACCAACAAAGATCCCTTTAGACAATCTGGAATATTTAAAGATTAGAAAAGCAGACTTAGATGATATTGATTTTATTGTAAGCAAATATCACCAATATTACGGTGATTTCTTTATATCAAATATTTATGATAAGGATTGCTACATCTCTAAATTCTTTAATGACCATTACAACGAATTTAAAGCTTCAACATATATAATTGAGACGAGTGGAAAATCGATAACATATTTCACATTCGGAAAGACTTATGATAATTTAGGATACGATATAAAAACATCACATATAAATCGCGAATGTGGAATAAAGATACTTCAATATATTAAAGAAATCGTGAGTGTTGATAATCCAGATCAAGTTGACTTGGCTATTAGGGAGGATACAGATTTAGCGAATCTTATTGGTGAACTTGGAGGAACAACGTATGACACTTATGGTTGGCAAGTAAAGGTTCCAAATTTAAAAATTTATTTAGATAAATTAAAACCAATATTAGAAAATAGAATTCATAATTCAAATTTCCAAGGTGTAATTCAAGACTTAAAAATAAGTAATTACAAAGCAACCATTATCTTATCTTTTAATAATGGGCAAATTTCTACTATTAAAATGGAAAAAGGATATCCAAAGGAACTATCTTGTGATCTTAAATTACCAGGATCAATTTTGTTCAAATTAATTTTAGGAGACCGGAGTTTTAAAGAGATAAAATATATTATGAAGGATGCCAAAGTGAAACATGAATCACGAGAATTAATTGATGTTTTATTTCCTAAAGAAATTTCATATCCTGATACCTATTATTAAAAGTAAAAAAAGAAATCAAAAAGAATTAGAACAGTTTTTTATTTTAGTTCTTCTTTGATTTTTTCATAGAAATCGAGTGAATCTGGATTTCTAAGAGCTCCGCGATTAGCTACGGACATACCATGAATAATTTTTGTAACAGCAATTTCAACCTTTTTATTACTGAATGTGTAAGGAATGCCGTCTGGAGGTGTTTGAAAAATTAATTTTGGAACATGTCGAGGAGAGGTTTTTTCTCGCAAAGTTTGCTTAATCTTGGCTTTTAACTCGTCTGTTAATTCGTAGCCCTCATTCAAGAGAACGAACATAATTATTCGGATATCGCCGGAGTATTTCTGCCCGATAACAAGACTATCTGCTATTTCAGGAAGTTGTTCAACCACATTATAAATCTCTGCGGTACCAATTCTAACACCGGAAGGCTTTAAAACCGCGTCTGATCGACCCCAGAATGTTATGCCGCCAGTATCGCTATGAATTACAATGTAATCGCCATGTCTCCAGACCGTTTTTCCTACATCTTGGTAATAACCAAAATAAGCTGCTTTGTATTTTGTCATGTTATCGTCGTCACCCCAAAAGTAAATCGGCATCGATGGTGATGGAGCTTCACACACAAGTTCTGCTTGTTCATCTTCAATTGGTTCGGCTTTTCCTGAATAAGACTCAACTTTCATTGCTAATGCTCGACCTTGTAATTCACCGGAATAAACTGGTAGAATTGGAATAGCCCCAGCAAAACAACCATTAATATCAGTTCCTCCACTAATCGAATTAAAAAAGAGATCCTTTTTAATTTCTCTATAAACATACTCAAATCCTTCTGGGGAAAGCGTTGACGCTGTTTGCGAAATTTCTCTTAACGAGCTTAAATCATATTTCTCGGCAGGTTTAACACCAAGTCCCATTAAATAATGAATATACGCGGCACTAGTACCAAAAATAGATATTTTATGTTTTTCTATTAATTCAAAAAATCTCAATGGATCGGGGTAAAGAGGATTACCATCGTATAAAAATATTGTACACCCTACTGCTAGTCCACTAATGAGCCAATTCCACATCATCCAAGAAGGAGCTGTGACATAATTGAGAACATCGCTCCTTTTACAATCAGTTGAGAGGATTAGCTCCTTTAAATGATTGATTAGTACGCCACCAGAACTTTGAACAAGACACTTTGGTGCTCCCGTTGTTCCAGAGGAGAACATAACATATAGGGGATGGTCAAAGGGTAATTGCTCAAATTCTAAAGAAATATCCTCATCTTTGGATAGAAAGTCATCCCAATGGATAGCGTTAGAAATAGTACTGATATCTGGTTTATCTTGAGAAATATAAGATACAACGATAACTTTTTCGATAGAGGGAATAACCTCAACTACAGCCTTAGCATTTTCGATTATGTTAAACTCTTTATCTCTATAAAAGTAACCATCTACAGTAAACAAGACTTTTGGCTCGATTTGTCCAAATCTATCTATAACGGCGTTAGGTTGTAATTCAGCCCCGCACGACGCCCATGTAGCTCCAATCGCTGTTGCCGCTAACATGGCAATAGGGGTTTCAATTAAATTTGGCATATAAGAAACAACTCGATCTCCTACACTAACACCCAATTCTTTAAGAGATTTTGCTAATCGAGCAACTGTTTTGTTCAACTCTGAGTACGTCATTTGTTTGGTTACTTTAGACTCGCCTTGAAATACGAAAGCTAATTGATCGTCTTTATACTTTAATAAATTTTCAGCGAAGTTTAACCGAGCGCCAGGAAACCATTTAGTGCCGGGAAAAACGCTTAAATCTTCCACTACTTTATCATATGGTTTAGATGCGATTATATCAGAAAATTTCCACATAGCATCCCAGAAATCTTCTATTTTTTCTACAGAAAACTTGTATAGGTCCTTTCCCCCTTTTACATTCTGTCCGTATTCTCTATTAACAAACTCTATAAAACGCGTTATATTAGCATTCTTTATCCATTCTGCAGAGGGCTCCCATAACTTTTTTCGACCGTCTTTCATAATTTTTACACTTAAGATTTTAGATTTTAAATTTTAAATTGACTTTTCGAGTCTTATGAATATTGCATTTTTATATAATCTTGCACTGTTTTTAATTCTTCTAAGTGAGTTTCACGTTTACCAAAAATATAAAACCTTACTTCTGGACCTGTGCCGCTTGGTCTAAAATACAGCGTAGAATCGGCACTTTTAAGCCGGTAGATATCTACATTTTTGGAATTATCAGATAAAGCGCTCACTATATACTCTTTTTCATTAATTGTGAGAGAGTTCTTGTCATTTTTCATAAAATTATTCATAATCTTAATCTTTTGCTCGTCTATAGCAGGTATAGTTCGATTTATCCCTTTAATCGACCAGTCAATTGATTTTGATATTTCATGCCCTCTTGCAATTAGTTCTGTTATTAAAACTAAAGCAGGTACGGGGTATTTATCCGCAATTATTTGAAACTTAGAATCAAAAACGAAATGCCCCAAGTTATCTTTTTTCGCAGGATTCAATAAATTAATGGTATGTCCTCCTGATTCTTCCCACATCACTATTAAAAAACTCTCGTCATGTTTCTTATCTTTTTCAATAAGTTCAGTTAGTCTTTTTCTTAATGGGTCAGCCTTATTAATTTTCACCAATGCTTTGTTCTCGTCTTCATAATAGAGGATTGCTTTATCAACTTTTGACTGATCTACTTCCATTCCTAATAGAAAGTACATAATTACTCCTAAATGTTTATAACCTACACCAGTCAAAATATTTATAAAACTCGTCTCATCTCCTCTTAAATCGCTTGGAATAGTCCTCACGTTGATGATCTTTTTATGATAATTATAAGCTAAAATATTATGTAAGGCAGAATATATCTCATTTGGAATGTAATAACAATATTTACCATTCTGTTTTACATACAACGCAATTCTATCTCGATCTGCGTCTAAAAGTAGGGCAATATTTGAAGCTTCTTTTTCCATTACTTGCTTCAATTTTTCCTCTCGAACTACCTTTATAGGGTTAGGAGGATTGATTTCTTCGTTAATCAGCACCACATCTGCACCTAAGCGTTTAAAAAGATTAACAATCCCTCTGGCTTTTCCTAGATATGGCCAAATAATGATTTTTAAACCTATTAAGCTTTTAAGTTCCAAAACATCATTTAACAAACTTATAACGTAATCGTTATTTATCTGTTCAGCATCGATTTTAATAGGCTGGTAAAAAGGATCGAGATTTATTTCCTTGAGCATTATCGCTCTGTTAGAAATTTCTTTGAATAAATCACCCGACATAGGCATCGGATAATCGATGTAAAACTTTACTCCATTCCAAGACAGTTCATTATGAGAAGCAGTTAATACAATTACTAAATTAACATCCTTAATTAAGCCAACCGATGCTGCGCCATACGGAGCAGACGCCTTCGATTCTCCGGGAATGTCTTTCTGGTGAAAAATATCGTATCCATCGTAAGCAAAAATTTGAGAACAATATTCTAATAGAATACTTTTAGTTGGGCGGTTATCCGTTACAATTAATATTTTGAGATTATTACCATCCTTCATCTCTTTGTATTTTTGACTAATAGCTTTAAAAACGCGAAGAAATAGGAACAGCTTTCGCTTAGTTAAAACATATTTCTCTGAACCGGCTCTTTTTTGTTTGTCAAGTATCTCAATCCGCAAACCTGATGTTGGGGCAACAATTGGATCTACAAGATACCTCTCTTCTTCCGTTAATTCCTCTAGCCTTAAAGTTTTATATTTACCACGATCAATGAGGGAAAATTCTTCTAACTCAAATTCAAGCAATTCTATCACTATCACAACATAAGAAAGTCAGATAATATTTAATAATTCTAAAATCAATTAATTTTTTATGTTTTAACTATAAATTTAATAGTTAGTTCAAAACTAATGGATAATCTTATTTATTGCTTCTCTTAAAATTGCAAGAATTTTCTCGCGGTATAAAGGATTAATCGCTTCCATTCCATGGACTTTGATCGGGGGTTCTCTTTCCGCTTGGGATAGGATTCTTTCGCAAAACTCGGGTGTTAATCGATTGGGCATGTCTTGTTTATTTGCTATACCTATTACTAACACATCCCTGTAGTGTTTATCGAGAATGTCTCGAATTATATCTTTACTGTAATTAACATTTTCAAAGCTTGAATCAAGGACGATTAGAGCTATATCTGTACTATCTAATAAACTCTTCCATAAGGATCTAAAATTAGATTGTCCCGCAAAATCCCAAAGAACAATTGAACGAGGAGCATCAAGTCCTTCGCCGTCAAAAGGAGTGATATCAACATTTATCGTTGGAATGTATTCTAAATCGATATCTTTGCCACATATTAAGTGTAAGAGTGTGGTTTTGCCAACTCCTCCTACTCCTATAATCGAAACTTTAATAGATCCTAAGATGACATCATCGATTTCCTTTTCAAAACTCGTAAAAATCGCACGATTCCCCCTCCATTGACCACTTGTAAGAAGTTCTCCAAATTTCTCCATGAACTTAACCCTAATAGTTGTTATTTTAGAGTTAATTGTTGCGTCATCGTCATCTAAATCCGTGCATACAACGATAATAATAGTCTCGATAATCGTATAATAATACTTAAATTCATCAGTCGCAGTCGATTTAATGTCGCTTTGACTAATCTCCTTCATAAATCCAGAAAAAGCGCTCAAAAAACCCGCTAACAAGTCTCTATCTACATCTGAACTGCCGTAATTTCGGAATAACAATGACTTACCGTCTTTAGTTAAGATGTTTAAATATTGAATCACACTTATCACAGAAGTTGAGTAAGGTAAATTAATATGCCCAAAAAACTTGAATTTAAATTTTTATAGTATAATTATTTATATATAAAAAGAATAAAAAATTGATCTTATATATATATATAATGTTCTCCCTAATTTTGCTGGAGAAATTTACTTTTCATAATTGGCTAAGTCAATAGTATGAGGAGTAACGGTGGAATCAATGGATAAGAATATAGAAGATTTATCTAAGTCGTTTGAAGAGTTCCAATCTAAGATGGATTCATTTTCTTCAATATTAGAAAAATTTGGTTTAGACATAATAACAAAAATGGGACAGACAAACCTCAAAATAACCCAATTAACGGATAAATTTAGCGGTTTGGACAAAGCTACCATTGAAATAAAAAGTTTGATACCACAGCTTAGTAATGTTATAGAAAATCAGAAAGTCTTAGAAGATGAATTGGATTTAATTAAATCTTTACTAAAAAACATGGGGCAAATTACTTCGGAAAAAAAAAAAGTTGAAAATTCTGTTGATAGGGACGAAACAGCAACAAGCAAAAAAGAAGTGATACTAAACCAATTGAATGGCTTGAAAGAGAATTTAGAAGTTCTTGACGATCCACTTGCCGTTAAACCAATTTTAAAACAAGTTAAGGAGGATATTTTTGAATTTACAGGCGGTCATAGAATTTTACACGAAGTTTTACAAGTTATTAATCGGTTAAATACAGCGAGTTCATTGAACGATTTAATGGACGAACAAGATACAACTTCAAAGACAATTAAAAATCATTTAATGGAGAAAATCACTTTTTGGATTAATAAATTAATGCTTAAAGATTAAATCTTTTTAAGGTTAACTTATTACTAATTTCGAGAATTTATGGAATTTCTGAAATCTCGTAATCTAGTACAATACTACCGGGATTTTGTGTTTGAGAATTTCTAAAGAAATATAAATAAGAAGTTCATATTTATTATAACTATTAAAATTAAAACCTAAAGCGATCAGAAAACACATGAACGATCAAGAACGAAAAGAAGAAGAAATAGTTTTTAAAGGAAGAACTGATGCAATTTATAAAGTTATTGTTATAGGGGATCCTGCTGTTGGAAAGACAAGTCTTCTTACTCAATTTGCTACAAATCAATTTGAAAAGAAATATTTGCCAACCGTCGGCGTTCAAATCCTCAAAGAGCCAATCGAACTGAAAGATCACGATGCCACAGTTAATCTAATGTTTTGGGATATCGCAGGACAACCTCAATTCTATATGCTTCATCGTCCATATTTCAATGGGGCAGATGGAATGCTTCTAGTATTCGACATCACGCGCTCAAGTACATTTAGTAATGTTAATAACTGGTATAGCGCAGCTGTGAAGTATGGATTAAGCGGAATACCAAGGATCTTAATAGGAAATAAGGTAGATTTAACAGAAGAAAGGAAAATAATTTTACCTATGGCTGAACACCTAAGCGAGAAATTGAATGCACCCTATTTAGAGACATCAGCCCTCACCGGGGAAAATGTAGGTTTAGTATTCGATAAAATAGCTGATTTAGTTTATAAGTCTAAAGAGAATTATAAGTAGTAGAATTTTTTTTAACTCATCCTTAATTTAAGAGATATTTCACCATAATTACAAGGTTTTTATTTGATGATTTTTATTAACCCTATGAACTATGAATATTAAACAAAGGCATTTTATTCAAAAATCACAAATAAAAGAATTGCAAGATGATATCTTAAATCATTACGATGAAAAATTTGTGGCACAGATATTTCCTAAAAAAGCGCGTATTGAAGTAATTCAAACTGATGCGGGAGATACTCTATATGCTGTAAATAACGTATTAAAGCTATGGAAATCTAAGGAAGGCTACATACCAGTTTTGACACTGCTCCTAAATAAAAAAGTAGATTTGAAAAAAATTGTGGTAGATAAAGGGGCTATCCGATTTGTAACAAATGCAGCAGATGTGATGAGACCCGGAATTACACACATTGACCCATCAATAATAAAAGGAGATATCGTCGTAATTGTTGATGAGAATCATGATCGTGCTTTAGCCATTGGAAAGGCAATGTTTAATGCTAATCAAATGCAAGAAATCAAAACAGGGAAAGTAGTAAAAAACCTGCATACGATACAAGATAACGTATGGAAATTTGAAAAGCAGTTTAAGTAAATTCTTTTTGTAAAATAAGTATTAATTCTTCTTTTTCATTAAAGGGTGTGTCGATTAAATCGATGCTACAAAGATCACACGAATTTATCCTAAACTGCTTAAAAAGAAGCATAATCATTCTTAAGCCATTCTCCAATAACCCATTTGTGTCCTTTTCAGTTGTAACTTTCATCAAATCGATAATTTTGTGCGTTTTCCATAAAATCTTCTCGTTTTCGTCGTTTCTGGTCTCAAGAAAATCATCGTAAAGATTATTGTAAAAATCACATTCACTCATCATTTGTAATGAATACCCCATTTACTTCCTAATATTCAAAATCCTTATATACTAATTATTTAACTACTATTTAAAATATTTTCTTAGAAAGAAAGACCGTTACCATAATACAAACTTGCAATGGAAATCGACCTTAACTAATTTTTATTTAGTATTTACTGTATTTCCGTTTACTTTGTTATTTAAATACTTCTTCGATGGTTTTTTGTTTATAAGGTTTCTGAGTAATATGAGTAAATTTAGTAGGACTGAATTAAAATTTGCGTAATATGCGGATATAACATAGATAACACACTGTTCTATTACCTAACCTAAGTTTATATTACTTGGATACTACTCAAAGGGTCATCATTACGAATACCATGATGACTCTTGTAAAATGTATAAAAATAAAAGTCGTGTGTGTGATAAAATGAGCATGTATAGAAGCTATCTTCTAAAAAATCAGTTTTGGGCAAAAAAAGGTAACGAAAAGGATCACAACTTAGAATCTGAAAAAGTCTTTATTAAGCATGATTCAGAGGTAGGGGGTATCTACGCCATCATTAACACAGAAAAAAAAGGCGTAAAGATAATTGTTAATGGAGAAGAGCATTGGTTCAACAATTTTGACAAATTAGATTCGTTTTTAGGTAGATTGAAGCAAAGAGAAGACGATTTTATGAAGATATTGAGAAGGAAAAATCTTTCCAAAAGATTGAGAACTTTAGATATTTAAATATTATTTCAAATATTCCATCATTTTAATTAATAATATCTAAGAGTCCTGATAAGATTCAACTTCTTCCATATCCTTAATTACAGAACGGAGAAGTTGGTAGATTAGGTAATTTTAAGATGTAATACCTTTCTAATTTATTATTAAGCTATTCATTTGTATATATGGGTAGTAGTCCCGATTGGAAATGACGTAATCTTAATTCTCTTCCTCGAGACACTTTCACTTTTGGAATTTTATCTCTATTGCGATAGAGTTCTGTAATAGCCGCAACTGCATAATCAATATGGGAAGTATCGTATACATTCCTAGGGACAGCAAACCGCACAAGATTAAGTATACCTTTACGCTGTTCTGGAGTTTTCTTATCCCATTCGAACGCAAAGGGCCCCAGTTCGCAAGCTCTAATCCCATAATGCTTGAGAAGCTCTATCGTAAACCCAACACCTCCAAAATCGTCAATTTCCATATCGGTTCCTTTAAAAAACTCTTCCACATTAATATAAACAGCATGGCCTCCCGCAGGAAGTACGACGGGAATGTTATTATTTGCTAATTTTCTTGCGAATTCTCGAACTTGGCGAATCCTCTCAGCCAAATATGGTTCTTTAACAACTTCATATAAACCTACTGCTAAAGCCATAATATCCCGTCCTGATAATCCTCCGTACGAATCGTTTCCAAACGTTAATATCTGCTTTTCTTTTAATTTTGCCCCAATATTCCCGTTAGTCGAGAATTTTTGGTAAAAAACTCCTTTATCTCTAAAAAATAAACCTCCACCTATGTTAGCGAGTCCATCTTTTTTAAAGCTAATAGTAAACCCATCAACCTGCGAGAACATTTCTTGAATAATTTTTAAGATACTATAATTGCTGTATCCATCTTCAAACTCTTTTATAAAGTAAGCATTTTCTGCAAATCTACAAGCGTCGAAGAAAAGGGGAATATTACAACTACGAGCGATCTCGCTAATTTCTTTTATATTTTTCAAAGAAACAGGCTGACCGGCAGCTGTGTTATTCGTAATAGTTAAGTATATTAAAGGTATGCTTTCAATTCCTTTATTTTGAATGAAGGCTTTAAGTTCTTGGCTATCCATGTTACCCTTAAAAGGATTCATAGAATCCATTTGATCTGAAGGGAAATCCTCAAATATATTTACAGAGAATAGATTTATAGGGTTAATTCCATTTATAGCAATATTTGCTTCCGTTGTATCGAAATGCCCGTTATTTGGAATATAGTATTCTTTATCCGGATTGATCTTTTTTAATATAGGCGCAATAGTGGAGAATAATAAATGCTCTGCACAGCGACCTTGGGGAACTATGAAAGCATTAGGGCGATCTAGCTGGTGAACGCCCCCATTAACAAATCCACCCTCGAAAGTTTTGAGATAAAGTTCATCCATAAGTGTTTTAATGTTAGTTTCTCCAGAAAGAATTAAGTTAACCGCTTTTTTTGGCTCATCCCCCCTCTCAAAAGTGTCTCGTATTGCCTCCAACAAAGCATAATACCCTTTATTACGCCCATACGATTCATCACCGTGAAAAAGGGAAGCCCATTGCAAGTCAGTCATGGATGAACTTCCACTATCAGAAAGAAAATCCAAAACAAGCATATCTGCGGGAAAAGAAAACATACTATATTCCGTTTCCTTTAACGCGATCTCTCTCTGTTCTTTAGAAACTTCTTTATTATTCCTCACGATCAACGAACGCTTCGATGGAACAGGAACATTTAGTTCAAACATAGATTTCATAATTACTATTGAAGTAACTTAATTTTAAATAATAAGTTAATGCTAAAATTAGATATTATACACTATTAGTTTATACTAATTATTAAAAGGTATAATAATTTTTCAGTAAAATTTAGGTATTTACTTACTATTTGATATTGCTAATCATAATTTTGGTAATTATTTTAAATAGCTCCTCGACATTTTCTCCGTTCTTAGAAGAACATTCGATATAGCCAATTAAATTATTTTCTTGTGCGAATTTTTTACCTTCTTTTGACGGAACGGTCCTTAATCCTTCGAGATCGGTCTTACTACCAACTAATAATGCGGGCACCTTTTGGCCTTGAGTTTCATTCGTTTCATTAAACACGCTTAACCAATTAGTTAGATTTTGAAAGGTTACATATCTGGTTATATCAAACATAAAAATCGTTCCATGAGCTCCATCTATGATTCCTGGTAGGAGGAACCTAAATTTCTCTTCACCCGCAAAATCCCAAATTTGTAAAGATACTTTTTTACCATCTATCTCAAAACGCTTGAGGAAAAAATCAACTCCAATAGTTCCGTGATACGACTCTTTGAACAATCCATGTAGATAACGATGCGTTAGGGTAGTTTTGCCAACTCCCGCGTCACCAAAAATTGGAACTTTAAATTGTAAAGTAGAGGTTAAATTTTTACCCATTTTAATCATCCAATTAATTAAATTTGAAAAGGATTATTTACTTTTCTAACAACTATTATATCAATAAGATTATTTGAATGTTTATTATTCCATCTCATTGGAAATAGGTTATTTAAAAAGAAATAAAGATCGAAAATTATAAACTTAAAATAGTTATATTAATGTTGATGGTCTTGTGTCGTTTTTCTCGTTTCTAACACTTTTGCTCTTTCCTTTAATATTTCCTTGATATTATTTTTATCAAAATGATACCACTTTAACGATAATACCCAGAGTATTGTTCCAGGTATTACAAAAACCGTTATTATCATGGCGCTGACTTGATAATTCTGACCAAAAGCCGAAATAAAGACCCCCGCAATTAACGGTCCCATTCCATAACCAATATTTTCTAAAAATTGGTTCCAAGAAACAATTTGACCTTGAGCTTCTGGAAGGTTTATTTCTTGGAGTACTGGGGGCTGGTTAACCATATACAAAGAGGAAACTGCGTCCGAACATAAAATTAATGCTCCCATCATATAAGTTGCCGGAAATGAAAAGAAAAGTACTATATCTGCTCCTTGCTCCGGCGTTAGAAAAGGAATCGAGATGAAAAACATCAGAACAAAAGTTACTGAGCCCCCTATCAAAGAAAATATAATGAAATAAATCCTTCTGATTCCTTTTTTTTCTGCAAGTTTATCAGAAAGCCGAGCGAGAAGAATCTGTCCAATAATACGTCCAACAACGCCAAATACAACAATAAATAAGCCAGTTAGAAGTGGAGATAAATTATGAGGCGGTGTTTGCAAATAAGGCAAAATTATCATGTCCAAACTACCCATGAATACATTAGAAAATATACCTTCTATTAAAGCGGCCTTATTAGTACGAGATAACATAGTTTTACGCATTGAATCCTTGTCCATCTTAAAATCATATTCGATTGAATCATCCATAAGTACATTTTGCAGTTCTCTATTTTGTACTCCCCTTTTTGGCTCTTTAACAATTAGATAAAATAGTATTCCAGACCCTAAAACGGCGAGTCCTATCCCAATAAAATAATATCTCCATAAACCAAATTGAACTAGTGAACCAGATAGCAGAAAACCAAACATCATAAAAACCGAGCCTGCAACGCTAAAATTTCCAAAGAACTCCGATCGATGTTTTAAAGGAACTATGTCATGTGATAATGAAACTATAGCTGGATAACTTCCACCTGAAAACATACCAAAAATCAATACAACAGTCAAAAAATACCACCACGTAAGTAAACCTTGACCGGGGATGGCGAATCCAAGCAATATCATACATATACTTCTAACAATTGATATGAATAGTAGGGCTTTTACCCGAGAATATTTATCGATCAACCTACCAAAAAATAGTCCCGAAATTGATGAACTCCAAAGTAATGTTGTCATAATTATCCCCATTTCTAACGCGTGATAATCTTCTCCAGGCCATATTAATGTGGATAAGGGGACCATAAGGATTATTATTCCTGCAAACGCAATACTATTAAAACCGTTAAGGAGATAAACAGGCCAAATGGTTTTATTGTAAGACTTCTCGTCTCTATCTGATTCCATAAAATTTATCTAACCTAAAATCTAAATTGTTTTAAATTTATGAAAAAGAAAATGAGAATTAACATTTTAAATTATTGAACGATGTTAGTTAAGATTTAATCTCGTTCTATCCTAATTTATAAAAAAAATGAAAAAAAATCAAGCTAAAGAAATCTTTTCTTCAGCAATTTTTACAATTTCAAAATAATAATTAATATAATGTTGGTTGACTACCGCTTGATAACGCGAAATAAAATCGTTAATGTGTCTCATAAGCGTAATAATGTGTGCTGGATCGTTTAAAATGTCGAGTTGTTGTCTAAATTCTAAAAGTTTTTGCTTAACGCCTCTAATTACTTGCTCCTCAACATCTAACGGAAATTGTTTATTCAAAATTACCTCAGTTCCTTTAAATATCGTTGTTTCTCCTTTCCAACCTTTTAGATGTTTACCATATTCAACTTCAAATAATTCTGTAAACTTTTTTATTCGCTTATGAATTATCGGTAAATCTTTTTCGGATAAAAGTGCAACAGTTACATAATCTCCGTGATATAATAAGACTTTTTTATCTTCTTGGTCAACAGTACGAAGTGCTTTTTTGCTTCCAGTAGCTTCCCTTACAAAATTAGTGAGAGCTGCAATCATCGCTGATATGAGTGCTGGATCCTGAATCTCAATTCCAAATGAATATTCGTAAAGGCTTACTCCATCTTTTGTTAATACAAATAGGTTCTTTAAAGCTTTTTTCCAATTTCTTTGTTTTATTTGCTTTCTCGCAACAATAGCTAAGGGGGTTGAGGCAGCAGCAATTCCAATAATAATACCAACGAAAAGCACTATTTTAGCAGGATCCTCAACCTGGATTTGAACGGAATAGAAAGCGATCTCTTTCCCATTTGTCCAAAATATTTCCACGGTATAAAAACCCTCTCCGAGTTCAGAGTTAAGTAATACTTCCGAACTGCTCATTAAACCATTAATAGATGTAAGCCCCGTTTCGTTGAGAATTATCGTTCCTGATGCTGAAGTAATTAAAATTTGTCCTGAACCTCCAGAGAGGGGTTGGTTAAAAGTATTTCGGATTTCTGCGTCTATCATAATAGTTTGTCCGAGTTCCAGAGAGCTTCTTATTACAAATTGCGATCCTGATTTGATTTTAGAATTGATAATATTGCAATAATTGGGAGAGTGAAATATCCCAGTATAAAATCCACGCTCAAGAGGAGGTCCAAAAAATATAGTAACTCCATAATATGATTTATTATACAAATCCATCGGCCCAAAATATATCTCATCCATAGTTACACCATCAGGATCTAAAAATGTATCAAAATCCCAATCTCGTTCGAACAAAAATATTGGAGGAGGCCACCCGAAGGATATTTCTTCATAGTAATAATCTATAGTCCATTCGTTCAAATTATCTTTTATGTTGTAAGTGCCAGTGGCATTAACAATGTGGATATAATACATTTCAATATAGACATCAAGAGCTGGAATTGTTTGGTTTGTAGTAACTGTTACGTTTAAGGGTGAGTCTAGTTGATTTTCTAATGTATATGAAAAATACCCTTCATAACCCCACATTCCAAAAGAACTTTGCTGATAAACGGGAACTACTGTTTCGTTGTTTATTATGTATTTAAGATCGATCGCAGCAGGATCAACAATCTTCTTATAACTGAAAAAACATAGTAAGTCTGTGGTAGCATCGTTGGTAAATGGAAGCCAACTAGTTCCGTCAAAACGCGCTGTTAAACCCTTATTGAAGCTTGGACTCGTATAATTTTCCGCTTTCCAAAAATTAAATGGAACTAATGCTCCAAACTTCTCTGACCAAAGGTGTAAAACGAGGCTATATGTCTCTCCTGGTTGAAAAATGTTAGCACGGGGATAAAAAACAATCCATTCATCTAAGACCATTCTTGACTCATAAATCCATATCACATCTATTTCTTCTTCAAAATTCTCATTGTAAATGCGAAGAACCATATAATAATGGCTAAATTCAGGGATCATTATCATACTATAGTTGAGATATAACCGTATCTCATCAATTGCAATTAAGTCTGGGGCCGTAAATTGTTGAACGAACATTTTAGATGAAGTAGTATCTAATTGCTTCTTAGTGTTGTTGGCTATTATGTATTCTCCAGAACCAGACTCGTTTATAATATTGTCAGAATAGATTTCTAACCGATTCAAAACAAATTCTTTGTTGTTTACCGATCTATTATGAGGAATCATGCTCGTACTTGAATTTTGATCAAACCACGAAGTAAAGTCTGAATTGAAATCAAAATAAACGAGTGAGATATCCCCATCATAGCTTCCTGTTATATTTTGCCCAATTCCACTTGATACTGGTAATTGTGGTGTCACTATAATTGGAGTTTCTAATTCTTTTAAAGAAAAAGCTGAAGCAGAAATTACTATAAGAGTTACTAGTGCTAACATTCTAATTTTTTTTATCATATCTCATTCCTCATTAATCTTGGTAAGCTGTTATTAGAGTTACAACATTAGTGACAAATCGCATATAAATAGCTAGCTGTTATTCCCAATTAGTATTGAATTATGCTGACAGATTATAGGAAAAAAAGGATACAGGCGTTAGAACGAAAGAATACCTTGAAAAAAAAATAAAGAATTAAATATTATTAATTTAAGAGTGCTCCCATTTCGGAGAGTTTTGCCACAAATTTCACATTTTTCATTTTAATTTTACGAGCCACCACTTTCTTTACGATATCGCTTTGAGACAGGTTTCCTTTACCGATCTCATCAAATAAAGCTAAAGTAGTTTGCATGTAGCCGTCCCAGCCGATTTCTTTCTGATCGAGGTTTTTTTTATCTTGGTTATCTAATCCTTTAATTGAAACTGTTCCATTATTTACGGTAATTAAAGCAGCAAATTTTCCGTCTTTTGGATTTAAAAGAATTTTAAAACTTTTATCAGCATATTTCTCTTTAAACTTCTCGTTGTTATTGAGTGGACCGTAGGTCTCTAGGATCGCCTCGGCGAATGTTCCTTCCTTCACGTCATTAGATATTTTTTCAGACATATTTGTCAAAACCTTCTTAGAGTTAAATATCCATCTTGTAGTTACATCTACCGCATATTATTTAAGTATTTCAACAACAAAAACAAGGCGTTAGGAAATTCTAACGATAAAATAAATAAGTTTGGACAAATTCGTGGGACAAATTCGTGAGTGAATAAGGTTATCTAAGTTTTAATATTTACTGAGGTGCTTCGTATTCAATCCTGATTGGGTAATGGTTTCTTTTTAGAAAAAGCTTTAAAAGTTTTTCCTCTTTTATGGGAGTCATTTCCAGAAATTCACCGTGTCTATACTTATCCTTTTGAAATTCTTTCTGTATTTCCATACTAAAAACCTCTACTTATATATTTATTTCACCCATGTTATTTAAAAATTACTTATTAAAAGGGCAATATTGCAGCTAATGGGGTCTGGTTCCCAGTATCTTGGTCTTTAGAATTATATTTGATATGATCAAGAAATTACTAATCCAATTTTTAATGGTGCTTGTTCCTATCACTTGTGAAAACTCCTTTCTGACGTTAAGTTACACGAAAACAAATCATACTCTATAGTGTATGATTATAACCAATATCTTTTTATTAGAAGATGATTTAAGTAAAAGATAAAACATCAATATTAAATGTAATGTTATTAAAAATTTAGCTGTTTTTTAATAAATAATGATGAGCTCTGACAACGAATTAGTTAAACGGATTCAAAACGGGACAATTCGAGGAATTATATTCGATTTTGACGGGACTCTCCTCGATATAAGAGAATCATTGAGAAATTCAATAGAAGAAGTTTTCAATGAAAAACAGATTAACTATGATATCGAGACGACAATGCAAGAGATTGGTGCATTGATGGAGATAATTCAAGGAACTCCACTCCCTAAAATCATACTAGAAGCGTTTGAATTATTTAAATACATAACATCACTTCACTCCATAACATTCTTAAAAAAACTACGAATTGCTACGAAAATATTCACAACATATTTAACATACGCTAAAGAAGCTCCATTTTATCCAGAAGCAGATGATTTTATTAAAAAGTTTAAAAAATCTTACGATTTCTTTATTGTTTCTCATAACCAAACTAAAAATATTATTCCACACCTTGAAAGTAACAATGTGAAAAGCATGTTTAAAGGAGTGTTTGGAGCAGATCTTTTACCGGATCTTAAACCAGATCCTAACTCATTAAATCCTGTTTTTGAGAGCTATAAATCCTGTAACTTAAAAGAGTTTATCATGATTGGTGATATGCCATCAGATATTCAAGCAGGAAAGGAAGCAGGAGTATGGACTATAGGAGTAGCAACTGGAGTAAGCAAGAAAGAGATGTTAGCGGAATTTCAACCGCATTTGTTAATTGATTCGTTGGATGATTTAAAAAGGCTAATTGAAAATAAAAATTTATCAAATTCAAATTCACAAAATAGTATTAAAATCAAATCCTAAGAGGATTCTATTTATGCAACTTAAAGAACAAGATTATAAAACTTCAGAAGAAGGTAGGATTGTGAAAACTACTGAAGAAAAGGAACAAGAAGAGTTAGATTTTGGAAAACGTCATCAAAATGCGACTTACAAGTTTTTAAAATACAATCCGATTGATCCATTAAACGACCTCTGGCGCCAAGCTATTGAGCGGTTGAGCCTTGAGGATGTTGAAGGGAAGCTTCAGTGGTGGGCAGCATATGTTTATATTAAATTTTTTGCTCGTTTACTATGGAATTTTAAAGCAGAATACCCACAAGGGAATATGTTTCCAGAATATGGTGGAGGTATCCTCGTGGGCTCACATGAAAGCCACTTAGACCCATTTTTTTATGGAGCCGCTTGTCATAGAAGAATTCGATACATGAGTAAAATGGATAATTTTAAAACCCCCTTAGTAAAAACTCTCTTTACCAACTTAGGAGCATTCAAATTAGATCGAGAAAATCCTGAACTAGCCTGGAAAATGGCCAAAGAAATAATTGAAGAAGGTGAATGGGTTGGAATTTTCCCCGAAGGCACGAGATCTAGGGAGGAAGATGGTTGGGAGATTGGAGAATTTAAAACCGGCGCAGTTCGACTTGCAATTGAAATGAAGGTCCCTATTGTTCCAATGGCAGTAATTGGGTCAAGGAATGCTTTGCCAAAAGGTAAATTGGTCATGAAACCAACGCAAGTTAAAGTGCGCGTAGGTGATCCTATTTATTATAACGATTACGACATTAATACAATATCGTACGATGAAATAAAAAGACTATCTGCAGAATTAAGACAAGTAGTAATGGACTTACGAGATTACGTTATTGTAGATACAAGGAAACAAAAAAAAGTAGAATTATCAATCGGTTCTCCAGAAGATGCTCAAAAACCGAAAGAATCGTCATCCCCTATGAGATACTTGAAAGATTTTGGAAAGGGTGCTTTAGGATTCGTCGATGATTTGTGGTATTCCTTATTAAAAAGTTTAGAAGCATTTGGATTACGAGCCAAATTCCAAGAAACAGTTCATAATTTCTCAGGATGGCTAGTGTGCAATTGGAGCAATTTAATGATGCCTTACAAGGTAATCGATTTTGAAAAGTATATCCCTGACGAAGGCGCAGCTGTTGTCTGCACTAACCACAACTCAGAATGGGACGTACTTATCTTTGCAGCATCCTTAATCTACCACAGAAAACGAGTTCTTTACCAAATGGCCAAACAATCTTTATTCAAACCACCGCTAGTTAACGCTTGGGTTAGAAATCATCACGCATTTCCATTAAAGCGAGGACTACACGATGTAGACTCTTATAATTTCGCAAAGGATGTACTTGATAAAGGAGATTTAGTATGCATGTACCCTGAAGGAACTACTAATGCGGGTGGTGGTGAACTTTTAGAAGGACACACTGGAGCTATGCGATTGGCAATTGAAAAACAAGTACCGATTCTATTGGTTGGAATAACAGGCACAGAAAAAACCTACCCAAAGCACGCTAAGATGTTAAGCTTTTATAGAGGTCAGATAATGAAGGCGGGACCACCATTCATGGAACATAAAAAACACTGGGGTAAACCAATGCCTGACTATGAAGAATTGAAGCGTTTGACAGCCAACATGATGGCCCAAATTAAAGATTTACTTCTTTATGATAGCCCAGATGCATAGATTATAGGGGGATGTATCAAGATGGAAGTACCACAACAATCGATAAAGAAAAAACTCAAGGTAGGGATACCGAGAGCACTTCATTTTTATAGGTATTTCCCATTTTGGAAAAAAATTCTCGAAGAACTCGACGCAGAAATTGTTGTAAGTCCCCTAACTAATAAAAAAATAGTTGAAGAAGGCGTAACTCACGGATTTGGCGAGTTGTGCATTCCAGTTAAGATATACTACGGGCAGCTTTTAAAATTGGTAGCGGATCATCCCGATTTAGACTTTGTTTTTGTACCGAGGTATGTATCTGAAGTAAAAGACTCTTATTTCTGCCCTAAATTTTTGTCGTTACCCGATGTAATTAAAATCTTGCCTGATATTCCAAAAATTTTGAATTTCGAAGTAAACGTTAAAGAATTTCCGATATCTACAGCAGCCATTGAACTCGGAAGACAATTAGGGAAGAATCAAAATCAAGCATTAAACGCATACAGAGAAGCCCAAAAGTATTTCGACGAATATCGCGAATTTTTAAGAAATGGTTCTTCTGTCAATCACGCCTTAAGATTAACTGAAAGGGATCGCCCTTTCACATTACCTAAGAAGAAAAGTACGGGTGATATTAAGTTTCTACTTTTAGGGCACGGTTATAACATTTTCGACATATTCATTAATCTTGACTTTCAGAAAAAGCTAAAAGATCAAGGCGTCGAAGTTATTACGATTGAAAATTTACCCGAATTTGTTTTTAAGAAACCCGTCATAGTTAATCCAAGAGGCGGTAAGCTACGAAACTATTGGCGCCACGAAGAAGAAATCATGCAAGGTATTCGTTATTTTCTTACTGAAGGGAGAGAGGAAATCGATGGTGTAATCTTTTTGATAAGTTTTGCTTGCGGTCCAGATAGTCTCATTTCAGAATTAATTATGAGAGACATGAAAGTTGTAGGCCTTCCCTTTTTAGAGATTATAATGGATGAGCATTCGGGAGAAGCTGGCCTGTTGACGCGCGTCGAATCCTTTGTCGAAATGATTCGGAGAAAGAAAAGAAGATTATATCTTGGAAGAAAACACCACCTAACAATTAAATCAAAACAAGAAGTATAAAGTTCCCATATATTGTTTAAGCTTTTTTTATTTAGAAGATCATGAGATTGAGAAATTTAAAGTTTGAATTAGATAATTATTGTTTTTCATTATTAAATTTGATGTATTTACTTAATAAGATTAACATACGATTGAGAATGTGTTTTCAATGGGTAAATTTTTATTTTAAACTGTGTTATTTGATTTATTCTAAGTTTGTAAAAGCTGTTATATTTTTCTTGAAAAAACACTGAGTTTGACATGAGTGGAGAAAAACTAGCAATACATAAGAGAAAAGTAGAAGCTATCTCTGAAATGGTTAGAAATGCGTACGATAACGCAAAGCCGGGGGAATTTTTCTCTCTAAAAAAGGCGAGCGTTTCCCACATGGCTCCACAGCCAGATAACCCGATCTATAGTGACAAACCGATAGATGTGAAGTCACTTACAGACATTATTGAGATAAACACGGATACAAAAACATGTATTGCAGAAGCAGGGATTACTTTTGTTAGGCTTGCAACAGAAACCTTAAAGCATGGGCTCGTACCGCAATGTGTTTCCGAGCTCAAGGGAATCACGATAGGCGGGGCAGTAGCAGGATGTTCAGTTGAATCCATGTCTTTCAAATATGGGGGATTTTTCGATTCCTGTGAAGAAATAGAGATTGTGACGGGAACAGGTGACATAATGTTATGCACGAAAAGTGATAACCATGAAATATTCGAGATGCTGCACGGGAGTTTCGGCACGATTGCAATCATCACACTCCTGAAGTTTAAGCTCGTTTCAGCAAAAGAGTGTGTCCGCATTGATTACATCCATTACGATACTTTTAGTAAATACCTAGAAGCTATCAAGCAACACTACGAAAAGCAGGATATTGAAATGATGGACGGGCTTATCTTCTCCAAGAATATGAACGTACTCTGCGTTGCCAGCTTCGTTGATGAGGAGGAAGCTCCTTACAAGAGTGAATATTTCTACGATATTTATTACAAAAGTGCGATGAAAAAAAAGC
>Ga0114922_10000903_pt1 | contig 28373 bp, 29 predicted proteins | sample AartaG_FD_100975 | JGI IMG/M metagenome (GOLD analysis project Ga0114922, IMG submission 100975) | Deep subsurface microbial communities from Aarhus Bay to uncover new lineages of life (NeLLi) - Aarhus_00045 metaG | ecosystem: Environmental > Aquatic > Marine > Oceanic > Sediment | place... | reverse complement strand
GGTATTCTCGTCCATGTCTTCCGCTATTTGGGGCTGCCGCTGACAACCTATTACACCTACGTTGTGCACCTCGCGGTTCTCACACCAATGCTCGTTTTAGAAGTGCCCTTTGGTAAATGGGCGCACCTCGCCTATCGACCCTTAGCCATCTATTTGCAGGCGGTTAAGGAAAAGGCTGGACAGGAACATATTGTTGGAGAGCTTGCTGCTACAGGTGCTGATTAGAACCCCAATCACTTCTTTTTAAGGAGAAAAAATCGTGAGTGACGAAGAAATGGGAAAAACAATCATCATGTGCAACCACGATGACGCCAATAGCATCCTGGCCGCGCTCGTCATGGGTGCTGCCGCCGCAGCAACCGGCGAACAGGTCCTGATGTTCTTTCAACCAGGAGCCGCAAAAACCCTCGTCAAAGGTGAATTGGAAAAATTTCAGGACATGAAGGGTCAACCCGATCCCATAATGCTTTACGAATCCATCGAAATTCTCGACGGTCGGATCATCCTCTGTGAACTTGGTCTGCCGATTCACGACATCAAAGAAGAAGACCTGCGTGAGGGCGTGGAGATCATGATGGCCTCGAGCTTCCTGTTTGAAGCGGAGGGGGCAGGCTTGGTTTTCTCGTACTAGTCAACGAACTCTCGCTGGAGGGTTGCTTCCATTCTAGATCGAGATGCCTTACAAGCTAGTCTCTAATAGAAATTGGATTTCAGGAACAACGGTAGTTGAGAATCATCTATAAACACAAAGGAGCACATCTAATGACTGAAGAAATCAAGGCGACAAAAACGCTCGACGTCTGCGGCGAGATCTGCCCGTATCCCGATGTCAAATCCATGGCGACATTAAAAAAGATGGAGAAAGGAGAAGTGCTTGAGATACTGCTTGATTATCCGCTTTCCGTAGAGCGACTTCCCCGCAACGCGGCGAAGTGGGGGCACAAAGTGCTGGCAGTCGAGCAACTGGAAGGTCCAAATCACCGCATCATGATCGAGGCATTCGGCCTGAAATAACTTGGGGTCGGTAACAGAGGATCTCAAGTCCTATCGAAATCATTATATCGAGGAGAGTAAACTATGACATTCCCAATCTTGACCGGGTTGCTTGTAGGACTGGCTTTTGGCTTTGCATTGCAGCGAGGCCGATTCTGCATGAACTCAGCCTTTCGAGATATCGTCACCATGAAGGATTACACCCTGCTAAAAACCGTTGCCTTAGCACTGCTTGTAAGCATGCTCGGTTTCGGCATTATGGCCATGACGAACATTATCACGCCCAACCCAAAACCGATTCTCTGGGGTGGAAATATCATCGGCAGTTTCTTATTCGGTATTGGTATGGTCCTCGCTGGTGGTTGTGCAAGCGGCATTACCTACCGCGTAGGCGAGGGCATGGTCGGAGCGATGACCGCCGTTCTCGGCCTAATCCTGGCTGCCATTGCCACCGCAATGAGCTTTCTTAAACCAGTTAGGGATGCACTGCAGGCCATAAAAGTGCCCGCAGAAGGTTCCAGCATCACCGTCGCCAGCATCCTAGGATTAGACTATGCGATCACCGCAATCGTCCTCGCTATTGTACTAGGACTCATCTGGTGGTTTTTCGCCCAGAAGAACAAGGGCGGAGATGTATTCGATGCACATAAAGATGCCTCCCTAACGGATAAAATATTCAAGTATGGATGGTCATGGATTCCGACGGGGGTCGTCATCGGCCTGGTCGGGATTGTCGCTTTCCCACTTTCTGCGTGGTCTGGTCGCAATTACCCGCTCGGGATCACCTCCGGTTGGTTAAAAATCGGACAGATGTTCATGCCCTCTGTACCGTTTGAGAATTCCCTCAAATGGGATATGTGGCTGATCGTGGGCATCGTAGTGGGTGCTGCAGTCGCCGCTCTTATCGCCAAGGAATTCAAGCTGCGCATGCCGGCAGGACGTGTGCTTGTCCAGACTTTCATCGGTGGCGCATTAATGGGCTTCGGCGCGGTCTGCTCGACGGGCTGCAACATCGGTCATATCTTGAGCGGTGTCCCCCAGCTTTCGATCGGGTCATTGATCGCCGGCACTTCCATCGTTCTCGGCGCGTGGTTGGCAGCCTATCTGATGTTCGTCCGGCCTATGGCTAAGGAATAAGGAATAGAAAAGAAGACAAATAAACGATCTAGCAGTTGGGTGAGGAGGATTCGAAATGAGCAATCAGAATGGACCAATGGTTATCGTCTGCAACAGCGATTCAACGGGCGTCATGCCGACCTTCATATTCGGTGCTTCAGGCGTGGGGATTGGCGAAGACGTCATAATTTTCTTCTGCCCATCTGCTGCGAATGTGCTCTTGAAGGGTGAGTTGGAGAAGTTCCAGGGCAAGAAGGGACTCCCAGATCCAATTGAGCTTTTCAACACGATCTTGGACGAGGGTGGCAGGATCATCCTCTGTGAGTTGGCCCTGGAGGCGAAAGATATTAAGGTAGAGGATCTGCGCGACGAAAGGATTGAACTCCTGAAGGCGCCGCCCTTCCTGCTCGATGCTCAAGGAGCGGGTCTAACCTTCACCTTCTAGCCCCGCATATCTCTTACTCGATCGCATCTGTGATCGATGAGAGTACATCGAAATAAATATCGGTCGACATAGTACGGTTTCAACACAGCGGGACCGTTTATGTTGACCGATGTTCTTTTTATACTACCCAGGAATCCACCATATGGGTGGACTAAGCATCTTTACCTTAAAGCATGAATTTCTTGATTTGTTACATCTTAAGCAAGGTTTTAACCTTCTGGACCAGGTCGTCAGGATCGATCGGCTTATCGACAAATTCTTCCACCGGGAGATAATCTTCCGTCGGTCCAAATCGCATTGAAGTTGTGCTATGAATCGAGGTAAGGATCAATATCGGGATATCTCTAAACGCATAATACTCCGACGTGGGATCTTCGCTCCTTAGCATGAGCGAGATTTGAAATCCCTCCGTCGTAGTATCCATCATCACGTCTAAGATGATTAAATCTGGACGCTGAGTTCGAATCCTCGCCAAGCATTCCGTACCATTTTTGGCCTCGATCACCTCGTGCCCCTCCGCCTCCAAGCACAGGCGTGTGGACATCACGACATCTGGATCGTCATCAACGACTAATATCTTTGCCATCATCACATCCCTCACTACTTAAATGCATTCATCAGCAGGCAATATCAGACACATTTCACGCTTATCATATGCGCGGAACAGGAAATACACGGATCGTAAGCGCGCACCAACATCTCAAGCGACATCGTCATCTCGTCTGGCGTACAACCGAGCTGCTGTGGAACTAAAGCGCGCATATCCCCTTCGATATTGGCCAGGTTCTGAGCAGTTGGAATGACGCAATTCGCAGCGTTCACGAGGCCATCCTTGATCTTGTAATGATGGTAGAGCGTGCCGCGCGGCGCTTCACACGCACCTACACCCTCACCAGAAGAACGGGCGGCGGGCGCTGGATCCTCAGGCACAATGCCTTGATCAAGCAGCTGCTTAATGAGACTGATCGCACTCTCTGTGCAATGAACGATTTCTACTACCTGAGCTATCGAGATCATGTAGGGATTGAGGCAACCCGGTGTGAGACCGAGCGCAGCAGCGGCTGCCTTAGCATTGGGATGGAGCTTGTCGTGGTTTAATTTATAGCGCGCAAGAGCACCAACCATAAAGGATTGACGTTGATGACGGGCGTGTTTTGCAGTGGAGTGATCGACCATGTGTTCATTCGTCATGGATCGATACTCCTCTAACGGCCATGAACCTCCCTCTGTGCTCGTGATCTCCCCATCGATGAAACAATACTCTTCCTCAGTATGGAGAGCGATATACTCTGTGCCACGCTCAAACGCTGGCAGCTGACAACCCTGGATCAGCTCCACTGTATCATCCAAGTCCGTTCGCATCGCCTCCAATCGTTTGCTAAGGGATTCGAGCACATCAGCAGGCGGGAGATGGGTAAATCCGCCGACCGCCATGGCGATGGGATGCGTGTGCCGACCGCAGATCGCAGCGCATAAATCTCCTGCTACATTCTTCATGCGAAGCGCTCGTTCTACGACATGAATATCAGTTTGCGCAAGGGAAATCACACTCTGCACACCAAGGAGATCCGGCGCGACGAGCATATAGACATGAAGGATATGACTGTCCAGCATTTCGCCGAACAAATTGAGTTTTCGCAGTCGCTTCGTCTGCTCGCTTGGCTCAACCCCAAGCGCTTTTTCGACCGCCATCAAAGACGTCGTCGCATGTGTAACGGCGCAAATTCCGCAGATACGAGATGATAGATGCGATGCTTGATCATAGGGTCGTCCAAGGAGCATTGCCTCGAAAAAACGAGGCGCCTCAACGATCTCTAAATCGCACTTCTCAAGCTTTCCTTTGCGGACATCGACGACGATATTGCCATGCCCCTCTACACGTGTGATATGGTGTACGTCGATCTGCAAGGTTTGTGACATCTCTGCTCCTTCAAGCTTCCATATCGCTTGTTGCGATCTGGTTGGTCAAGAAAAGGCCCATCTTGGCTTGTATGCTCGTTTCGTCGAGACCATTCTCGGAAAGAACTTCTCGAAGAGAAGCCATATTCGGATGTGGTATCAGCCCCCTGCACCCTTCGCAACCTACGCCAAAACTGGGGCAAATCGCCCCACATCCTGCTCTCGTAATTGGACCGAGACACGTTTTCCCAAATAGAAACACACAGCCCGTTTCCCTCAACTTGCACTCAACACACACTGGGTAATCGGGAATGTCAGGCGTATTTCCCTGGAGCAGGCTTTTTACAGCCCTGACAAATTCATCGCGATCAATTGGGCAGCCCGGTATGAAGGCATCAACCTGGATGAAATCGCTGATCGGTCGTGCCGAGGCAGACTCGTAGACCTCTGCCTTCTCCCCATACACATAGGTTTTTATCTCTTCAAGACGATGAGCGTTGCGGATGGCATTCACGCCGCCCAAGTGTGCGCACGCACCGAGGGCGACAACGATTTGAGCCTGATCGCGAATCGCTTGCAGCCTGACCTCATCACTGGGCCGCGTGTACGACCCTTCAACAAGGGCGATCTGATAGTCCTGTTTTATCTCGCTCATCGCCTCTCGGAATTGAACGATCTCGACTGCGTTTAATAAATCCATATGACTTTGGAGCGAGTCGAGGACGGTGAGCTGACAGCCCTCACAACCGGCGAAATCGAAGAAGGCGATTTTCGGCTTAGTCGATGACATTAGAGTGCCTCCTCAAGGTGCCGTATCTCGGCGTAGGAGAAAGCGGGGCCATCCTGACAAACATAGATATGCTCCATCTGGCAATGTCCACACTTACCGACACCGCATTTCATGCGACGCTCCAGGCTGAGCCAGATATTCCCTTCTGGTATGCCCATGCCCAACAGTTCCATCAACACAAAGCGGTACATCACCGGCGGACCACAGGTAATCGCCACGGTATTTCGCGGGGAGACCTGAATATTGGGAAACAGGGTTGTGATCACGCCCACGTTTCCTTTCCACTCTCCATCCGCTTGGTCGACGGTGAGGTGAAGCTCAACATCTTCGCGCTCTGCCCATTCATGCAGTTCATCCTGAAAGAGCATCTCCGCGGGCTCACGGGCGCCATAAAGGATGATTATCCGACCATAATTGCTGCGGTCGTCCAGTACCTCGTTGATGACAGAACGTAACGGCGCAAGGCCCAACCCGCCTGGTGCGAAAAGAATATCCTTTCCCCGAAAACGCTCAAGTGGAAAACCACGGCCGAAAGGTCCCCGAACTCCAACAACATCACCGGGACTGAGCGCGTGTAGTGCGTTGGTGAGCGCCCCGACTCGACGTACACAAAGCTCGAAGGAGTTTTTACTCCTACTCGGAGAAGATGAAATGCTGATCGGAGCCTCGCCAACACCCAGGACTGAAACCTGCACGAATTGACCGGGTTTATGTTCCAGAGATATCGGGAAAGGCAGTTCAATCTTGAATACCTTCTCCATCTCGGTCATGGAAGTTATCTCCAAGATGGAGAGCATGATGGGCTGGTAAATCGAGGGCGCCTCTAGAGTCATCTGCAATTCAGTGTTCATGCCAGGCTTTCCTCCTGAGCTTCTACAGACGGAACCCGCCGACGATGGAGCTCGTTGAATGTATCCACCGGTGAGATGTGGACAAGACACGCCTGAGCACATCGCCCACAACCGACGCAGCCTACAACACCATATTTTTCGTTCAGATATCTCCCTTTACGGAAGAACCGATGGCGCTGCCGGGCAGCACGAGCGTCGCGGAAATCATGCCCTCCAGCGACTAATGCAAACCGATCCAATTGGCAAGAATCCCAAACTCGATAACGACCGCCAGAGCGTAAACCGAAATCGACCTCGTCCCTCACGTCAAAACAATAGCAGGTCGGGCAGACAATATTGCACGCACCGCAGGCAAGACATCGTTCTCCAAGTTCTTCCCACACTTTGCTGTCGTAACTCAGCGATAGCAAAGCTGGAAGTTCGGTGATGTCGAAATCAAGGCGGTACATGAAGTGCGACCACTTCTCGCTCATGATTTTATTCAAGCGTTCGAAGTCAGCGCCTGTCGCCTCTCGAATCTCAGTGAAATCCCTCAAGAGGTTTACACCCTTATTAGAGCCAATCTCCAACAGATACTCGTCACCCAGGTCCGTCATATGCAGATCGAACTCATCGGGAATGCTAAGTGTCCCCATGCTCTTGCAAAAGGAATATTCTGAACAGGCGGTAAGGCATTCAAGGCTTACCAAAGTGGTATTCTCACGACGGGTTTGGTAATGTTGATCGCTCGTGCCATTCTCGAATACTCGGTCCAGGAGTGCGATCGAGTGCATGTCACATGCATGGATACCGAGGATCACTGTCGGTTCATCATCAAACGTCGGCTCAACGATGGGGAGATCCCCTATAGCATCGAAATGGAACAGATCCTCGCGCTGGGGGAGCAGCACTTTCTTGGGAGGTAGAATCGATGTCGGGTACGACAGATCGATGTCATCAGCAGAGTGAATGTCCCCAAAAATATGCTGAGCTTGCGCGGGCCTGGGTCCAATAATCCTATACCGCGCATGAAGGGTTTCAATCCAGTCTTGCAGAGCGTGTTTGGGTAGTATTTTCGCGATCATGTTGTTCCTAGCTCCGATTTTGCTGCAGGCACTTTCACACCAGCGGGTATGATGGCAGCGGCGTTGGTATTCATCACTAGCTGTCCAGGATTGGACTCATCCGCTGGTTTTCCCCCCAAGACGATGGCCAGCCTTTGCGCAATGGCCGGTATGATCTTCCGCATAAGCGGAGAAATCTCCCCAAATTCCACACGTGCGGGCTGGATCCCAAGCAAGGTGGTTTCGCATCCGATTTCGGAGATTAGATACATCGCCAGAATATGAAGCGGCAAAGTGTGTGTGGAAGCGCCAACTCCAGTTACATCTTGGTATGGGATCAAGCGGACCGCTCCAGGCATCTCACCCATCTGCGCGGCGTCGATCATGAGCACCAGATCAGGTGCAAAACGGCGCAGCGCACCGCAGCAATTCTCCGGGGCTGGTCCGGCGCATAAGATCAAGTGTTGTTCACTTGGTTCGATAATAGACTGCAAACGCCTGGAAATGAGAACTCCTGCCGCGTCATCACCCTGCAGCTCATGGCCGATTCCAATGATCGCGACTCGAGGTGAATGCGGGGTCTTCCGCATCCGCCCTAGCTGCTCGTCGAGCAAGACATCCCAGGATCTATCCGTTCTGCAAGCCATTCCCGTAGAGTATCTCAAACGTGCTCCTATCTAAGGCCGTCAGTTCCCATCGCTCATTCGACATCTCCAAGCAGCCCTGACGGCAGCTGTAAACGCACTGTGCGCAGAACGTACAGCGGTCAAGGTAGTAACGCAGTTGATATCTTTTAGCTTCCTTATCGAGCACGATCACATCAAGCGCACCGGCCGGACAATCCTTTGCACATAGACCGCATCCGATGCATTCCTCAGGGTGCCAAATGAGCAAGCCGCGCAATCTTTCCGGGGTTTCACTCCGCTCAAATGGATATCGCTCCGTACTTGGTCGGCTAAAAAGCGAGATGGCTATGTCGCCCAACATTGTGCCGAGTTTCATATCATCACCTCTTGCCACAGGATGATGCCCAACCACTGCACCAGTACGAGTAGAGTGCCATATCTCCACCACAGGCCAACGGTTTGATCAATTCTCAGTCGGGTGAAAAGAGCGTGGATGCCAACGATGACCAGAAGCAGTGCAAGCGTCTTGACCAGGAACAACAGCGGGGTAGCCACACCACCCAGGTAAAATGCGGAGATTAAAGTCAGTCCAAGAACCAACGCCACACCTTTTCCCAGATGGAAAAGCGCCAGCCCCCTCCCGCTGTACTCGGTTAATGAGCCAGCAACAATTTCAGTCTCCGCTTCGGGCGCGTCAAGCGGAGGGATTTCGAGTTTTCCGATAAGCCCGATCAGCGCCACTATAAAGCCGAAGGGTTGCGTGATAAACAACCAACGCCCATCCGTGTAGCCGACGATCTCGTTAATCTCCCAACTCCCAGCGACAAAAGCCGGACCTAAGAGTGCGAGTAGAAAGGGTGCCTCATAAGCGAAGAGCTGTGTCAGCGCGCGCGTTGCCCCTACCAACGAGAACCGATCAAATGTGTTCGCGCCCGCCAAACCCAGGCAAAGCGTCAACAGGCTGAGCAAGAAGATGGTGACGATTAGATCTCCTGGAAAACTGAATACAGACGGAAGACCAGGAAAGGGTACGTAGATCGCGGCTGTTAACACTCCGGCCAAAGCTACGATTGGCAATCCGATAAACAAGCCTGCATCCACTGAGTCTGGGATCACTTCTTCTTTCGCCAGTAATTTGATCGTATCTGCTACGGGTTGGAACCAGCGAGGTCCTACGCGGTTCTGCATGCGCGCCAGAAGCTTTCGATCAATCCACTCATAGGCCAAGCCAACAAGCAGCAGAAACAAGCCTCCTGGGAAGATGAGGAGTGCCGTTAAACTAAGCAGAACGTCTCTTGTAGTAGTCGATCCCATATTGCCTCAAAGCCTCCCAAGTCATCAGTTTTTCTATTTTTCGGTCCCGATTCAAGACCACCATGCGATCGTTGCAGGAGAAACAGGGGTCGATGCCCACCAGTATCATGGGGACATCCGCCAGTTGGTGGCCAACCAGTAGTTTGACCACCGACATCATGTTGCAGATTGTCGGCGTGCGCGCCCGTATGCGCTCTGGGGTATCGCTGCCATTGCTCTTAATGAAATAGAAAAGCTCGCCACGTGGGGCTTCGACACGACTGATCGTTTCCCCCGCTTTAATCCGCCGTGGCATGCGTATCGTGAGATCTCCATCGGGTAGCGTCTCGAGGATTTCCAGAATGAGCCGGTAGCTTTCGAAAAGCTCTGTAATCCGGACAAAGAACCGTGCTTCTAAATCACCCCGATTGTCCATAACGATTCGGGCGGGGTACTTATCGTAGACCGCATATGGCGCCTCCACACGGATATCTCGATATACATTCGAGGCACGTGCGGTCGGACCAACCGTGCCGAGCACTTCGGCTTGCGACCTCGTCATGACCCCGATGCCGCGCGTTCGCTGCAGGAACATCGCATCCTTCGTGACGATATGCAGATAATGATGCGTCCGCTCTTCGAGAAAGGAGATCGCTTCTCTGATTGCGGTCTCCTGTGCATCGTCAATATTAAATTTGACCCCTCCCAAGACATTGACTGAATAATTAACACGGTTACCACTAAAACCCTCTAACAGGTCCATGATTTTTTCGCGGTCACGCCATGAGTACATGAAAAGTGTGTCAAATCCTGCCTCGTGTGCCGCTACACCAAGCCAAAGGAGATGGGAGTGAATTCGTTCAATTTCAGCCACAATGACGCGAATCGCTTGCGCGCGCGGCGGAACCTCTACACCTGCAAGCTGCTCGACACCAAGGCAGAAAGCCATGGCGTGAATATGTGAACAGATCCCACATATGCGCTCAAGCATATATAAGCTCTGCACCCAGGTTCGACTCTCCACCGCTTTTTCGATTCCGCGATGTGCATAACCAAGCCGAACAACCGCATCTGTGACAATTTCCCCGTCGACAGAAATCAGGAAATGCTCGGGCTCCTTCAACGCCGGGTGCTGCGGACCAATAGGAATAGTGAAGCTTTTTTTCTTAACAACTTCGCTCATCATATCTCCTGCAGTGTGACGGACTGAGAAATCTCTTGATCGGTTACATCCTTCCGCATAGGGAAGACGTCCTCCGGCAAATCATCTGGAAGGTAAAGCCGCATCTTATTGCGCAATCCACTAACTTCAACGCCAAACATCTCGCGGAGCTCGCGTTCGAAGGGCTCAGCGCTTGGTATCACCTCTGTCAGGCTTGGCACGGTTGCATCCTGGCGCGGTACCCGGATACGCAGCGTGATTACGGCTGCCGCGGTACAGAAATGGTAGAGAATTTCTAGGTCACCTTCATCCGGGCCCAGGTCAACACCTGTAATCGCCGCCAGGTAGCCAAGGCGTATCACTCGCAATCCTACGACAATGGGGATGAGGTCATCCACCGTTGTGAGAGCAACATCTAAACGATTCGGCTCCGGACGATCGGTTTTTGTCTTAAATTCCCACTCTTCCACCAGTTGCCTGGCTTTAGATAGCGCTTCTGCTGTCTTCATCGCGGCTATCACACCTCCGATCCAATCGCATCGATTGAAACCTGATTATCATCACAAACTGTCGGCGCCTGCAGGCTTGAAAGTAATTTGACAACGCCGTCAATAATCGCCTCAGGGCGTGGCGGGCAGCCCGGTATATATGCGTTGACCGGGATAACTTCTTCGATTCCTCCCATGATGTTGTAGCAACCACGGAACACACCACCGGTAAGCGCACACGCACCGATTGCAACGACAAACTTCGGCTCGTGCATTTGTGAATAAATGCGCAACAACCGGTCTCGCGCCTGACGGGTGACCCCTCCAGTACAGAGGAGAACATCTGCATGGCGAGGGCTTGCCTGAAGCTTGACCCCAAAGCGCTCGAGGTCGTAGCGGGGGGTCAGCGTCGCCAGGATTTCGATATCGCATCCATTGCAGGATCCGCTGTTGAAATGCAGCACCCATGGTGAATTAATGCGCGCCCATGTTTTCATCCCAGCTAATAAGTTCTCGAAGTAGTTATCGCGTTGCTCCATATTGCCCACTCCTGCTCTCAACCTAAGATCAATACCAGAAGTACGATGACCAGCCCCCCAAGATATGCTCCCGTCATGAGGGTAAATTGGCCGCTTCCCAATACGAGGACTCCCAAATGAAGGATGGCGAAAAAGAGCGCCAAGACGAAGAAAGGCCTGTAGCCGGGAACGGCACTGCTGGTTGGAGGAGCCTCTCCGCTAGCGTATGTACTCGATTTCATGGGCGAGGCGCTTGCTGGACCTGCCAAACTGCGTCCGAGTCCGTAGAGCACTAAGGTAAATAAGACATAGATCACGATGGCAATTGGCGGGCTAAAGAGGACTTCTCTCATAGCGCTTCAAACCTCCCCACTGCAATTCTGTTTCTGAAGTTCACAAAATATGTTCTTCACAGATTAACCCCCGAGGCTGGCCAGCAATGCAATGCCGGCCGGCTCAGTCAGCCAGTTCATAATCGAAGGCCAGATTCCAATGGCGATAATCCCCAATGCCATGAGCACAAGCGGCAGTTTCATGACAGCAGGAAGCTGTTTCCCTGAAAGCACAATCGCGGATGGCTCACAGCGATATACGGCGTTTACGAGCGGTGCGTAGTATGCTAGAGAAAAGACACTGTTGAGCGCTGCAAAAGCGACCACCGCTATAATCCAACCGTTGTGCGTATTTACTCCAGCAACGAAGATCTGCCACTTGGACATAAAGCCGGCGAGGGGCGGCAAACCGGCAAGACTGAACAAAGCGATGCTGAGTGTCAGCGCTGCCCATGGGTACTGCTTCGCGGCTCCAGCAAGATCATCGAATAGGAGCGGGCGATGGTCTCCCATGGAGATATGCAGGGAATAGAGCATCGCGCCTGCAGCCAGGAACGCCAACCCCTTCATCAAGCCATGGGTGAACATATGGAACAATCCTCCCTGCGCTCCGATGACATCGCTCATGCTAAATGCAATCCCTACTCCAACCAGCATGTAGCCCACATGCACAAGACTCGAATAGGCCAGCATTCTTTTTACCTGAGTCTGTCCTAACGCCATCAGGTTGCCGACGACCATATTCAAGATTCCGAAACCCATGAGCAGCGGACCCCAGAATGTCGTTACGCCGGATAATGCTGAGAGTGATCGAAGCATGGCAATAAGCCCTGCTTCGATAACAACGCCGGAGAGCATAGCGCTAATGCCGCTTGGCGCTTGTGAGTGGGCATCTGGCAGCCAGGTGTGCAGTGGAACGAGTGCGGTTTTTACACCGAAACCGATCACAAATAGTATGCCGGCTGCTGACAATGCGGGAGAAGACTGTGCAGTTTGACGTATCAAGTCTAAATTCAGCGTGCCCGTCTCCAACACCACAAGACCGATGGCAAGAAGTACAAGCACAGAACCCGCCGCGCTCTGAACCAAGTATTTGATCCCTGCTTCTAATGAAGTGGGTAGTTCCTTGTAGAATGCAACCAGTAGATAGGAAGTGACGGCCATCGCCTCGAACCATATCCAAAGATTGAATAAGTCATTTGTACAGCCGAGCCCAATCATCACCCCAATCATCGCCACGAGCATTGCGTAATATTTCTCCTGCCCATCATCGTGAGCCATATAGTGACCAGAGAAGACCACCACGAAGCTGCCCAGCATTAGGGCAATCATCGCCAGCAGCAAACTTAAACCATCCAATTTGAGAGCGATCGAGCCAACAATATGCTTAGAAATCCCGTTCAGCTGCAAATCTTGAGTTGCCAAAACAAAAGCGACCCATGTCGCTGCCAGCGCAAGGAGTGCAGTTCGCTGAGCGAAGATCCCGCGTGCCTTGCCAAGATGACCGATAAAGTAAACTAACGGGGATGTGATCAGTGGCAATACGATAATCCAGGCCCAAACAGGTAAGGTCATATCACACTCCAATAAACAAAAGGGCAAGAAGAACACTCAACATGCCGACGATCCCAAGAATGTTCCAATTGAGCTGTCCTGTCTGTGTGAGATGCAGCACTGCGGAGAGATTCTTGGTCACGTTGATGATCCCCTGGTTCAAATGCTCAAATCCCAGCCCATTCTCAAAAAGCCGGGCGACCGGCCGCAAGGAGTCTTTAATTCCTGCCAAGGATTTCCTCAGAATCCAGGTCCCAATCCCCAACGCGATCACAGCAAGGGAGATCCATGTTGCTGGAGCTAAGGCGATTTCCTTTACGAGCTTGAACGTGCCGATGGCATGGACATCGTGAAACGGGAGAGTCTGTGCCATGAGATCGTTCAAGACACCCGCCAGCAGCCATGTTGTGAATACCCCAAAGGAGAGTGCGACGAGAGATGCCCGCATCCAGAAAAGTCCATCATGGATTGGTTTTTTCCCTTTCCTCTCCCCATAAAAAACCATGAAGACCATGCGTGACACGTACAAAGCCGTTAGCCCGACGCCCATCAACATGCCGATGTATGCCCACATTGGAGCATGCATAAAGCCCTCTTCGAGGATCAATTCCTTGCTGAAGAAACCATTTGCTACCGGCAAACCAATGAGCGCGAGCGAGCCAATGACAAACACTGTATACACAAAGGGCATTGTTTTCCGGAGACCACCCATCTGCCGCATATCGCGACTACCAACAGCGGGGATCACCGCACCCGCGCATAAAAAGAGTAATGCCTTGAAAATTGCATGGCTGAGTAGGTGGAACTGACTGGCGAATACCGCGCCGACGCCGACTGCAAAGAACATATAGCCGAGCTGGCTGATCGTTGAGTATGCGAGGGCTCGCTTCAGATCGGCGGCAACGAGAGCCATCAAAGCACCCAGTAAAGCTGAGAGCATACCCACAATCAGGACGCTCGTCGTCCACCCAGGTACAACTTCAAAGACTGGAAAAAATCGCGCCACGAGGTATACGCCTGCATTGACCATGGTCGCCGCATGGATCAGCGCCGAGACCGGGGTAGGCGCTTCCATGGCATCGGGCAGCCAGGTATGCAGCGGCACTTGTGCGGATTTTGCGATCGCCGCGGCGAGGAAGCAGAAAGCGAGCAAGGTCAGCACATTGAATGGCACGACATCCGCTTCCGCTAGAAATACGCTGATCTGGTAGCTGCCTACATATGAGTTGATGATGAGCGCACCAACCAGCAAGCCGATACCACCCAGTTGAGTTATGATCAGGGCTTTAATGCCAGCTGCGACAGCCTTTGGGTCATCGTTATGGAAGGAGATGAGCGCATAAGAACAGAACGCTGTGATCTCCCAGAAAAGGAACATCAGCAGCAAGCTGCCCGAGATGCCCAACCCGGCCATCGCCCCGATGAAGAACATAACCAAGGCGTAATAACGCCCAAGCTGTTCATTGCCCCTCATGTAATCGATGGAGAAAATGACCGCCAGGCTTCCGACGGTGTTGGCGATAACTGCCAGGAGCACGCCGAGAGCGTCAGGTAAAAAAGTAAAAACACCAAAAACGCTCCCCATTGGGATGCTCAGAACGGATTGGTCGCTCGTAAACCAGAGTAAAACGATGGCCGAAATACCTGCTGCGACCGAAAAGATCGACGCTATCGCATGTTGCAGCTTCGGACGTTCATCACCCGTCAGCAATACGAAGAGCGCTCCGATCCATGGAAGACCGATTGTGAGAAGGACCAAGAGTGTAGCCATATATCATCCTCTCAGGGAAGAAAGCTCATTGGTATCGAGTGTGCCAACTTGGCGACGGATTTGGATAGCGAAGGCCATGCCTATGACGGCGACAATGGTGTCGGCGACGATCACGGTTATGGCCATGCTTTGCGTGAGGTACTGTCGACCACTTGCATTGCCTGCCGCAATCAACCCCAAGACCGCCGCCTTTACAAGGATTTGAAGCATGATCACGACTTTGATCAGATTCCTGGTCGTAAGCAGCCCATAGAACCCGGCTGCGACCAACCCGGTGACGCCCAGCAGACAGATATTAATCGGCGAAAGGTTCATCTTTTGGTCTCTTCCTTTTTACAAATCCCGATCTCTTTCTTTATGTGTGGCGAACCCGAACCCATCGCCCGATATCAGCTCGACTTCGATTGCGGTTCGATGGGATGGTCTTCCTCTGAACCCGCCTTTATTTCCATATCGTGCAAAGCCAGCTCGCGTTCTGCCGCGAATTCATCAACCATGGATTGCTGCAGAGGAGCCTTGGCTTCCGCCAGAATGCCAACGAGTCCTAGCGCCCCAGAATAAATTAGGGCAACCTGGACCAACAGATCGAGGCTGCGATCCTGCCAGAAAACAGTAGCTAAACTCGTTTCAGAGACGGTGGAGATGGATGCTTTGATAGGTAAAACGAAATAAATCAGGAGAAGGCCTGAAAATATTATTAGACTCCAGGCGAGAGGTTTTGGTATAAGCGACCGTTCGCCAATGCCTTCTCCCCCTGCGACGCTGATCGCGAAAACGAACAACACAGTGACCAGACCCGCCCCTACGCTTAACTCAATTACCGCTACTCGGTGAGCGCCAAGCAAATAGATGACGATAGATATAAGCACACTGACTCCAGCCAGCCAAATTGCCGATCGCAGCAGACTGTCAGCCCGAAGGGATTGGATGGCGGAGAAGATCGCCGCGCCGACCAGTATTCCATAGACCAGGGCCTCTAGCATCGCTCCCTCCAGTATGTCGATCTTCGGTATCAATTATTCAAGACCACTTTACTGCTGGTGTTTTGCAAATTTCTAGGCTCGCTGCTACACAGAAACGGTAGCCCTTTCTGTCAAGCTGGAAGCATCGATGGAGAAAAAAAGAGTTCTACCGTTTGTAATTGCTCACCTTATTCGGTTTATGCGCAGTATAGAAGGCGGGGGTAACAGCAGCGGTCGCAGAGGGGTCACAAGTTGGTAACAAGCTAAGGGGATTTCTACTGGGGATTATGCAAAAGGGGGAATGTGATCGCGTCGTGATAGATCAGGTCCGTGCGGAAATTAACTAGACTTCAAACGAATAGCCCACTCCAGCAATTGTGATGAGATATTCGGGTTCTGACGGATTGAATTCGATTTTCCGTCGTAAACGGTAGACCAGCTGCTTGAGCATCACCCTGTCTGCCCCTGCCGAACCCCAAACCGAATCGATAATCGAAGCTGCAGCAAGTACCTGGCCGCAGTTCAACATTAATACTTCTAAAAGACGGCATTCCAATTGAGTAAGTTGAATGGAATCCCCATTACCTATGCGCACCTCACTCCTAGCCGGATCTAGTATGTAATTCCCTGCGCTAAGTGGGCCGGGAGATACGGGAGCGGATTTCGCTCGACGCAGCACAGCTTCGGCGCGGGCTATGAGCTGACGGGGACTGAACGGTTTAACAATATAGTCATCTGCGCCCAGCTCTAATCCTTTCACGACGTCCTCTTCCTCGCCGCGGACGCTAAGAATAATGATCGGAGTATCAGCTTGATCGCGGATATTCTTACAGACACTCAGGCCGTCCAATTTCGGCAGGTTAAGATCCAAGATGATGATATCGGGCTCATCGGCTGCCCATCTCTCCAGCGCTGACCGTCCGTCAAGGGCTGTAATCACATCAAAACCGGCCCGACGCATCGTGAATGACACAACGTCTGATAAAGCGAGATCATCATCTACAATGAGAGCCTTCATCCCGTTCCTCCACCATAAGGGAGTTCAAACCAAAAAATGGATCCCCCGTTTGGGCGACCTTCGATGCCCACATTACCGCCATGTTCCTCAATAATAACCTTCACGACTGATAATCCAAGGCCAACACCATATTGCGCCTCATTCTGATCTTCCAAACGGACGAAACGACGAAAAACATCCTTTCGGTCCTTAGGCGGTATACCCGGCCCACGGTCAGATACAGAGACACGCAGCACATCATTAAGCCCGTGCTCAAGCGTTAGATGAATGGATGCACTTAACGGGCTGTATTTACTAGCGTTCGACAAGAGATTTACCAGGACTTGAGTCAAACGAGTTGGGTCGACTCTGACTTCAGGGATCTGACCCTTTATATCCAGATGAAGCTCTTGCTTACGGCGATCGAGCAAGGGCTGCATCATATGGACAGCATCAGTGATGATATCGTTGAGATCGGTACGGCGCCGTCGAATCTTGAAGCGTCCCGCCTCGATGCTCATGCTTTCAAGCAGATTGTCTATGAGCGCTTGAAGACCGGTGACGCTCATATGAATGGAATTCAGCAAATTGCTAAGATCCTCTTTTGATAAATCATCAAGCTCCTCGAGAAGCAGCTCGACTGAAGCATTAAGGGCAGAGAGAGGGGTGCGGAATTCATGCGAGATGTTCGACAGGAAATACGAGAGGAAATTCCGGACGGCTCCTTTCTCTGTGATGTCGCGCAACACCAATGCCGATTCACTGGCATTTTGTTCTTTCTGGACCAGTTTCGCATCTGTGACTGAGAGCGTCATCTGGCGGCCGTCTTGGGTAATAATCTCAATCTGCTGCATCCCTCCAGGGCGTGGAATCTGGTTCGAGAATTTGGGTCTGCCCTCGGGTACAGCGAAGATCGCGTCGAGCGATTTATGCAGCGCTTCCTCTTCTGAGCAGCCGAGCATGCGTTCAGCGCCCTGGCTAAAGGACGTAACGTGACCCTGGCTGTCGAAGGTCACGATCCCTTCCACGATGGATTGGATGAGTGCTTCTGACCACGCTTTTTCTTGCCTAAGATCATCCAACATGGTGCGCATATTGTTGCGACTTTCTTCAAATGCCCGTGCTAATGTTGCTATTTCACTTGGCTGCTGTGGGCGCGGTACAGGTGTGCTCAGATTACCCTCGCTGATATTCGCCGCTGCTGAGGTCAACTGCAATAAGGGTGCAGTTAACCTTCGTGCCATTGCTCCGGCAAGGAGCGAGCTGACCACGATTACGGTAAAGGTGCTTATGAGCAATGTCAGCAGCCCTCGACCCTCCGCGGACATCATGCTCTCAACGGACAAAGCTGTCTCGATATATGCATCAATCTCCTCATCCCTGCTGTCAAGAGGGGACAAGGCACCGTGATAGCGGATGCCAGCGAGCGTGAATTCAGTCTGCAAAGGTATATCCGCATCCGAGGACTCCCCTATCTCGTCATATTCGATCGTCTCGAGGGCATTAGACCAGCTCGAGGCAACCCTTCGCCCTTCTATTATCACGCTCTGATTAAATCCAGACGCAGACGCTAGTTGAGATGCGAATTCATCATCAAGGTAGACACCAAGCGTTACATAACCCAGCAATTCGTTATCGAGATCATCAAACACTTGTTGATAAACTACAGACACCAACCGGGGTTCTCTATCTAAGACTTCCAAAGACGAAGGCAGGATGCTCACTGGAAGGTCCGCGCAAAGGTTCGGGGAGGAGTCTGGAGTTAGCGGCAGACAGTTAACATCATATGCAAATAGAATATCAAGATCGACACTCGATTGATATACGTCCAAATATCCACGCAATTTCTCGGTGTCGCCCTCCCTTATGTACCTTCGTAGAGTTGGGCGCTGAGAAGTCAGGTTCCCCAGATCCAAGAGGCGATCCTGCTCTTTCCTGAGCAATATTCGGGTAATCTGCACACTATCAGCCAAACGAGCCCAAGCTTGCTGCTCCAGCTCCGAGCGAATGATCAAGTATGCTGGAACTCCTGCGGCAGCAGTCGTCACGAAGATGACCACAACAAAGGCGAGCCTGAATTGGGAGGTTATGCTCTGTTTACTTGCAGGTTTCCAAATAGACATAGTGGTAATCTATACTCGGGTCCTATCATTTGCCAATGAGGACCGTAGATATGTGACTCTTAGCCCGTGTAGTATCGGGGATTTGAGATAAACGACGAGCATTATAGGGCTGCATGAGATAAGTGTGGGTTCAGCCATGTAATTGATGCCCTCCCCATAGAACCCGGCGGCATCTCATAATACTTTTTTCGGAATAAACACTCTCAGCTTTAGTCGGGATTACCGAGTACAGCAAACCGTTTCCAAGGATGTCACAATGTAAAGCTGATCCTTTTATGATCGTAAATGCCCTTGCGCTACTTAGCAAGTAACATTTGGATGTAATTGTTGAACTCCTCAGAGACATACGTCCTTAATTATGCGATGAGACCGGCTACGAGTGATTCCTCCCCATAGAGACCACGCACTACAAGCTGCTGTTTCCCCCCTGGTGATGATGGAGAAAGCGACATATATACACCTCTACTTTCCCATAGGATCAGAACTTAGTGCTAACCAAAAAGAAGCTTTGGACAGCCCCCTTCATGAATAAATCGTAGGGACAACTCGTGTAGCGGTGTGTCAACCTCCCGCAGGTTTTGAACCTGCGGGAGGTTTAAGTTCAGATTCCATGGCTAGGGCTGCGCCTGCAACCGGAAGCAGGGGATCCTCACCAAATAAGATGAGGGGCATTTGAGACAAACCTTGGGAGACCTACATAAGCAGCCTTAGCAATGTGTAACCACCTAACACAGTGGACATGCCGCCAATGGCCAGCGTTAATTTCCCTGTTGAAACTCGTTTAATAAAGTAAGCTGCAGGAGGCACCGAAATGACTGCACCGATGAGCAGAGATAAAGCCAAATTCAGGTTCAAGGGGACCCCCTTGAGTAGATAGATGCTTACACCGACAGCGCTGGTAATCCCTTCGGCCATAGAAGCGATGGCAACTGCTTGTCTGCTCTCTATGCCGGAGAGAACCTGACCGCCTGTGACGACGGGTCCGTATCCACCCCCGCTTATCCCTTTATTAAATGACGCCAAGATCCCAAGGCCGGCAATCCTCTTCCACGAAAATGAGTGCTTCCGTTTGTGATATAAAAGAATGCTGATACCGATAACCAGAACTACAAAACCGATATATGCCTTGACCGCCCATTTTGGAAGGGACACAGAAATGAGAACCGCAAGGACCACACCTACGATGCTGAGAAGGGTCATTACCAACGTTACATTGAAGTCGCGAGTTCCGGGGCGCAGATCTACATTCTTGAACTCGTGGTGGAGCAATCCAGCCAGGATTCCGGTAATGAACTCTGAAAACAGGACAGCCGGCACAATATCTAGAGGGTCGTAGCCCAGGATGAGAAGTAAAGGGGTCAGCGTAGTCCCATAGCCCATCCCTAGCGACGAGTCGACAAATTCACATATAAAGGCCAGTGGAATGATTGGGAGTATCAGCTCCATAGAATATCCCCTTGAATCTCAACTTGCCGAGATAATCGAGGTAATCAAGTAGAACAGAGTCGGGATAACACGCCACGCCCCTTCAGGGACGTGGGTGATGACTGATAGAAGAATATGGAAAAGCTTCTTTCCAGACCTCGATTAACCCGATAGTCCTTCACTGAGCACCCAATCGACTTTGTTGACCAGGTCTTCTGGATCTATAGGCTTATCTACAAACAGTTCCACCGGTAAATAATCAATATCACTTTCAAACCGCAAGGGTGTCGTGCTGTGAATGGCAGTCAGCATCAGGATCGGGATCTTGCTGTACTCAGCTAGATCTGATGCGGGATCGGGCTGCCGCAGCTTTAGCGCCAACTGGAAGCCTTCTGTCGCCGTATCCATCATTACATCGAGGATGATTAAGTCGGGTGAATCAGCCTTGATCCTCTCTAATCCTTCTCTACCATTTTTCGCATCGATTACTTCATGCCCTTCCTGCTCCAGACACATACGAGTGGACAGAATAATATCTGGATCGTCGTCGATAATCAGTATCTTTGCCATCGTCATTGATCCTTTCTTTTAGAGATAACTCTTGCCAATTGAGAGATAATGGTTCCTCTTGACTAATTCATTCGAGGAGTATTTATGATAGAACACTCAGCTATATTCCTTCGACGGCATTTCCCGCTGTTCTTGCCCCTGCGTGTACACCTCAAGAGATACTCCAAAGAAATAGGCCATAGCATCCAAATCGTCGGGGTCAACATTTGCCCATCGGGCAAAATCGAAGTCGCCCTGGAGTTTAAAGCGCCCATTGTATGTTGAGCCATCCGGCATTGTCGCCCCCCAAAGGCGCTTCACTTTCAATAGTTGCTCATCCGTGAGATTGCGCGAATCTCTCAGATTCGATTTAAAGAGGTCTGCCCCTTCTAGATTGGCCTCGCTGAAGTCTGCTCCCTGCAGGTCTGCCCTGGAGAGCTTCGCCCCGCTGAGGTCTGCCATGCTTAGATTGGATCTGGCCATATGAGCCTGGTGAAAATCCACTTCCATCAATTTCGCTTTGAAGAGATCTGCTCCTTCAAAATGGACATGACATAGGGGAATCTTGGTTAGCGAACCATCCTCAAGCCAACCTCGCGCCCGTAGTTCTTCCACCGCCTCGAGCACTCGCTTATTATCCGGGCTCCGAAGTTTCCGAATAAGGCTCATTACTGTTGTCATCTCGGCCTCCTTTCTGATAATACCTATGAAGCTAGCTCGACCATGATTTCAAGGTGCCCTTTGTCTTGATGTTTGTTGTCAGTTTAAGAGACCCTGGTCACAAATCCGGTCGCTAAGCGGTATCAAACCGGTAACAAATACCAAGATATGTGGATCACAAGTTAGATGACAAAAGAGCCTATCCCAAAAAGTGAGCCTGCCGAAATAACTCGGGATTTATAACGTGTGCTGTCATTGGGAGGAGCGGAGCAGCGAAGCAATCCCCATACACCGATGAGGAGATTGCTTCACCTTCGGTTCGCGATGACAGGCTTATGATGGGGGAGCAAGACAAACAAAGGGCTGTCTAGATGTCGCTTTTTAGACAAGCCCTACGCAACACAAGTTATTATTCCGCTCATCTTTCAAACAAAGAGGAACTCTGCGAGATAGTTCTATCTCAATACGCGAGTCGCCCTTTTACACCGGTTTAATTATTAGTAAGCGGTAATCGGAAACGGAATCGGCTTCCCTTCCCCAATTCCGACTCAAACTCGATAGACCCTCCGTGCCCCTCAACAATCCGTTTGGCAAGGGAAAGTCCCAATCCTGTACCCAAGTGGTTATGACCTTTAGCTTGTGGAGTTCGAAAGAACTCCTCGAAGATATGGTCCTGATGTTCCGGAGAAATTCCAATTCCGGTATCTTCCACTGTACCGATCGCCCAGCCTTTGTCCTCATCAAGTGTAATCACAACGTCCCCGCTTTCGGGAGTGTACTTAATGGCATTTGATATCAAGTTCGTCCACAACTGCTCCATTTGTTCTGGAACAGCTTCAAGAATAGGGCGTTTCAGGATATTCACATCAAGCTTTAACCCACCATCGACTGCCTGTGATTGGAAAGGTGGAATTAGCTTCTCCAACAAATCCGCCAGAGAGATATCCTTCGACATTTTTGGCGTGATCTCCACCCTGGCGGCAGCCAGATTGAGCAAATCGTTGACAAGGTCGAGCAGCTCCTGGGATCGGGCAACTGCCCGTTCGAGGATCTCCTGCTGCTGCTCAGGTGGGACGTATCCCTTAAGTATTGAAAGCAGGAAACTCTGCAGAGCTGAAATTGGAGCTCGTAATTCATGCGCCACCATCAAGGTGAAATGTGTCTTGTATCGATCAAGACGCTCCATATCTTCGTTCAGGCGCGCGAGCTCGTCCGCTTCCTTCTCGACAATTTCTAAACGTTTGGTCTCCAGTGCCATTCGTCGTCGTTCGATCCCCTGATGCACCGTGAGGAGAAGGATATCGGTGTCAAAAGGCTTGGGTATAAAATCGTACGCTCCTTTCTTAATCGCCTCGACCGCCAACTCTATCGTTGCATAACCTGTGACGATGATGGCTACCGTTTCGGGGTCCTTCTCATGAATGGGGATGAGGAGATCTGTGCCTCTACCGTCCGGCAGCATCACATCGAGAAGCACAAGATCGTAGCTCGTCTCTTGGATTTTCTGCAATCCCTCCTCGATATTACCCGCCGTTTCCACAGAGAAACCCTGTGGCGTTAGAGCGCGCCGGCAACCTTCGCGAATACCCAGTTCATCATCTATGACGAGAATGGTCCCTTCCGTTTTCATCACCTCTCCGCTACTTTCAAATCGCCGACCCGTTCGGGGAGTCGTCTGCGCTTACAGGCAAGTGCACAGGAAGGGTTATCGTGAACGTTGTACCCTCCCAGATTTTGCTCTGGACTGCTATCTGCCCCCGGTGCATTTTAATGATGCCGTATACGATCGACAGCCCAAGACCTGTTCCTTTGCCCAAGACCTTGGTGGTATAGAATGGCGTGAATATCTTGTGCAAATCATCCCTGGGAATGCCGCTCCCTGTGTCAGTGAATTTGATCTCGATACTCTTATGATCAATAGAACGTGTTGAAATTATGAGCGTGCCCCCACCCTCCATAGCCTCGGCAGCGTTCGTGATCAGGTTAATGAAAACTTGCTGCAATTGATCCGGATCGGCCTGGATGACAGGCAAATCGAGGCTGTACTTCCGGATAACCTCAATGTCTTTGAAGGTCGGCTGCTGTTCAAACCCCTTGATCGTCTGATCCATCAAAAGATGGATATCGGTTTGCTGCGCCAGGACATCCTGCTGCCGGGCAAAGTTCAACAAATTCGCGACGATCAGTTGACAGCGTTTCGTCTCAGAGATGATCATATTAAGATCCTCTCGGCGAGGATCGTCTTCGTCTGCTTCTTTATACATGACATCTGAAAATAGCATGATCGTACCGAGTGGATTATTAATCTCGTGCGCAATACCCGCCGCAAGCTGCCCCATGGATGCAAGTTTTTCTTTTTGCAGCAATTCTTGCTGTGTCGCCTGCAATTTATTCACCATTATATTGAACGAACGCCCCAGAATGGCCAGCTCCCCCTCGCCAGCGGCTTGAACTTGAACCGCCATGTTCCCCTGAGCAAGCTGCCGATTGGCTTCTACCAGGGAAGAGATTGGCCGTGTTATCAAACGTGCAATCGGTACAGCGATCACGCCGGTGAGTACAATACAAACGAGTGCAATCAGAATAACTTGCTTTTGAAAGTTATCCACCAACGCTTGGAATGTGGACTGTAGCGTACCAACATATAGAATGCCCACTACATTGCCTGCGTGGTCTCGTAGGGGCTCATATTGCGTTATGTACTCCTGATTCACAACAAAGGCATTGCCAACGTAGGTTTGACCTTCCTCCAACACGACATCGAACACCTCTTCGGATACGCGTGTGCCGACGGCTCGTTCGCCAGCTTCAGTCATAACATTCGTTGAAACCCGCAGGTCACCAAAAAAAATCGTCACCGTGTCAACACCGGCCACCTCTTTTATCCGATCCACAAGAGTGAAATCGTTATTGAGAAGATGGGCGACCAAGACTGCGCCGATTACTTGTCCCGAATCGTCATTCACTGGATATACACTTGTTAATGCGAAACCTGCAGATCCTTCTTGTGAATCATACGGCTTCTCAGAGGCTTTAGGAGTCTTAAGTAAGGAGACATACGCCTGACCTTCCAGTTCGACATTTTCTAAAAAACTGACAGGGATGACCTCCGTCGCCGCTGCTCCCTCCCCTGATGAAAGCGCCTGTGTGATGATCGGTAGTTCTCCCCAGTTACCATTCGTTAAAGCAGGAGCAAGATCCCCATCCATGGACAACACCTGCCCTGTAAGAATCTCGCCATTCTTATCAAGTACAGCGACAAGTTGTGTTCCGCCTAGAGGCTGCATGGTGATCTTATTGGCAATCTGTTGATTAATCGCGGCGATAGCATCAGCCTGGCCTTGGATGGCGCCAGCCATGAAATGATTGACCCTATAGTCATGCGATACACAATTCGCGGTCGCTGCAATCTCGTTAAGTTTGCTCTGGTAGAAGGCATGTGCCAAATCCATATCCCGGGCTACACGCTCGTTTTCTGCCGCGGCTAGATAGTTCCCAATCACCCTCGAGGTTACGATTGCGAATACACCCACTGTTAGACCGGAAACGAGTGAGAAACAAACGATAAGGACTACCAGCAAACGCCCGCCCAACAATCTATCGAGGAATTGCTTCATGACATCGATCCAATCTATTTCAATACGTGACTATGCTTGTCCGTCTTACACTCAACACCATGCCCAAGCAACCTAAAATTAGCCTGATAACGAGTGCGTCCGGCCCAACCCTTACGAGTATAGTGTCTATGCACAATTATGTGGGGGGGGTGACGAATGAGCTGGAAGAGTATAAATTTTGGAATCGGTGAATTCACGGCTCGGGTCCTCCCCCCACAAGACAAATCGAGTCGCTTACAGTATAGAACTACGGACCGCACCACCAAGTGTCGAATGTCATCGAGCTTTTCAAGTCATTGCCTGTCTGAATCCATACGGGTGCGGGAAGTAGTAAAGAGTTTGCAGAATATGAGCGTATCACGGAAGAACCGGGAGTTGAATCCAATACCCTTGATTGCCGTGCGGGCCGACGATTGATCCCGGGTGGGGCCAGGCAAGTAAGCAGATATTTTCAGGGGTTATTCCTTGGCCATCGCTAGCAGATCCGTGTTCGCAGGATCATGCACAAAGCCCCAGAAAGCGTTCACTGCCCGGTTCGCCGGGCGGAGTTTCTTGCGGATCATGTAGATCTTCCGTCGTAGATCGAATCCCGTGACGGGTACTTCGACAATAAGACCCATTGCCAGAGGGCAAGATGCTGCGATGCGCGAGACGAAAGACACGCCAAATCCCGCTTCAACCGTCATAACGATGGCCTCAGAGTTTCCAAGTTCAAGGAACGTATCTAGGTCCTCCAGACCGATATCATGTTTCCCGAGTTCGGCTGAGAGAACACGGCTTGTCCCTGAAGTCGGTTCGCGAAGGATCATATTCTCTCCGAGCAAATCAGATGGTTCGATGGGTCCCTGGTTTGCCCAGTGATGTTCGGCAGGGACGATGAGGACGATACGGTCTTCGAAGAATACCTGGCACTCCACTTCACCTTCGCAAGCCTCAAAGCTGACCGCACCCAGATCGGCATCCTGTTCTAACAAGTTGGGGATGACACTTGCGGCAGTGCATCTTGAAATTGAAATTCCAACGCCGGGGTGGCGTTCATGAAAACGTGCGGCGAACTGCGGAAGGATATACTTGCCGGCCGTTGTGCTGCAGGCGATGCGCAGATGCCCCACGACTCGTTCCTGCAGCGAGTCCATCATCTGCTGCGTTTCTACGGTATCATGCAGCAATTTGCGGGCGCGCGGGTACAACAAGCGCGCCGCCCCGGTCAATTTCACACCATGGCTGGAGCGATCAAACAGCTCTACGCCGAGGGCTTGCTCAAGCGCCTTGATGTGATGGCTGACCGTCGGCTGCGAGATATGCAACCGCTGTGCAGCTTCAGAGAAACTTAGATTCTCGGCGACTGATAGGAAGATCTGTAACCTGGTCAAATCGATCATTCAACCTCTCCACTGGATTGGCAAGTGCGCAGATAATTATACCGCCCGCGCAACCCCCGGAATGTATATCAAATTTACTTGTGTGCCAAATGAATTTGGATCTGATCAGCAAAGGCTGATCCACTTTCACTTGAAAAGTTCGCGTTTTTGAATTTCATCGACCCCAGACAGGAGTCAATTTGACAAAGACGCAGCGATTATTGTACAATATGGAACCGGTTCCATTTTTCTAAAGAATCAAGGTTTTCTCGATGCCAGCGACAATCCGTGATGTGGCCAAGAAGGCTGGTGTGGGACTGGGAACAGTCTCACGAGTCCTCAATCAGAGCCCACAGGTCCGCAGTGCTACACGCCAACGGGTACTGGACGTGATTGACGAGTTGGATTACAGTCCCAACCCCATCGCCCGCCGGCTGTCTCTTGGAAAGACCCTCACAATTGCCGCCATCATCCCTTTCTTCACCCGCCCTGCAGCTGTTGAACGTTTACGGGGTGTCACTTATTCACTCTCCGGCACGGAATATGACCTGATCGTCGCCGATATCGAGACTCCAGAACGTCGAGTCGCAGCATTCAAGGAACTTGCTCGCCGAGAACGGGTGGACGGGGTTCTGATTATCTCACTGCCCTTTTCGGAAGAGGATGCGGAACACTTCAAAAAATCCGGCATACCCCTCGTCATTATTGATGTTAACGATCCCATACTCCATGGTTTCAACCGCATCGTTGTCGACGACATCGAGGGAGGGCGGAAAGCCGTGCAGCACCTCCTCGATCTTGGGCACACGAACATCGGTTTCATCAGTGATGTACTTGAAGAATCGTTCCCATTTTCTGCCAGCCGTGCACGCTTCAGGGGGTATTGTCAAGCCCTCAAAGCAGCGGGGCTCGACCCCTGTCCAGATTTGCATCGTCATGGGGAACATAGTCGTTCTGATGCGAAGATCCTTGCGGCCGAGATGCTGCGGACGGCAGAGAGGCCGACAGCGATCTTCGCCGCGAGCGACACGCAGGCTATTGGTGTATTGGAGGCCGCGCGCAAGATAGGGCTGCGCATCCCCAAGGATTTGTCCGTTGTCGGATACGACGATGTAGAAATTGCTGAACACCTGGGCTTGACGACAATGCAACAGCGCTTGATTGAATCCGGGGAAAAAGGCGTTAGACTATTATTAGAAGTAATGGAGGACCCGTTAAGGGAACCCGAGTGCGAAACCCTTCCTACAGAACTCATTATTCGCAACACGACGGCTCCACCCGGCTGAGATCTTTTTAAAGAGGATTCTTCGCTATTTGAAGTATAGGCAAACCAGGGGTTAACCTGGGTGCAAAATCCCCGCATATTGATCCTTGGATTTTCAGGGGGCGGCTAGATCGCCACCCAAGAGAGGAGGGAGCCATCTATAGGACAAGAGAACATTAGCGAACAGTAGCAAAGAAGCATACTGAACCAATATCTTGGAGGAAAAGAGAGATGAAGAAAAATTACCTATTACTGAGTCTCCTCATTCTAATGTCACTAATCCTAGCCGCTTGCGGGGGAGCGACTGAGGTCCCGACAGAACCTGTAGAACCAGCGCCGGTTCAGCCGGCAGCAGGTGAAATCGACTGCATGGGTGCCTCGGCAGGCGATGAGATCTCGATGATGTACCAATGGTCGGGAACCGAGGAGGAGAACCTGAACGCGATCCTTGCGCCGTTCATAGACGCTTGCGGGATCGTGCTTGCCCCCGAATCGACCCGTGACCAGGCTCTGCTGGACACACGTGTACAGGCT
>Ga0114922_10000902_pt1 | contig 28384 bp, 25 predicted proteins | sample AartaG_FD_100975 | JGI IMG/M metagenome (GOLD analysis project Ga0114922, IMG submission 100975) | Deep subsurface microbial communities from Aarhus Bay to uncover new lineages of life (NeLLi) - Aarhus_00045 metaG | ecosystem: Environmental > Aquatic > Marine > Oceanic > Sediment | place... | reverse complement strand
CACCTCAATCCTCTCCCTTCAAGGGACAAGGGCGATACTTTATGATTATTATTCATTTTATATCTAAAAGAGGGACGATGCCCTTCTCTTACTTTCCCTGTTTATTCTTTTCCTTTTGTTGCTTGGGCTTTTTCACATTCTTTCTTCCTTTACTTCCCATTGATTTCCTCCTCTCTTAGTATACTTACCATCCAGATAAAGTCATGGAGTTGGCGTGCAGGATGGGGCTCAGTTAGGATAGGTAGATAACTAATATAAATTTTGACTCTGATGTCATCATTCTTATCGTATGAGGCCATTTATTAAGGGAAGTTCGAGGGGGCTTTGCCCCCTAACACCTTGAGCAGTTTCTGGGCGTTGGCCCCCAAGATCTTACTTTTGTCTTCTTCAGGAAGCTCCGAAGACTGGATTTGGGCAAGCACTCGATTCTGATGGATAAGAGGATAGTCAGTACCAAAGAGGATCTTATCACTGCCGATGATTTGACTCACCTGCTCAAAAATCTGGGGCTGGTAAAGGAAAACGGTGGCTGCAGTATCAAAGAAAACGTTGGTGAAACTCTTGCCCACCTCAGGCATCAAGGCGTAGAAAGGCAAACCACCACCCCAATGAGCACAAACTATCTTCAAATCAGGGAAATCCAGAACAAAGGAATAGAGGATATCAGGAGTGATGCTGCCTTTGCCAGTATACTGATGACCCACTGGCTCAGATGAGTGAGTCAGAAAAATTAAATTGTTCTCTACCGCTGTATCAACCAAAGGCTCCATCAGTGTCTTATCTGTGAGGTCAAAACCCTGTATATCCGACCTCACTTCGCCAATTCCCTTAGCTCCTGCCTTAGCACAGCGTTCCAGCTCGGCTATAGCAGCATCTCCTGCCTTGGGTTGAATAGCACAAAAGCCAACAAGCCTTTCAGGATAGCGCGATATAGAATCTAAAATGTAATCGTTTGTTTCCACACAAAGTTCATGGCTGACCCAGCCGGCGTTAAGAACGACGGACAAATCAATCCCGGCTTCATCCATACTGGCAACTACTTCTTCAGCCGTTGCCATCTTGGCTTTCGGCTGGGAATAAAGCAAAGAAAAGCAAGGATCGCGCTTGATATATTCATCCCGTCTTTCCTTTAGCCAAGGGGGAAATATGTGAGTATGAAAATCTATAATCATCTAAGGCATTATACCCAAACGACTAAAAATACTAAAATCCAAATCCTAAGAATTAGCCAAGTTAGTATAAAACACTTGTGGAACTGATAGACACTGTTTATATATAAGGCTATCTCCCTTAAGCTATAGATGAAGTCGCGAAAGGAGATGCTTTATGGCGTTTCGCTCCACATTTAGCACGTTCAATGGCTCTCGAACCTCTGTTACATCTAGGTCTTTATCCTGACCCGGCACAGCAATCCGGTAAGTGCCACATACCCTGATACAGGGTCAGCAGGTGTGTCATCAGTCAGCATGTTCTCAGAAGCTTCCTCCCAGCCGTGGGGAACATAAATCATGCCCGGCATGATTTCATCATTGACTTTGGCTTTGATCTCCAGGCTCCCTATCTTAGTTTCGATGATCATAGGCTCACCATCGGTAATTCCATATTTGGTTGCAGTATCAGGATGGATCTGGGCCAAAGGCTCTGGATTTCGGCGGCGCAGCCCGTGCAAATGGCGGTGCTCCGAGTGGTAATATTCGTCCTCCCTGGTCCCAGTAGTCAACATCAGAGGGAATTTTTTGAAAAGCTCCGGGGTGCTGAGCGGGCTCTCCCTGGGCTCAAGATAAATGGGTAGCGGATCAATCCCAATCTCTGCCAGTAGATCGGAGTAAAGCTCAACCTTTCCCGACCGTGTCCTGAATCCCTCTTGTTTGTACTGACGTTCACCCGGGATAGCCTGGGGATGTATGTAACCTTCGGGATACAACTCCAGGATTTTCTTCACAGTCAACCCGGACCGCTCGTAGCAGTAATCTATAATCTCCTCGTCACTCTCCCAGGGAAAATACTGCTCGTATCCCATACGTCTGGCCAGACTGAGCCAGAATTTGGAATCAGGCCAGGATTCCCACTGCGGCTCAATTACCGGTCTGCGCAGAAACCAGCCACGCCACGTGACAGGCGCCAGCTTTTCCAGAAATGTGGAAGCTGGAAGCACGACATCAGCCATCCGGGCTGTGGCTGTCATAAGGACATCGAGAACTACTAGAAAATCGAGCCTGTCCAGCGCCTTTCTCACCTTTACCGCATTAGGCCAGGTAACAGCGGGATTTGCTCCCGCTATGATTACGTTTCTGAGTTGCCGGGGTTCATCTAATACCAAGTCACCCCAATTCACCGTGCAATCATCAAAAAACCGCTGGGCACTGTATATCGGGTATTTGCCTACCATCGGCTGCTTCAGTCCTCGCATAAGTTTTGGGAGTCCGGTTGATCTCACGGGGAGATGGAACCACTTTAGGTCTCCGCCGGGCACCTGGATATTACCGGTTATGGCGGATAGTATTGCCAAGGAACGAATATTGTGAAAACCGCACTGACATTGGTGGAGCTTGAAACCGCATTGTATGGAGGCAGGCTTGTTGCTTGCATATATTCGAGCGACCTTCTTAATATCTTCCGCCGCCACCCCGGCGATTCGCTCAGCCTCTTCTGGCGTATGCTGCCTAGTGTGCTCCGCCAGTTTGTCGAAGCCTACAGTCCAATTCTCAACGAATTCTCTATCATAGAGGTGTTCCGAGATTATGGTATTTATCATTGCCAGGAGAATAATACCGTCTGTACCCAGCCTTGGCCTTATATGCATATCAGCAGGCTTAGTAAGTGGTATCCGTCTGGGATCAATCACGATGAGTTTGGCCCCTCTTTTTTTGGCGCTGAGAATCATAGTATGGCGTACATGGTAAGTCGCCACGGGGTTATCGGCCCACACTATTACACAGTTGGAATTTTCGAGATCAGGCTCATAGCAATCCCCCAATGTCACCCGCTGTGCCATTGCAAGTGGTAAATAGCACATATCAGCTGCATGAAAACGGGATGGGGTACCATAAACGTCGCAGAATCGCCATGCTAAGCCACCGCCTAATGCAGCACCCAGCTCTACCGGGTCGCCACAAAAAACGCCAAACGAGGCAGCGCCATACTTTTCCTTGCCCTCATTCAATTTTCCCGCTATGGTATCTAAGGCTTCGTCCCAAGAAATTCGCTGAAAGGTGCCGTTTTCTCTTCTCAGGGGATACTTAAGCCTGGCATCGTGGTGTACATGCTCGGGAATTTGACGAGCTTTAACACAAATCCTCCCACGGCTATACGGATGCTCAGGCCATCCCTCAACACCAACGATTTTACCTTTCTCGACATGCACTCTGATTCCACATCCGTTATGACACATGCCACATGGAATTGTAACCCACCGTTGCTCGATATGCGGCTCTGTGGAATCTTCCATAGTAACCTCCCTGTAATGGTCTGGTTTCCCAAAATCCTAGTCCATAGTATATCACCCCACAACATAGACATTACAGGCTGTCCTGCGTTACAATTTAACCCACAACGAATGCCAAATCATACTGAAGAATCCCCCGAAAGCGCCTCTTTAAGCAACAAATTCAACCTGTCCACGGCAGAGCTAAAGGAAATGGCTAAAAAGCTACGCCGTCACGTAATCACCATGATAGCCACGGCAGGCAGTGGGCACCCTGGTGGCTCTCTATCAGCAGCCGATATCATCACTGCGCTTTATTTTAAGGTCCTGCGCCATAACCCCGAAAATCCCCAGTGGCAAGACCGTGACCGATTTATATTGAGCAAGGGACATGCTGCCCCAATCTTATACGCTGCCCTAGCTGAAACTGGCTACCTTCCCGTGGCAGAGTTGGCAACATTGAGAAAGTTGGATAGCCGACTTCAGGGACACACTGATAGAAATTTCACCCCTGGAGTAGAAATGTCGGCCGGCTCCCTCGGTATGGGTTTGTCGTTCGGCGTGGGCGTCGCCCTGGCCGCAAGGCTCGATTCAAAACACTATCGGACCTATGCTCTCCTCAGCGATGGTGAGTGTGATGAGGGACAAACCTGGGAGGCAGTCCTCTCAGCAGCCCATTTCAAACTGGATAACCTAACGGCTATAGTTGACTGCAATGGTATGCAGCTCAGCGGCTGGACTCGGGACATAATGAACCTCGCGCCTTTCAATCAGAAATGGCAAGCCTTTGGCTGGCATAGCATCAACATAGATGGACATGACTTCGACCAAATCCTAGCTGCTTTTCGAGAAGCTGAAAAGATGAAAGGCAAGCCTACCATCATCATCGCAGAGACCGTCAAAGGTAAAGGTGTTAGCTTTATGGAAAATAACGTAGCCTTTCATGGTAAGTCACCTACTCCAGAAGAAGCAGAAAAGGCGCTTAAGGAGCTAGAGTAAGCATGATTGAAGTGTCAACACGAGAAGCCTACGGCCAGGCTCTAATGGAGCTGGGCAGAGAAAATCCCAATATCGTTGTCCTGGACGCCGATTTGTCGCCATCAACGATGACCAGTCTCTTTGCCCAGGAGTTTCCTGAGCGTTTCTTCAACTGTGGTCTGGAAGAGCAGAACATGATAGGCCTAGCTGCTGGCTTGGCGGCTTCGGGGAAAACCGTCTTTGTCAGCACCTTTGTTGTTTTTGTCGTCTGTCGCTGTTTTGACCAATTGAGGCTATGCATTTCCCAGCCGAATCTAAATGTCAAAATCGTAGCTACCCATGGCGGCATCAGCGTGGGGGAGGATGGCATTTCACATCAGGCAATAGAAGACCTAGCCTTGTGTTGTGCTCTTCCTAGCTTCACCGTGGTCGTCCCCGCAGATGCTATGGAGACTGCTATGGCAGTAAAGGTAGCTGCAAATACCTATGGGCCTTTCTACGTCAGGCTAAGTCGCCCTAAAACACCGCTTATTTACGCCGAAGACTATCACTTCACATTGGATAAGGCAGTAATCATGAGACAAGGTACAGATGCTACCATCATATCTACAGGGATCATGGTAGCCAAGGCTCTGGAGACAGCAGATGTCTTAGCCAGACAAGGCATAGATTGCCGGGTAATCAACATGCATACCCTCAAACCTTTGGATGAAGCAGCCATAATCAAAGCAGCTTCAGAGACCCAGGCAATTGTCATCGCTGAGGAGCACTTAGCCCAGGGTGGCCTGGGCAGCCGAGTTGCTCAAACGGTAGCCAGAGAGAACCCAGTGCCTATGGAATTCGTCAACCTTGGTGACAGGTATGCTTCGTCGGGCAAAGCTGAGGAGCTGCTTCAAAGATACGGATTGACTGCCGGAGATATTGCAGAGGCGGTGAAGTCAGTAGTCAAAAGAAAGTAATATCCCAAGCTAAGCCGTAGAGCTTATGTCCCTTCATTTTATCCAAGTCACCTCAACTCTTTATCCGAGGTAACCTATCAATTTACGACTGTGGCTTGGATGGCGCAGCTTCGCCAGTGCTTCTTTTTCAATCTGGCGTATTCGCTCCTTGGTGAGGCCTAACTCTATACCAACCTCCTCCAGGGTTCGGCTGTATTCATTGCCCAGCCCAAACCTCAGCTCGATGACACGCTGTTCCCGGGGTGCCAGCGACTCCAGGGCTTTGCTCAACTGCTCCTTAAGTAGGCTTGCAGCAGCCTCCTCCTCAGGCTCCGGAATCGCCCGATCTCCGATGAAATCACCAAGCTGGCTTCCTTCTTCCCCTATAGGCGTCTCCAAAGAAATAGTCCCACCAGAACTAACCTTAAGCAGCCACTCGACCTTTCCAGGCGAGACCCCCATTTCAGAAGCTAATTCCCTCTCAGTCGGCTGGCGGCCGAACTTCTGAGATAACCTATTCCTTGCCTGGGCTAGCTTCTTCATAGTATCAATCAAGTGTCCCGGCAGTCGCACGATGCGTGACTGCTCATTAACGGCTCTGTTGACTGCCTGCCAAATCCAGGGAACGGCGTAGGTACTGAACTTATAACCTCTGCGATGGTCGAACTTCTGCACTGCCTGCATTAGCCCGATATTACCTTCTTGAATAAGGTCAGGCAAAGGCACTCCCCGATCATTACGACCCTTGGCCACGCTTATCACCATGCGTAAATTGGCTTGAATCATGTGCTTGGTTGCCTGGTCTGCCCTTTCCCTTATTTGCTCAAAGTGCCTGGCAATTTCAGAGCTATGCTCTTCCAGCTCATTGCGAAATTCCGGCGACCGCAACACCTCCCCAAATTCAGCCACAGAACTCCCCTGGCCCGCTCCCTCTATAATATGCCAAGGTATCAGCCCACTATCCAGTGACAATTGAATCAAGGCCTGCTCGGTTCTAGTTTGGTTTGCTCCGGTAGCCTGAGCTATAGCACTGGATGAGTGCTGATCGATATGACCATCGATGGCACGACGTAAGTCTGGGTGCAATACCTTCTCTGCTATGCTCCCGTTAGAAGGGAGTCCAAGATACTGGTAAAGGGCTTCGAAGAACAAACGTGCCCGACTGAAGTCCTCCGCCAATGCTAGCAATAGGTCTATTGGCGATGGCTGAACGCCATGTTTGGCAACCCAGTCATCCTCAAGCCGGGAAAGATGCTTCCCCTTCTCTATCCGGCTGCCCAGCAGTTTTTCTTCCTCGGCGTCGAGAAGAGGGGTTTGCCCAACTTCACCAAGGTATAAATTCAATGAACCTACGCCAATTTCAAATTCCCGCTTTAAAGGAACACCCTCAACCTCGGGAAATTCTTCCTGCTCTTGACCAATCTCCTCACCAGCCACATGTAATCTCTCATCCCCGGAAAGGACTTGCTCCATGTCTTTAACAGTTCCTAAAACCGTCATCATCTTCAGCCTCCTTTATAATTTTCGCTGTTATTTGTCCCTCAACTTCTTCGCGGCCTATATCATTGAGTATGGACAATATAGGCCCAAAATTCAGCCATCTAAGCAGCGACCACTTCTTTGACCTCAGGCACCTGCTCTTTGAGCACTTGCTCGATACCCTGCTTCAAAGTTACAGTCGCCATGGGGCAGCCACCACAGGCGCCAGTCAGCCTCAATGTAACCACACCTTCGCTGACCTCCACTAGCTCTACATCACCTCCATCTGCCAGCAAAGCAGGCCTTATTTGCCTCAGAACTTCTTCTACCTTCTCACGCATTTCATGCCTCCTACCCATTCTTAGTCTTTATCCCTCTTTTCATTTACCTGTTCTTCAACCCCCGATTTTTGTAGTTCCCAACAACTCGGCTAACTACATCTTTAACCCAAGAATATTTTAGGTCAGGAGTTAATCCTTGTATGCGACTTTTGTCTCATGGGGACATGGTGATGGAACAGATATGAACCAGCTAGAAATTAGCTGGAAACGTGGTGAAATCAGTTTAGATATAAGGTCTTAGTTGGTCTCTAAGGCTCTTGGATAACTATCTCAAAGGGGCATCTTATGGCCCCAGTGGGGCAAACAGCTTCGCAGTCTGTACACCAGTCGCACTCCACTGTTTCGATAATGGTTATAACATTGTTAACTATCACCAGACCATTACAGTGGCACACAGTAACACACAACCCACACCCGTCACACTTTTCGGGGTCTATTATAGGCATTTCAGCCACGGCTATCTATCTCCATCCTGGTCATTTTAAAAACAAAGCCTGCCATCTGTCTGTGACCTTTGTCTCAAGAAGGCGTCTCCATTATCTCTCGGAGAGCTTCTTTATCCCTAATTATTATGCGATGGCGATCCAAGCTGATCGCTCCTTCCTCCTCTAAGGCCTTAAGCGACCTGCCAACTACCTCCCGCGCAGTACCTGCCATAGCTGCCATCTCCTGCTGTGTGAGTCGTGGCTCACGGCCTGTTCCATCTCCAGCGTTCTCAAGGAGTACCTTGGCTACCCTGCCGATAACACGCCTGAAGGATAGGTCCTCGACCAGTGATACCAGGTGGCGCACTCGCCCTGCCAGTACCTTAATGACATTCAAGGCTATCTGGGGATGGGCTCGGAGGATAGCTCCTATATTGTTCTTCTTTATCCCGTAGAGAAGAACAGGCCCCATGGTCTGAGCGCTGGCGGGATTTGAACCACCGTCAAAGATAGGGACATCATTGAAGGACTCCCCTGGGCGCACGATGCTCAAGATTTGCTCCTTCCCCTCAGCCGAGGTCTTGAACACCTTCACCACGCCTGAAGCGACAAAATACAGGCCCTCAGCCGCTTCTCCCTCAAGCAAGACCATTTCCCCTCTCTCAACAGTTTTCTCGAAGACGAACTCTCTGATTGACTCAAGCTCAGCAAGGCCAAGACCGGAAAAGTAGGGGATGCCCTTCAAAAACTCCAACTGAACAGCCATGCCTCACTTCCCCAGGAGGTAGCAAAATCTGTTTTAACCGCTTTCTTCAGCGAGTTGCGCACCTGAACCTTTCTAGCCTCCCCCTCAATGCCATCAGATTAACCACGTCTTCCCTGTTGTACTCCAGCAACAAATCCAAGGCCTTTCTGTCATGGTCAATCTGGTATCTCCACCACAGCGCTACCGCCTCTACTCCACCAATACCCCGTAGCCGTCGAGGAATGCCTAATTGCCGCTCTACCGCCTTGAAGCCACCATATAAATTGTTCTTCCAGCAATCGTGCATCAGGTCACGATGATGAAAATGCTCTCTCAGATTTACCCCCAGACGGAAATTGATAAAAGGAAGGTCAAAGCGGCTGCCATTGTATGTATAGATTGTATCCACACAACGCAAAGTCCTAAGCAAGTTAGCCTTAGTTGCATCTCCCCCAACAAGTTGAATCAATCTATTCTCCATGGCATTGCCTAAACAAATACCAATAACGGTTATTTCGTCATAAAACGAGCATAAACCTGTGGTCTCAATATCAAGATAAGCATCAAATGGTAGCTGCAACCTACTGCGTTCCTTTCCGATACACCTATTTTGGCATATGATAGCATATGTTTGGGAAAGTGGAGTAAATCCACTTTCTACGCTACCTCATGCTATGAAGGGGGGGCATAGCGTTATGTCTTTATCCTCAACACATGGTACTATTCCAGCTTGTGAACAGAGGAGCATTCAGCTAAACAATTGCCAAAGGAGAGCGAATATGAGAGAGTGCACCGTGGAGCAAAACAAAGAAAAATGCAACTGTACCTATGAACCATGCAGTAGGAAGGGCATTTGCTGCGAATGCATAAGATACCATTGGCGGTCAGGCGAGCTGCCGGCATGCTTTTTCCCCGACGATGTGGAAAAGACTTATGACCGCTCTATCGAAAGATTTATCGAGACCTATCAAAAAAGAGGACGGTGGTGAATAACAGCTCAAGAAGGACGGGCAGATTGCCAAATATTTTGCTATACTTCTCGTAGTATGCCGAGAATAGATAACCGAGCTGACAATGAGCTTCGCTCCGTGCGCATAATTTTAGGGTACCAGACTTTCGCCGAAGGTTCAGCTTTAATTGAACTGGAAAAGACGAGGGTGCTGTGCTCCGTAAGCATGGAGGAAAGGGTGCCCAAGTTTCTTAAAGGTGGTGGCCAGGGTTGGGTTACTGCGGAGTATGCTATGCTGCCTCGCTCCACGCTTACTCGTACACCGCGCAATAAGGCAGAGGGGAGAAGCCAGGAAATCCAACGCCTTATCGGTCGCAGTTTAAGGGCAGCGACTAACTTAGCTGTCTTGGGAGAAAGGACATTTGTAGTAGATTGTGACGTATTGCAAGCAGACGGTGGCACCAGAACAGCAGCTATCACCGGTGGGTATGTTGCCCTTTATCAGGCTTTCCATAACTTAAGAAAACAGGGCGTTTTGCCATCTATGCCATTAAATAAAATGATAGCTGCCACCAGCGTTGGCATTGTGAATGGCCACATGCTGCTTGACCTCCGTTACGAAGAGGACTACCAAGCTGAAGTCGACTTCAATGTGGTCATGACCGACAAAAATGAGTTTGTCGAAATTCAGGGAACTGCCGAAGGCAAAGCTTTCTCTAAAGAAACTGCGGATGCCTTACTCTCGTTAGCCCAGCAAGGGATAGATAAACTATTCAGAATCCAGAAGGAAACCTTAAGGGCTTTGTCTTGAATTTGCATGTAACCCCCTCGCTTTTACTTGCCTTCTTATTGCAGGCTGCTCCCCCTACGTTGTTGCCACCGATTTGAGCTCGAAGGCGTAAAGGGCGAAGGTAAATTCCTCCCTCTAACTCCCTTCCGCTAGGGGAGGGGATTCACAAGAGCATCTTGCGATTAAAGGCAAGAATTTGGCGATTAGATACTCTTGGTAACCCGAAAATGGCAACTTGAGGGCTATTGTGCAATGAAGTATAATTGGGCTAAATTATCTCTAATGATAGAGGAAGGTGATAGTGAAAAATGACTTTTAAGGCAGTGTTGGCGATTCCTGTCTCCTATCCCGGAATACCTCACGATGAAAAAGCATACGAGGAGAAAGGGATAGAATTTGTCAGAGCCCTTTGCAAGACAGAGGAGGAGACTCTTGCTGCAGTATCCGGCGCTGATGCGGTAATGACAGGCCTTCTCAGCAGAAATGTAATCGAGAAGATGAACAAATGCAAATTGATTCACAGCCTAGGGATAGGCTACGACGGCATAGATGTTAAAGCGGCAACTGAACATGGCATTTGTGTCTCAAACCCAGCAGACTACTGCTTGGAAGAGGTATCAGACCATGCCATGGCACTCCTCCTCGCTTGCGCCAGAAAAATCACCCGCCAGGACAATGCCGTTAGAGCTGGAAAATGGGACACGGTGGGCAAGCCCGAATTCCGCCAAAAAATATGGCCCCCCATGTTCAGACTAAAAGAACAAACCTTAGGATTAATTGGTTTTGGCAATATTCCCCAGACCATCGTTCCTAAAGCAAAGGGATTTGGATTAAGAATAATCGTCTTCGACCCTTACATAGCTCGCGAAGTGGCCCAAAAATATGGGGTGGAATTAGTAGAGCTTGACTACTTACTCCAAAATTCAGACTACATCTCTATGCACGCTGCCCTCACCCCACAAACCCAGCACATGCTAGGACTGGAAGAATTTAAGAAAATGAAGCCCACAGCTTATATCATCAATACCGCTAGAGGCCCTCTCATCGATGAAAAAGCGCTTTCTGAAGCCCTTTCCCAGGGCTATATCGCCGGAGCTGGACTGGACGTTTTAGAAACGGAGTCTGTCAGCCCTGATCATCCTTTGCTTAAATCTGATAATGTCATCATCACCGCACACGGTGCTCATTACTCCGAATCTTCCGCTTTGGAGATAAGGCGACGCCCCTTTGAAGAGATATCCAGGATTATCGATAAGAAGTGGCCACGTTGCTTTGTTAATCCCCAGGTTAAGGAAAAATATGTAAGCAAGTGGGGAGAGATGCAGGAAGAGACTGCTTCTTGCTGAACCTCTAAAGACCTTGCTCTTTTTATTGCCTAGCCATTTTGGGGTAATCCTCTGGGTTGCGTTTGCATTGGCAATCGCCCTGTGTTAGATTTGCCTTCTAAATCTGCATGAAATGTTTTATACTTTAGTTTTACTGCAACTTATGCGAGGTTCAAGAGGAATATGACCCAACTGGAGCTAGCCAGAAAGGGCACAGTTTCACCTCAGGTGAAGCGCGTGGCCGAAAAAGAAAGCGTAGAGACCGATTTTATCCTTCAAGGCTTAATTGAGGGTAAAATCATAATTCCGGCCAACGTTAATCACGCAAATTTAACCCCCTGTGGCATAGGCGCAGGGTTGAAGACCAAGGTCAATGCGAACATAGGCACATCTTCAGATTTTTGTGATTTGGACACGGAACTGAGGAAATTACAGGCTGCCATTGATTTTGGTGCCGATACTGTAATGGACCTGAGCACGGGGGGAGATATTTCGGCTATCAGGAGGGCTATCGTGAGTGCTAGCACTGTGCCCGTGGGGACAGTGCCCATTTATCAGGCTGGTATTGAAGCTATTGAGAATCGTGGAGCCATAGTGAACATGACCGTTGACGATATTTTCGCCGTAATCCAAGAACACGCTAAAGACGGCGTTGATTTTATGACCGTTCATTGCGGAGTGACCGAGGCATCTGTGGCCACACTTAAGAAGCAGGGTAGGATAACTGATATAGTGTCTCGAGGAGGAGCTTTCCTCATCGGTTGGATGCTCCACAATGATAAGGAAAATCCCTTATATCAATATTACGACCGCCTGTTAGACTTGGCTCGTGAATACGATTTTGCTTTAAGTTTGGGCGATGGCTTGCGTCCCGGATGCCTGGCTGATGCCACCGACAGGGCTCAAGTTGAAGAGCTAATCATCCTTGGTGAGTTAACAGAGCGCTCCAGGGAAGCTGGCGTTCAGACTATGATCGAAGGTCCCGGGCATTTGCCATTGGACCAAGTAGTCACTAATGTTCAATTGGAAAAGAGCCTTTGCCGTGGGGCGCCTTTCTATGTCCTCGGACCGCTGGTGACCGATGTAGGTGCCGGCTATGACCATATCACTGCTGCCATTGGGGGGGCAATTGCCGCTGCCGCTGGCGCAGACTTTTTGTGCTATGTTACCCCTACCGAACACCTTTCCCTCCCCAATGTGGAGGATGTTAGAGAGGGGGTAATCGCCTCTCGTATAGCTGCTCATGCCGGCGATATTGTTAAGGGTGTAAAGGGGGCCAAAGAGTGGGATGAACAAATGTCCAAGGCGCGCAAAGCTCTTGACTGGGAAAATCAAGCTAAACTATCTCTAGACCCAGAACTCTCGCGGCAAATCCATGGTGAAATTCCCGCCAGCGGAGCAACCTGCAGCATGTGCGGCAAATATTGTGCCATGGCAATAGTAGAAAGGTATCTAGGGATCTCAGCACCCAAATGCTAACTCGGAATTTGTAGGGGCAGTGAAGGCAGAGATAATACCCATTGGCACGGAAATTTTACTGGGTAACATAACTGATACTAATTCTTCCTTTTTAGCTAATCAATTACCTTTGCTGGGAATCGACCTATATTTTATCTCTACGGTAGGCGACAATCAGAAAAGGTTAGTTGATACCTTAAAACAAGCCTGGAAGAGGGCAGACCTTATTATCACCACAGGTGGACTGGGACCTACCCAAGATGATATTACCCGAGAGGCTATTGGCAAGTTAGTGGGTGAAGAACTAAAAGTCGATGGGAAATTATGGCAAGATTTGCAGGATTTATTCAGCCGCTATCCTGGGAAAATACCACAAAGCAATATAAGACAGGCAACTATCATCCCTTCCGCCCAAATAATTCCTAATCATATGGGCACAGCGCCTGGTTGGTGGGTTGAGAAAGACGACCGCATAATTATGGCCCTACCTGGACCATCCGATGAGATGAAATTGATGTGGCAAGAAGGCATTCTGCCTAAACTGCAGCAAAGAGTGAGTGGAGAAGTCATCGTATCCAGGACGATTAAGACTTTCGGGATAGCTGAATCCAAGGTGGATGAATTGGTAGCCCACATTTCGAAACTATCCAACCCTACTTTGGCTAGCTATATCAATCCAGACGGTGTTTACCTTCGTATCACAGCCAAGGCAAAGGAGAAAGCAGTGGCTGAACACCTTATTTCCGAAAGCGAAGAGCAAATTCGAAGCATTCTTTCTTTCCATATCTGGGGAGTAGATGATGATACCCTGGACTCTGCTAATGGGGAGTTGCTCAGAGCCAAAAACTTGTGTTTAGCGACCATGGAATCTTGCACTGAGGGGCTTCTATGCAGCACCATCGCCAGTGGCCGAGAAAGCTATACTTATTTCAAAGGGGGATTGCTAGCCTGCTGTGACGAGGCTAAGACAGCTTGCGGTGTGGATACCTCCATTATGGAGAAGTACGGCGAGGAAAGCACTCAGGTAGCTAAGGCAATGGCTGAGACCGCGCGCAAGAATTTGAAAACCGATATCGGCATGGGTATCGGGGGCAACATGAATCCGGATAAAAATTCCGGCGAGACGTTCATATGCCTGAGCAGTGATAAATTTGAGAAAACCTTCACCCATATGCTCCTCGGAAAGCGCTCAAGAATGAAGCAAAGGGCAGTTTATGCCGCCCTTTTTGATTTAAGAAAGACATTGCTTGAGGAGGTTTAATGCACCTAATTATAGATGGCTATTCCAGCAACCAAAAAATTCTCCAAGATGAAGCTTTCCTTCGCAACTGGTTGGGAAGTTATCCAGCCAGGATTGGTATGACCAGGATTTCACCACCACACGTCCTCAGATACGTAGGACCAGTGTTAGAGGACTGGGGAATATCAGGATTTGTTTTTATAGCCGAAAGTCATATTTGCGTCCATACCTTCGTTGAGCAGAATTATGTTAATATAGATATTTTCTCTTGTAAGGATTTTGATACCGAGAAAGCAATAAGAGATTTTCGAGAGGGATTCCAGCTAGTTAAATTGCGAACCTGCCTAATTGATAGAGAATGGCCCCAAGCAGAACCTGCGGTGGCCAATCCCCAAAGTTTTATTTACCATGAAGGATCGCGGCTGTCACCCTGAGCCCTTCGCTCGCCGTCATTCTGAAGGAGCGAAGCGACCGAAGAATCTCGCTCAGGGTAAACTCCACGAAGGGTCTGGAGATTCCTCACCTTTAGCTCAGAATGACATGTGGGAGGCTTCTAAAGAAGAGGGGATATTCCTGCCACAACGGGTCTTTGCTGGATTGGCACCACCTTATTCAAATTTTCAGCAAGCCAAGATTGTAATTCTGCCCATCCCCTACGACAGCACCAGTGAGTGGCGAGGCGGAGCTCGCCACGGCCCACAAGCTATCATAGATGCCTCCCAGTATTTAGAGCTTTATGATTTAGAGCTAGACCGTGAGATATATAAAGTTGGTATTTGTACCCTACCCCAAGTAGAACCTCTAATGAGCAGCCCCCAAGACATGATTGAGAGGGTTTATCAAGTAATTAAAGGCTTAATACAAAAGGAAAAATTTGTAGTGATGCTTGGTGGGGAACATTCCCCGTCTTTAGGGGCAGTCCGAGCTTTCAAGGAAACGTTTCCCAGACTTTCTGTGTTGCAACTAGATGCCCATGCTGACCTTCGAGATGAATATCTTGGGACTAAATATGGCCAGGCTTGTGTTATGCGCCGCATCTTCGAGCTTTGCCCTATTGCTCAGGTAGGAGTGCGCAGCCTTAGCTGGGAAGAAAAACAATTCTTAAAACAAAACAAGTTGATGCCCTTCTATATGTCTGGTTCGGCATCAAGTAAAGCTTCCATAGACCAGATAGTGGCCTCGCTTAGCGAAGATGTCTATGTCACCATAGATGTGGATGTACTAGACCCTTCAATTATGTCGGCAGTAGGCACCCCCGAGCCCGATGGTATGCAATGGCGGCAAGTTTTAGACATAATAGAATCGGTAGCCCTTCACAAGCATATTGTTGGCTTTGATTTAATGGAATTTTCCCCCGGGGAGGGGCCAAGTTCTTGCGCTTTCCTATTGGCTAAACTAGCTTACAAGCTTATCGGTTGCGCTGTGCCGCAAGAGGGAGGATGAGGGGCAATATAAGGCTAGGCAGAGTCTTTGGCATTCCCCTGCGACTTCATTATACCTGGTTTATTATCTTTGCTTTGGTAACCTCTTCACTCGTGCTTTACCCCTTAGAGCATCCTTACCCCATAGAGCAGAGGATAATTCTGGGCATATTAACCAGTGTTCTCTTTTTCGCTTCCATCATTACCCATGAACTGGCTCACAGCATCCTTGCTATTCGTAACCACATTCCAGTTAAAGAGATCACCCTCTTTGTTTTTGGCGGTGTTTCTCAGATAACTAAGGAGGCGACCAGCCCCAGAGTAGAACTCTCAATAGCTATAGTCGGCCCTTTAGCCAGCTTGGCTATGGCTGGTATTTTTTACGGATTGCATCTTTTGCTGGCAGGAGCCCAACAAAGCTTAGCCGCTAGCTTAATGCAATGGCTAGCCATGATAAACGTGATTTTAGCTTTGTTCAACTTAATCCCCGGCTTCCCCTTAGATGGAGGTAGAATATTCCGTGCCATCGTGTGGCAAAGAACCCACGATTACCACAGAGCGACTAGCACTGCTACAAAAGTAGGGCAAGGGATAGCTTACGCCTTTATCGCTGGAGGCCTTGCCCTTATCTTTGCTCTCCAGTTGTGGTTTAACGGCCTGTGGCTGATATTCATTGGCTGGTTTCTCCACGATGCAGCCAGAGCTAGTAATCAGCAGATTTTGCTCAGGGATTCCCTTATCGGTATCACGGCACGCCAAGTTACAGACTATGGTTGTCCCGTAGTCCCCACCCACCTGAACTTAACGGAGCTAGTCCAGCAATATATATTGCCCACAGGGCGAAGTTGCTTCCTGGTAACCCAGGGAGCTGGTTTAGAAGGCATGGTCACCCTGCAGCAAATAAAGAAAGTCCCCCGCACTCGTTGGGCCATCACCTCTGTACAGGATATCATGACCCCAGCAAGCAAATTAAAAATAGCTCATGCTGACCAAGATGTGTTGAGCGTACTCCAAGAAATGAATGGGGAATATGCCAATCATATACCGGTAAGAGAAGCAAAAAGAGTTATTGGAGTGATAAATCGAGAGGACCTAAGTCGCTTGCTTCGCACCCGAGCCGATTTAGGAATGAGATTGACGCCCAGGTAAATTGACATCGCTCCATCTTTAGGCTATTATTTACCCCTTGGTGGAAAATATCTCCGAGCACAGTCCGACACTTGCTGAAGCAGCTGACGCTTTTCTATCAAGTCCCCCCACACAAGAAAGGGGGGAAATGCAGGCAGAGATATCTAAATTTGTCAGATGGCTTGGCTCATCCAGGCAAGTAGAGGATATTAGCCCAGTGGATGTGGCTAGCTATGGCGAACAAATTGTCCCGTCGGCAGTTAAACCACTCAGGTCCTTTCTCACATACATCAAGAGGAAAGGATTAACACGAATAAACTTGGCTCCCCACCTCAGGGCAAAAAAAACTTCCTCAAGAACAGCTGCCCTTTGGGAGAGTTTTCAGGTCCGAGCTACTTTAACCGCACAAGGTTATGCCAAATTAGAGACGGAATTAGCTAACCTAAAGAATCAACGCTCCCAAGTTATTGAGGAGATGCAAAAAGCAGCGGCTGACAAGGACTTTCGAGAAAATGCCCCACTAGCAGCGGCCAGGGAACAAAAAGCACATTTAGAAGGAAGGATAAAGGAATTAGAGTCAACCTTGAATCTGGCGAAGATAATGGGAGAAAGCCAGGGCATATCCAAGACAAAATTTGGAGACACAGTGGTACTTTGTGATTTATCCTCAGGTAAAGAGCTCAGCTATGCTCTAGTCGACCCCCGAGAGGCAAATCCAGCCAAGGGTAAACTTTCCGTTGCTTCTCCCCTAGGGAAAGTGCTCCTGGATAAAGAAAAGGGGCAAACAGTTGAAGTTGTCGCCCCTGCTGGCACCTTCTGCTACCGCATTGAAAACATTATGAGCACAAATGAACAAAGGGGGCCTCAGCCATATCGGGGCAGACAAAAATCTAGTGACAGGATGCGCTATGAGCGAGCTTAAAGTTGGCGATCAAGTGAGGGTAAAGGACAGGCCAGGGTGGCCTGGTGGCTATAAGATAGCCGGCTGGGAGGGCTCTATTGTAGAAGTCAAGGAAGACCCCAAGGATTATGTCATCATGTTGGCTGATAAAACAGGCTATAGGATGGCATTCCCTGAATTGGAGCTAGAAAAGATTTGAGTTATCTTCTTTGACTCAATAGAGTTCTTAATATAGAATTAGGCTAAAACACTTCAAGGAGGCTGGAATAGAGATGGCTAACAAAGTAGGTAAGAGATATGTTTGTAAGAAGTGCGGCTCGGAATTCATCGTTACTCGTCCCGGCGATGGCACTATAATTTGCTGTGGGCAACCAATGGAGTTAAAAACATAGCCTTTATGGGCTTTAGAACTCGGTAATAGAGGTAATAATGAATCAGTTAGGTAAAAGATATCGCTGTGAAAAGTGCGGCACCGAAGTGCTTTGCACCAAGGCTGGCGAAGGCGTGGTGATCTGTTGCGACCAGGAAATGGCAGCGCAAGAGCCAAGGCCTTTACCTTCCTCAGATTGAACTCAAGCAGTTCACCTCACGCTGGTGTCCTCAAGGCAAGGGGAATGCCTTGTTAACAGGACTTCAAGTTTTGGATTTAGCAGACGAAAAGGCTTCTTTTTGCTCTAAATTATTGGCTGACTTAGGAGCTGAGGTTGCCAAAGCCGAGCCTCCTGGTGGGGACAGGTCGCGGTGGATAGGTCCTTTTTGGAAAAGTACACCACACCCTGAAAGAAGCCTCTCTTTCTGGTACAACAACACCAATAAGCTGGGCATAACGCTTAACCTAGAAACTAAAGAGGACCGCGAGGCCTTGCGCCAGCTAGCCAGCAAAGCCGATGTGATAATCGAGACCTTCTCCCCGGGGTACTTAAAAAAACTTGGGCTAGGCTATGACAGCTTAAGCGAACTAAACCCCCAGCTTATTTTGGCTTCTGTCACCAGCTTCGGGCAGGCCGGACCTTATAGACACTATAAATCCTGCGACATAACCGCCTCCGCTACGGGCGGTCAGATGTACGTCTGTGGCGCCCATGACTCTCCACCTCTCAAGCCTTACGGAGAACAATCTTATTATGCAGCTTCCCTTTTCGCCACCATCGGAATTCTCATAGCCCTACGCGAGCGGAATTACAGCGGCAAAGGTCAGCATATTGATGTCTCTCTACAAGAAGCGGTAGCAGCGACCTTGGAACATGTGTTGGTTCGTTACTTCTCTGACAGTGTGATATCCCGGAGGCGAGGAGGCTCCCATCCCAACGACTCCCTTTACCTGCTGCCTTGCAAAGATGGTTATATCCTTATTGTGGTTGATAGGGAGTGGGATGTCCTAGTTGACTGGCTGGATAGCGAAGGTATGGCTGGAGACTTGAAGGAGGAGTGGTGGCAGGAGGAAGAATACCGGAGGCAGCACTGGAGCCATATTGTTGATGTATTGACCCGCTGGACAAAGTCCCGTAACAGGAGCGAGCTTTTCGAATTAGCTCAGTTGATGCGCTTGCCTTGGGCTCCGATTGCTTCGCTGGAGGAGATGATAAATAGCCCCCAACTTTCAGAACGCAGTTTCTTTGCTTCCGTAGAACACCCCGAGCTTGCAGGTGTTGGGCCAGAGCCCCATACTTATAAATATCCCGGACCTCCTTACAAATTCAGCCATCCACCGCGGGCTATGCGGCGGGCTCCCTTAATTGGCGAACATAATGCTAAGATACTCCACGAAAAGCTGAGTCCAAGATTGGCTAAGGACCCGCGCCTAAAAGATTCTAAGACAGTCCGAAATGCTCTTGACGGACTAAGAATTCTCGATTTCAGCTGGCTAATGGCAGGCCCTTATGCCACTAGAATCCTGGCCGATTTCGGGGCTGAAGTAATTAAAGTACAATCTCGCAAGACCGCCACAGGTGCCGAATCCAACACCACCCCCTACTTTAATACTTGGAATCGGAACAAGTTGGGCATCACTCTAAATATGAACCATCCCAAAGCAAAGGATATCGCTCTTAGATTGGTCAAAATAAGCGATGTTGTAATGGAAAACTTTACCCCTCGAGTGAAGTCAAACTGGGGACTAAGTTATGACAATCTGAGAGGCATAAAACCCGATATCATCATGCTGAGCATGTCCGCAATGGGGCAGAGTGGACCATGGAGGGATTTCACCGCCTTGGGACCAACCATCCAAGCATTCTCGGGCATCACCCAACTCACTTCTTTTCCACAAGGATCTCCATTGGGTTTAGGTTATTCCTATGCTGACCCCATATCCGGGCTTTTTGCCATCCTGGCTATCTTAGCTGCCTCGGAGTACCGTGAAAAAACCGGCCAAGGACAACACATAGATATCTCAGAATATGAGTGCATGTGCTCTTTGCTCGGACCAGCTATCCTAGATTATACAGTTAATCACAATGTCGCTGCGCCCCAGGGCAACAGCCCAGGGCATATTACAGCCGCTCCTTATGGCTGCTACAAATGCTCGGGGGAGGACAGGTGGTGTGTTATCGCCGTTTCTGCAGAAGAAGAATGGCAGTCCCTTTGTCATGCCTTGGGCAATCCCCCCTGGAGTAAGGAGGAGAGATTCTCTACCCTTTCAGGACGGGAGAGCTATGCTAAAGAGCTGAATCAATTGCTGGAGCAGTGGACTATTAAACATACCCCAGAGGAATTAATGAATGTGCTTCAGCAAGCAGGCGTTCCTGCTGGAATGGTTGAAGATGCCAATGACCTGGCTAACGACTCTCAACTAGTAGCCAGGAAGTTCTTCATTAAAGCTGAGCATCCTGTGCTGGGCAAAACTACCTCCGACAGTACCCCGATAAAGCTTTCCCAAACCCCTGCCAGATTCCGTCGAACTGCCCCACTTCTAGGGCAGGACAACCACTATGTTTATAAGGAACTTATGGGCCTGAGCGAACAGGAGCTATCCCAATATATTAAAGAGGGTGTTATAAGTTAACCGCGAAAATCCTTGTGGTTCTCCTCCCCCTTTTTCCTCAGCCTCGCTCAGACCTGAATCTGCAAAGGCTGAGCCTGGGGATCGCCCATAGCCAGTTTAGCAGCATAAGCAAGATAGGGTATGTCCTGAAAACTTTTTCCCCTTAGCTTTAGGTCGAGCTGACCAAGCAGTTGAAGGCCAAACGCATCCAGGCTTAGGGGATCAGTACCCCCAAGCATATAGCCCAGTTTAATAGGAATTCCTCCATGTCTTCTTTCGTTGGTTTTGATAAGAGTCTCAACAGCATCCACTATGAACAGGCTTGGCTTTATCACAGCATTAACTTCGGCTATGGCGCGAAAGATGTCCTTGCCCAGGTGCAACCTCACCCGCTCTTTCGCAGAAAAAAAGCCAAATTGGTTCTTTAGAGCACCGGTGAAAAAACAGATACCATGGCTCTTAAGGACTGGCAGGGAAACGATGAAATCATAATCGAAGACCATCTCAGTGACCTCAAGTTCCATCCCACTCTGCGTGACTATCGTCGTCATTTCTTCGGATGTGAGGTCAATCACGGGAATAGCGAAACTATCGCAAACTTTTTTGAGGGGATGCTGATTTAGAATATCCTCACTGTTGCCAGCATCAATGGCAGGCCCATCGGCTACAACAATCTCTTTATGCCACTGAATCAAAAACTCCAGACAGGCGCTGAGGACCTCGGGGTGCGTTGTAGTGGGGTAAAGCTCGTGTGAAACGATATTCGGCTTGACCAGAATTCGTCGCGCTTTCCGTATCTGTTCCGCAACGCCAAGACGGCTTAAGAGCTCCCGCACGAATTCTCTACGATGCTCCGTATTAGCGACATACATGCACACTTAACCCTCACAACTGATTATGATTTCTTGGACTTAGCGGTACTCCACCTACACCTTTCCCCATACTATATCCCCGTCTATGATGGTCATCTCAACCTGCAAATCCTTCACTTCTTCGGTGGGAACTTTTATAGGGTCATCACTCAACACCACCAAGTCAGCAAATTTGCCTGGCGTTATAGAGCCCTTTACGGCTTCTTCGAAGGAAGCGTAAGCGGCATTTACAGTGTACATGCGTAATGCTTCCAGCGGAGAGACGGATTCCTGGGGCAAGATAGCCTCCCCTGTCTCTGCTCTACGTGAGATAGCGGCATAAATGCCTATTAGCGGATTTGGTGGCACTACCGGGCAATCTGAGCCAGCAGCCACCCTCACCCCGGCTTTCAAAAGAGTGGCAAGGGGATATAGGTGCTTAAGCTGACTTTCAGGCACTATCTGGAGGTATCTATCTCCGCTGTAATAGATAAAGGCCGGCTGAGTGACCACCACCGCGCCAAGCGAGGCAAGACGCTCCGCTATTTCAGGGCGGCATACAGAGCAGTGTTCTATGCGATGGCGATGGTCTGGTCGCGGAGATTTCCGCAGTATTTGTTCCAAAATAGAGCAAGCAGCCTCAACTGTCGTCTCCTCAACAGCATGGAAGGCAACCTGCAACTCGGATTGATGGATGCGCGGCACTATCTGCTCTAACTCCTCCCAGCTCGGGCTGAGCTGCCCTGTAGTTTCCTGCAAGACTATCTTCACTCCACCAAGGTTGATTTCACTCAAATCAGGTGGCAGGCCTTCTTCCTGATAACGATTAAATCCCTCCACTCCTAACATAAGGCTCAACCGACATTTCAAGCTTCCCTCAGCCTTCCACCGCTGAAACATTCGCCAACGTTGAAAATCGTTCTCCGGGGAGGCATCCTGGATAGAAGTTATGCCCAAGGAGAGCAACTCCTGGTTGGCCAACTTTATCCCCCGCTCCAGTTCACTATCACTTAATGGTGGCACTCTCTTACTCAAGAAATCGCCCATATCGTAAAGCAAACCATTGGGCTCGCCCGTCTCCAAGTCCCTTTCGATAATGCCGCCTGGAGGCTCAGGAGTTTCTTTAGAGATACCCACAAGTGCCAGAGCCAAGCTGTTTAACACATGTGCATGCCCTGAGCGGTGAGTAAGCTTTACTGGATGGGCCGAGCTTGCCTTATCTAAGTCCCAGCGAGTGGGGTGTCGTTTCTCAGCCAGGTAGAATTCATTATACCCATCGGCGCTTATCCAGCTTCCTTGAGGAAGATTCTGGGCTAGCTTTTTAAGCTCCTGCTGGATATCACGGATAGAGCATACCCTAGCGGGACCTACGTTTAAATTGACCAAGCTTTTAGCCAGGGCAACAAGGTGGCAATGGGCATCATTGAACCCCGGCAGGACTGTCTGCCCCTGGCAATCTATAACGGTGGTCTCGGGCCCTCTAAATTCCGCCAACGCCTCATTATTCGTCACCGCCAGCACTTTGCCATCCCTGACAGCAACAAGCTGAGCCCCGGGACAATTGGAATCCAGGGTCACTACATTGGCATTGTACAGGATAAGTCCGGCTGTCATACCGTTAGCTACCTTTCTTTTATCCCTGCGATTCTTCGCTCCTTTCATTCTGAGCGTAGTGAAGAATCTCACACACTCAGGGCAGGCTTCACGAAAAAATCTCGATTGTTATCAAGCTAGCTCGGCTAATTGTTTAACCACCCTGGGAATAATATAGGTTGCCAGCTGGCGGTCCGAGCCTCCACAGAGAATAACTATCAATCTGCCCTGACAGACCTCGTCAGAAGCTTCCTTAATCACCCTGGCTAATTTCCCATGGCAATCCCTACTCACTCCTTTATCTCCGTACTCCCCCTGGGTAGCATCATAGCCAAGCTCCCAAAATATGAACTCCGGACTGAAGGAGATAGCCCGTGAGGCAAATTCTTGCTCTATCTTCCTAACATACTCGTCATCACTAATTCCATAGGGAACGGCAACGTCAATATTTCCATTCCCATCGCCATAGTTTTGAAAGCAAAAACAGACATGAAGCACTTCTTTATCCCGGCCAAAAATATCCCTTGTGCCATCGGCATGGTGGCTATCAGTATCCACAATGGCAAAGCTCTTTACCCCCCTCTCCCTCAGCACAGCTATGGCTACAGCAGCGCCATTGAAATAGCACCAGCCACCAAAGGAATTTCTGCCGGCATGATGGTCGCCAACGCCAGTGAAAACAAAGGCGTTGTCAATCTTTCCTCGAAGTATCTCCAAAGCCGCCTGAACAGTCCCACCTGCAGAATACGAAGCTGCTTCATAATACCCTGTCCCCCTTACCCTGCCTATCATGTCCTGCGAGTGAACCTTGGCTAACATTTCTTCCGTAGCCGGTTTGACATAATATGGATTGTCCGTGGCATAGACACCATCGTAGTAGCTGACATTTTCTTTATCCAGAATATCGTCTAAAGCCCGGGGAAAATCCTTCAACCTTTGACCTTCAAAGCGGGGGAGGAAAATCCCTGTTCTTTTCTTTTGAAGCATTCTTTTTGCAAGTATACTATATGATACCGTGGAAATAGAAAAACCGAGAAAGGTTAGTTCTTGGGAGATAAACCATGCGTTATCTCGCTGGGACTTAGCTCAGAGCCCACCCACTGCAAGCAGCCTGACTACAGAAAAGAAATCCGAGCTAGCCATATTAAATTGTCTATACGATTTAATAAAGCGGAATGTGAAAAGAGGCAGGATTTTCCAGCTAAGGGATGTCCTCCTCCACCAGCAAGCTGATTGCCTCGGTTATGCTAAGCTGCTCAGTAGTCTGGGGCCAAGGTTTGGCCTGGACATCGGCATTGTTGAGGTAGTCATAGATAACGGGGGGCGATATACACCGCACTATATCAATCTCATTAAGCTCTCTTCGGGCAGGCGGCAATTCATGGACCTGTGGTATGGCTCAAGGGATATAAGGCATCGCAGGATAGGGGCGCAAGTTAAGGAAGGACGGAGATGGCGGATAAAAGACTTAGATTGGGATGAGTTAGAAGAGGTGGAGGACATCCGAGGGCTGCCCTCGACCTCGGTGGACGGAATAACTCACTACATTCTAGGCAATCGGCATTTGGAAAGGGGAATTCGTGATACGGACAGAGAGAAACTTGACAGCGCCATAGCTGACTACAGCAAGGCAATCAATCTCTATCCTGGCTACGCTAGGGCATATTTCAACAGGGCGATTGCCTACGAGAACGAAGGGAAATATGAGAAAGCATGTTTGGACTATGCACAGGCTTTAGGAGACGATGCGAGTCAGATTCGGGTACTGGCAACCGAGCATGAGGAAGTCATTCAACTAATGGAGCTCGACAGAGCTAACATAGGAATGAAAGGGCAGGAGACTTATCTGCTGCGGAGAGGTTTTATCACTGGTGAACAAATGTCCTCGGCAGACATAGCTAAGCACTATGGAATCTCCGAGAGCGAAGTGGATGATATAATATCGGCGATAGAGACGAAATGCGCTACGAGTTAACCTCAGAGGAGGCAACATAAAATGAACACCAACATGGAAAAATTAAACGAGCTAAAAGAGCGGAAAGAGAAGCTCCTTCAAATGGGCGGAGCGGAGGCAGTGGAAAAACAGCATAGCCGTAATAAGCTAACAGCCCGGGAAAGGATAGACCTGCTTTCCGACCCCGGCACCTTTAATGAAGTAGACGTTCTGGTCAAACACCGTTGTAGTTTCTTTGACATGGACAAACGAGAGGTTCCTGCAGATGCTGTGATTTGTGGGCATGGAAAGGTAGCAGGAAGACATGTTTTTATCGCCGCGGAAGATTTCACCACCTTTGCGGGAACTTTTGGGGAGATGCACGGCAAAAAATTCTGCAAAGTGCTCGATTTTGCTGCTCAGGCTGGAGTCCCTTTCGTCCAGATGATAGATTCTGGAGGGGCAAGGCTCCAGGAAGGTCAAGATTCCAGCGAACTATATGCCCAAGTGTTTCGCAGGCACACGTTATATTCAGGAGTAATCCCCCAAATCAGCCTCTTGATGGGTAGCTGCGGAGGCGGAGCAGCTTATGGCCCGGCACTGACAGATTTTATAATCATGGTTGACGGAATTGGCCGGATGTATATGGGCGGTCCCGCTTTTGTGCGCACAATGCTGGGACAGGAAAAGACCGAGGAAGATTTAGGTGGAGCGAAGGTTCACAGCCAGATTACCGGATTATGCGATTTGGTAGCTAAGAATGATGAGCATGCTGTAGCATTGACAAAGGAGCTGTTGAGTTTCTTCCCACCAAACTGCAAGGAGAGGCCTCCGATTATTGATACTGGCGACGACCCAGATAGGAGGAATGAGAATATTCTAAATATACTCCCCGATAGCTCAAGAAGCCTTTTTGATATGCGCAAAGTAATTACTGAAGTAGTGGATGATGGCTATTTCTTCGAGACCAAGCCAACTTATGCAGGAAATATGATAACTGGCTTTGCCCGGCTGAATGGACAGCCGGTGGGGATTCTGGCTAATCAGTCACTAGTGAAAGGCGGCACAATCGATGTCCACGCCGCAAATAAACATGCCCGCTTTGTTAGATGTTGCGATTGCTTTAATATTCCCGTAATCCACTTCCAGGATTCTCCTGGGGTTATGATTGGTCAAGAGGAAGAATACAGAAGCATAATAAAAATTGGCTCGAAGATGCTACATGCAACTACAGAAGCAACTGTGCCGAAAATCACGCTAATTTTACGCCATTCGTACGCTGGGGCACAATTGTGCATGTGTAATAAGCCCATGGGAGCTGACTTCGTGTTTGCCTGGCCCACAGCCGAGATAGCATTGGTCGGGCCAGAAACCGCAGCAAGCGTAATATATGCCAAAGAACTAGCAGCGGCCGAAAATCCCGAAGAACTCCGGGAAAGGAGACTTAAGGAATATGCCGATCTCTGGATAAACCCTTACATGGCGGCGGAGAGGGGATACGTTGATGATGTTATAGAACCGGAGGATACCAGACGCATATTGATTCGTTCGCTGGAGGTTCTGGAAAATAAAACAGAGGAACGTCCCTGGAAAAAGCATGGGAATATTCAGATGTAAGCCTTGCTTGAGGCTCCAAAGCAAATTCCACCCTTTACCAAGACTAAGAATGAAGGTAAAATAAGGCCAGGAGGTAAAACATGAATACCACAGAGTTTCTTGAGATCACCAGTGCCATTTGCCCGGATAGAGCAGCCATAGTCTTTGAGGGCAGGAAATATAGCTTTGTAGAGCTAAACGAACGGTCGACTAAACTGGCCGACGCCCTGTCGAAGTTAGGAGTCCAGAAGGGAGATCGCATTTCCATCCTTCAGGTCAATTGCAATCAATATATTGAGGCCTATTTTGCCACAGCTAAGCTTGGCGGGATATTCGCGCCCCTGAATTTCAGGGCCAAGCAAAATGAGCTAACCCACATGCTCAACAATGCTGAAGCCACTGTCCTTTTCGTCGGAGAAAGGTATGTAGATTTAGTGAATTCGATGCGACCTAACCTCCCTACTGTAAAGCACTATATTTGTATAGATGGCAAGGCCGAGGGGATGTTAAGTTATGAAGAGCTTTTGGCTTCAGGCTCCCCGGAGCCAAAGGCGCTCGCTCAGATCGACGACGATGACGCCACCGTGCTTATGTATACCGCAGGAACCACAGGATTACCCAAAGGTGTACCTCAAACTCACAACAGCTATTCCTTTTATGTCTTGCAGAACGTGAATCCTCCCGACCCAGAAGTTGCGGAAAGTAATCTTATCACCATGCCTCTTTATCACGTTGCCGGGATGCAAGCGATGCTGGCAGGGATTTACGGAGGCCGGACTATAGCTCTGATGAAGCAGTTTGAGACCAAAGAGTGGCTTGAGACGGCGCAGCAGGAAAAGGTCAGCAGAGTAATGTTGGTGCCTACTATGCTCAAGAGAATTATCGATGACCCTGATTTTGATAAATACGACTTATCCAGTATTCGGGTGATAACCTACGGTGCTGCTGCCTGCCCCTATGAAGTGCTAAAGAAGACCATCGAACGCTTTCCCGGCAGAGCACTCATAAACGCCTTTGGAGGAACGGAAACATCTTCCACCATAGCGATGCTCAGAGCCGAGGACCAAGTCATAACAGGAAAGGAGACCGAGGAGGAAAGGGAAAAGAAACTAAAAAGATTAGCTACCTCTATTGGCATCCCGCTGGATGATGTTGAAGTTCAGATAAGGGATGAAGAGGGTCGACCATTGCCCACGGGAGAGGCAGGGGAGCTTGTGGTTCGAGGTCCAAGGATAATGAAGGGATACTGGAAGGACGAAGAGAAAACGAAGAAAGCTTTTACCCCCGATGGGTGGTATCGCACTGGCGATAAAGGTTATTTCGATGAAGAAGGTTATCTCTACCTCGCTGGACGTGCTGACGACATGATTGTAAGAGGAGGCGAGAACATCTCTCCTGAGGAAGTAGAAAACGTACTATATACACATCCAAAGGTCGAAGAGGCAGCGGTAATCGGTGTTCCCGACCCTGAGTGGGGTTCGGAGCCGATGGCTGTAATCGTGCTGAAGAAAGGAGAGACAGCTACTCCCGAGGAAATTATAGACTTTTGTCGAGATAAACTAGCTGGCTTTAAGCGCCCTCGATACGTGGCTTTCGTTGACGAGCTTCCCAAGACCTCCACAGGCAAGGTATTGAGGAGAACTCTCCGAGACCAATACGGAAAGCACTGAAGGCACCAAGGATTCCCTTGTAATCTTAGCGGGAAGATTACAAGCCTATTGGATACTATTAGCCTGGGCAAAGCTGAGGTTGGCAAGGAGGCGAAGATATAGGCAACGCATCCAAGGTGAGTATGTACGCAATGCGTCTATACTCTTAAAGTAGAAATGATATCCGCATTGCGCATACGAACTAGTTATGTTCAATATGTCAGCCGTAACAAAAAT
>Ga0114922_10000901_pt1 | contig 28384 bp, 27 predicted proteins | sample AartaG_FD_100975 | JGI IMG/M metagenome (GOLD analysis project Ga0114922, IMG submission 100975) | Deep subsurface microbial communities from Aarhus Bay to uncover new lineages of life (NeLLi) - Aarhus_00045 metaG | ecosystem: Environmental > Aquatic > Marine > Oceanic > Sediment | place... | reverse complement strand
TCGAAGGCGAGAAAATGGCTCTTGAGGCCCAGGTGATGAATCTCAAAGACAAGTTAACTGGCGCTGACCGCTTACGTAAGGAACTTGCGGAAATAACCGAGGCCCATCGGGTCTCGCGTGAGCGGGTGGATGACCTGACAAGGCGTCTGAAAGCCTCGGGGGCGTCGAAGGATGCCCTTGAAAAGGAACTGGCTGGAGTCCATCAAAACGCGCGAGCTCTGCGAGAGAAAGTGGAAAAGCTTCAAGAGAAAGTTAGCGGTGCCGGCAGTCGAACAGCCGATCTTCGTATTCAACTCAAGGACCAGCAGGCCGCCAATCGAGAACTGATGGAGACCAATACACGCCTTGAAAACGAAATTAAGACGGTGAATATTAGGTGTGAGGCTGCCAAGGGTGAAGTCGATGCATTCAAGAATGCCATGCGCGACATACGTAGTGAGGCGACCCGAACCAGCGGGCGTGTCCGCCAGAGGTACTTTAATGCAGGTAATTCGAACAAAAAGGTAAGGAATAGTGCCTCACGGAAACGGTCGCAGGCTTTGTCCACTAAGGCCTAATTGGTAGTTATAACGATTAGCTGAAGAACGCCGGTTCAGGATACGTGTATGCTGCAAAGCAATTGAGTTTTAATCATATGGAAGAGTCAAGACGGCCTTTGAAAAATCGCTTGTTTTAATAATGTGTATTAGCCACTACTTAATCTGACAAACATGCTCCTTCTGTCTGCAAGATACTGCCCAAAATTTTCTCTTTGACCAGCGGCATTGAATCCTGGAATGTTTGCCTGACTGTTTTTCCAAAACGACATGTTCCGCTGTGCGTCTTTTCTCCATTGTAATGCCTAATCCAAGTATCTAAATCAGCCTCCAGTAACATCAGAATGTAGACCGATAACATACGGCCTTTTTGCGAGTAAACATATATGAAATTGTATCTTTCCTTAAAAATATGTTGGCGGGAGCATCATCTTAAGTGGAGTAAGAATATTGCCGAATGGATGATAGCTGTAGCAGCGTCAGAAACAAGGGAAAAGCTGAAGTTGTTTTAAGTAATGCTCGGTTCAAAATAATTTCATTGTAGCCGAACGAAGTGTAGATAAGGATAGGTAAAAAGGAGCTTTTAGAATGATCAGGCTGTGCGATGATCTGCGTCGGCCTGTGTTTTCGGTTAAATGTTGCGGGCATGGTTTTGTGGGTCATAAACCATATCCAAAAAGTATAGAATTAAGGGTTATAGAAGGTGTGCTTTTAGGTCTTGACTTATGATCCTTGATGGTGAGTGTCGCCAATCGAGACCCTTGCTGACAATAACTTAAGGAGCTTATCTGATGCCAAAAAGCCAGAAACAAAAGAAAAACATAAGGAAAAGAACAACCACAAAGAACAAGAAAAGGACATATGGGACTAATGCAGCAGGCGATGCCGTGATTACTGCAATCGACACGTTGCGGTCCCAAGCCAGAAGTGGTAAAGAGAAATTAGAGGACTTTGCGGACGTTTCTGAAGAAAGGGCCAGTATTATCTCCATTGTCAAGGATATTGAAGGACAAGTTGAGACAGTATTCAAGCTAAACGAGATTTTGGAAGCTCAACTTAATACGGCTCAGAAGAAGTTGTCCGAAGAGTTGGCTGCTCGTGTTCAGTCAGAGGTACAGGTCGAATCACTCGAAGCCCAGGCAGCTTTGGCCAAGCAATTGCGCGAAGATATTTCCTTTGCCGAAGAAGAACGGAACAAGTTTGCCAATTTGCTCGCCCAGACTCAGTTACAGCTTGAGGAAGTGACTGCCGGGCGGGATTCGCTTGCCGAGCAGATGGCATCCGCCGAGACGAATGTTAAAGAACTCGAACGCGATAAAATGGCTCTTGAGGCCCAGGTGATGAATCTTAAAGACAAGATCAGGGATGCTGACCGCTTACGTAAGGAACTTGCGGAAATAACCGAGGCCCATCGGGACTCGCGTGAGCAGGTGCATGACCTGACAAAGCATCTGGAAGCCTCGGAGGCATCGAAGGATGCCCTTAAAAGGGAACTGGCTGGAACCCATCAAAACGCGCGAGCTCTGCGAGCGGTAGTGGAAAAGCTTCAAGATGAACTTACCGGTGCCGACAGTCGAACAGCCGATCTGCGTATTCAACTCGAAGGTCAGCAGGCCGCCAATCGAGAACGGATGGAGACCAATACACGCCTTGAAAACGAAATTAAGATGTTGAATATTAGGTGTGAGGCCGCCAAGAATGAAGTCGATGCATTCAGGAACTCCATGCGCGACATACGTAGTGAGGCGACTCAAACCAGCGGGCGTGTCCACCAGAAGTACTTTAAACCTGCGGGTAATTCGAACAAAAAGGTAAGGAATAGTGCCTCACGGAAACGGAAACGGTCGCAGGCTTTGTCCACTAAGGCCTAATTGGTGGCTATAACGAGATCGCCTGAAGAACGCCAGTTCGGGCACACATATATGCCTATAAGGCGATTGAATGTTAATCAGACAATGATTTCAAGGATGTTTTTTCACCGAATCTACTTTTGAGACAGCTGAGTCTCCTGCCGACCGATTATGGAGCTGCGCACTTGTCAATGCATCAGTTATTGGTGAAGACGGGTGATACCGGGGCGAAAGTTGAAGATTGCGCCACTTTCAGCCTTGCTTCTTTAAGCTCCAACTGCTTGCTGATAATGGAGTTAATATTATCCGGTTTTATTTGAAGCTGGACAGTGTACGCCTTCAACAAAAAAACATTTTATCTGCAAATTTTTTACGAATCTTACAAGAGATGCTTTTGACCTTACCCCCCGGCCGTTTTCTTTGAAAGCTGTAATCGAACACTAATGTGGTTTCTTGCCGTTGGGCTTGGTGGGTGGTGATGATGCAAAATAAATAAATCAAAAAAAGCCCCTGTGCCCGCAGGAACGAGATATCCCTTTATTTATCTATTTAAGTAGTGTTTGAAATACTCGCCTTGCACTTCACAGGGGCAAGATTTAATCGGCTTTTGTCTTGCCTTATTTCTTTCTTATCTTTCTATCATAGCGCATCGACATATCTTGTTTGTGGACTTCAGTTTTTCTGGATGTTCCTGTCACAGCCGTATTACACTGCTTCACATAAGGAAGACGGCCAACGATTTTGAAAGCTTCTCGCTCTTTCTTGGCTTTCCCTAAACTCCAATTTGCCGCCCACAGCTCTTTCCCTACAATCCAACAATTTACCCCGCTTAACCCCGATAACGAAGAACATCGGCGCTCAAAAATTTTTCTTAGCAAATGGAAAGAATGTGATAATTCCTTTGTTTTTCTTCATCACAGTCCTTTCGGGAGGTGGTAATAATACCTTGTCTATGCGCTGTCTGTCTGGTAAACTTCAACTCGGATTTCGATAATTGTCAGGAGGATAATTATGTTTATAGTTCATGTTTTTACCCATGTTAAGCCGAACCAGGTTGAAGCCTTCCAGGCCGCCACAATTGAGAACGCACGCAACAGTCTGCAGGAACCAGGTTTTGCCCGCTTCGAGGTCATCCAACAACTGGATGATTCTACGCGTTTCGTACTGGTTGAAGTTTATCGCACACCTGATGACCCGGCCCGGCACAAGGAAACGGCGCATTATCAGAAATGGCGCGATACAGTCGCCGATATGATGGCGGAACCGCGTAAGAGCGTAAAATATGCTAACGTTTTCCCTGACGAGCAGGCGTGGGGTTAGGTACAGCATTTCACATCAGGTAAGAGAAATTATGAGATTTGAATTTGCGACAGCGACGCGTATCATTTTCGGCACCGGGACGATAGAGGAAGTTGCGCCATTGGCGGCCGAGATGGGAAGCTCTGCTTTTGTCATCACAGGCCGAAGCGCCGAACGGGCTCAGCCGGTTATCGAACAATTGAGGCGGCACAGCATTGAGCATGTCACCTTCAGCGTACCTGGTGAGCCGACTACAACTATTGTAAAGGAGGGTGTGAGAGAGGCCCGCGAGGCCAAAAGTGATTTGGTTATTGGTATTGGCGGCGGAAGTGTGCTGGATACGGGTAAAGCGATTGCAGCGATGCTGACCAATAGCGGCGAACTGGAGGATTACCTGGAGGTCGTCGGTCGCGGTGAACCATTGACTCAACCTCCCGCACCCTATATCGCGATTCCAACCACAGCGGGGACAGGCGCTGAGGTCACGCGCAATTCCGTGCTCGGCGTACCTGAACATCGGGTCAAGGTAAGTATGCGCAGCCCTTTAATGCTTCCTCGTTTAGCTGTAGTTGATTCTGTGTTGACTCATTCGATGCCACCATCTATAACGGCCAGTACCGGCCTGGATGCGCTCACGCAACTTATGGAGGTCTATGTTTCCAACAAAGCAAATCCACTAACAGACGGCATCTGTTGGGAGGGTCTAAAACGAGCTGCGCGTTCTTTGCGAGAAGCTTATGAAGACGGCGGCAACGCGGCTGCCCGGGAGGACATGGCCTTGGCAAGTCTCTTGGGGGGATTAGCGCTGGCTAACGCAAAATTGGGAGCAGTGCACGGTTTTGCCGGCCCTTTGGGCGGTATGATTTCTGCCCCGCACGGGGTCATATGCGCAAGGCTGTTGCCTTATGTTATGGAAACCAATGTGCAGGCATTGCAGAAGCGGGCAACTGACTCGGCGGCCCTGGCCCGGTATGATGAGGTAGCCCAACTTCTGATTGGAAAGCCAGCGGCGCGGGCAGACGATGGTGTGGCTTGGGTACAAGAGCTTTGCGCGGCGTTAAAGGTGCCGTCGTTAGCTGAGTTTGGACTGAAGGAAGAGGATTTGCCGGCGGTGGTGGCGAAGTCTCAAAAATCAAGTAGTATGAAAGGCAACCCCATTGTGCTGACAGATGATGAATTGGTGGAAATCTTGAAAAAGGGCCTATGAGCGGAGGCGCGTCATAAAAAACGGTAGGGGTCTTTTCCCGCGGAAAGGAAAAGTAACAATATGGATTACTTCAACTATAAGAACGGTAAACTTTTTGCTGAAAACGTAGATGTTGAAAAAGTTGCTGCCAAGGTCGGTACGCCGGTCTATATCTACAGCAAGGCGACGTTCCTGGACCATCTGCAAAAGATTCGAAAGGCCTATAGCGAGCTTGATACTACTGTTTGCTATTCTGTCAAGGCGTGCAGCAATATAAACATCCTGAAATTTATGGCTGAGGCAGGCAGCGGATTTGATATTGTCAGCGGCGGCGAGCTGTATCGCGTTCTTCAAGTCGGTGGCAATCCATCAAAAATCGTTTTTGCCGGTGTAGGCAAGACCGATGCTGAAATCATCGAGGCATTAAACGCCGGCATCGGCTATTTCAATATCGAATCAGAAGCTGAACTGGAAAACCTGATTCGGCTGGCGAAACAGGAAGGCAAACAAGCTAAAGCGGCTCTTCGTGTCAACCCCGATGTCGAATACAAAACTCATACTTTTTTGGCCACGGGTAAGAGAGAAACTAAGTTTGGTGTCGATATGGAGCGGGCGCGAAAGGTTTTCGATGATTATGGTGATAATACAAACGTCGAACTTTGCGCAATCCACGTACATTTGGGAACGGGTGGCAAAACGATTGAACCATATGTCGAGGCAGTGGAAAAAGTCCTGCCGCTTATCAACCAACTCCGCAGCAAGGGCCACACTGTTGAAGCTCTTGACTTAGGCGGCGGATATGGAGCAGACTATGAGTCTGATACCGTACCTTCAGCAGAGGAATGCGCGGCAGGCATCGTGCCACTGCTGAAAGGCAGAAACCTCAAACTTATTCTGGAACCGGGCAAAAGTATCTGTGCCAACGCGGGGATAATGCTCACGCGCGTGCTCTACTTGAAACAAGGAGGTAGTAAAAGATTTGTTATTGTTGATGCGGGGATGAACGATTTGATTCGGCCGCCACTGTACGATGCATTTCATTTCATCTGGCCTGCCGAAGTGCAAAAGAAATTTGTTCCGCACGAACGAGATAGAAACCTGCAACTGGATGGGACCGAGGTTGTTGACGTGGTTGGGCCGGTCTGCGAAGCAGCCGACTTTTTTGCAAAAGACAGGGCTTTGCCGCCGGTGAAGCGCGGTGATTTGCTGTCAATCTTTACCGCGGGTGCCTATGGCTTCACTATGAGCAGCAACTACAACGCCCGTCCCTTGGCTGCCGAGGTGCTGGTCGACGGCGACAAATTCTCCGTTATCCGAAAACGCCAAACTTATGAAGACCTAATCGCGCTGGAGAGACCGTGACCCGTCGCTCGTGGCTCGTGCCTCGTGGTTTGTCATTGCGAGGCCGCCAAAGGTGGCCGAAGCAATCTCAATCCCTCGCAACCAAATACAAGATACAAGGGTGGGGATTGCCCCACCATTTACTGTCATTCCTGCGAAAGCAGGAATCTATGCTTGCCCCGCACGAAATAGGCCTTTGCCGTAATTTTGTGCGGGGTCATTGCGAGCGCAGCGAAGCAATCTACTCACGATTCACCAACGACCACCAAAACGGTTTTCACTTAGGCCACACTCTCTCCAGAACCGCATCAACGATAACTTTCAGAGTCTTTTCGTATAACTTCCAGAGCCAAGTACCTATCCTCTGATGTTTAGCAAATACTGGGGCTCTGATTGATAAATCACCTATTGTCTCGGCTTTTGTTGCTATCTGTTGAAACGTTCGGGCTAGTTGGCGAGCACATTGCGCACATTCGTCAAAGTAAACTGTTCTTGGAATCTCGTTGTCGTTCCATGGCTCTCCTGTTGGCATTTTGAAATCAGGATCTAAAATGTCGAAAGCGGATACCCCATTCTCTCGCTTATCGAGCCTGTCTAGCTTGAATTCAACAATGCGCTTCGTTAAATCCAAAGTAGCGCGTTTAGCTGCATCCTGAAGCTTCTCATAGTCTTCTTTTACTATTTTTGCCCATTCGGCCTTACCGTCTAGCCTTAGAGTTTTTACCACTGAATCAAGCTTACCGGATAATAACCTATTGAGGCTAACTATGACTCCCAGCTTCGGTCCGGGCACTAACTCAGGTATCTTTTTATCTGCCCACTCTTCCAGTTTTTGCGCAATCTCAATGGTTGTTAAGAAATTCATAATTTACCTTTCCTGAGAAAAGAAATTTTTATTTAGAGGCTCTAACAAAACCCAGTTTGTCATTTCGAGCGAAGCCGAGAAATCTATTAGAATGGCTCCGCGAAGCGGCTCCTTGTATTCGAGTCGGGTTTTGTTAGAGTGCCTTAGTAACACCTCTCTCCCTATAGGATATAGATTAACAAAAAGCGAAAAATCAACCGAAAAATAAAAAAAATCAAAATTTTACCTTGTTTTGATCTCGCCGAAATCACGGCTATGACCCGATGGACAACCATTTGCACAAAAAGTTATTGATTTACAGCCATAAAACAGGTACAGTTAATCCGACAATTGAATGCTGTAAGTTAACTGAACTTTTGGTGTTTCAGTCAAAAACGCCAGTTTTGAAAAGTCCAGAGACGCATAAGAGTCGGTGCTCGTTTACCCCTTTTGAAAGGATAATATCGTGAAGGAATACAGAAACCTATTTCACGCCTTAATTTTTATCGCCATCGTTTCAAGCTTATCCTTTGTATGTGATGCAGAAGCACAAAGTCCTCGGGATATTGCAAAAAAGGCATTTCCATCAGTTGTTATACTCGTAATGGACGATTCACACGGTCAACCGATTTCGTTAGGCAGCGGCTTTTTTGTTAAGAAAGATGTAGTGGCTACAAATCTACATGTAATTGAAGGTGCTGTTAGTGGTTATGCTAAGATTGTTGGAAAGAAACCTAAATATGATATTGCTGGGTTTGTCGCCGCTGACCCTAATAGTGATTTGGTTCTTTTAAAAGTTAAAGATGTCAATTCATCTGTGTTATCACTTGGTGACAGTAACGAAGTTGCAGTAGGTGATGAAGTTTATGCTATTGGTAATCCTCAGGGTTTAGAGGGCACGTTTTCAAAGGGAATCATTAGCGGTATCCGTAGGCTCGAACAAGATAGTCTATTGCAAATAACAGCCCCCATTTCACCTGGAAGCAGTGGTGGCCCCGTATTAGACATCAAGGGTAAAGTTATAGGCGTATCTGTTGCGACATTCGAGGGTGGTCAAAATCTTAATTTTGCAATTCCAATTTCTTATCTACGGTCGCTATTGTCTGATTTAAAGCCTGTTAAATCACTGACTGACAATAAACAGCTTGAGAAGGGCAAGTCCTTACTTCATTCCTCAGGCGTGAAGAGTATAGAGAGTGTTATTGGCACACATTTCCTTTGGGAGTCAAGTGTTGATTTTTCCTTTTCACTTCGTAATAAGTTAAGACGACCGGTTACAAACGTCGTTTGCCTGGTTGTATTTTACGACATTAAGACGCGAGAGCCGGTTGATACAAAGGTTGTAAAATACGGGGGCATAATTCTACCCGGACTTGCCAAAAGGTTAGAGAATATTTTTGTTCCTTCAAGCGTTAGACGCTTTTGTAACGAAGAGTCCCCAGAAATCAGGATACTTGATTTTAGAATCGCTGAGGCAAAAGAACTGTTCTAACACAGCAAGCAAAACACCGGATGTTTTCACGCTCTTACTGCTCGGCCTCGGTGCGGTGATGGTGAGAAGGAAACGCTGGTTTTTTTCAAATAAATCATTTGCCAATCTGATTATGTTTTGTTACTGTAATCTATAATGGAGCGGTGAGTACCGGTCCAAGTACCGGGTATAAAAGATCATTGTCCCGGGGCGTCAGGACAAACGCATATATACAGCGTATATGATCCTGTTTTTCAGGAGCGCCTATCTTTATTGTGCCCCGCTCCATTTCTTATTCGCCATCCGTCCCCGAAGCTGCACGCTATTGCTGCTCGGCTTGCCCCGCCCGTATTACGGGCGGGATGAAGGTGCGGCGGCGTTGAGAAGAAAGCGATAATAGTTCATAGTTCGTAGCAACTCTTCTCTGCGGAATCCGCGTAACTTGTGGAAAAAAACCTCGAAAAAAACGCTAAAAAACGCTAAAAACTTCTTTCTTTCTGCTCAAAACACGTTCACTTTTGCGAAAAAATGCGAAAAAATCACAAAAAATGCAAGGTTTTTCCTTACCCACCTTGCCTAATCCTTACAACCGGAATGCCCAATCCTTGTTTTTGGACCAAAAATCAACTTGTGTCCCTAAAAAACCAAAAAAAATTCCAATTTTTCGACAATTCCAGATAATTCCAGTTCTAAATCGGCTGCGCCTCGCTCGCAATGCCGGAAAGAATATCGAATATCGAACAAGGAATAAAGAACGCCGAAGTAAAAAAGGTCCAAGTGAATCAAACAAGCGTAATTCGGGAGACGAGCGACGAGACACGAGCGACGGGTCACGAGTCACGGGCGACGAATTTAGAAGTTTCTTTCGACAAAGCCGGTGTCGATTTTGCCTTTGACGAAAAGGTTGTGTTGGATAATGTCGAGGCAGGCGGGGATTGTTGTTTTGACCGGCTCTATGACAAATTCGCGCAAAGCTCGTTTCATCGTGGCAATGGCTTCGGTCCGCGTTCTTTGATAGACAATAAGCTTGCAAATCATCGAGTCATAACTTGTCGAGACCGTCCAGCCCTGATGGACGTGGGTATCAACTCTGACACCTGGGCCGCCGGGCGGGATATACTTGGTGATTTTGCCGGGGCAGGGGGCGAAATTGTTTTTGTGGTCCTCGGCATTGATTCTGCACTCGATGGCAACGCCCTTATGCTTGATACTTTTTTGGCGAATCTTGATAATATGACCTGCAGCGATTTTCAACTGCCACTTGATTAGGTCATGGCCTGTAACCATTTCGGTAACCGGGTGCTCGACCTGGATTCGCGTGTTTACTTCAATAAAGTAGAACTTTTTGTTCTTGTCCAAAAGAAATTCAACCGTCGCAGCGTTGACGTAGTTGGCCTCTTTTATAATCCTCAGGGCGGCTTTGCAAAGTTCTTCCCTGGTGTCTTCATCTAAGATTGGACAGGGTGATTCCTCAATCATCTTCTGATGTCTTCGCTGAACGGAGCAGTCCCTTTCATAAAAGTGCAGTGCGTTGCCTTCTTTGTCGGCCATCACCTGTACTTCAACGTGGCGTGGCTCAACTATAAACTTTTCCAGATAAACGCTTCCATCTCCGAAAGCAGCTTTGGCTTCGGCCTGTGCTGCGCCGAAAGCCGAACGAAGGCTGATGTCGTTGTGCACAACCCGCATACCGCGACCGCCGCCGCCCGCGGCGGCTTTTATCATCACGGGGTAACGCATTTTGTTCGCAAGTTTCAACGCTTCAGAGTCGTTTTGGATTGTACCTTCAGAGCCGGGGACCACCTTCACCCGCACTTCGCGTGCGAGTTTGCGGGCCCTGACCTTGTCACCGAGCAATCGCATTGCTTCGACAGGCGGGCCGATGAATGTTATTCCGCAGTCTCGGCATATTTGTGCAAACTCTACGTTCTCCGCTAAGAAGCCATAACCGGGGTGAATAGCTTCTACGTCAGCAATTTCGGCGGCGCTGATTATGCGGGGAATGTTGAGATAACTCTCAGCAGGGTCCGCTGGGCCGATACAGACGGCTTCATCAGCGAGCTTCAAGTACGGGGCGTCTCTATCAGCCTCGGAATAAACTGCTACCGCCTCAATACCAAGCTCGTGACAAGCACGGATAATACGCAGCGCTATTTCACCGCGGTTTGCTATTAGAATCCTTGAAAACATATTCTCGTATCTCGTTTCCCGTGACTCGCGACTGGGAGCACGAATCACGATTCACTGTTCATACTTCTAATCCGGTTTGACCTTGAAAAGCACCTGGCCATATTCAACAGCCTGGCCGTTTTCCACAAGTATCTCGGCAATCGTCCCGCCGGTTTCGGCTTTTATCTCGTTCATTACTTTCATTGCCTCGATTATGCAAACAACCGTCTGCGGCTCAACCTGTGAGCCGACTTCAACACAGGGGTCGGAATCCGGACTCGGTGCTGCGTAGAAGGTCCCAACGAGGGGTGATTTTATCTCTACCAAATTCTCTTCGGCGTGGAGCTGTGAAACCGCAGGCTCTGCTTCGGTCGTGGGAGCTTGTGACGCATTGGGGCCGGCAGGCACAGCCATCGTGTTCTGAGCAGCGGTCGGCACAGAAGTCCCTGTCGGCGGTGCCTGGGAACGCTTCAAAAAGATTTTGTCATCGCCGTGCTTTATTTCGACCTCGACGAGGTCGTTTTTTTTCATTATCTCAATTAGTTCTTTTATTTTCTTCAAATCGCTTTTTTTCTTCTCTGCCATTACCGGTTCCTTTCTCTACAAAAGCTGTCCCTGATTGAATCAGAAGTCACAATTAGTATAGGCGCAAGAGCTGTTATTGCAAATAATTTCTGGCCTGTTATGTGTTCAAGAATTCTCCCTTTTCACCAACAAATCGGGTAAGCCCAGATGGTGATTCAAGGAGAAAAACGCAGGCTTTTTGCGTGTTTCTGTGGGTCTAAGAATTCAAAATCGCAAAAAATTCATATTTTTCGACAAACTTTTTGGCCGTAGAATACACTTGTAGTATGAAAGCTGATTCAGCGAAGAATACTGTTGAAGTCGGTAGCCGACACGTGGATGTTAGAACAGAATCGAAAATAGTAGAAGCGGCCTGTAACGGTGACATTGACAGCTTCGGCAGGCTCTATGAACGTTACTACGCTGCAATGGTATGGGTGGCCTATTCGATACTCGCGGAGCAGGACCTGGCCGAAGATGCTGCGCAGGAAGCGTTCACCCTGGCGTGTCACGAATTGGGTCGTCTGAAGCGACCGGAGAAGTTCGCCGGTTGGCTGGCAGCGATTTTTACTCTGATATAAGGCCCGGTATTGAGTACGGCCTTTTTTGTGTGTTTAGCATACCTTAAAGTATTTCGAGGCCGACTGCAGTGATGTCATCAACTTCGGATGGGTCGATTTTCTTATTTTGTGCAATTGTTTTGAGTTTGTCGAACATCTCGACTATGGGCAAATTCCTCATGCTGCAGAATTCTTCATTGAATCGAAAGCCAGTTGCCTCGTCGACACCACCGACAAAGGGCTCTGCTCCGTCGGAGTATAAGAGGAGTTTGTCGCCTCGCTGAAGCTGGACGGTCTGCTGGACGTACTCGGATTGTTCAAAAACGCCGAGCAGCGAGCCCCGTATTTCCAACTGTCGCGGCTCTTCCCGCGGCCTGGCAAGAACCGGATATGGGTGTCCTGCACGGGCGAAGGTCAGCTGTAGCGTCTTGACATTTAACAGGCAGTAGCAGCAGGTAGCAAACTGATAGCCTGAGAGTTTTTGTACGGCCATCCGCATATTGAGATTTTTCATAACTTCGACCGGCGAGAATATGCGGTAATTACTTTGAATGGTCTCTCGCATAACCAAAGCCTGTTTTACAAAAATGGTCAAAAGTGCGGCGGGTATTCCGTGACCGACCACATCAGCCACATAGAATCCGATATGCTGCTCGTCTATCCGGACGATATTGTAAATGTCGCCTGAGACCCACTCGGCCGGCAGAAAGAGTGTGGCCCATCGCACTTCATCGGTATTGGGTAGTTGAGTGGGCAGAAAATCCTGTTGAACAAGACCAGCGAGCCGGAGTTGCTCCGCCAGGTTCTCGACCAGAGCGCCGGTCATACCAAGCTGCTGCGCGAGTCTATTCTTGGCGATTCTTTGCGCTTGCTTTGGTGGGCCGGCTGGTTTTACGGAAAGACCGGAACTTTTCTTGCGGTATGCGAGATTGACGCTGATTCTGGTCCACAGCTCGTCTACAAAAACTGACTCCATCGTGCCAGCCATCGAGAAGCTGCTTTTTGCCGGCGATAAAGAAAAACTCTTAACGGGCAATTCCGTGCGGTCAGTGAGCAAGATCACGCCGACATTTTCCAGTTCCAGCGATTCTATTATTCGGGCTAATTTCTGCTGCTGTAACGTGTCCAGGTCTTGTGCATCGATTATTACAGTCCCGACCAAATCGAGTCGGTCGCGTATCTGTGGAAATTTGTCTATCGGAAGTATTGAGCAAGAAAGCTTCTTCTGTTTCAAGAGGCGCTTTATTTCGTAGGGCATCTGTCCCTGATTTGTCAGGTATAGAACATCTGTGAAGTTTTTTGGCAGCTCAACAGCGGTTAGTAGTTCAGCTTCTTCCATTTTCAATTGCCCGTTGCAGGGGGACCTATTTTACAATAAATTGCAAATTGAAAACCCAGTTACGTTATAGGACTTCCAATCAACGTCTGTTTTCCAATAACAGATAAGAATAACTTCGGCTTATGAGAGGAGGTACTTTGCGTTTTTTTGCTTTTTTCTACTTTTAGACCTGTGGTGACAATCTCTGTGCTGTCTACAAGCAGGAATGTTTGTTGATATTCGCTTGGGTCAAAGCTGCACTTAGCCGGCAAAGATTGCTGAGCCGATGCGGAGGATGGTAGCCCCCTCTTCGATGGCTACTTCGTAGTCGGAGCTCATACCTATGCTCAGCTCAGTAAACTGCGGGCCGACTATCTTCTCACCGCGCATCTCGATAAACAACTCTCTTGCCCGCGCAAAACAGGCTCGAACTACGTTCTTATTGCGTGTCAGGGGCGCCATTGTCATCAAGCCTATCAGTCTCAAGTTAGGTAAAGTCTCTATCTGCTCAGCCAGGTGTGTTGCCGCTCCCACTGGAACACCATATTTCTGCGGCTCGTTTGATGTATTTGTCTGCAGGAGGACCTTCGGGTGCAAGTTCAGTTTGGCTGCTGAAGTATCTATCTCTTCTGCCAGGCGAAGTGTGTCGACCGAATGTATAAGAGATGTGATAGGCAGCACATAGCGGACCTTGTTGCGCTGGAGGTGGCCAATCATATGCCAATTAACTTTTTCCGGCAAAGCTGAATCACGGTTGCCCTCTTTCAAGAATTCAGCTATTTGGGCGGAAACTTTCCTTAACTGCTGGACGCGGTTTTCACCAAGGTCTGTTAAGCCCAGTTGAATGACTTCTTTTATGCCTTCGATGGCGGCGGATTTGGTTACGACTACAAGTTTTATCTCGCTGGGATTTCTGCCGACACGGGCACAAGTGGAATTGATGGTGTCTTTTACACGTTTTATTCTGTCAGAAATTTTTGACATAAAAAATGGTTAAGGGTCAAAAGTCAACAAATTTACCCGCCCAAAACAAAACCATGGTCAAGATACCAGCCTGCTGCTTACTTTGCCAGTGTAAAAAAGATTAGGGCAAAAAATCTGACGGCTTTTTTAATTTAGACGGCAGGTACTTATTGACAACAAAATCCAGACCGTGTTTGGCAAACGCCTGCTGTTCGACACGAACTCCCATCTTGAGCATTTGATTTATCGCCTTTTGCCAGGGCTTGTGGTGTTTCACAAAGGGGTCGTTTTTCAGTGCATCCTTGGCCCTCTTTATATCCACATCTTTGAGCGGATGCGTAGGCAGCTTGTAATTTATAATGTCCTGCGGTGTTACGCCGAGAAACCGCACGGAGGGGACGCAAAAGAATCTGTTCATATGGGCCGCATTGCCCGAGCCGACTTTCAGGGTTCTGTAGATATTGAAATAGCCGTAAGGGTCACCGTCAACAAAGGCGTAAACAGGGACTTTCAATCGGTCAGTTAATCTTCTTATGAATCTGCGGCAGGCACGTGTCGGCACGCCGCCCATACTGATAAGAATGCATTTTGTTTTCTTCCAGTAATCGTACTTGACCAGCCTTTGGAACATGCCGGCCGTTTCGATTGCAAGAATAAACCTTGCCTGACCGTCGAATTGCAGTTGTTCAACCTCTGTTGGTATGGAATAGGCGCCGGAGCCGAACTTTGTGCAATCGATTTTGATTTTCTTGCCTTTGGCATCGGTGTCTATGACGATTAGTCTGCCGGCCACATCACCGCCTTTTTCCTCGGGCGTAAATCTTAGTTGTTCGCGGTTTACGGCGAACATCGCTTCAACGTCGTCCATAATAGTGTCAGACTCCGCCTGCTCGGAGAAACCGGCCTTACCCCAGTTCTTGGAGATATAGTAAGCCTCACGCTTAGTAGCCATATCATTTGTGTTGATGAGCTCCTTGGCAAGAGACATCATTTTAAGGGTCTGTGCGAAAGTTTTTACGGTGCTTACGGTAAGCGTACGCTGTTTGCTTTTGCCGAGCATCTCGAAATAGCCGATTTTGGCCTGGTATTTGACGTTGCTCAGTGAGCGAACAGGCGTGACCATCGTGGGGCTTTTGCTCTTAAGAATCTTTCCATGTATGTCTTTGGCGGTTTCCGTTATTTTTTGGGCCACAGGGACGTTTTTTGACTTTGACATTGAGGAACTCCAAAATTGATACCTGTCGGATTTATTTGCTGTAGTCTATGCCAGGTAGCGTGAATGTTCAAGCGTTTGGGCTTGCGATTTACGCTCCAAAACGCTGGAATAGCGAAAAAAATAAAAAAAAGCAGTTTTTGGCTTGCATTTTATGGCCGAATCGTGTATATTAGACGTGTTAAGTCTATCAGATTGGGGAAATGAGGCCCGTGAGCTTTTCATAATTTTGCTTGACAGGCTTTTCTTATCGGATTAAGCTTTTTGCCCGAGTTGTTTAAGTATTGCAATCAGGCTGCTTTTAGCAGCTTACGAACCTCGGCGAGGCAGCGTGGCACACCGGTTTCCCCCCCAGCCGGTCCCACCACCTCGCCTTTTTTGCGCGCGCATTCTTAGACTTGTTTGCCCACGGCGAAGGGGGCCTGGGGAACACTTGGCTATTTCATTCTCCGCGGACTTGGACTATTACCCTTCTGTTGCGAGGACCGTCGAATTCACAGAAAAAAATTCCCTGCCAGGTGCCGAGGCTCAGGGACTTGTCTTTTATGAGGATTTGTCTGCTGCAGCCGATTAGTGAGCTTTTGCAATGTGCGTCGGAATTGCCTTCATAGTGCCGGTAGCCCTGATGATGCTGAGGCATTAGTTCGTTGAGGGTCAAAAGTATATCGTGCGGAACGGAAGGGTCGGCGTTTTCGTTTATGGTAATTGCCGCTGTCGTGTGGGGACAATAGACTATCACATCGCCGTCAGTAATTCCGGACTGGCTGACAATCGAGCTGACCTTGCTTGTAATATCTATCATCTGGGTACGGCTCTTAGTGCTTACGCGAAAGTCTTTTTCAATGATTTTCATTGCTGCTGTCCCCTACATTTGCTCGACAACTTCGATACCTAAAAGCTCACTTAAGCCATGTTTGATGGTTTCCGCGGTTAAATCGCAGAGCAATAGTCTCGTGGGTCTTTTATCCGGCCTGGCATCCAGAACGGGGCAGTTTGTATAAAATGCGCTGAACTTCTGTGCCAATTCATACAGGTAGCCGGTCAAGTAATTCGGCCTGTAATCTACAGCAGCAGCTTCAATTGCCTCGCCGTAACGAATCAGGTATTTTGCCAGCTCCAGCTCTGCCGGCTCAGTTAAATTTAACTTTTTCAGGCTGGAAAGCTCCTTTTCGATGTCTATGCCTCTGGTCTCTGCTTTTCGCTCGATTGATTTTATGCGGGCGTATGCGTACTGCATATACGGTGCAGTATTGCCGTCCATCGCTAACATTTTGTCGAAGCTGAAGATGTAATCACTCGTTCGGTTGTTGGAATAGTCGGCGTACTTGACGGCACCGATTCCGACGGCCTTTGCAATCTGGGCTTTTTTGTCTTTGGGAAGGTCTGGATTTTTCTCTTCGACGATGGTCTTTGCGCGTTCCACGGCTTCGTCGAGCAGGTCTTTCAGCTTGACGTTTTCGCCGGAGCGCGTCTTTAGTGGTGCGCCATCTTCACCTAAAACGCTGCCGAACATAACGTGTGAAAGCTTAATATCATCACTGACCCACTTTGCCATCCTCGCAGTAGCAAACAGCATCTCAAAATGCAGCTTTTGCCGTGCGTCGGTAACGTAAATTATGGTATTGGCTTTCAACTCGTCCAATCTATAGCGCATCGCCGCCAAATCCGTTGTCGCATAAAGGTATGCCCCATCGGACTTCTGAATAATAAACGGCAAAGGCTGTCCATCTTTATTCTTAAACCCTTCCGGAAAAACACAAACCGCACCGTCAGGTTTTCTGGTTTCGGGCAATCTCTGGAGATCTTTCACAACATCGGCGAGTCTGTCTTTGTAGAAACTTTCTCCACATTCATTTTCTTTATGAAGATTGACGCTGAGCAAATCATAAATCGGCTGATAATGATTTCTTGATTCATCAACAATATTCTTCCACAATCTCATAGTCTCAGGATCTTGATTATGCAGTCGCTTTACCTCCCTACGTGCTATGTCTGCAAATCCCGTATCATTATCAAACCTCTGTTTTGCATTTCTGTAAACCTGTTCAAGGTTTTTAATTTTTACTTTTGAATAGTCATTTGTAATATCGAGCCAATTTAACTTAAAGTCTGCAATCAGCATACCAAAGTGCGTTCCCCAGTCACCGATATGGTTTTGGCGTTTTACATCGTGGCCGAGGAATTCAAGCATTCGGCAGATGCAATCGCCTATGATGGTGCTTCGCAGATGGCCTACGTGCATTTGCTTGGCGATGTTCGGGCCTGAAAAATCAACAACGATAGTCTTTGGCTCTGCTGTTTTTTCTATGCCGAGACGACTCTGAGAATCAGCGTTGATTTCAAGGAGTCTTTCCGCAACGAAATCAGCTTTTAATCGCAGATTTATGAAACCCGGGCCCGCAACCTCTGGCTTTTCGCATATATCGGTGACGTCTAAGCTCTTGACCACCTCTTCAGCAAGTTTGCGAGGGTCGGTTTTGAGCTTTTTGGCCAATGCCATTACGCCGTTGGCCTGATAATCGCCGAACTTAGCTTCGGTGGCGGGTCTTACTACTGCCGTACAATCCTCCCGGCCGGTGACAGCGGCCATCGCCGCACTAATTCTTTCGTCAAGTATGGCAATAACACGCTTCACTTCTTTCGCGTCCTCTCCCACTGTAGCCGTTCTGCGTCACCCCAGAGCAGTTCCAAATCGTAGTAGTCTCGATATTCGCCGTCAAAGATATGGATTACAACATCGATAAAGTCGAGCAAAATCCAGCGGCCTTGCTCATAGCCGGCCCGGCCGAAACGCTGCAGCTTCTGTTCTCTTGCCGCCTCGCAGATTTCGTTGGCGACTGTACGCATTTGCCTGTCACTTGTGCCGGTGGCGATTACGAAATAATCTGTAGCGGGCGATTTGCCTTTCAGGTCGAGTACCACAATATCACTGCAATGCCGCTCAGCCGCCACTCGAGCGGCAGTCAGAGCAAACGCCCTTGTCTTCGTATTTTGCCTTTTTGCCAACTTGTCTCCTTGACTTTGTTCAATAAGAAAAGGGTGGCCAATACAGCCACCCTAATAGGTTACATCACACCCACATTCAAGTCAACTCTGCAGGCAAGTGGTCAGCTTCCGAAGTGGAGCCAACTGCCGATAATCGGTGAAAACTTTACAATCACGCCGGCAAATACCACGCTAACCATGCTCATCAGCTTGATGAGAATATTCAGACTCGGCCCCGAGGTATCCTTGAACGGGTCACCGACGGTATCGCCGACTACGGCCGCCTTGTGAGCATCAGAGCCTTTTCCGCCGTGGGCGCCTTTTTCAATGTATTTCTTGGCATTGTCCCAGGCGCCGCCTGCGTTGTTAAGGGTCACGGCCAGGACAAATCCGCACGTCAACCCGCCGGCCAAAAGGCCCATCACGCCTGCTATGCCAAGAATCAAGCCGACGACGACGGGGATTAAAATAGCCAGGAGCGAGGGCAGAATCATTTCTCTCTGTGCGCCCTTTGTCGAGATGGAAACGCACCGGGCATAATCAGGCGTGCCGGAGCCGTTCATAATGCCGGGAATTTCCCTGAACTGCCGCCGGACTTCGTTGACCATATCGCCCGCAGTTTTGCCGACGGCCTTCATAGTCATCGCACAAAAGATAAACGCCATCATACAACCGACAAAAAGCCCGCAGAGCAGTTTCGGATTCATTATGCTCAAATCGTAAGCGGTCACAAAGTCAGCCATCGTTGCGGTTGTCACATTTACTGCGCCTTCAATCTGTTCGCCCAACTGGTCTTTGAAGAACGTGATTTTTCCGACAGTGTACGAGCCTCCACTTTCGGCGGCAAGCCGGCCAATCCAGACACGAACTGACTCTATTAGCGCTGCCAGAAGCGCCATGGCTGTCAGCGCTGCAGAGCCGATTGCGAAGCCCTTTCCTGTTGCCGCCGTGGTATTGCCGAGAGCATCGAGCGCATCGGTTTTTTTCCTGACCTCTTCGCCCAGACCGCTCATCTCAGCGTTGCCCCCTGCGTTATCAGCAATCGGGCCGTAAGCATCGGTAGCCAACGTGATACCTAACGTTGCCAGCATACCAACAGCCGCAAAGCCAATGCCATAAAGCCCGAGGGCCACGTGGGTAAAGCCACCGGCAAAACCGTACGCGCAGAGGATGCAGGCCCCAATTGTTATTACGGGTAGGCCCGCCGAATACATACCGGTTGCAAAGCCGTTTATAATCGTGGTGGCCGCTCCCATCTCGGTCTGGGCCGCCAGGTTACGCGTAGGCGAATACTCATCAGAAGTATAGAATTCTGTGAACTGGCCGATAAGCACCCCTGCAACCAGGCCGGCGACAACAGAACCGAAGATACCCCAGCTAATCCAGCCCGTCCAAGCCATTACAGCCACCGCAATAATAATAAATACCGAGCTGCTCAGAGTCCCGGTCAGCAGAGCACGCAGCAGGTTCTTCTGCGTTGCATCTTCCCTGCATCGGACGAGGAAGATACCGACGATGGAAAGAATGATACCTATGCCGGCAACAAAAGTCGGGGCCAGGACGGCCTTCAAGGGGTCCATTCCCTTCTCCGCCAGCACGTTTATTGATAAGGCGGCCCCAAGGGCTGCGGTTGCGAGTATTGAGCCGCAGTAACTCTCGAACAGGTCAGCGCCCATTCCCGCAACGTCACCAACATTGTCGCCGACGTTGTCAGCGATTGTGGCAGGATTGCGAGGGTCATCTTCAGGAATGCCCGCCTCGACTTTGCCGACGAGGTCGGCGCCGACATCGGCGGCCTTGGTATAAATACCGCCGCCGACACGGGCAAACAGTGCCTGAGTGGACGCTCCCATACCGAAGGTGACCATCGTGATAGTAATCTCCACCAGTTTATGGTCGGGGTGCATCCCTTTCGGTACGAGGGTCAGCCCGAGGAATTCGAGACCATTTTGCATATGTTCGGGTGTGTAGATGAGCTTGTCTAAAATCAGATACCAGATTGTGATATTGAGAAGGCCGAAGCCGACGACAATAAGGCCCATCACCGCGCCGCTGCGAAAGGCAACCTGCAAGGCGGCATTTAGGCTTTTGGTTGCGCCCTGGGCGGTTCGGGCAGAGGCATTCGTCGCCGTCTTCATACCCAGAAAGCCGCAAAGCGCGCTAAAGAAACCCGCCGTCAGAAAGGCTATTGGCATAAATGGATTCTGCACACCAAAATACGCCAAAACTGCAAAGAGAATGAATAGAATTATAAAAACTAGGGCCACAATCTTATACTGGCTAAACAGATAGGCATAGGCACCTTCACGAACGTGCCCGGCGATGGTTATCATTTTCTCAGTGCCTTCGGAGGCCGCCATCATCTTCTTGTAGAAGATATAGGCGATAATCAAAGCAATCACTGAGGCAACAGGTGCAATCCACCACGTAGTAGGAATGCGACTCACACCAGAGGCCTCGTTGCCCTCTGCCGCCATCGCTGTGGCGGAAAAGACAAGCGTCGGCACCAAAACTGCAACTGAGTTCTTGAGAATTTTCATTCTTCTGCTTCCTTGGAATTAGAGTACATTTCCTTTATGCGCATAACAGACACAAAATCTCCCGCAGCTCGATCAAACGGAGGGTCTTCACAAGTGTCTCGCCCAGGGGAGATTTCAATCCTGCAAACGTTCTGCATAATTTATGTATCGGCTAAGTGTGGTAATCTGCGTTAATCGCTACGTACTCTTTACTTAGGTCGCAGCCGTAGCAAAAATCGCTGCTGTTTCCGGCACCCAGCTCAACAGTTATTGTGTGCTCTTTTTGCGAAATAACCTTGCTTGCCCTTTTAGCATCAAATTTTTTGGGCGTGCCATTCTTGAATACTGTTATATCGCCGAGCTTGCAGGAAAGTTTGTTCGGATTCAATTTTACGCCTGCCGAACCGACCGCGCAGATAATCCTGCCCCAGTTAGGGTCTGCGCCCCGCACCGCGCACTTTACCAGCGGATAATCAGCTACCGCCCTTGCCGCCTTTGCCGCATCGGCCTTTGTAGCGGCGCCTTTAATAACCACCTTAAACATGCGCGTCGCACCTTCTGCATCCAATGCCATTTGTCTGGCCAAATCATCACATAAATCCACTAATACATTGGTAAATTTCTTGTGTCGCGGGCATTGACTTACTATTGGGCGGTTGCCTGCCAAGCCGGAGGCAAGAATTATCGCGGTATCATTGGTGCTTTGATGTCCGTCAACGGTCAGCTTGTTTAGCGAATTGCCCACAGCGTTTTTCAAGGCCTTGGTTAACAACGGCTTCGTTATCGCCACATCGGTAGTAATAAACAAAAGTGTTGTTGCCATATTTGGAGCAATCATCCCGGCCCCTTTCACAGCACCGGCTATCGTAACTTTCTTACCAGATATTTCGAGTCTGCGGACAGCTTGCTTCGGCTTGGTATCGGTTGTCATTATCGCCTTCGCAAAATCCAGACCAGCTTTGCTGGAAGCTGAAAGCTTCATCATTGCTTTTGATATACTCGCGGAAATTTTCTTAATCGGCAGTTGTTCGCCGATGATGCCTGTTGAAGCTACAAGGACGTTTCGTATTGCGTATTGCGTATTGCGTATTGCGTATATTTTGTCATTGCGAGCGAAGCGAAGCAATCTCGTATCTCGTATCTCGCTCAACGAACGTGCTGCTTGAGCACACATCTGTCTTGCGTTTTTCATTCCCGCCCGGCCGGTGCACGTATTGGCATTGCCGGAATTGACAACCACTGCTGAAATACTGGCGCTTTTGACGTGCTCTTTGCATACCTGCACCGCTGCTGATACGACCTTGTTGGTCGTAAACAGTGCTGCAGCCTTTGCGCTAGTTGGACAGACAATCAACCCCAAATCCAGCTTACGGGACTTCTTAATCCCGCAAGCGAAGCCCGCCGACAAAAAGCCCTTCGGTGATGTTATTGTGTTATTTGCCATTTTACGCCTCGCTTAAAAGTTGGCTCCCAAATGTCGTTCCTGCCCCGCATCATTGTGCGGGATAAACTCCAGCAGGAATTCATTTAACTGCCAAAATTCTAATATATAGCACAGAAATAGTCTATCCCTGAAAGAAAAAGGGGTTTACATTCGCACCGGCCGGTATAATACTTTTGTACGATTTTCCCGTTGAATAGCTGGAAGAGTTATCGAATGAATGCTGAAAATAGCTGGCTGTCCTTATCTATAGGACTGTAGAGATGATGTTGGATTCACTAAACCACCCCGTTATCTGGTATGTAATAGGTATCCTGTCAGCGATTGTTATTTATCTTGCCTGGAATTGGTTGCGCTTGATTATAGCGAATCGTTCTCTGCGGGCAGAAGAAGGCCCAGTTACATTTGATACCACAAGCCCTTCGGAACAGCAGAAACAAGCCCTAAGACAAATAAAAGCCTGCCAAAAGCGTCTTTTCCTACAGCCTAAAGTTAATCCCGACTGGATAGAACCACTCAAAACTGAGTTGCCTCGACTTGTTGAAGAAATTGCAAGGACATATTATCCCAGGGCAAAAAATCCGGTTCTTGCGCCGGGCATAAGTGAATTTGCCCGTGCAATTGAACTTTTCGCGGATGACATCGCATCTTTCCTGCAAGAGACCATACCAGGCCGGCTAATTGACACAAGTGCGCATACGGTCAAGCGGACATATGAAGTAACAAAGGGTATTGTCAAAGATAAACGTCTTAAGGAAACGCTTAAGTGGTATAAGCGCGTTCATCCGATAATCCAGGTAGTAAAAATTAACTCGCCCATAATGTGGGCATCACTCTTAACTAAGAACGTGGTAGGTCGTATCGGCCAGGTAACAATTATCGGCCTCGCAGGTAAACGGTCAATTGAGTTATACAGTGGCAACTTGAGACAACAAAAAACCGAGCGGCGTAACAGTTCTACATCTACGCCGGAAAAATGAACAAATAGGGACATCTGTTTATTCTTTGTGTCTCGACTGCTTATTTAAAGCCAAGCTACCTCTTTAAGAACCTGCCGAATCCAGAGTGAACCATCCTGTTTCATCTCTGTCTTGTTAATCTATCATTTCAATAAACTTTTGAACCTTTCTAATATCCCTTTGTGCTCGGTGAGCTTGCCAAACTCCAAAAGCCACCCTGTGATGTATTCAAGGTCGATTAAACCTTTGTTCTTAATCAATATATTGTTTACATCTTCCTCATCAACCGCTCTTGCCGCAACCATTTTGTGAATAATAACGTCTTCGCAGGATGCAAATTTAATCGGATAGCCATTCATGGGAACTTCTTTTGTCCTCTTAAGGGCCTGCGATTCATACTCAGTGAAGGAAAAAATAAAATCCACTCGCATCTTCAATTTTGGCTCTTCAGCAGGCACTACTTTGGTCTCTTTTGCAAAGTCCTCCGCATGTTCAGGCAGAATTTTTAACCCTAATCTCTTACATATCCCTTCAATCAGCAGGAATTTATCCGTATCTACGCCCAAAGTTATATCGATGTCTCGTGTCAGGCGTGGACTTCCATATAGCAGGACAGCCTGGCCGCCAATAATCATATAGGGCACTTCATCCTTGTCTAAACATTGAGCAATCTTTTTTATTAGTTTTTCTATCACGAGGTTAATCCATTTATCGCTTTGGCAATCTTCAAATCGACCTCTAATCCCTTTAAGATATTTTCGGAATTGATAATCCCCAAAGAGACAGCTTCTTTGTGCAGCGCTTCATATATACGCAGAGCCTCTTTGTGAGAAATACTTTCTTCCTCGATTAATTTTCGATAAAACTTACTCAATCTAAGGTTGTTTCTTATCATTGTTTATTTCCGGTATTTAAAGCCAGACCGCCTCGCCGAGAACATGGCGAATCCAGGGATTGTTCTGCCCTTGCATCTTCTTTATTTCTTCGCTGGTATAAGGGAAAACATCACAGCAGATTGAAAGATTATCAGGGATAAAATCGGGAATTCTGTCCAGGAAACGCCTATCGCTTCGTCGCAAAATTATCAGCAAGTCCACATCGCTGGCAGGGCCGTATGTGTCGGTAGCGTAAGAGCCGAAATAACCGACCCGTTCAACTTCCGGATGCATCCGTTTGATGCTTTTCGCGTAATCTTTTAACTGACGCACAACATTCGCCTTGTCAGCGAACACAACCTTCACAGAATTCGATGATTTGTTGAGCATTTTCAATTGCCTCCTGCGCATCGGTTTTTGTGTAGTAGTCACCCGGCATTCCGGAGTCAAAACCGTTAGGATAACGCGTAGGGATATAATGCTTATCCAGAGTTTTGGCAGCTTCTAACAGTCGTTCAGGAACCTCCATCTTATCGCCGAGGGCCCTTAGTAAGCCATAGACCGAGTGCCCCCAGCCTTCGCCGTGCAGGTAAAGGAATACTGCCTTAACCGCCTTTTCCGCCGCCTGCTGGGTGCTGAAACAGGACCACTCAAAGTCGTTATCTTTGCGGGCATTTACCGCGTGGTTTAAGTCCCGCTTGGCCTGAGCCAGCCAATCTTTCGATCTATCTGGCATTTTCTATTCCTTTATGAATAGGTTTTACTTTTCCTCTCACCTTAGGCTATTATAAGCCTAAATAGCTGGCTTAACCAGCTTTTTATTCCCAAAGCGGCTGTTTTCAAAGCTGGGTTGTGATTTTCGAGCGTCTGTCCCTGAAAGTTTTCGGTGCATTGTTTAGTTTTCCACCAATAGCTATATCTCTAAAATCTGCCATAATGTCGTAGAACTTCTTTTTCAAATCGACCGTGTTGACCATCATACCGGCACGGTTGAGCTTCAGTTGCTTTACGATTACGCCGTCCGGTTGAATGAAGGACGATGGATACGGCGAATAGTATCCGCTCGAATTTGCCATACTGGCCCAGAAATAATTCGTGGCGGCCCGGCACTGCATTGTCTGCCGAATTATATGAGTGTGCACGCTTGGCCCTTTTTGCCGGGCGTTGTAGAACGACTGCAAAACGCAATTGACTCCCTGCTTATACAATTTTCTGTAAAGTTCCGGAAACCGCGCATCAAAACATATAAGCAGAGAGCATTTTACACCATTGATGGTAAAATTCACGAACCTATTACCCGGCGTATAATGATGCAAATCTCGCGGCGTACAGAATCTCTTATCGTAGCGGTCAACAATTTTGCCCTTCGGATTTATCAGGTACAGGCTGTTGTGTGGCTTATTTGGCTCAGTCAATCTATGCGTGTTGCCCAGCACGACCCAAAGCTTTAATCTGGCCGCAAGCGCCATAATGTCTTCGGTTTCTTCTCTTAGCAGTTGCCAATTGTAGCCTTCGAGCGTTTTAATGTCCGTGCCTGCATAGCCGCTAAGAGCGCATTCCGAAAAGTGAACTATGTCAGCTTTTGCCCTGCGGGCTTTGCGCAAGAATTCGCAGATTTGGCGGGAGTTTCGCTTAATTGAACCGCTGACGGCAAATTGGCAGGTAGCAACTTTTAGTACACCAGCCATTATCGCCCCCCTATGCCAGCCCGAGAGTTTCTTCCAGGCCGAAAACGATATTCATATTCTGAATTGCCTGGCCCGATGCGCCCTTGACGAGGTTGTCAATAGCCGAGAAGATAATTATCTTGTCTCTGGCACAAGTCGGGAAGATATGGCAGTAGTTTGTCCCGGCGACATCTTTGACACCGGGGCAGTCCGCGCGTATCTGCACAAACGGCTCTGTAGCATAGAACGACTCGTAGAGCTTTGCCAGTTGTTCGCCGGTGATATTCTCTTTCGGCTGGCAATACACTGTCGAGAGAATTCCCCTGTCAAATGGCCCCGCGTGTGGCTGAAACAGTATTTCGACGTCCCTGCCAGCGATTTCGCCGGCGATTTGCTCCATCTCCGGCATATGGCGGTGCGAGCCGGTTCCATAGGCAAAAAGATTTTCATTCATATTCGGAAAATGAAATTTGCTCGTAGGATTTCTGCCCGCTCCCGATGCGCCGGTCACAGCATTATCAATAATGGAGTCAGTTTCAATAAGACCTTCCTTGAGCAGTGGGGCCAAGGCCAACAAAGCCCCAGTGGGATAACAGCCGGGGTTGGCGATTAGACCAGCACCCTTTATCTGTTCGCGGAACAACTCCGGCAGGCCATAGACTGCGTTTTTCAGATTGGCTGTATCAGTGTGCTTTACGTTGTAGAACTTCTCATAAACGCTCACATCTTTGAGCCGATAGTCGGCGCTAAAATCAATGACCTTTAACTCCGCACCCAGCAGTTTCGGTACGAATTCCATCGAGACCTTATGAGGCAGACAGCAAAGGGCTGCGTTAGCCAGGCCGGAGAGCTTGTCAAAATCCAACGGCTCGATTTGCAAATCGCACCGGCCGGCAAACTGCGGAAAGACCTCTCCTACGTATCCGCATTCTTCCGGCAGCGCAGACAGATAAACCAGCTCAGCTTCGCTGTGCCGCAGAATAATCGCTATCGATTCGGCACCGGTATATCCGCTTGCTCCAATAACAGCAACTCGTATCATTTTCGTATCTGGTACTTCGTATTGCGTATTGTGGAATGACAATTACTACGAACTACGAACGACGAACTCATTAACGCTTCGAGAACTGGAATCTTTTTCTTGCGCCCCTTTGGCCGGGTTTCTTTCTCTCGACCATTCTGCTGTCGCGGGTAAGGTGGCCGCCGTCTCGAAGCGCCTGCATGTAGTCTTGGTTGTAGTTCCTCAATGCCCGCGCAATCCCCAAGCGCGTCGCACCCGACTGTCCGGTTGTCCCACCGCCCTGGACATTGACAAATACGTCAAATGATTTCTCTGCCTCAACAGTCTGCAGGGGCGACAGCACTGCTTGTCTATCCTGTTCACGATCGAAGTAATCGGCCAGCTCTTTTTTGTTAACCAGCAATTTGCCGTCGCCGGGCTTGATTCGAACGCGGGCGACAGAGCTTTTTCTTCTGCCGGTGCCCCAGTAGAACCCGCCCTTGTCGGGCCACTTCTTGGCCGGCTTGGCCTCTGCTTCCGGCGATGCCGCTGCGGTTCCCACAGCCGGCTTTGTGGTAGGATTATCAACTTCGGTCTTTGCCATAATCTATTATCTTCACCTACTGAAACAGTTCTATGTTTTCGGGTTTTTGGGCCTGGTGTTCGTGTTCCGGGCCTCGATAAACCTTCAGTCTTTTGAGCATTTTTCTGCCGAGCTTGTTCTTCGGCAGCATTCTTCTTACCGCCAGTTCAACTACCTTCTCAGGCCTTTTTGCCATCATATCGGCAAAGCTGACATATTTGTGGCCGCCGGGAAAATGCGTATAGTAATCGTACTGCTTCGTATCAGCTTTTTTGCCGGTAACCTTTATTTTTTTAGCGTTAACGACAATCACAAAATCGCCTGTATCGACGTGGGGCGTATATGTGGGCTTGGTCTTTCCCATAAGGATAGGTGCTATCTTCGAGGCCATACGCCCCAGTATGGCATCCTGGGCGTCCACAATGACCCAGTTGCGCTCCACCTGCTCTTTCTTTGCCATAAAACTCTTCATTGTAGCTCCGTTCGCCGTACGAAAACCAGCATTTTAGCGAGTTTCGCCACCCTGTCAAACTATTCTTGCATGCAAAATTGAAGAATTTGGGCTTCATCCGGTTAACGAGTAGATGCCCCGTTTGAAATAGGTTCGACAAGCTCACTACAGGTTGGGTTTGATACCTATGGCATAAATTGGGTTTGTTTTTTCGGAGCTTCCGACAGAATTCATTTTCATAATCCTTTGTTAAAATAGAACTTACGTTCATTTGAGCATCCAGCAAATTGGGTTTGTTTTGCATAAAATGAGCTGATTTGTAGAGGGTTCTCGACAGATGTAGAGGACCGAGGACAGTTGACAGACGACGGTTGGCGCGGATTTGGGCTTCGGTAGCCATTTTAGTTCCTCCGAATTTAGTGTTCGCTTTTTTCAGGGCGATTCAAAAAACACGCTCTCTACAATTAGGGCGAACTTGCGCATTTGGTCGAAAAAAGTCCTCGATTCTCGATGCTGGATTCTCGTAACTCGTTTGTGGAAAGTGAGTAAAAATTTTTTGCAATTTTCCGATTTTTGGTGCCAACTACCCG
>Ga0114922_10000900_pt1 | contig 28404 bp, 26 predicted proteins | sample AartaG_FD_100975 | JGI IMG/M metagenome (GOLD analysis project Ga0114922, IMG submission 100975) | Deep subsurface microbial communities from Aarhus Bay to uncover new lineages of life (NeLLi) - Aarhus_00045 metaG | ecosystem: Environmental > Aquatic > Marine > Oceanic > Sediment | place... | reverse complement strand
TCGTTCGAGCAGAACACGTGCTGTTACCAAACACGTGCATCGAATAAGCTAGCCGTCCGAACCGGGAAACTGACGGCATGGGGACTCTCACCCCATAAGATCCGCAGCCTTGTCGGCTGCTCCCCGCACGCGCAAGCGACGCATAGCCGACAACCTCTCCTGGCTTCGCCGCTTCGCGATCAGCCTGCTCAAACGCCACCCCTCAAACGACAGCATCAAGGGGAAAAGCCAAATGGCCGGCTGGAGCAATGAGTTCTTGATGGAAGTCCTTACGGCACAAGGTGTTTAATGTGCGCTGGCCCTGGGGCGACGGGTGGCACGGTCTGGCGTAGCCAGGCCGTGGTACACTGACGCCACCCGCACCGCGCCGTCGCTTGGCGAAATCGCGACACGAGAGTTTCCGTCGCCCCTGCCGGGGCTCGACGGACACGGCGTCGCTGCCCCAGGGCGAGCGCAGCGAGCCCTGGGCTTTATTCCATCGTTGGGGGCTTGAATGATCCGGCGTTTTGGGGACTTGAATCACTGGGCGTTTTTGACTCCCGCGACCCTACCCGGGTGTGGGACCGGCTTTCCAGCCGGTCAAATGACAGGTTAGAAAACCTGTCCCACAGCGCGGGCTTCGCCCGCAACCCAAGCCCCGCACGTGGGTTGCGAACATGCGGCACGGAAATTTGCGCGGGGTGCGAAGAAATCGAACATTAGTAGTACAGGCTTACGGGCAGGAGTAGTCCTTTCGGGCCAGTGCCCCGCAGCCCCACATGGCGGTGGCCGTGCCGTCGCCGGGTGGGAGCTTCTTGAACTTGGCCTTGCCTTTGCCTTTCGGGCTTACGGTTCCTGTCTTACGTTCGCCGCCGGACAATACGACGGCGAACCTGTCCGCCGCCCCGCCGCCTTTGAGTTTGACGGTCATCCTGTTGACGCGGCCCTTCTGTTTGCAGTTGGCTTTCTTGATCTTCTCCTTGCCGCCGCACAGGCGCCCGAACCGCGAGAGGTCGAACACGTACGCCGACCCGGAGCTGCAGTTCGGGTCCTTGGGGCAGGCGTCGTCGTCCCAGTCTGCCCCGATTACGCCGATGTCGCCAGCGATGCCCGCCGACACCCCGAAATTGTCCTGCCCCGCCCCGTCGGAGGGGAGCAGCTTCTGCTCTTGCCCCCACCGCGACCCGTCGAATGGCTGAGGTCGGATCGAGGAACCGCTTGATGCGTGTGTTCGTGTGTATAGCGCGCGGACGATGGATGGTTACGGTGTTGGCGGTAACGCTGGCTCTGTGTGGATGGATCGAACCGAAGTCCTGCGCTCTCCTCCTCGGGTTCGACCTTGGGTATTCGTTCGGCGAAGTGGAGGGCTGGGCGGATCGGATAGCCAAACGGGTTGCGGTCGTGTTCCAGCGTGAGTAATCTGGATTGGAGGGATGTTGTGTCGAGCGATCTTCTTCCGCCTGCCCTTGTAGCGCTGGCGGCTATTCTGGGCTGTGGTATATCGGGTGGACAAATCGTGCGCTGCGTTCACAGGAAACGCTCGGATGATGTGAGCATCTTCGGCTGGCTCGCGGGCGCCACGTCGGGGATGTGCCTAGTGGTTCTGTGCGTGGTTACGCAATCTTCTCCGTGGTTGGCGTTTTGGGAAGGAGCGGGCGTGGCCGAGTGCTTGCTCACGGCGTTGGTCGCGTGGAAGTACCGGATGCCCGCCACGGCAACCGGATGAGGCGCGGCTTGGCTGTCGGGCTTGATCGGGTTGGTCAAGCGTAACGAGAGGAAAGTGATGGTGCCAAGCGGTAGGTAAGGACAGGCGGACCGCTTCTTGAGGAGTTTGCGAAGATGAGACGACTTGTGTTCATGTGCACGATCTTTTCGGTAGTTGGTATGGCGTGCTCAGACGTTCCACTAAGGAAAAATGAGGCCTCTGAGTACGACCGCCAGCTTGCAGTGACGAAAGAGCAGAGTGAGGCACATCAAAGACAGCTTGAGAAGGGGGATGAGTTGCTTAGAAAAGCGGAGGAGCAAAACCGGCGTTTTGACGCCATTCTGGATAAGTGGGAGGAACAGGTTCGACGCTACGACGCCATACTAGATCGCTGGGAACGAATGCTTCCACCATCCGTGGAGGACGAGCACCGGCCCGGGGAAATCCCATGAACGATGAAGACCCGACCTGTGTGGAACGATCGTGGCGCGTTGCGCACGCTTCCGACGTAGTCCGAGCGTTGAGCATGCCCGATGATTACGAGCGCGAGGAGCTTGCAGTAATTAAACGGGAAGCCGAGCGGCGCCAACTGGAACGCACAAACTGTGATCGCACGCTCCTGCGCACGCCGGAGAAGGTGATCCGTGTATTGTATGTCATCCATCGCTTTCTTTCTGTCCACCGTTGTATAGCGGTGACTCTACCCGGTGTTCTAGTTCCCGTTTGCGGGGCGTTCTTCTCACCGTGGGATTGGCTTGGAGCTGCATGGCCAATCTGGTCGACAGGGCTCTGCTTGGTGTACCTGGGAGGGCTTGCGGGCAGTGCATGGCCGCTTCGAAGCTACAACGTCGCTGTGCGGACGACACTGGTGGCATCTGCCTGCTTTGCGTCGGTTGGGTTTCTGAACGTTCTGCTCACATTCCCAGGACATGCCAGCAAAAGATTGGTCCGAGGGATTATGTCCGCACCACTGCTCTTCATTGGACTTTGGGCGGTGTCCTGCTTGATTCTGTGTGTGGTCGTTTTGCTTCGTAAGCGGTATTGGCCTGTGTATGCGCCCGGGCAGTGTGTACGGTGCGGGTACGATCTTCGCGGGCTTCCGAATCCGCGATGTCCCGAGTGTGGAACTTCCTTCACTACTCCGGAGCCGAGAAGGGAAAAGGGGGAAAAGGGGTCACGTTGATTATTGAGGTCAGGCTGCGAAAAGAAAGGGCGTCTGATCACTGAAAAGGGCGCCATGATGAAGTCCACCACCCCCACGTACGACCTGACCTACAGCTACGACCAGATGGGCAACCGCACCTCAAAGGCCGACTTACAATATGACACCCTGACTGAATACACCTACGACATCGAGAACCCGGAGGACTACGAAAGCGACAACAACCGGCGGGTGGCCCACCTCGTTTCGGGGCTGTCGATTTAGTGCCTTCGCGCGCTCACGAAACGTCTGTCAAGAATGAAAACCATAGTCTTGACCATCGATTATCCTGTTTTCGGCGCCCGATTTGGACTAAATCGACAAACCCTTAAGAGGTGCGGGACACGATGACCGGGCGCGACGCCGAGTCCGACCTCCGCCGCGATGACCGCGTTCGATCATCGATTCTCCGTTCCTGGAGGGCACGGCGTCCGTCGTCCGCTCGTTCCTGTCTACAGGTTCCACTCCGCAGTCCCGGCGCACTGCGACCGTACGCGTCGCACCGTTTACGGTCCGCTTGCCGGGGTCGGACGTGTGGTGGGCGGGGCGGGTATTACATCTTCGAACTCGATGCCGGCTTCACGGGCCTGGCGGATGAGTTCTTCCTCGCGCGCCCGCCGCCCGCGTGTCGGCCAATCTGAACGAGGCACCTTGGGCCTCGAACGGCGTCAGATCGGTATTGGGGTTTGGGAAGCACCCGAAATGGTACCAGTCGTTGCCCAGCCCTGCGTCCTTGGACTGCGGTGATTCCGCATCGATGGCGTATTGGTCCTCCGGTGGCGGGAAAACGGGGTTGCCACTGGGGTCGGAGAGCGGCACGTTGAAGTGGACCTGCGCCAGAGGCACGCAGTGCCCGGCGGCAAGAAGGCAATGGTTACAGTCGTTGATGAGCCAGGCGGAACATTTAGCCGACCCACCGGCGGTCCACCCGCGTCCCACCCTTGGGTCATACGACGGGATCCGGTCGTCCGTCGGGCCGCAGATGCTGTAGCTCACCCCACCCGGCGGCGGCAGGCCCACGGTGACGTCGTTGAGTAGAATCCGGCTGAACCCCGTGTGGGGGAAGGCGAGCAGTTCGACAAGGACGGTGTCGCCGTTGAAGTAGGCGGAGCTGTTTTGCCACTGACGAAGGTGGATGGCGTTTAGTTCCTGCCACGCGGCATCGGCTACCGAGGTCATGCGAACCGTCGATCCGGTGCCGCCGGACGCATCGCCCGATAATACGACCTCGGCGAAGTCAAGGCGTATCCACGGCGCGCCCGGAACGCATACCGTCGTCGAGTAAACGACGGCACGGGCGCCCGTCGTGTTCTCCACCAGGCCGGAATCCACCTCCACGGCCACCTGTCTACTCTGGGCAGGCTCTGTGACCGGCTGAGCGTCAACCGAAGTCACAGCAAGAGTCAGCATCGCCGCAGCTACGGCTATCTGGATCAGGGAGCTAACTTGTCTGAACATGGGAACCTCCTGTGGGTTGTGTCTCAGAGCAAAGACAGACCGCATCCATCGTACCATAATGCCACCCGTCGAATCTACAGTGCAGAGGGTGTGTTTGGGACGCACGCTACTCGACGCCCGGCGGTGGGCACGGGCCACCCTACCTGACTTCATCCTCGCCCTCGGGGCCGACCGGGAAATAAATCAACCTGACCCCTTTTTCTGGGCCAGGTAGCGTTCGGCGTCGATGGCGGCCTTGCAGCCCATGGCGGCGGCGGTGACGGCCTGGCGGTAGACGCTGTCCACCACGTCACCGGCGGCGAAGACACCATCGACACTCGTGGTGGAACGGTACGGGTCCTTCAACTTGATGTAACCCTTTTCATCGAGTTCGAGTTGGCCTTCCAGGAACGCGGTGGCCGGGGTGTGGCCGATGGCAAGGAACAGCCCGCCGACCTCCTTATCCGACTGCTCGCCGGTCTTGGTGTCTTTCAGGCGCACGGCGGTGATCATCTTGTCGCCCAGCACGTCGACCATGATCTTGTTCCACAGGATTTCGATCTTGGGATTGTCCATGGCCCGTTTGGCCATGATCTTGCTGGCCCGCAACTGATCTCGCCGGTGGATCATATAAACTTTGCTCGCGAACTTGGTGAGATACGACGCCTCCTCGACGGCCGAGTCGCCCCCCCCCACGACGGCCAGCTCCTTGTTGCGGTAGATGGGCAGCGCCCCGTCGCACACGGCGCACGCGCTGACCCCCCCGCCGGCCTGGGCCAGACGCCGTTCGTTCTCAAGCCCCAGCCAGTTGGCCACGGCGCCAGTCGCGATTATCACCGCGCTAGCCCGGTACTCGGTGTCATCCTCGCCGACCAGCAGGAAAGGCCGAGCCGAAAAGTCGACCCGCCCGCAGTCGTGATAAGCGTAGCTGTGTCCGTCGTCCGGGTTCGAGACGTCGGGGTGTTGGCCGGTGTCGGTGACGATCCGCGTGCCGAACCGGACGGCCTGTTGCTCGAAGCGGGCCATCATCGTCGGCCCGGTTACGCCCTCGGGGAAGCCGGGGTAATTCTCGACATCCGTGGTGAGCATCAACTGCCCGCCCGGCAGGATGGTGGTGGGCGTCTGCTTGGGCCGCCCGGCGAAGACCAGCGGGTCCAGATTCGCCCGGGCGGCGTAAATGGCAGCGGTCCAACCAGCCGGGCCTGAGCCGACGATGATGACCTTTTCAACCCCGTTTTGATCCGACATTTTTCTCTTGCTCCGTAGAGTTCCGATCACTTTCGAGTCGCGGCAGGTCTCGCTTTGCTCGCCCTGCCCTACCTGTGCTGTGACCGGCAGGTCTCGCTTCGCTCGTCCTGCCCTACCTGTGCTGATGAGTGCGAGAGGGAATTCTCACACCAGCATTCGGCCTTCACTTCGCATATTCGTCGGCGCGATCATAGCCCGGAGCGTGTTTCGCGTCCAAGCCCACCCTTCGGCAGAGAAGGCCGTCAAGCTGTGACCGGCAGGTCTCGCTTCGCTCTTCCTGCCCTACCTGTGCTGCGACCGGCAGGTCTCGCTTCGCTCGTTCTGCCCTACCTGTGCTGATGAGTGCGAGAAAGGATTCTCACACCAGCATTCGGATTCTCGCACCAGCGCCGATATTGCCGATAGTATCCGTCATGGAGGTTCGCAACTTGCCGCTTTATCGAATGATGGTCGCACTTGTGGCCGTTGGACTGATCCAGGGCTGCCGGACCGCGCGCCCACACGTGCCCTTCAGCGAGCAGCCTTGGTCCTACGATGGTTGCGCAGGAACGCAGCTCACGACCGAGCACTTTGACATTTACAGCACGCTCTACGATGAGAACCTGACCCGCGCCCTGCCGGAGTTCCTGGAGACAGCCTACGAACGGTACAACTCATTATTGCCGCAAGGGGAATCTCCAGCCACCCGCCTGACAACGTACGCGTTCGGCTCGCGCGACCAGTGGGATCACTTCGTCAGGCGTGAGTTCCCAAGCCGGTACGAAGTCTACCGCCGAATTCGCTCCGGCGGGTTCACTGAAGGAGTCACGGCGGTGATGTTCTACAAATCACCGAGTGCCACGCTGGCGACACTGGCTCACGAGGGATGGCATCAGTACGTGGGCGGTCTCTCCTGTTCGCCGATCCCGGCCTGGCTCAATGAAGGGCTGGCGTGCTATTTCGAGGCGTACGAGTTTGTGCGCGGTGCTGCGCGCTTCACACCGCTCAACAACACCTTTCGTGTCAATTACCTGCGCGATGCGCTGACCACGGATGAACTGTTGGGATTGGCCCGGATCGTTGACATCGACGCGGGCGAGGTTCTGATCCAAAACAACAGCCGTCTGACCCAGACGTACTACGCCCAGGTATGGGGGCTGATCACGTTCCTGCGCCACGGCGAGCGGGTCCGCTACGCCGATGCGTTTGATCAGATGATGGCCGACCTTGCCGCCGGAACGATGCACATCCGCGCCAGCGCCGCCCGGCTCAGTTCGCAGAGCCCTTCAACGATGACCTACGGCCAAGCCGTCTTTGCGGCCTACTTCGGCGAGATCGAAAGCGGACTGGCTGATGCTTACCACCGGCACCTGATGCAGCTTGCCGGGTTTCGCTCGCCGCCGGCAACCAACTCGTCCGAATGACGGTGCTCACAGTTAGGATATATCCCAGAACCAGTGTGGGACCTGCCTGCCGGCAGGCAGGCCTGCTCTCCAGCCGGTCAAAGGACGGCTTAAGAATCTGGCTCACAGTCTTGGGATAGTGGATCAGGTCTGAACGGCCGGCTTGGTTGCCCCGACGAATCGCCGTCCCGCCGGAGCGTGCCGACCGCCGCCAAGAAAAAAAGGAGGCGTCCGCACCTAACCTTCTTTCCACCGGAAGGTTATGTTCAGTGTGCCACACCGGCCTCGGTCTGTAGGGTTGATACCGCTTGCACCGGCTGGGCAGAATCGGTAAAACTCTTGTCGTTCTGTGGACGATGGCGGGAATTCGCCCTCGCATGTCTTCTCGTTCGGAGAGGAAATCATGGCTACGCTTTTCACACTCATGTCCAGACGCCTCGGTTCGGCCCGTTGGCTTGTTGTTGCAGCAGCGTTCGTCTTGGGTGCTTGGGGAGTGGCGCGCGCGCAGGCGGATATCGTGATCGCCGACCCGTGGAGCCTGCACACCGAGACGTGGAACGGTTTTTCCAGCGGCCCCAAGGCAGCCCTGAACCTTCCGTTTGACATACCATTGGATGACTACCAGTGGGTCGATGATGAGGCCGTGTCCGAAGACCCGGGGCAGACGTCCATCTCGATTACGAATTACTACTTTGCGCCCACGGGCCAGGATTTCTTGTTCGACTTCGGGTTCGACCACCAACTCGGCACAGTGAGCGGGGCATTCGCCAAGAGTATGACAAGTATCAAGTTCACGCCGACGGGTGACGGTACTTACGATTGGTCCGGTGGAGTGTCTTTGGAGGGCGGGCCTACTGGTTCCGAATACGGTTTCGCGCTGACCGTCGAGTTCCTCGAGGAAGGCGTGACGCTGTTCAATAACCATCAGGAAAGCAGCGGTGTGGACGAGGAGTCCTTCACCCTTGGAGAACTGGGCGGGGATCCGAACCTGGCAGAGTTGATAGGTTCGCTCAGCGGAGCACTGGCAAGTGGGAACGAGTATGAGCTGCGCTACACCTATTTGACCACGGCCCAATCCAACGAAGCGTTCGGCGCCTTTGCGGCAGGCGGCATCCAACTGGATATATGGACGATCCCCGCGCCGGGGGCGGCGCTGCTGGGGATAATCGGGCTGTCGCTGATCGGTTGGCGAGCACGCCGGTCGCGCGTGGATCCATAAAACCACCTGTGGCGCTACAGCCCTTGGGCGGCTCGTTCGAAATCGGCGTCGGTCAGACCGGGGTTGTATTCGACATTGGTTTGGATGTAGCTTCCCAGCAGATGCTCGCCGGCCTGATCGGCGTAGGCAACGCAGGCTACAGGGACCAGCCATTTCTGATCGATGTGAACCATCAACATGGCGTCGGGATACTTGCCGCCCTGGCCGGTGTACGGCAGTAAGCGGTGAAAAACATACGTTGCCCGGCAGTCCACCTCGCCCTCACCCATGTAGCGCAGTTCGTAGCCCTGCCGGTCTTTGACCATATCGCAGTACTTGATGATCAGGTCCAACGAGTTCTTGAACCCGAACTCGTCGATGGTGCGGCGCGACTCGCGACGGGCGGATTCGCCGTGAATGGGGCGCCTGACCTCGGGAGCCAGCAGACCCAACAGTCCGGACGGACGAAACAAGGCTTCCTCGCGATTCCGGTCGTCCTGCCATCGGCCTGCGACGTAGTTGGCGTGTTTGGCCCGGCCTGCGTTGCGCACCCACCGCATATCCACACTGAAAGGCGACTCGCGGAACATCACGCTGATTTCCTGCTCCGGCCCCAGGTGACCGCCGATGCGCTCCTGCTTGAGGAACGTGCAGCGATAATCCTGAACGGCCGTATCGTAGTTGCGCCGGCACAGCCGCAAGAAAGCCAACGGATCCTCGACAGCCAACCGCCGACGCGCATCCGTCGAGTCCGCGTCGATAATCGTCGCCACTGCGGACGACGGCTGCGGGGATAGTATTAGCGCACTGCCTCGCGGCGCCTCATGACACTGCACGGCTATGACGACCAGCAGGCACAACGCGATACCAGTCGTGCGGTTGGGAACAATATTGGGCTGGTGTCCGGCCATGTGTGTCAGGTTGTCGAAGGGGCCGGCGCCTGCAAGCCCGTCACTGTCACAATTGTCCTCGGTTTATCGGCGCAAGCTCACTCGAGGCTGAAACGAATGCGCACCGACATTCGCGTGTAGAGCAAAGTTTCACAGGGTAGAGCAAAGTTCCACATGGGTAGAGCAAAGTTTCACAGGGTAGAGCAAAGTTTTACTTTGCTCAGCGGCGTTGAAGCGGGCGTCTGCGGGCGAGGAGAATCCTTGCTCGCCCTCGCCCTCCCACGCACTGGTCAACTTGACACTCACCTCCCGTATACACAGTCGGACCGCCCCTTGCCAACGGCGCGCGGCCTCCCACAGCCTGCGTTATGATGTGGGAATGGAAACCTCAAAGCAAGAACCTTTGTCCCGCTCGGAGCGCGCGGCAATCGACCCGCCCAGGCTCTGCATGATGCCGAAGGCGACGGCCAACCCCAACCCGCGTGCTTTCGTCGGGACACTCGACGATCTCGTGCTCTTGGCGCGGTAGAAGGGCTCGAATACGCGTTTCAGCTCGTCCGGGTCCAGCCCGCGACCGGTATCACGAATCTGTATGAGAACACGGTTCTCATCGTGGCGGACCTCGAGCGTCAACTCGCCCCCGTCGGGCATCGCGTCCAAGGCGTTCTGCGTCAGGTTCTGCAGCACGGTGGTCACGGGGTTGCGGGCAACGGCCAGCACGGGCAGCGTCGGCGTATCCAGCGTGAACGTCACACCCTGCTCGCGGCTTCGTTGCTCAAGCCCGTGAGCCACCTCCAGAACCAGCTCCGTCAAATCGCTTTGATCCTGATGCTGCCTGTCCCCTTCGGCGAACGCGAGCAGACCCCGCACCAGATGGGTCGCACGACCCAGGGCACGGGCGGTCTGTTCTAGCACCCGCCGACACACGGCGTCCTCGTCACCGGCCAGGGCGTAATCCACGCTGGTCACCACTCCGCCGAGGATGTTGGTGAAGTGGTGCGCTACCTCGCCGGCCATCTCACCGAGCGATGCCATCTTCTGACTATCGAGCATCTCGGCTACGGCTTCGACGCGTCGGGTGATGTCCCGCACGCAGATCAGTGCCCCATGCCGTCCGCCCGCGTCATCCGAGATGGGTGTCACCGTGACCGCCAACTCGCGAAACAGCCCCTTCTCGTCACGGTGCTGGAACTCGAACTCGTTCGATTCGGCATGCTCGATGGCCCGACGAAGGACGCGCTTTGCCACCTGCCGGCGCCGCTGCGGGATGATCGCCGCGGTCTCTGTTCCCATCATCTGGCTCGCGGAGGCGCCGAATATCCGCGTGGCCGCCTGGTTCCAGCTTTTGATTTTCAACTCGCGGTCGGTGGCGATCATCGCGACGCCTGCGCTGGCGAACAGGTATCGAAATATATCGCCGCTATCACCCGGCGTCGCGTTGCCCGGCTCTGGTACGCTTTTGTCGCTCACAGCGATCCCCGTTGCACTGAGAATCCACCCCAAATGTATGTGGGACTGGCTTTCCAGCCGGTCAAATGACAGGTTGGAAAACCTGTCCCACATACTGGAAAGCCTGTCCCACAGACATCCTCAACCGGCTGTCAACGCACCTCCATCGTACTTCGAACCGCCTGCGGCGTGACGAACAGCAGGCTCTCGTGCCGTCGTCCGCCCCCTACATGCGTTAGAAAACGACTCCCCACGAGATAGGGATTGGACACGCTGTTACTGGTGCCGATCACCACGAATTCCCCATCGCACAGCATGAAGATGCACGACAATTCCTCGAAGACGATCCGATCCCCGTACGGCAACCGTCGTCCGGTGATAACGTCCCACTCGCCGTCGCCCGGATCACGCAGCACCTCAAACGAGACCTTTACTTCGGTCCGACTTCGCCGTTGCGGATGCCATTCGTAATCGATGCAGACCGCCTTGCGACCCCGATCCAGCGTCCCGCCGATCAGAGTGGAACCTCGATCGTATCGAAAGACCGACTCTGCAGACTCGATGGAGGCCAGTTCAACGATCAGCGGCGCGCCGGCCTGTACGACGCGCTGGGCGCTGGAGACCTCCGCGTCGACCGCCGATAAGATGGCCTGTATCGCCGGCCAGGCGCTTTCATCCGCCACGCCGACACGCAGTGCGTTGCGGGCCAGCAATGCCGCGTGGGCCGGGTCGATTCTCAGTTCGTCTACATGGCTCCATATCTTCTGCGCGTGGCGGACGGCCGCCACTGGCAGGTCCACGCTTCTGACGTCGAACCGCAGGTGTATCACATGAATCGCGTCGGAGACCGGCGAGGCCGCCCCTGGTGTTGCACCGCCGGACAACGGGACACTGCCCTCGGCGGGATTCTGATGGGCGGTTTCACGGGAATCCAATCCCCAGTTCCAGCGATCAAACCACGTGCACCCCTGGGAACAACCCAATATCACGAGCCAAGCCAACGCCAGCACGGATGCCAACTGCCGATGCGCGACAAACGGCCCAAGCTGGAATCGATGAACGAGGCGGCATCCGGCGTCACGGCCAGGTGGTGTCGTACCTGCGCCTTGGGTAACTTTCTCTTGCGACTTTCTCAAAATCCGCATCCCGGCTGAATCCTGCACGGCGCACCAACGGGCGTTCTTCGCCCAATCATAGCAGAACTGTGGGCGAGTTCTTCATCCACCTCGACCTGCACTTGCTCGCCCGTCCGGTTGGCGTGCGGGCCGTCACTGCGGTCTGCTCATACGTCGGCTCGCGGAGGCGGCAAGCGACATCGGGGAATCCTAACATTTTTCTAACTTCTGGCTTGCCATACCACGCGTGATGCGATAGAAATCGTCCTGCGGCTAGGCTCAGATTCGCTGTGGGACCGGCTTTCCAGCCGGTCAAATGACAGGTTGAAAACCCGTCCCACAGACTTGGAACGGGTTCCTGTACAGGATGTGCAAATGTCGCTGCTTGTTACCGGCAGTATCGGAATCGACACGGTCACGACCCCGCACGGGCATGTTGAAGACGTACTGGGCGGCTCTGCCGTCTACTTCGCGTTCGCGGCCTCGCAATACGTTCCGGTCCGTCTGGTGGCCGCGGTCGGGGCGGATTTCCCGGCGGAATTCCGCCAGGTGCTCGGCGAGCGCGACATCGACCTGGCCGGGCTGGAGGTGCGCCCGGACAGTAAGACGTTTCGCTGGCAGGGCCGGTTTGAAGGCAATATGAACGAGGTCCAGACCCTGGACGTAAGCCTGAATGTCCTGGCCGAGGCGCCCCCAACGGTGCCGCCCGCCTTTGCCGACACCGAAACGGTTTTTCTAGCCGCCACGCATCCGGCGCTTCAGAGAGAATTGCTCATCCAGTTGTCCGGCCCGCGTACGGTGGTTTGTGATACGTTTGATCTGTGGATCGAGACCCAGCGGGAGGCCCTGCTGGAAACGCTGCGTCTGGTGACCGGGGTGATCATCAACGACGCCGAGGCCAGGCAACTGACCGGCTCGGTGAACTTGATCGACGCCGGCGAAGCGGTTTTGACCCTGGGCCCGCGGTTCGTGATCATCAAGAAAGGCGAACACGGCGCGCTGCTGGTCAGCGCGGAGGGAGCCACGGCCATACCGGCCTATCAGACCAAGGACGTCCGCGACCCGACCGGTGCCGGAGACAGTTTCGCCGGCGGCGTGATGGGATACATCTGCCAGACCGGCTGCGACGACTACGAGACGCTCCGTCGGGCAATGGTCCACGGTACGGTGGCCGCGTCGTTTGCGATTGAGGATTTCTCGTTGGGACGGGTCCGGCGGGTCACGCGCGATGAGGTCAACCGGCGTGCCGACCGGTTCTTGGACATGCTGCGGATCGGGTGATGCGTTTGTTCGTGGCAATTGAACTCAGTGACGAGGCACGCACCGCCGTGGCGCGCTGCCAGTCGAAGCTCGCGCGACAGGACAACGACAGCCGCGTGCGGTGGACGCCCAGCCAAAACGTTCACCTGACCATTCGGTTCCTGGGGGAAGTCCCCGAAGCAGAAGTGGTGAGCGTTTCCCAGGCCGTCGAATCCAGCACCAACGCGGTTCCCCCATTTTCGATGCGGATCGACAACGTCGGTTGTTTCCCCACGCGTGGCAAGGTCCGAATCGTTTGGGTGGGAATCGAAGAGAACTCGGGCGCGATGGCCCGGCTTGCAGCCAAGACGGAGAGCGAAATCGTGGCCGCGGGGTTTCCGCCCGAATCGCGACCATACCGGCCTCATGTAACAATAGGCCGCGTGAAAGATGACCGTTCCGGTGGGGATCTTCGTCGCGTCATAGGTTCGTGCGCCTTCGATGGTGTGGAGCAGACGGTTGACCGTGTCGTTGTGATGGCTTCCCAGTTGTCACCAGGCGGGCCCACTTACTTGGTGGTCAGCACCCATCCGCTTGGCGGCAACACTGGCAAGGGTGATGATCGAGGAGCACCGTGATGGATCAGAAGATTGAGGCGAAACGTCAAGAAGCTCTAAGTCGAGCCTTGCAGCAGGTGGAGCAGGCTTACGGCAAGGGCGCGATAATGCAGCTCAATAAGATGAGAGCCGACGTGGACGGCATCTCCACGGGAGCGTTGTCGCTTGACCTCGCGCTGGGCGGGCGCGGGCTGCCGCGCGGGCGCGTCATCGAGCTGTTCGGTCCGGAAGCCTCCGGGAAAACGACGCTCGCTCTGCACGTGGCGGCCGAGGCGCAGCAACAGGGCGGCGTGGCGGCCGTCATTGACGCTGAGCACGCCATGGACCCGAGCTGGGCCCGCAAGTGCGGGGTCGATCTGGAGCGCCTGCTGATCAGCCAGCCCGATTCGGGCGAAGAAGCGCTCGAAATCACGGAAATGCTGGTTCGCAGCGGCTCACTCGATGTGATCGTTGTTGACTCAGTCGCGTCGTTGATTCCCAAAGCCGAGATCGAAGGGCAGATGGGTGACACCCACGTGGCCCTGCAGGCGCGTCTTATGAGCCAGGCCATGCGGAAACTCACCGCAGCCATCAGCAAGACGCGCACCTTGGTGATATTCATCAACCAGATACGAATGAGGATCGGCGTCATGTTCGGCAATCCGGAAACCACACCGGGCGGGCGGGCGCTCAAGTTCTACACTTCGGTCCGCCTTGACATTCGCCGTATTTCCTCGATCAAGGAAGGCGACGTGGTGGTAGGAAGCCACGTGCGCACCAAGGTCGTCAAGAACAAGGTGGCCGCCCCCTTCCGCGAGGCCGAGTTCGACATCATGTTCGACGGCGGCATCAGCAAGGAGGGCGACGTGCTCGACCTTGCCCTGGCGGAAAACATCGCGACCAAAAGCGGCGCGTGGTTCAGCTACAAGCAGGTCCGCCTGGGGCAGGGCCGCGAAAACTCCAGGCAATTCCTTAAAGACAACCCCGATCTGCTCACCGAGATGACCGATGCCATTCTCGCAAAACGCGCGCCCCACCTGTTCGACAAAGACACCAAGGCGCAGGGCGAGTCGGACGCGAAAGCAGGCCCCACGAGAAGACCGGCCGATCCTGCCGCGAAGGGATCAAGCGCCAAAAAGAAACGCGCTTGACATTTATCTCAAATGTTGATCCATTCGTAGAAACCCTCTCTTCGGTAGAATCACCCTCTGTGGCGGTGGCACCGGGGCGGGCCGATCGGATCATGTTTGTGGGTATCGACGTCCTGCCCCACGAGGGTGTGATGTACGTCAAGCGCGGGATTATGGACGCGACGTTTCAGTACCCCACCGGTGTGGTGGAGGCGATCGAGATCGCGTTGAAGATACTCAATGGTGAAGAAGTACCGAAGGAAATCACGCTCGGATCGCGAGTCTTCACAGAAGATAACGTCGAGAAGGGCGGGGAGGTGATCGGAAAATGAACGAACATGACAAAGCCGAGCCGTACTGCAATGACGGAGGCTGCAATGGTGAAACGGCGGGTGCAGCCAATCCCCGTTTTCTTCAAAGAAAGGGATGTGGCGTCCTCGACGGGAAGCCGGGCCGGCGGCAATCCCTCAAAGTCGCGGGGGTAGGGCTCGTTTTGGCATTGTTGCTTGGAGGTGATTCCGCCGCGGCGGACGGTCCGTCTGCGCCGCCGTCGCCGGACGTGCGCCATTTCGTGCCGGTCAACAAGCGGTTGCCCAAGGAATGGGTCCGTGCTTTGTACGAAAAGGGAGAAAGCCGGGTCTACCGCGACAAGGCGTTGAACCACATCGGCATGCCGGTGGGGGGGATCGCAGCCGGCCAACTCTACCTGTGCGGCGACGGGACGTTGGGGTGCTGGCAGATCTTCAACGAGCGGTATTTTTCCGGGTCCGGCAAGGACAACTACCGTACAAGCCGGATGCCCGCCAGGCCGATCGAGCAGGGGTTTGCGGTCACTATCGAACACGAGCTCGGCCCGCGCGGGCGGCGGCTGGACCGGCAGGACTTCCCGTTGGTGGAGTTCTGCGGCGAATATCCGATCGGTCGCGTACGATACGCTGACGCCGATTTCCCCGTCACGATCGAGATGGAGGCATTCTCGCCGTTCATTCCATTGAACGCAAAAGACTCGGCCCTGCCGGCGACAGTCTTCCATATCACGGTGGAAAACGTCGGGGAGGATTATGTTCGCGTAGGTGTGCTGGGCTGGCTCGAGAACGCGATCCACTTTCACTCAGCGGGTCGATACAAGCTTGAAGGTCTGCGCCGCAGCCGTGTCGTCGGGCGGAAAAACCGGACCCTGCTCGAGCACACCGCCGCCCCCCCCAAGCCCTCGGATGAACCCGCGCGACCGGACGTCGTGGTGGCGGACTTCGAGGACGGGACTTACGGCGACTGGACCGTCGAAGGCGAAGCGTTCGGAGATAAACCGGCCTCGGGCACGCAGGAAAACCAGCAGTCGGTAACGGGATTCCAAGGTGAGAGGCTGGTCAACTCGTTCCTGGGGGGGGACGAACCACAGGGAAAACTGACGTCGCCGCCATTTACGATCGAGCGCAGGTTCATCACCTTCCTGATAGGCGGCGGCAAGCACGCCGGCAAGATGTGCATCAACCTCCTTGTTGACGGCGAGGTCGCGCGCAGCGCGACCGGCGAAGACCGTGAACGCCTCATCTGGGACTCATGGGACGTTCGGGAGTTTTCCGACAAGCAAGCCCGCATCGAAATCGTCGATCGTCACTCCGGAAGCTGGGGTCATATCAACATCGACCGGATCGGAATGTCCGATCGGCAGCGTTTCGGCCGGTCAGGGCTGATGGAGGACCTGGAGGACGCCGGCTCGATGGTGCTGGCGCTGGGAGAAGACGCGGGACCCCCCGGGCTGACGAGGCTACTAATAGGCTACGTCGATGGGCTTGGCAACCGAATCAGCGCGGAGCCCAAGACGATCCGCCCGTTGTCGGAAGGACATGCCACGGCCATTACGCCGCCGACATTCGAGCTGCCACCCTTCAGCCGGCGGACGGTCACGTTCGTGCTGGCGTGGCATTTCCCCAACCGCGAGGACGGGCAGATGTACGCCAACTGGTTCGACAGCGCGTCGGACGTAGCCAAATACGTTCTCGACCATCACGATCGGCTGACCGCCAACACGCGATTGTGGCATGACACGTACTACGACAGCACGCTGCCGCACTGGCTGCTCGACCGGTTGCACTACAGCGTCTCCAACCTCGCCACCGGCACGTGTCGGTGGTGGAAAAACGGGCGCTTCTGGGCATGGGAGGGTGTGGGCAGTTGCGCGGGCACCTGCACGCACGTGTGGAACTACGCCCACGCCCTGGCCAGGCTGTTTCCCGAGCTGGAGCGCAGTGTGCGCGAGATGCAGGACCTCGACGCAGCCCTGCACGAAGACGGATTGGTCGGCTTCCGCGGGCGGAAGAACAACGCCTACGCCGCCGACGGCCAGGCGGGAACGGTCCTGAAATGCTATCGCGAGCATCAGATGTCGGCCGAGGACGCGTTCCTAAAGCGTAACTGGCCCAAGATCAAACAAGTGCTGGAATACAGCATCCGCCAGGATGCGGACGATGACGGGCTGATCGAAGGCACGCAGCACAATACCTATGACATCAACTTCGAAGGGGCCAACACGTTCGTCGGCTCGCTCTATCTGGCGGCGCTGCGAGCCGGGGAAGAAATGGCGAACGACGTCGGTGATGTGGAGTTCGCCGCTCGCTTGCGGCGCATCTTCGAATCGGGCAGCCGGCTGTCGGTGGAGCGCCTCTGGAACGGCGAATACTTCATCCAGGACGTCGACCCGGATAAGCACGAAAAGCACCAATACGGCGACGGCTGTCTTTCGGATCAGCTCTTCGGCCAGGGCTGGGCCCACCAGTTGGGGCTTGGATATCTCTATGAACCGGTTTATGTCAAGAAGGCGCTCGAATCGGTCTGGAAGTACAACTGGGCGCCGGACGTCGGGCCGCAAAACGCCGTTCACAAGCCCGAACGGTGGTTTGTCAGTCCGGGTGAGGCGGGGCTGTTCGTTTGCACCTGGCCCAAGAGCGAGCACCCGGCCCAGGGCGTGCGATACCGCAACGAGGTGTGGACCGGCATCGAGTACCAGGTTGCAGGGAACATGATCTGGGAGGGTCTGGTCGAGCAGGCGCTGACGATCGTGCGCGGCGTCGATGACCGTTACCAGCCGTTGCGGCACAATCCGTTCAACGAAGTGGAATGCGGCGATCATTACGCCCGTGCCCTGGCAAGTTGGGGCATGTACACGGCCCTGTGCGGCTATGAGCACCACGGCCCGAAGGGCATGCTTGGCTTTGCCCCCCGTTTGAGCCCCGAAGACTTCCGAGCGGCGTTCACGACGGCCAACGGGTGGGGTGCCTTCTCGCAACGCCGAGACGGTGGAAAGCAGCACGAGCGAATCGAGCTGCGCTACGGCGAATTGAGACTAAAGACGCTGGTGTTCTCGGTACCAAAGACGATTGACCGCTCGCGGGTGGTCGTGCGGATCGGTCAAACAAGCGTGGATGTCAGGGAAATCTCCGCTGATTCTGAGGATGTCCAGGCCGATAGGATCATTCTGCGCCTTGCAGATGACGTCAACTTGAAAGCCGGCGATGTGCTCGAGGTTGTCATCGGGTGAAAGGCCCCCATGCGATGTCGTGGGGATTAGCCAATGACGCCGCTGGAGCGATGTTTGGGCGGCGGCTTCGCCAGGATCATGTCCGCCAATTCACGGATCGCCCCCCGGCCTGCGGGCCTGGTCAGCACGATGTCAGCCAATCCAACGACATGGGGGTGGGCGTCGGCGGGCACAACCGCGCACCCGGCTAGGCGCAGGCACTCGGCGTCGTTGACGTCGTTTCCGATGTAGACCACCTCGGTCAGTCTCACGTTGCGGTCGGCGGCGATTTTCCGCAGCGTCTCGTGCTTTTTGCCCAGTCCAAGCCCCTGATGAACGGGGATATTCAGCTTGCGGGCTCGCGCTGTGACCACGGGGTTGGTCTCGCTAGAGAGAATCACCGCCTCGAAGCCGGCCTCGATCAGCAGCGTCAGCCCCAAGCCGTCCGCGCGGGAACAAATGACCTGCTCTCTGCCGTCCTCGCCGACGATGACACGGTCGTCGGTGAGCACGCCGTCGAAGTCCATTGCCACCAGGCCGATCCTGGGCGGCAATCGGTCTGGATTGGGTTGTGGTTCGTTCTGCATGTGGATAACAAATGTAACAACCGGCCCGCACCGCGCCAACCGTGACAACACGTCGCGCAGGCGACCCACCGGTCCTATCGGCAATTCCAACCAACGTGCTTCAACGCTGCTGAGCAAAGTGAAACTTTGCTCTACCGGCATCGGGGGGAGGGCAAAGATTCTCTTTGCCTGCCGGCACCCGCTTCAACGCTGCTGAGCAAAGTGAAACTTCGCTCTACCGGCATCGGGGGGAGGGCAAAGATTCTCTTTGCCTGCCGGCACCCGCTTCAACTCTGCTGAGCAAAGTGAAACTTCGCTCTACCGGAATTCGGCATGGCGCGGACCTGCACTTGGGTGGATTCGCTTACGCTGAATCGCTCGGCGGCGTTGCCCTGGTTCACACTGATTTCCAGAAACCCAAGGCTGCCTATCAGGGCGAGCGGCTCACCCGGCGCCACCTCGTGATAAGCGCAGCGAAGCGGGCCGACGCTAGCATCGTCGATGAACACCTCGGTGTTTTCCGGCCGGCGGCATATCGGTCCCAGATCGTCGCGCCCGATGTTGGTCACCAGGTTCCCGAATCGATCCTGGTAGATGATTCGCCCGGTAACGCCGTCGTTCGTGACGGTCCCCTTCAACTCGAGCGACAGCACCTCGACGTGATCGGCGGCCCGGCCGAATCTGCTTGGCTTGACGCCGTTGGCGAGGTGAGCGGCTACGGGGGAGAAGATGTCGCGACCGTGGAACGTGGCTGACGGCTGCGGTATGAAGAAAGATCGGTTCTCCACCACGTACAACTCATCTATGGGATAGTCGCGATGGACCATGGTAATCAAGCCGTTATCCGGCGCCAGGACGTATCGTCCGGCGTAGCCGGCCAGCACGATGTCGCGGTCAGAGCCGACGCCAGGGTCCACCACGGCGACGTGAATCGTGCCTGGGGGATACCAGGGCCAGATGCTGCGGAGCACGTACGCCGCGTGCTGGATGTTGAACGGCGGGACCTGGTGAGTGATGTCAATGACGCGACACTTGGGGGCGATGCCGGCGATAACGCCCTTCATCGCGCCGACATAGGGATCGCGCGTTCCGAAATCCGTTATGAGCGTTATGAGCGGTGCGGGCATCTGAAACCCCGGATCCCTCTGCCGCGTCGAGGCGCAGGCAGCCGAGCCGAATATGCCCACGATCGGTTGCCAAGTCAACGCAACCTCGTAGACTGAGTGCCTATACCAAAACTGTGGGACAGGTTTTCTAACCCTTCATTTGACCGGCCGGAAAGCCGGTCCCACAGGGGATTTGGGATAGGCTCTAAGGAGATCACGTGGGCGCCGCAACGGCGCTCCACCGGTTTGTTGACGAGAAACGCTCTTGGAGCGTCTCGACCGTCGTTTATGCCCGATACGACGCCACCCGAATCCGACGAACAGCCCTCGCGTCTGGCACAGCGGCGTCGGATGATCGAGGAGCAAATCCACGCCCGGCACGTGGATGATGAGGCCGTGCTGTCGGCGATGGAGGCTATTCCGCGCGAGCACTTCCTTCCACAGGAGCTTTGGGACCAGGCGTACGCGGACAGCGCTCTGGGGATCGGCGAGGGTCAGACGATCAGTCAACCCTACATCGTGGCGTACATGACGGCTCAATTGAGCGTGACGCCAGATTGCCGCGTGCTGGAGATCGGCACCGGCACGGGGTATCAGACCGCCATTCTCGCCCAGTTGGCGCGAGAGGTGTATTCGATTGAACGGATTCGGTCGCTGCACGTCCGGGCGGCGGATGCCCTGGCCCGGCTGGGCGCGACAAACGTCCACCTCACCTGCGGCGACGGCACCGTCGGGTGGGAGAAGAACGCCCCCTACGACCGGATTATGGTCACAGCCGGGGCGCCGTCGGTCTCGCCGTTGCTGACGCGACAACTTGTGGACGGCGGGATTCTGATTGCGCCGATCGGCGGGTTGAGTTCTCAGCGAATCGTCCGCGTCGAACGACGTGAGTCGCGGACCACCGAAACACCGCTGCTGCCGTGCCGCTTCGTCAAGCTGATCGGCAAGGAGGGTTGGGATCCCGGCGGCGAGGATTGACGCCCGGTTGCCGGGCACGTCAGGTTACTACTTGGTCTTCGCATGCACGGGCTGCGGCAGGTCTCGCTTCGCTTGTCCTGCCCTACCACCTTGACACGTCCACGCAGATGCTGACCGCACGGCTGATACCCATGAGAACAAACTGTACCTTGTCAGATGTTCTCCCCCGAGAAGAACGCCGCCCCCATGCGGTCGGCCATCGCCTGGTTCGAGAAGATCAGCGGCAAAAGAAGGTGAATGTCCGTACTGGGCGCGCGGAGGTAATCGGCCATCGTGTGCCGCCATTTGTGCTCGAAGCTCATCAGCGTATCCTGCGGATGTTTGCTGCCAAGCGCCTCGTGGATCACCTCAGCGGCGATGCGTGCGGACCACATGGCCGGGTAAATGCCTTCGTTACTGGCGGCCGCTATGAACCCGCCGGCGTCCCCCACGACCAGCATGTTCTTGCCGACGTGCGTCTCCATGTCCAAGGCAAACGACGTCGGGTTGGCGAAAACAGGCGCTTTCACCGCCGTCTGGGCCAGATCGACGTCGACGACCTCGTGCTCGTAGAGCGACCGGCAAACCTGAGCGAGCACCGCCCGCACGTCCGGTTCCGGCCTAAGCCAGTTCAACGTAATCGACGTCCGCTGGCCCGTTCCCACGCACACGGCGAAGCTGCCTTCTCGGCTCAGCCCCAAAACAACCACCACGCGCGGGGCAGTCAGAGACGATACGCCGACATCCGCCTCGACGATGGCGGATCGGATCACCGCCCCGCCGGCGCCGGGCTGCACACCTAACCTCGTCGGCAGCGGCGTGCCCCGCCCCACGGCCAGAACCAGCAGACGCGCCTGCACCGCTTCGCGATCGTCGACGTGAACAACGACGTGCTCCTCGAGTCGGTCGATGCCGGTCACGTTTGATCCGGCGCATAGATCGACCCCGGCAGCCACCGCTGCCTCGACTAGAACATTGTCGAACGCCATCCGGTCGATCAGAAATCCGGGTGCTTCGGCGAATGTGGGCCTGGCTGTCTTGCTGAAGTCGGCGCTGTGAAAGACCGCTTCCGTAAACGGATGTTCGAGAATCGACGCGACCGGCACGTCCATTGACTCCAGCAGCGGGGCGACCCGGGCGTTGATCCAGGCGGCACGGGCTGCCCGGCGCGGAAAGGCAGCCCGGTCAAACAGCGCGACGCGACGTTCGCTCCGGGCGAGCAGGGTGGCGGCCGTAGCCCCGGCGGGACCGGCGCCAACGATCGCCACATCATACGTTTGTGTCTTCATTCGAAGCGTTCTCTTAAGAGCGTGTTTAAGAAGCTATCAGCTATCAGCCATCAGCTATCAGCCGGAGGACTACAACCACCAAGGCCCACAACAAACACGGCCTGCCTGTGCGTTGCACGCAGACAGGAGTGTAACCTATTTCCTGGCAACGCGTTGCGTGACGTCAATCCATATTCCGGCTGACGGCTGATAGCTGACGGCTGACGGCTCAACGTGGTTCCATCACACCGTATCTACAGGATGCACGAGCTTATTGAACACCCTCTAAGTTTGGCCTTTTGAAGCCGGCTTGGACCCTGTACAATAGCCGTGATTGGGTTCCGGGGCAGACACCTCAATATGCCCGAAACAACACTCCAAGGATACCACGACGGTGGCCGCCGATACACGGTTCGGGCGATTCTCCCCGGCAGTGAGGCGTACGACAACGCTATTCGCGTGATTCTCGGCGAGGATTCGCCGTTTTCCACGGCGAGTCAGATGGACCGTCTTGTCGCAGACGTGCGCTCCAGGCACTTGTCCGCCGACTTGTTGCGCGGGGCGTATGCCGGCCGGCGACTCGTCAGCGCCTGTTTGGCCATCGAATCGCCCGGGGCAGCTACGGTGCTGACGCCGCAGGCGCCGCCGGGCCGGATACCACCCGACGCGACGTTGTCGGCATTGCAGGCTGTCAAATCCGCCGCCTTCGCCCGGCACATTCGATTGGTGCAGACGCTGCTCTCGCCGGAGGATGAAGCCTTGCCCGGGGTTTTCCGAAGCGCTGGGTTCAGCTTTCTCACACAGTTGCTGTACCTGGAGAAACCGATGTCCTCCGACGACCGGGGCCGGTGTTCGTCCGAGGATGTTGACTGGGTGCCCTACACCCCCCAGACCGAACCCCTGTTTCTGGCGGCGCTGGAGGCGTCGTACATTGACAGCCTTGATTGTCCCGCTCTGACGGGCCTGCGATCCACAAGCGATGTGCTGGCGGGGCACCGATCGGCTGGCGATTCCGGAAGTCGATACTGGTGGGTCGCCGCTCGCAAATCCCAGCCGTATGGGGTGCTCCTGCTGGCCCATCAGCGGCGATCCGGTGTTGTGGAGGTGGCTTACATGGGTGTCGCCCCACCGGCGAGGGGGTCGGGACTTGCCGACGCCCTGCTGGCAAAAGCTGTTGAAGAAACCCGATTGCTTGACCTCGATGTATTGACGGTGGCGGTGGATCGCGCCAACTCTCCCGCGCGACGCGTTTACAATCGCTGGGGTTTTGTGCCGGTCGGTCGGCGCGACGCGTGGATCGCAGCCTCAAGCGGCGTAAGGATTTGAGCGCCGCGGGCGACATTTCCCCACCGAGTTTCCACAACGGCGAAGACAAAGGTGGACAAATCGTGAACAAATTTTTTTTGAGCGTTAACCATTTGCAAATAAGGAAACCGCAGGGTTCGCGGGCATTTGCACGTCTTTTTTTTGTTGACGATTCTCGCGGCGCGCGATAACTTAACACCCTGTCCGATCGGGGCAGTTCGCGGTTCGCCGAGTCGCTGATCGGGCACACTAGCATTCAGGATAACGCGAGTTCCTTCGGCCATCAGGCTGCCGTTTGACAGAGGAGCGGGGGATGATTGTATGCGCCCAGGATAGGCAGTCGTTGCTTGAGTCCCGGATCTCGGAAACGGTCGGTACGCAGCGCTTCAATGTCTGGTTCAAGAACGTCGCCCAGTTTGAGTTCACGGATGGCTTCTTGCGCGTCAGTGTTGCAAATCACTTTGTGGGAGACTGGATTGAGCGTCACTTTGCCAACGTGATCGCCGAGGCGGCACGGGAAGTGACCGGGCAGACCTACGACCTCTCGTTTGCGATCGACCCCGCGCTGGCCGGACGGCTGGGTAAGAAGCAACCGGATCGGCAAGTTGACTTCGTTGCCGCCAATCCCGAGCGCGTAGCACGACAGCAGCAGCGCAGCGGAAGCCGGACTCCGACCCCTGCGCTGAAGTTTCAACTCGAGGATTTCGTCGTCGGGGAGTCGAATCAAATTGCCTACTCGGTGGCAGTCAACGTGATCGAGAATCCGTGCGGGCCGTACAACCCTTTGTTCATTCACGGGGGCTGCGGGCTGGGCAAAACTCACCTGCTCCAGGCCATCTGTAACAAGCTCAAGATTGTTCACCCGACCCTTCACTGGCGCTACGTGACCGGCGAGGAGTTCACCAACGACTACGTTTTCTCGGTCAGGACCCGCGAGTTGGACGCGTTTCGTCATCGCTATCGCAGCCTCGACGTGCTTGTCATCGACGACGTTCATTTTTTCGCCAACAAGCGGGCCACCCAGGTCGAGTTCCTGCTCACGTTCAACGCCATCTCGACAAACGGCAACCAGATCATCCTGTCATCCGACGCGCAGCCCAAGATGATCGGGCACCTGTGCGAGCAGCTTGTCAGCCGGCTGCTCGCAGGCATGGTGGTCCGGATCGACTCACCCGATCTGGAGCTGCGCAAGAAAGTGCTGCGGCAGCGCGCCGACAGGTTGAACGTCTCCATTCCCGAGTCGGTGATTGAGCATATCGCCGAGAACTTCCTGGCCAACATTCGCGAACTCGAGGGCGGCCTGCTCAAGATCGTCGCCCTGGCCGAAATGACCGCGCAACCTGTAACGCTGACCTTGGCTGAGCGGGCCATTCGCGAGTTGGTGCGGCACACCGCCCCCGTCTTGAGGCTTTCCGACATCGAGAGCACGGTGGCGATATTCTTCGGCCTAGCCCCGGCCGATCTCCATACGTCGCGGAAAACAAGGACGATTGCGCTGGCGCGCGGTATCGCGATGTATCTCGCGAGGAAGCATACGGACATGAGCTTCCCGGAGATCGGCCGGTTTATGGGAAAAAAGAACCACTCGACCGTCCTGCTGGCCGGACGACGTATCTCGAAAATGCTTCAACAGAATGAGACCGTACGCTGGGTCACTCCAGTCGGGCAAAAAGAGATGAACCTGGCCGCGCTCGTCCACGATCTCGAGGAGCAACTGGGAAACGCAACGGCGAGTTAGCAAGAAGAGAGAGCATTCTGCTCAATAAGTGACCTTACGACCGGCGAAACACTTCTCTGGACATACACCGGCAGGACGCCCGCGCGCTAGTGTAGTGATTCGCACGGTTCGCATCTTATCCGAGCCGCGACCGTGAGGGAGCGCAACGCCCTATACTATTATCCCCGACATTCTTGTTTTCCTGCGCGCATTATTGGCTGCGGCGAAGCCGCGCTAAGTAGCTGGTAAGCACGAAGAACGGTATCGGACTCTGATGCACCATTTATGAATCACTACACTAGGTAATGGGGAAGCTCAGACCAACGCTTCCAGAACGGGCTGCTCGAAAAGAGGGGCCAAAGGAACAGAGCGACGGAAACCCAGCACGCTGAAGGGTAGCGTGTCAAAGCGATGCTGGGACGCGTCAGGCGGTAGGCAACCGAACGATGGAAAGGTCGTGTACATGAATCAGGGAGACCTGAGCAGGGTCCGCCGGTGTTCAAGCTGGAGACCCAGCCGAAGAGCCACCTGCTCAGGAGTCAGAGCAGCCATAGTAGCGAAGAAGCCGGGTAATCAACCGGTCTCCCCTACGCCTATCGGCAGAAGGCTGAAAGCTGAGAGCTAAAACATGCAACCGCCGTCTCAAATCGATCACGTCGGCCTGGCAGTTCACTCGCTCGATGAGGCGAGCCGATTTTACCGCGACGTGCTGGGACTTCAGCGCGAAGGAACCGAGGATATCCCCGACCAGAAGGTGCGCGTCATGTTCTTCCAGGTCGGCGAGGTTCGCGTCGAACTGCTCGAACCCACCTCCGACGATAGCCCGATCGCCAGGTTTCTGGAGAAGAAGGGACAGGGCCTGCACCACATCGCCTACCGCGTCGAGGACCTGCCCGCCGCCCTGGCGGCACTGAAGTCCGCCGGTATCAAACTCATTGACGAAGTCCCCCGCAGCGGCGCTGACGGCATGAAGATCGCGTTTGCCCACCCCGACAGCACCGCCGGCGTACTGACCGAATTCTGCCAACCCGCGCGATAGTCGTCGGCGCCTGACAGCAGAAGCACGCGATACACAGGTGGGCCGAGCTTCGAGTCCCGCTGTCCTGCACCCCAGTTCTGGGGTATCATGCCTGAAACGCCGTGCGGAGTGGCTCTTTCGAGCAATCTTACGTTCTCAGGAGCTGAGAATGGCGGGAGACAAAGAGGAGTACGAACACTGGGACCAGGCCGCTGATACCTATGATGCCGAGTATCGCCGCGTCATGGGAGAGGCTTTTGACAACGAAATCCGCTCGTGGCTGGCGCGACAGTTCACGGACGCTGACGACGTGCTCGAGCTGGGCTGCGGGACCGGCATCTTCTCAGCCGTGATCGCCGAGCGCGTCAAGCACCTGACGGCAACGGACTTCAGCCCGGAAATGCTCGCGCAGGCGGCGCGCCGCCTGGACGCTCGCGACAATGTTGAACTGCGCAGGGAAGACGCCTGCCACACCTCGTTCGCCGATGACTCGTTCAGCGGCGTGCTGGCCGCGAACCTGCTGCACCACGCGCACGCGCCGGCCGCCGTTGCCTGGGAATGCCACCGCCTCGTCAGGCCCGGCGGGAGAGTCGTCGTCATCGACTGCGCCGGGCACGGGCCCTCACTGCTCTCGTGGGTTTGGACGAGCCTCCGCCATCTGCGCCGCGGCCGGCCGCCGGACGACGACCACCACTTCTCACCCGACGACCTGGCCGCGCTGATCATCCACGCCGGCTTGTCTGTCCAAGAGACAACACTGATCGGGCAACGCCGTCCTCGGATGAGCTTCATCTGCCTCCGCGCTACGAAACCCGGGTAGCTCGTGTCATCGACTCGACGCCTCTTGAATCCCCGCTTCATCGTGTCGTTGACCCGACCTACCTGCAAGTGCCCATCCTTGCGTAGCAAGAGTGGGTATTGACGTTCCGCTTATGCCGCGGGGACGGTGTACGTCGTCGCGCTGGGCGGAGGCACCGACTCGCCGTGGTGCCGGAGAGAGTCGATGTGCAGGTTGACCGCCTCCTCGATCAGTTTCCTCACATCTTCGGGGGTGTCCCCGCACGACACACATCCAGGCAAGTCCGGCACGTATGCCGAATAGCTTCCATGGCCGGCCTTTTCGATCACAACAACATAGTCCATGACATGCCTCACTTCAGACCGGCCTGTTTGAGAATGCTGTTGAGCGTACCGGGGGGGACTTCCTTCGCCAGGTTTCCACCGGCGGGAACGGTCAGCGTACCCGCCCTTTTCCGGTGACGGAATTGCATGTGACTGCCGACCGTGCGCTCAACATGCCAGCTATCCGCCTCGATCTGTTTAATCAGCTCACGTTATTTCATCCTTCCGTCCACCATAAAATTTTCACGATGCGAGGGCCCGATATCAAGGCAAGACTGACGCAAGCCGGCCCTGACCCGACAAATCGTCAAGAGCTGACAATTCTATCCTGAATCGCCGCTTGTCACCGGCCGATTCGGATAGAGGCGCGCCTGGTGCGCGCACGGCGCCTATTATCTAGTGTCATGGTCAACGCGGTCACCGAGCTTGATCTGGTCCGTCACGCGGGCTTCGCGCCGGGAGAGTTTCCCGCGCGGTGGCACGACACGGCCTACGAATTGCATTGTCACGCCTGGTCAACGCCCTGGCAGGGCCAACTCAGCCGCGACGGCTTCCTCGCCGAACTGGACAGCGACCACACCGATGTGCTCTACAGCGCCGAAGGCAACGGCGGGGACAGCGCGCTGCTGGCGTACGTCAAGTGGAAGGCGACCGATAAATTCCACCTGAGCCGGGATGAGCTATCAGCCCCGGAGTGCGCGTCGCTGCCGTCCGCCCCGCCCGCCGGATACGTGTGCGCCTATGAAATCACAGCCACCCCCGACCGCTCGTGGCGTGGGCTGGGACGCCGACTGCTGACCGAAACGCTGGACCGCTGGGATCGCACCCACGCCGAGGCCGTCTTCTGCACCTACTCCCCCAAGCGTGGGTTGACCGCCGCCCTGCGCCATCTGGCGGAAACCGAACAACACGGCCGACCGGCCCTGGAGGCCTTCGCCCATCGCGCAGGCGCCGCCGCATCACGCCACATTGACGAATGGGTCGATCGCCTGCACCTGCCGCTCGAAACGTTCATCCGTCGCGAGATTCTTCCCACTCCGGACGAGCGGATGATGGAACACCTGGCCGGGTTGAGCGAGCGCTTCGGCAAGGACGTGATCGACGGCGTGGTAGCGGCCATTGGGATCGCATACAATTTTGTTCTGCGTGCTCGTTCGGGTCAGTTGGCGTGCGGCCCGGCTGCCTTCCACCGGGCCTTGGGGGCTGAGCACTGGCGACAATACCCCGCCAGCGCCAAGAACTGCGCCGACGCCCTGGGG
>Ga0114922_10000899_pt1 | contig 28405 bp, 28 predicted proteins | sample AartaG_FD_100975 | JGI IMG/M metagenome (GOLD analysis project Ga0114922, IMG submission 100975) | Deep subsurface microbial communities from Aarhus Bay to uncover new lineages of life (NeLLi) - Aarhus_00045 metaG | ecosystem: Environmental > Aquatic > Marine > Oceanic > Sediment | place... | reverse complement strand
CTCTTTGTTTTATTTCTAGGTATACCTGGTTACATAATTACTGCAAAAAATGAGGATAAGGTTCTCATAGAGAAATTTGGAAAAGAATATGAAGAGTATATGGGAAGAGTTGGGAGACTCTTTATAAAAATTAGAAAGAGGAAATAATCATTTGAATGGCCATTTTTCAAGAAGTTTCAGCTGATCTTCCAATTTAGCATCTTTTAGTATCCTGACTATTTCACTTTCTGACAATCTTTTTGGCATAATTTCCATTCTGTTAAAAGCATCGATGAAAATAAAAGCAAAAGCAAGAGAAAGTTTTGCATCCAACCTAGTTATCTTATCAAAAGTATCAGCTGAAGTATGTCCATATCCTCTTCCAACACGAGGATCTGGTTTTTCTCCAAAAATACAAATGTTTGGAATTCCTTTAAGGAAGAAGGGATAATTATCACTTGCTGTTACAATATTCTTTGAAATTTTCGGATCGTATAGCATTTGATTCTTCAATTTATTCATTTGAGTAAACAGCTCCTCAATTCCACAACAGGTTATGTGTTTTGGTATATGTCCAACAAGTCCATCCAGATTGATCATAGCTACTACATCTGATAAATCCACATCATTAGTGTAGATAGTTGATCCAACAACTCCAAATTCTTCAACAGCAAAAGCTATGAATCTTAAAGTTCGTTTTGGAACATAGTTAAATCTCTGGTATAGTCGTGCAAGTTCAAGAATCGTTGCAATAGAAGCAGCATTATCAACAGCTCCTTGAGCTATATCGTGCCCATCATAGTGACCTCCGATTACAATGACTTCATCTTCTATTTCCCCAGGAATTTCCCAAATAATGTGCTTTGAAGTTAATTTTGGAGTTTCATTAGAAACATTTACTTTACAATTTACTACCTCTTCTTTCTTAATTATCTCTTTAATCAATTCATAAGTTTCCTTAGAAATACCAACAGCTGGTATTTCTCCTATTCTATTTGATCTAACTGAACCAGTTGGGAATAATTGACCTGGATTATGATTTGCAAAAACAAATACCTTTGCTCCAAAGTCAACAGAATTTGCATATTTTATCCTTCTATGGAGCCAACCCTCCTCTGTATCTCCTGAGTTGATCATTAGAAGTTTTCCAGGTATAGAATCTTGAATACGCTTCAATTCTGTTTCAGATCCACCTCCACCATCAATAATGGTTCCCTCAATTGTTTCACCATTAGTAGAAGGAGCAAGAACTAGAGAAATAGCTGGAAATTCTTGACTAATTTTGCTACTTTCTATTTCAAATGAGCAATCTCCTCTTATCCATCCTTGATACTCAAATTCATATTCACTAACATATACACTGTAAGATCTCAAGAAATGTAGCATATAATCTTGAGCTTCTTTTTCGCTATCAGTACCTGAAAATCTACTCCCCATTAAGCATAAATCTTTGATTCTTTCATAAATAACGTCTTCAGAAAAAATCCTACCAAGTATTCTCTCATTTATCTCTGAAACTTCATTCATAATATAGAATAAGACAATGAGTTTTTAATTTTAACTCCCTTTAATCAGAAATTGATCCATTTGCCTGCGTAAGAAAGCTTCATCAACACTCCCTATTATCCTCTGATTATTTGGTAAGACTATTGTTGGAACGGCAACTACATGATACTCTGTTGCTTTCTCAGTATTTTTAGTAACATCAATTACTTCAAGTGATAACATTTCAATATTTGCAATAATATTCCTTAGAACGCCTTCTAAATATGGGCACCAGCTGCAAGTTGGACTTGTGAAGAATATTATTTTCATACTCATATAATCACTTAATCAAGTATTTCTATTAATGGCATTTTATCTTTATATTTGACAACTTTTGGTAAGAATGTAGCACCTGTTGAACTCTTCAAACATTCAATATAGGTTGTATAATCTTCTCTTGAAAATCTGATGATCGTATCAGCAGTATTGCGAAGTCTTGCTAACATTTCACGGCTAATTGCATTGAAATTGATAAAGGAATAAGCAATTGCACTTTGTTCTTTAACATTAAAGGATTGAAGGGCAAAATATCTTAGGAAATTTGATTCTGTTAAAATATTTGCATCATCAGTTAAATCTCCAAATAGAGTTACCTTTTGTTCTGACTTTCTAAAAGCTTCCATAAGTTCTACAGTAACTGAGATCATATCATCAGTTGTCATCAGTTGACTCATTTCTCTTGCTTCAACTTCTGTAACAGAACGATTGTATTTATCAATAAAAATTATATTTCCTTCATTCAAGTGGGGGGTGATATCACAATCCACTCTCTTGAATTCATTTACTATACGATTTGAATACATATGAACATTTGAATGTATGATCACTCCTTTGTTTCTCTCTAGATTGCTGCACATTATTTGCAAGAAAAGTGGAAAATAATTTGTTTCTCCATCTGTCTCTATCAAAACAACACTACCTGAAGTTATACCACCTCCAAGCTTTTCATCCAGTTTTTCAATACCTATTTTTTCCTCTTGTATAGTAGTCATTGGTGGTTGTTCAGATCGAAGGATTGCTATACCATCTCGGTTTATGATGAATCTATTTTCAAAATTGATAGGTTTGGCTGATCTTAACTTAGGAATAGATATTCGTTTAATCAGTTGATTGTTCTTCAATTCTGTTCTAATTCTAATGACACCATCAACTAGATATTCCTCAATAGTAGAATATTCCTCACTAATTTGGGATTCAGCTGTTAGAATAAGAACAGCATCATTATCTGTAATCTCTCTAATGAAATCCATGAAATTGCTTCGAGCAGTTTTTTCATGAATAAATTCAGCAAAGAATGCAGAAATTGAATCAAATATAACTAATTTCGCTTTTAGTTCATCCATTTTACTTTTTGTTCTTGCTATGATAGCTGAAAGATCAAATTTATCAGTCTGTACCAAGCTTGTGCCTTTAGGTTTTAGAGACATTTTTTCAAAAGCTAAAATCCCCTTATCTATGTAGGATTTTAAATTCATATTGAATGAGTCCCCATAGATTACTAATTTCTCCGGATCAACTTCTGTTGAAATAAACAATACAGGTATATCTTTTTTCAGAGCTCCCATAGTCATATTCAGAGATAAAACAGTTTTTCCAGAACCAGCTGATCCTTTGATCGCATAGCAAAAACCAGTTCTCAAACCACCATCAATCATCTTGTCGAGCTCTTCAATCCCAGTTGAGATTATCATACTCTTCAGTAATGAAATTCATCAAACATCTATATAGAGTTTTGTTTGGATGTAAGCGTAAGTATAGAAAACATAAGTTTAAACATACTACTTCCATAAAATATTACTGGTTTTTATATACTCAATTTTTTATATTGAAATGATGACAAAAGTGCTTCGTGTTGAATGTATTGAAATAAAATATAATTCAAGAATTAGTACTTTATGCCATCAAGTCAAGAATCTATACAATCTAGCTAATTTTTACATAAAACACTCGCTAAAAGCACAGGAGAAGTTTTTGTTTTATACGGAACTTGATTCACTTCTCAAAATAGAAAAATGTTACAAAATTCTACCAGCTCAAACAGCTCAACATACTCTAAAATTATTATGTAGAAATTGGAAATCCTATTTCAGTTCTAAAAAAGAATGGAAAAAGAATCCTGAGAAATTTTATGATATTCCTAAACCACCCAATTATAAATCTAAAAATGGTGAAGTTGTTGCCATTTTTACAAACCAACAAGCTAGGATACTCAATGGATGGTTAGTTCTTCCAAAGAAAGTAGGATTTCACTACAAAACCCGATTGACTTCTAGAACTATATTGAAAGAAGTAAGAATAGTTCCAAGACGAGTAAGTTATACTCTAGAAATAATTTATGAGAAAATCTTACCAAAACGAAAAAAAAGAACTATTAGGAAAGGTGCAATCGATTTAGGTTCTATCAATCTTGTGACCTTTGTGGATAACCTTGGATCTCAACCAATTGTTATCAAGGATCACGGGAATGGAATAAAAAGTATTATTCAATATCATTTGAAAATGCAAACACAATTAAGAAAGCAATATGTTCAGCAACAGAAAAAGCAATTGAAACAAAAAAATAAACTCAAGTATGGTTCTGCATACTATTTCCTCAGAGAGAAAGGACGAAAGAAAATTAAAAATGCAGTCCACCAACTCACCTCTTACCTAGTTGGTTTATGGGAAGAACGAGATTTGGATGAAGTTATTATTGGTTACAATGAGAAATGGAAACATAAAATCCATTTTTGGAAAAAAGTAACCCAAATATTTGTAGCTCTACCGTTTATGAAAATCATTAAACAGCTACAGTATAAAGCTGCAGAGAGGGGAATTAAGGTTGAACTTATTCCTGAGGAATATACCTCAAAATGCAGTTTTCTTGATAATGAATTCCCAGAGAAAAGAAAAAAATATTCAGGAAAGAGGGTGAAAAGAGGATTATTTCAATCTGCTAATGGATATCTAATCAATGCAGATGTTAATGCTGCTTATAATATTTTGATTAAAAGCGATCCGAAAGCACTTCCTCCTCGAAGTGTGAACGGGGTAGGAGGATACGTGATGTATCCACAAAGAGTGAATGTTGACCCATTATGAACTCTATGAAAAACACTCAACAACTAAAGTCTATTAAACAAAGTAAAGGCTACTCATCATAAAACGATATTGAAGGTGGAAAACAAGTTCTTCTTAATCTCAATCTATTTAAATAATAAAAAGAGTTTCCAAATCATAATGGCTCCGAAATATCAAGCTCAATTAATGGGAAGAAGGATTATTGTTTGGGATATTGATCAAGGTACGGAGCTATATTCAAATGGATTTTATGGCAAACCGATGGGAGTACGTAAACCCAATTTAGGTGATGAATTCAGAGACCCTTGTGAACTTTCTGCTTTTGAAGCATTGTATCTTCTTGAGAAAAAGAAGCTGTCAATCATTAGTGAAGAAGGAGAAAAAATACTCAAAGCTGATTTCTCTAAAAAATGTCAAGATTTTTACATGAATTTCGATAGCAAAATGAATGTATTTAGATATTTACGTAATTTTGGATATGTTGTTAGACCAGGTTTGAAATTTGGTGTTGACTTCGCTGTTTATACCAAAGGACCAGGATTAGAGCACAGCCCATATATGATTCAGATTATTGAAAAGGATGGAAAAATCGATCCCATAGAACTTGTTAGAGCTGGGAGATTAGCAACTACAGTTAGGAAGAATTTTGTAATAGCTTCCACAATCAAGAAGAAGTTGCATTTCTTTGTTTTCAATAGGTATAAACCCTAGGTTATCAAAACATTCTTTCCTTAATCAGCTACTATCACCACAAAAGATTAAAGGAAATAAAAATATCCTTTTAATGTTTATGAGTTCTCCAGCTGAATGGCACGTAGATTTACTAGAAGTTGCTCAAAAATGTGTATATTGTGGTTATTGTTCTTTATGTCCAACCTTTAAAGAACTCAAATGGGAAACATATCATCCTAGAGGTATTTTAGAACAGATAAGGATGTATTTTTCTGAAGGTGTAAAAGAATCAGTTCAAGTTGAAGTTTCCAAATCTCTCTTTGAAGCTATTTTTGCGTGCACTATGTGTAAAGCATGTGAAAATATTTGTCTGGTTGATCTTCCTCTGCTCAAAGTTTGGGAACAAGTCAGACAAGAAGCATTTAGGAAAGGAAGATGGAACCCATTACTATTGTCTTTGTATAATAAGGTTAAATCCACCCATAATATCTATGGATTACCAACTGAAGAGAGGTTAGCTTGGGCAAATTTAGCAGGAATGAATATGAGTCGAAGAACAAAAAAGAAAGCACCATTAGCATTCTTTGTGGGATGTCAAGCATCATATTCAGGAAAGATGGGGAATGTTGCTCCAAGTGTAGTTAAAATTCTCCGAAAAACAAAAGTGAATTTTACAATCTTGGGTTTGGATGAATGGTGTTGTGGTTCTCCTGTTTTTCTAGCAGGAGGTTATTCAGCAGGAAGAGATTTTGCTAAACATAATCTTGATCAACTTAAGGAGTTAGGTGTAGAAAGGATTGTTACTGCATGTTCAGGTTGTTACAGGGCTTTCAAAATAGTCTATCCTAGGGTTCTTGGAGAAAAATGGGATATTGAAGTTCTTCATATTACAGAGCTGGCAGAAGAACTAATCAAGAATGGAAAGCTCAAACTTAAGCATAGCATAAAAGAGAAAATTACATTCAAAGATCCATGTGAGCTTGTTAGACATTGTGGTTTAGTGGAAGCTCCTAGAGAAGTTATCAAACAAATTCCTAACGTAAGATTTGAAGAACTACCTTCTAATAAACATGAAGCTCTTTGCTGTGGAGGTGGAGGATTACTCAAATTGAACGATTCAGATTTGGTTAATCAAGTAAATTCTCGTTTAGTTTCTGAGATAAAATATACCGAAGCAGAAATTGTTGCTAATGGATGTCCTACCTGTAAAGATACAATTCTCACTGGAGTAAAAAATGATAATTTGGATGTTGAAGTTTTAGATATCTCAGAATTAATCGTTAGAGCAATGGAGGGTGAAAAATGACCTTGAAGAAAAATACTCGAATTAGTTTTACTCGTCATTTAGGTAAGAATTTCAAGGATGATTATACAACATTGCAGGTTTACTCCAGAGATATGGCAGATTTACCAAAACTTGTCAAACCATTCATTGGGAATGTACCTGATGGTGTTATACAAGTAAGAACTAAAGAAGATATGCAGAAAATTTACGAAATAGCAAACGAAACAAAAGTTCCAATCACACAAAGAGGAGGAGGAACTGCAGGTTTTGGTGGAAGTGTTCCTTACAAGAAAGGTATTGTAGTGGATACAAAGGGTTTGGAGTATCACTTCTTAGTCGATCCACTTGAACTAACAGTTACAATAAATCCATCAGTAGTTTTTTCTGATCTTCAAAGACAATTAAATCTTGAAGGATTTTCGCTTTGTTCTTATCCATCAAGTTTTCATTCAGCTACTGTTGGAGGTTGGATAGCTCACGGTGGTTATGGAGTTGGGAGTATTCAATATGGAGGAGCTAAGGAACAGATTGCTGCCTTGGAAGTTGTTTTACCAACTGGAGAAATTAAGAGATTTACAGATGATACAGAACTCTCACTTTTCGTTGGCTCACATGGTACTCTCGGAACAATAACAGAAGTTGCTTTGAAAATTAAATTCGATATTCCTCTCAAGCATCAAGGTTGCACATTTGATTCACCAGCTGAATTACTTAAAGGATTGAAGTATCTTGCAGAAATTGAACCATTTTCAATCTGGTTCCTTAATCCAGATCATGTAGCATTGTTTAATGAGCTGTTTGGTTACAATCTACCTCTGAGTTACTTAGCTATAATTTCCAAAGAAGTGAGTTTTGAGGAGGAAGAGAAAGAATTCAATACTCTCTTCAATAATGCAATTAGATCATCAGGAGGTCAAATTCTTGATAGAAGATATATCAACGATATTTGGGATTTCAGATTTAAGGGATTTACTCTAATAGGTGATAGTCCTGATTACCTTGTCACTGAAGTTATTCTACCTATAGAAACAAGTGATAAGTTCGTTAGGAAATTGGTTTCAAGATTCAGAGGTAAAATTCACCTTGAAGGAGAAATGGTCTCTCCTACACATTATGCACTATTAATATATCTGCTATTTGAGGAGAAACTTTCTGAAATTAAGAAAACGATACTAACTTTAAAACTGTATAATGTCACTACAAGGAAAACTAAGGCTAAGGGTATACCTTATTCAACAGGTTTATGGTTTTCAGGTTACTATAGTAGAATCTATGGGAAGGAGCAATATAAACAATACTTAGAATTCAAAAGGAAGGTTGATCCTAAAAATATCAGCAATCCAGGTAAGGTTATTTCTCCAAAAATAAGGTTCTTACCAATTATTAAATTAAAACCAATTGTAAAATTAGCAAGTAAGATGATGTTATGAAAATAAATGATTATGAGTATCCCGATGAGTTGTTTTATGTCCTGGGGGAGCCAGGTCATATCTGGATAGAAATATTAGATGATAATAGTATTAAGATTGGTGTAGATAGTTATGCTTCTTCACGAGCAGGCGCAATTGAATTTGTTCGCACTATGCCAATAGAGAAGAGAGTCAAAAAGAATCAAGTTATTGGAACATTTGAAAGTGGGAAATGGGTTGGTCAAATAAAATCTCCAATAGATGGTATTCTTAAAGAAAAGAATACCAAATTAAAAGGAGACCCTGAACTGATAAATTCAGATCCTTATGGAGAAGGATGGCTTTTGACTATAGAAGGCAAGACTATTGACACACAATTAGAAGAAGATGAAAAGATAGTTCCTGCTGGTGAAAAATTAGAAGAATATATCCTCTGGCGAATAAGCCAGGAATGAAATAGATTTGAGGAATTAGCTTACTAAGTTGGTGAAAATAGTGTTCAACTGGTTCATTCTTTTATTTGCTTTTATTCAAGGAATGTTAGAATGGTTACCAGTTAGTTCAGAAGGTCAAACTGTATCTCTTCTTGTTTATCTTACTGGTTTAGATCCCCAAGTAGCTCTTGAAATTTCTCTCTGGCTCCATCTGGGAACATTAATCGCAGTATTAGTAAAATATAGAAAAGAGATATTTCAATATCTGAATTACAAAAACAGAGAAGAATCAGTTGTTCAATGGAGATGGTTTATAGTTTATAGTACTTTAGGGACAGTAATAACAGGTGTTCCTTGTTTCTTTTTGGTTAGGTACTACATTACAAGTCCTAATGTTGGAGAGTATATAATGCTTGTAATAGGTGTAGCACTACTCGTTACTGCATTCTTACTTTACTATTCAGGAAAACAAAAACGAATTGGAAAGCAAATTGAAGAATTATCAAAAATACAAATGACTTCAAGTGGACTTTTGCAAGGTTTTTCGATCATCCCAGGTATTAGCAGATCTGGAATAACTATGAGTGGTTTACTACTTATGTCAACAAGCAAAGAAGAAACAGTGAAAGGTAGTTTTCTTATGAGTATTCCAGCAGTTTTAGGAGGTTTTATCTTGAATCTTATTGCAATTGCTATTGAAGGAGGAAACTTCTTTCCTATCGAATGGTGGCAGCTATTGATTGCAGTAGCTGTAACAGCTGTAATTGGTTATCTTACAATGGAACTATTCATTTTGATTGCTAGAAAGTTTAATTTCGCTATAATATGCTTGGTACTAGGAATTATAACCATCATACTATTCTCTTTGAAGTTTATTCAAACCACATAATTAGACTTCTACAAGCATCTAGAAAGTTGTGACTAATTTTACTATCTGAACGTTTAAATAATTCGGATAGATATGAATTAATTACTAGTTGCTAATTATTACAATTAGCGAAAACATTAAATTAGAATTAGCTATATTAGAATTGTTCAAAACTTTACAATTCCAGCTCGAATATTTGAAATATAAAGGTGAATAAATGTCCTTCTATGAGTTTCGTAAGCGTATTTTGGAAGAGAAACAAAAAAGAGAAAAACAACAAGGTAAACAGGAGCGGACAGGGGAAGTAAATCAAGAATCTGTTGTAGGGAGAAATAAGTTCAGTGTTGCTTTATTAGGTCTAGAAAGAGCTGGTAAAACTTCTTTAGTTAAGAAACTGTTAAAACAAGAAGATATTGTTGTTAGACCAACTTATGGAGTTAATCTAGAAAATTATCAATATAGAGATTTAAATTTCACTTGTTTTGATTTAGGTGGTCATCAACCATTCAGATTAAGTTTATGGAAGAAATTTATAGAAAGAGCTGATTCGGTTATATACCTAGTTGATTCAGCAGACCATGTAAGATTTGAAGAATCAAAACAAACATTCTGGCATTATATTAATTTTGCAAAACAAAGTGCTCCAGTACTATTTCTGGCAAATAAGAGTGATTTACCAAATTCAAAGGAATTATCAGAAATTAACACATCTTTTGAATTAGATAAGTTCCTGAGGAATCTAAGACCATTTAATATTAAAAAAGTTTCAGCGCTAACAGGTCAAGGAGTATATGAAGCTTGGGACTGGGTTGTTGATGTTCTATGTGGAGCTCAGCAGTGGAAAGTAAAAATCGGTGCAGCTGTTTTATCCGATATTGATGGTAATATTATATCTGAAGCAATCTTTGGCAGACCAACTGATCAAGCTGAAATTGCTAATGATTTCAAGAAACTTAAAGAATTAACAAGAATGTTTGCAATTGACTCTAAAGAGAGTATTCAATCTGTTAAATTGGAAAGTTTGTTTAAGAAACATGTAAGTCATGTTAAAAGAGGAGCTTACTGCTTATCTGTAATGATTGATCCTATTGATCCAGTTACAAGAGCTCAACAAATACAGCTTAGAATTCTTGAGAACTTCAGTCGTAACCCTACAGAAGTTAAGAAGAATCTTGGAGAAACTTTTGAGAGTAAGTTTCCACTAGAAGTTGAAGGAGGAATTCGATAATTGAGTAATTATCTTTCCCTTATTCGTGATAAGTTAATTTCTTCTCAAGAGCAGAAGATTCCACAACTTGTTATTTTAGGATTGGAAGGATCAGGCAAATCAAGTGTTGTAAGCCGTTTATTATACGGAACAATCTCAAGTGGACAACCTCCACAATTAACTTGTTATATTAATGTCACTTATGGTAAATCTGTAATTACTGTTCTTGAAGCAGATGAAGAAACTGCAAGAGAGAGCCCATACTTTCAAGACATTTTAGGAAAAATAGATGGTATTGTTTTCGTCATTGATGGACAATCAGTTCGTCATATTGAAGCATCATTCGAATACATCTTTAGTTTGTTTGATAAGATACCACAATCTACATCTATTTTGTTCTTGGCAAATAAGACCGATTTACCTGATTCAGTACCTTTCCCAGATTTATTACAGGATCCAGCTTTTCAAGTTATTATGGATGACATCAATCGTTCAGTTTCTATTTATCCTGTAAGCATAAAGACTGGTGAAAATTTCTATACAGCTTTTGACTGGATAATCTCCAGAATGACTGGTAGAACACCTTTAAGAGAAGAAGTTAATCCAAAAAGGGTTATCATTCTTCAAGAAGGTGGTGTCCCAGCTTTTGATCACACATTTGATAAGTCCATAGAGGAACATGATAGTACTCTATTAGGTGGTTTAATCAGTGCTCTAAATATTATGGCTTCAACTATTTTTGAAAGCGATTCCGTAATGGACGTGGTTAAACTTGGTGTGGTTAAAATGGTGATTAGAAAAATGGGAGGTTGGAGTATCGTTTTATTCGTTGAACGAGATGACAGTGAATCTAAAGCACAATCTCTTGCAGAAGAGATTCTAAATGCTTTCATGGAAGATAAAGATCGCGATCCAACGAAAGAAATGCCAAGACAAGTAAAATATGAATTCTTGTCTAAAATCCCTGAAATTGCAATTCTGCTAGATCAGGTACCTACGAAAGAAGAAGATTATTGAGGAGAAAAAATGATAAATCCGAATGTAACAAAAGAGCCAGTTTTGGTATTCAGTATCTTCAAAGATTATGGACCAGAAATTCTGTTTAATAATTCCACACTTGAAGAAAATGTAGCTCTTACTCTGGTTATGCAAGGAATGACATTAGTAGAAATGGACAAAGGTTCAATTGGAAGAGTTGATGGAACTAAGAATCCAAAAATGCTTGGTCCAATTCCTGTTCCTGAAAATGAAACTCTAAAGGCAATAGCAATTCCTTTTGAAACAGAGATAACATCTTCAACAGATGAAAGAATATCAGCATCAGGATATCGTTTATGTGTAGCTTACTTTCTTTTTGATGGAAGCGCAGTTAGAGATGTTTTAGATAGCTATGGTTTAATTGAACCATATTTTACTCTCATTGGAAGAAGTTTACAAAAAGAATCAGCAATCAACCCTACTTCAATTAAACAACTTTATGTTCGAATGATTGATATGTTCTCTGGAAAGATACCCAGAATTTTCGCTATAAATGCGGATAATTCTCTAAAAGAAATGATTGGTAAAAGATTAGAATATGCAGATACATATCTACTCTGTGATATAGATAAGAATGTAATGTATATTTTATTGTACAACCCATCAATGGATGTCTGGAGAAGAAGAGATATTTTCAAAGTTGCTTCAGAACTTAATTCTAGTATGTTTAGAAGCTCAATGAGAATAAAAACAATTGATGAAGTAAAGGAAATGGTAAGGATTCTTGAAATTTTGAATATAGAAATCGCTCCCGTTTAATCCTTTAATCCCTTTATTTTTCATCATATTTTTTTATTGATTATTTAGGTACATAACTCATCATAACTAAATCTTCTCGAGAGTGCCAGCCTATCTTTTTATAAAATTCAATTACGCCTTCAGTATCAACTTCAATAAATAGATGAACTTTCACTATGTTCTTCTCTGTAAAACGATTATGTAAATCTTCCATTATCTCCTTTCCCAAACCTAATCTTTGGTAATCAGGATCAACTGCTAAGTGATGGACATATCCTCTTCTACCATCAAAAGCTCCCATAACAACAGCAACAATTTTATCTTCAATTTTTCCAACAATGAATAAATCCTGGCTATGGTTTAATACTTGTTGAACTTCTTCTTTGGTATCAGATTTACCCAGAGATAAGCCTGTTTTTTTCCAAATCTGATAGACTTCATGATACATATCTATATTGAACTGTTCAATTTTCATTGAGCAAAATTATTCTATTTGTTAAAATATCTTTTCCTATCTAAAAACTCTAAAATGCTATGGTTTTAATGATAGTATGAACTCCAGAAAGGTCGTTTTACTTCTGAGTGGAGGTTTTGATAGTGGTCTTGCTGGATATTTACTTCAAAAAGTTGGATATGGAGTTATACCATTACATCTATCCAATGTTGATTTTGCTGGAGAGGAATCAATAGAGAAGAGTATTGAATTAGCAAAAAAATTTGGTTGGAAGAAGTTCTATGTAGTTGACATAGCTGATGCACTCCAATCTCTTGTTGATAATTGTAAGCATTCATACTATTTTGTTCTAATGAAGAGATTTATGCTTCAAGTTGCGGGGGAAATAGCAAAAAAAGAGGATGCTCAGTATATCGGAACTGGTGAAAGTCTAGGTCAAGTATCAAGTCAAACATTAGCTAATATATCCGTTATAGAACAAGCAGCAAGTTTTCGAGTACTCAAACCGTTAATTACTTTCGATAAGGAAAAAATAATCAATATGACAATAGAGATTAAAACGTTTGAAATCTCTGCTGGTCCTGAAGTGTGTGATCTCTTAGGTCCTAAACATCCTATTGTTAATGCTAATCTTGAAAATACACTTAACGAAGAAATGAACCTCCAAGATTTAGATATTGTTTCTAATTCACTTAGGAGTTTACGAGTTATTGATTTGTAATTAGAAAATTATGCTATTAGCTTTTTAGTTTCTAGAATTGTCTCTGCGGTTGAGTCATAATCTTCTGGTGGTAAAGTATGTATTCTTTCATGCTGAACTTTTTCTGCAGCTAAAGCCATACCAAAACAGATAGAATAATCAACTTCTTGATTCTTAATTAAACTTGCTAAAATCCCGGTCATTAGAACGTCTCCTGCACCAGTTGGATCAGTTTCTTTTTTTACAGGAGCTTCTATTTTATAGATCAAATCATCCTCATTGAAAACTATACCTTGAGTTCCTAAAGTAATAATGTTAGTAATGTCCTTAGATAGATGTTTGAAGATATCTGAATAGGATTTTCTTTGAGTAAAAGATTGTGCTTCATTTAGAGAAAATTTCACTATATCCGCTTGTTCTATTATGGTTTTAACACCCTCATAATCGAATTCTAAGATGATTTTATTGTTTTTATCAATACTTCTAACGAAACCCTGAACATCTAAACCAATAATATTATGATTTTTCTTAATCCATTGCATCGACAAATTTGAAATTTCAGCAAAAACTGGAGAAACCAAGCAAGCTTTAGCTCCCTTCTGCTTCTGTACAAAGAGGTCAAGATTATCTGCTTGTGAAAGTAAAAACATAGTTCTCCCATCATCATAAATTCTATGAAGAAATCTAGTAGATTTTTCACTTTTGAGAATCTCTAAATCTAAGCTCTTCAATGATGAAAGATAACGAAAATAAGCTTCAGGAAAGTCACTGCCAACAGCTGTTATTATTCTAGTTTTCAAGGAGAGTAAAGGTATAACCATTGTAGCGAAAGCTGGAGGTCCCCCAAGAACAGAAATTTCCTTCCTAGGTGGGCCTAAGTTGATAAACTCTTTATCATCTAAAACAAGATGACTTATGATGTTCAGGTCAACTGGCACAATCTTTCTTTATAAACAATGTACTTAAGTTTTATTACATAAATAAGTTGGAAAGATTTTTGAAGGGGGAAAGTCAATATATAGACATGACTACAGAAGAAAGAAGAGTAAGAGATTTTGGATTAATCTTTTACCTTTGGTTTTTACTGACTCTTGCAGCTTATGCATTTGGTGCCTACTCAATCTATCAATTAATTATAAATAACACAGCTGTTGTAAATTGGGTACAAGAGCAATTTAATTCTGCATATGCTCTTCTTGGAAATTATCTCTGGTGGGGTTTGGGTGCTGCTGTTGTATTATTCTTAGTTGGAGTAATATTTGCATACCTGCAAGTTTGGTTAATGAGCTACATTGGAGCTGAAATCATTAATACTGTTGTTTTTGGTATCCCTCTAGTACTTACTGGAGCTGGAATAGCTTCCTTCTTCCTGTTTAGTGAAGTATGGATCGGAATAGTATTTATTGTACCTGCTGCTTTTTTACTGTTTATTGCAGTTTTAGTAGGTAAACGGGTGGTTCTAGGAGCTAAGATTTTTGAGATGAGCAATGAAGCAGTCAATGATGAAAAGAGTTCATTGACTCCTGTCTTCTTCTTTGCAACTTTATCCTTATTTACTTTCATATTAGGATTTGCAGCTGCTGCTTTTACTGGTGCTAACATTAGTGATTGGGTAAGCAATCAATGGTTAGAATATCTTGTGTTCTTTGTTCTGATCTACGTTTACTTAATGATACATTATACAATGTTACATTTCAGTGACGCGATAAATATCTGTATTTTCAAAAGATGGAATAATTACAAAGATTCTTCTCTAAAGATAGCAATAAGAGAAATATGGAAAGTAAAAGGAAGTATCGTTTTATTTGGGATGTTCATAGCTTTCTTTGATGCGATAATAAAAACTATACAATTCTTTGCAAATAGAAAATTCTTCAAAGGTTGGAAGAAGAACAAAGTAATTAGCGTTACAATGAAAGTTCTGAGAATAGTCTTTTTTATATTCATATTAATATTGAAAGGATTATTCAAGATACTAAAATTCCTAAATTACTATACTTTAACATTAATAGTAGTAGAGAAACAAGGGTTTATTCGCAGTGTAGCTAGATCAGCTGATTTGTCACTTGATTCAGCAGCTGATATTATCATTGGAAAAACTGGTGTAAGCATAGCTAAAGGGCTTTTCTCTTTATTAACACTAGGTGTTTTCTCAACAGGTGGATTTTTCCTTGGATACTACTGGTTAGCTGATCAATTGGGAATTCCAGATACTGTATTTTTCTGGAACATTAGCTATAAAGTAGGTTTCTCAATATTGGTTGCACTAATATTCTTCTTGTTTGGATATTTACCAACATCTGCAATATTAAGACCAATATCCACAGCTTACAAGACAATTCTCTTCTTCCATATAGCAGATCCGTTTAGAGGACATACTGGTAGAAGAACAAGAATATCTCCAGATATCCAAAAGAACATTGATGGAATTCAGTCTGAAGTTATGGAAACCTACGACAAAGAAGAAAGACCAACTTGGCAAAAACCAGAAGAAGCTAAAGCATAAATCCTCTTTTTTTCTCTTTTTTTCGTTTTCCGATAAGGAAATTCTTTAATTGATGAAGTGTTTTCTATATATTTGTGAGATAATGTCATCAAGGTCACCTCGGAGAAGTTTGATTGGTAGTTATAGATATAGTGTTGTCATAAAACCTAATGAAACAGAGTTTTCAGAAAGTCTAAGCGGAGTTTTGGATTTGTATGATGGTAAACACGTCATCGAATCACATAAATTTTCATCTTTTGATCAACTTGCTGAGAAAATAATCAATTATTGGGAAACAAAATTAGGTTCAGATGTTAATGTTCACAGATTCTCAAATTGGTTATCTGAATATTTTGCTGATATTGGTATATCAAACATAAATTTTTACCAATTGATAGAATCTGTTAGAAATTTAGGAAAAGGTGTATCCTTAACATCATCAGGTATTGCTGTGCGAGAAGCTCAAGTAAGATCCAACGATTTTGATCCAATAGATCCAAAGCCTGCTAAAGCCACTGGAATGCATATGTTAGGAGAACTTGTAAGACCAGATGATGAGCCTGAAAGAGCTAGACCTGAAATACCACCTGATGATACAGTTGTTAAACCAAGTGTTTTATTCAAACCAGAGGAAACAGTATCTCCTGAAGTTACTCTTCTTCCTCCAGTGAAAACTGAAGTTGAAGAAGTTAAGGGAGAACCCCCAGTTAATACTTTACTTAAACCAAGTGAGATTTTGAAAGAACGTGAAACAGCTTATCCGAGTATAGAAGTATCTTCAGATGATGTAGCTCGAGTAACAGGAGATCCTGTTGTTACACAACCTATTGAGAAAATAGAGAGAGAAGAACCTCCTACTGAAAATCTTCTCCGTCCAAGTGAATATCTGAAGAAAAGAGATATAATAGAAGTAATTTCAAGGTCAATTTCAGGTCCTAGTCACGTCCCAATTGAAAAAAAAACTAGATTTTTAGAACCACGGAGAGAAATTACTCAACGAAAACTAGCTCCCCCTTCAGAGGTTCCACGACAACAGGCAGACTATCTAATGATTCAAGAAGAGTCTGCAACTGAAGAAGTAGAAATCTTGGAAAAACCTACTGAAGAAGTTGATATACAAGAAGATAAGATTCCAGAAACAATACCTCCTGTTAAAATAGATCCAACTCTCAAAGAAATTCCTGCACCCCCTTCAACTGGCAAGCCTGAAGCTAAGAGAATAGATGAAAAGGAAACAAGAAGATCAGTAAAAGAAACAGAGACTTTGCCATTTGAAATAGAAATTCTAGAAGATAGTTTTTCAGAAGAAGAAAAGGAAAAATACAAACTTAAAACATTAGCTGATATGAAAGTTACAGACATAATGGGTGTTGGTGATAAAACAGCTATGCTTCTAAAAGATGAAGGATTTGATTCAGTTGAAAAAATTCTTAATGCTACTCCAAAAGATTTGAGCAAAGTGAAAGGTATAGGTGATTCCACAGCAAAGAAATTAATTTGTGAAGCTAAAGCCCTCAAGATGGAGTTAGATCAATTCAAACAACAACTTGTGGCTGATTTGAAAGTCACAGACATAATGGGTGTTGGTGATAAAACTGCTATGCTTCTAAAAGATGGAGGATATGATTCTCTTGAGAAGATACTATCTACTACTCCAGAAGAATTAAGTAAAGTGCGTGGAATAGGAGTAACAACTGCTAAAAAAGTAATCTATGGCGCTAATGCTCTTAAGAAAGAAGTAGAGAAGTGATTTAGAACTCTCTACTATAATCCCAAATTCAAATTAGATGTTTCTTGGAAAGTAAACATAAATTAAACGTGTAAGTTCATGACTCAGCCAAAAATTCTACAGATAATAGGATATTCAGATTCTGGAAAGACGTCCTTAGTTAAATTATTACTTGAGAAACTTTCAGAAATGAACTATTCTTGTGCTACAATAAAATCAGCAAGAACACATACTTACCATTTAACAAACAAAGATTCAGATGAATTTATTAAAGCAGGTTCTAACTTTTCTGCTGTTATGTTTGAGAATATTACTCAGATTACATTAAAAGAGCAAGTTAGTTTAAATCGATTAATCAAGGAGTTTTCAAATAATTCTGAACTTGATCTTATACTTATTGAAGGTTTTAAGAAAGAAAAATATCCCAAACTATTGATCTGGACAAAGGGTATCTTTGAAGAACCAATTGATTTTAGTACAACCAGATTCTTATACAGTAATTTTAAGGACTACGATGATAATAAACAAGCTATAGATGAATTTGTTGAAAGAAATGATATTCTCTTTAGTAATGATATAAAAGAAACCATTCAGAATATCCTGAAATACTTCATAAGCTGAGGAAAAATGCATAGTTCATTAAAAAACTTGCTTGAAGAAGTTGGAAAGAAATCTTCCAAACATAGGCATACAAAAGAAAATACTTCAGGTTTGATTCTAGGCTATGAAAGTAAATCTCTTGATTATGAACACTTCATAACACATCAAATAAGAAAAATGAAGAAATATGTAAATGAGATTATTATTTCACTTCCTTCAAATTATGAAATACAAGATATTCACTTAACAAACGAAATTAAAGATGAGAAAATTAAACTAGCAATTAGAGAGGAGAATCAGACTGCGAGGTCAGTTCTTACATTTGAAAGTTTGATAAAGTGGAGTCTGAATGAAAAGATTCTATTCCTACCATATGACATAGATATATCGAATTCAAAAATGGACAGTTTAGTAAATCACAATCATCCTCTATTGACTTTTTTAGGTTCTACTGGTAATTTCTGTCCAGCTTTAGGTTTCCTAAATCGATGGTCAAACCGTTTTAATTTACAAATTCTTAAATTCAATAGGAAGGAAGGTTTGGATGATCTATATAGGATATGTTCTGAACTAGTTTTCTTAAAACTAACTCAGCAGGATCAAATTAGGAAGAAATCTTTAACATCAGAAGAAAAACTTAGTAATATTAGTGCTAAAGAACCAAGCAGTTATTTTCCTCAGAAAATTCATTATCCATTAGATGAACAGTCTTTAGTAAAGATGATTGCACTTATACATATTCTAACAAAGGAAATTGAAGAGAAAAAGAAAATTACTTCCTCTTTTAAGGTTCAGCAATTTCTTACTTTAAGTAATAGATTTGCTGATTCAGGTCATTTCTTCTTAGCATATCAAGTTCCTTATTTCCTGATTTACAATCAAGATTATGAAATTAAATACCCCTTGGATTGGTCTTATTCAAAAATACGTGATTATGGTCGTCGTCTACTTCTAGAAGAATCTAATGTCTTCGCAAGTAAAGGATTTGAGAGATTAAGATATGCTTGTCTTAATGATTTGAAAGAATATAATCTCTGCAAAGAGAGTGAAGATGAATGGGTTACAGATGAGCTTTCAAAAATAATCAAAATTCTTAAAGAAGACAATATAAACCATCATACATTTAAATAAATGCAGAGATTTTTTATTGATAAAACTGAAGACAAATAGTTGATTACTAAGTGATCTTAACATGACATATCCTATTTATCTAAGAAGTGAAATCCCATTTCTAAGAAATGAACGTCCGCTAATAATGGCTCATAGGGGGAGAAGTGCATTCACTCCAGAGAGTTCATATCAGTCATTCAAAGAAGCCTATGACCTTAATGTAGATGTTCTTGAAACAGATATTCGACTAACAAAGGATAATATACCTGTTATCTTTCATGATAAGACATTAGATAGAACGACTAATGGAATTGGTCCTATTAGAGACTTCTCTTTTGATGAAATACAATCATTTGATTTAGGTTACTGGTACCAAGATTCTGAAAGTGGAGAGTATCCTTATAGAGACAAAGATTTCAAAATTCTGTCTCTTGTTGATTTTCTTGATAAATTCCCGAAAATTCGTGTTAATCTAGATATCAAAGACAGGACAAAGACAGCACCTCAACAAATACTTGAATCTATACTAACATCAGATGCTCAAGATAGGGTTCTTCTTGGTTCATTTCATCATCGACAGATAAAGAAATTTAGAAACATTAGTAAAAAATGGAACATACCTACGAGTGCTAGTCCTATAGAAGTTTTAGCTTTTCTTTTCCATTTTACACAATTCTCACACAAGAATTTCTGTGTTTTTCAAGTACCGATGAGCTTTAAATTTCTGAAAATTGTTAATCAAAAAAATATTGAAAGAGCTCATAAATTGAAATTAGCTGTCCATCCTTGGACAATTAATATTGAACAAACTATGATGAATCTTTTCTCTTGGGGAATAGATGGAATTTTTTCAGATGATTCTGAATTGTTACTTAAGGTGTGGGATTCCTACAAGTTAAAGTAAGTTAGAATATTCTTTATTTCTTCATCAGGAATCTTAACAGAGCCTAATCGTCCTGAATCTCCATGGAAATCAGATCCACATGTTATTAGTAAGTCATTTTTCTTAGAATAATCATAAAGGAATTTGGTGCCTACTCTGATTTTCTTTTTTGATAGAAAAGATTTGATATGATCATAATCATAGTAAACTTCGACTCCTTCTAAATTCCAAGAGACAAGTAAATCTAGATATTCTTCCAATTTGTGAAGGTTGTCACCTTCAACAAGTAAAGGATGAGGAAGAACAGCAACCCCATTACCGCTTCTAATTAGTTCTATAGCTTCCTTTGGGACTATTGTTTCTCTTCTTATATATGCAGGTTTTCCATTTCCTATATATTTTTCAAAAGCTTCATTGATATCATTAACAAGTTTCTTCTCAATCATTGCTCTTGCGAGATGAGGTCTTCCAGGACTGACACCACTACCAATTTGCATTACAACATCTTCATAAGTGATATCTAAATTTAATTCCTCTAATTTCTGAAGGATTTTTAATATTCTTTCTTTTCGTTTTTCCTGTAGAAAATCCATTTTTTCTGTCAATCTTGTGCTAGTAGAATCTAAATTATATCCTAAAATTTCTATTTTTGTATTTTCAAGTCTTGCTGATAATTCAATTCCTGTAAGATAATCAAAAGGATAATCTGATGCTAATCTTTCAGCAAGAATAGTACCATCGATGGTATCATGATCGGTTATTGAAAAAAGTCTTAATCTCTCTATTTTAGCCAGTTCAAGAAGTTTCTTTGGAGTATAAATTCCATCAGAAAAATTAGTATGACTATGCAAATCTATTTTCGTTGTTTACACCTTAACCCGATAAAGTTTTTTTAGAAGCAAATCTAGCTCATCAAATATCTGATACACAATGAACACAATCAATATTACCCATGCTAATGCAATCAGAATATAGCTGAAAATGACATGATTATCTATTGCAAATGAGATACCTACCATTATACCTTCCAGTACAAATAGAAGAGGGATTGTGAAAGCAAATAATGGCCACCAACCTATTTTTCTATGGACTATAAGGTTATCACCATCTTGATCAACAAAGAATTTGATAAAAGCTACAGGGATGGCTACTTGACATGCTATGGTGATTTGATTCTCTTCTTTATTCTTGACCTTCAGAGTATTTCTTTCTCTCGTAATAGCATCGATCATTTCAATAAATTCATGATCTTTTAGTGCTAGATATTCATATTTTTTCATTATGTCACTTCTCGGAAGTTTCAATGCTTTTGATTGTTGTATCTATAATGATTCCTAAAGCTTTAGTTGTTAGTTCCAAAGTCATTGAAGGAAGGTTCTTACCAATAACTTGTTCAGGTAAAGATGGTACATGAACAAATCCTGCTTGGATATTCAAGTTTTCCATACTTATAAAATGCATCAAATAGAAGAATATCTGATTACACCCAAATGTACCAGCAGTATTTGAAATATTAACGGGAATCTTATTTTCCTCTAATTCCTTTTTGATCTGTTGTATCGGTAATGTAGTAAAATATCCATCTGGAGCTCCCTTCACAAGAATTTCATTATTTGGAGTTGTACCACAATTGTAAGCTGATTTTCTGAGATCTGCGATATTAATTGCAACACGCTCTAAAGATATTCCGTAGCTTGGGGATTGACCAGTAGATATAACTGCTTTGGGTTGCTCTTGTTTAATCAATTGCTCAATTGTACCTCTGATTTCAGTATATCTCAGAGGAATTTCAGAGACTTCAATTAAGTAATCATGAACTTCTTTATTTTCATACTCCATGCAAGCTGAAATTGATGGATTGATGTTTGAACCTCCGAATGGTTCAAATCCTGTAAGTAGAATAATGTCACTCAATTAAATCACCAAGAGGTTAGATTATAGTATTATTATATCAACTATTACCTATATTTTAAGTTTCTTTAATTATATTTCAGTATTGATTAAGTGATGCTGAATAAAAATCATTTCAATCTAAAGGTTTTTAAAATAATTTTTCAGATTTCTGTTTGTTAAAAAGGTGTAAACAATGGCTGAAAGTGAGCTTCTGCAATTAGCTGGTGTCGGGCCCAAAGCTGCCAAAACATTAGAAGATTGCGGTTTTAATACTATAGAAAAAATATCAAAAGCAACTGCTGAAGAAATAGCTGGATTACCTGGTATTGGTCTAGCAACAGCTGAAAAGATGATAATCAGTGCTAAAGAATTTAAACCTGCAGCTAAAAAACCAACTGCTAAAAAACCAACTGTCAAAGCTGAAGAAAAAGCAATACCTAAACCCAAGGTTCCTAAAGCTGCTCCAGCTGTAACAGTCAAAAAAACTGAACCAAGACCTTCTGTAAAAGAACCAGTTGCTAAAGCTCCTGTTACTCGAAAACCTCCAGCTGCTAAAAAACCTGTAACTAAAAAACCAGCTGTCAAAGTTACAACCTCTGTTTCTGAAGCGACAAGAATAGCTATTGAAAAAGCTACTCATTCTGTTACAATAAAGAAGAAAAGAACAAAGAAAACAAAGCCTAAGAGGTTAGCTAAACTGTCAAGCACTTATGGTATTGTTAACGGCATTGTACATGATGGAGCAGGAAAATCAAAGAATAGAGCTGTAATAATGAAACTCTATGAAACTGAAATTCCTATAGAAAAATATCTTGGAAGAAAGGTAAAAGTCAATTTACCAAAATCTGAAAAACATCTTGTTGGAATTATTACGAAGGTTCATGGAAAAAGAGCATCAAGAGATAACACAGTAGTTGTTCGTTTCTCAAAAAGTGTTAGTCCTCACATAATTACAGCAAGAGGAACAGTTCTCTAAACAATCCGCTAATCTTAAAAGGGATGTCCCCCTAATTTTCATATGGCAAGAAAAAGGGATTTAAGAAGATGGGGACAAATACTTGCTTATGTTGGAGGAATTCTATTTGCATTTAGTGGTGCACTATTATTTCTTGATTACTTTATAGATAGTTTTACTTTAGGTATAGCTCAAGATCTGATACTTTATACAATTCTATTTGCTGTTCACATGGCAGATATTGTAATAGCTATTATAGGAGTAGTTCTAGGTGCTGGAATAATAATTTTAGTAGGAGCTGAACCACCTGATTTAGTGACAGGTATTTTATTGATTGTACTAGGAATATTTGGTCTAGGGATTCCAGGGATTTTTGCTGTTGTAAGTGGAATTCTATTTATCATTGCATCTACAAGAAAAAGATAGTAAATCAATGAATTTTGTGTAAAAAAAGTTTAAATATCATATTGATTTTCCAATATTATGGTAAAGAAAAAGGAATGGGCTGCTTGGGGCAGGATACTAGGTGCTTTAGCTGGTATCCTTTGGATTGTCTCAGGTGTCTTACAAGCGATTGGAGGAATTCTCGGCGAAAATTTTACCAACATCATTAACACTGCTACTTGGCTTGATGGCTTAGGTGGAGTAATAACTGATTTGATATATGCTATCATAATTATAGTGATAGGTGTTTTAGTTTTATTACTAAGTATTGGTAGATTCGGTATTAATTACGTTGTAATTGGAATTCTCCTAATTGTCTTTGCTTTTGTCAGTGGTGGATTACCAGCAATCTTAGCTCTGATTGGTGGAATCTTCTACATAATTGCAGGGGCCTAGACAAAACATCTTTTTTTTTCTTTTATTTATTTTACAATACTTTTTATATTTTGATTCTTCTTTTTTAATGAAGATAATGTCAGATAAAGGCAGACCTAATCCATCATTATATTTGGGAAAAGAGCACTCTACAGAAGAAGATGTATTTCTCCCACTAGAATCTCTTAGTAAACACGTTTGTGTTTTTGGTCAAACTGGTTCAGGAAAAACAGTTGCTTGTAAAATTCTAATCGAAGAAGCTGTAAGAAATGAAATCCCTGCAATCATTATTGACCCACAAGGAGATATTAGTTGTTTAGCTATGGTTGAAGATTATGATAAACTGAAACCTTATGGTATTTCTGAAGAATTTTACAATGAGTTCAAGGATAAAGTAGAAGTTGTTGTTTTTACTCCTGCATCTGAAAAAGGTATTCCTCTTTCAATCAATCCTTTAATAATGCCTCCGCAAGAGCTTGATAAAGAGGAGAAAATATTAGCTATCGATGGTATTGCAACAACAATGGTCAATGTTCTTAGATATAAACTAAACACTGAAAAAGGAGGAGCTGTAAAAGCATATTTGGTCTCTCTTTTTGATCAGTGTCTAGAGAAAGATATCTTAATAGCTGACTTTGAAATGCTAATTGATCTTATTAGAACAGAAGAAGCATATCTCTCAGAAAGTATCAGGACTTTACTATCACAGAAGGAGAAGGATTCATTAGTTAAGAGAATCAAATCAATAAACGTAGGCGCCCCTTCTCTTGTATTCAATTTAGGACCAAAATTATCTGTACAAAATCTTATACGACCAACTAATCCAGATAAGACAAGAATAGCAATCATTTTTATGAATACATTATCGAACCTAAGACTTAGAGAACTTTACATTACAACTCTTGCTCAAAATCTTTACACATATATACGTTCTAATCCTACTACAGATCCTCAGCTTATATTCTATATTGACGAGTTAGCAGGACCTCCCCAACTCATACCACCTCATCCAAAAAATCCCCCCACAAAACAATGGTTACAACTTCTTTTCAAACAAGGACGTAAATATGGTTTATCTATGGTTGTTGCTACACAAAATATAAGTGATGTAGATTACAAATCTTTTGGACAAGTGAGTACTTTTCTTTTTGGTAGGTTTGTAACACCTCAAGATTTGAGAATTGTTGATAAAATGCTTCAGTCTCATCCTGAAGCTAGATTTATTGTAGATCAACTACAGAAGTTTAGAAGCGGAGAATTTTATGTTCTCTCACCAGATAATTTCAGTGCTCCTGTTCATATACTAACCAGAAGACTATACTCAATTCATAAAACACTTTCTGATGAAGATGTTGCTAGAATGTACGAGTTTCCACCTACAACATTATGTAACCAAATTGGTGATTATAACCACGCAATAGACTCTGTTGATTTTGATGATATAGAAAAAGAACTTAATCTAGAAGACCTGGAAAAAGAGTTATCAGCTATTAGAAAAATAACTAAAACTACTAGTCTGCTTGATCAGCAAGTCGATGATCTTCTTGAGGATGTTGACGATGAAATAGAGGAAGTAATTGAAAAAGCAACTGAAGAAATTGAAACAACAGAAAAGGAAGAAATTGAGGAAATAGAAGAACCAGAATTAGAACCCATTGACTTAACAAATGTAATTAAATCAATGAAAGAGCAATATCTAAAATACGAACCTGTTGAATTCAAGGAATTACTAGAGAAATTTTTTGGAACAAGTAAAATCAACTATCTGGGAACAGAAAGTTTGAATCTAGCGTACATTCCTTTCTTATATCTTGATTTTCAGATAAAAGCTAAAAGAAGGATTAAAGTTCATTATGCTAATGCTGAAAGGCTTGAAGATGTTCTACTAGAACTTCCTATTAGACGTATTTTTCCCCTTATTGATAGAATAGAATTTAGTGACAATGAGAAGATTTGGGGGCAAACGAGTATCCCTATTCAAGCTGAAGAAGTTTTTGAAGAACTTATTTCAATTCTCCCAATGAAAAATCTGGGGAGTTTATTCTCAGCTTCCTCAGCAAATATCAAGAAGTTAGAAGTTCAGAGAAAGCCAGAATCAATACTTGAATCATTTCATGATGTTTTATTAATAGATCATACCTTTTATGTTCAAGCTTGGCAGAAAGGAATTGAGGAAGGACTTCTTTCCATAGAGAAAGAACATGATGTTGAAATTAAGAATTGGTTAGACGAACTAGGAAAAGAACGAGAAGAGCTCTGGAAAGAAATTGATAGTAAAAGAAAGAAAGTAAAACAATTTAAAGCTAAAATAGAGCAAGCAAAAGCTCTCTATATCACTCTCAAACCTCTAATTGAAGATAAATACAAATTCAAAAGCAATAAAGATGTTTCTGACTATAACAAAGCAATAGAGACAATTAAGTTTGGTCCTGAAGTCGTAAAGAATTTTGTTAAGGATATAGAAGCAGCTGTTGTTCGAATAAAAGAAATTGATAAATTCTCAGAAGAATCCCCCAAAGTAAGATTACTTGATGACAGTCTTCGAATAACATCCAAAAAAGAATTTATCATACCAAGAAGTTCTGAGATAAAGGACATCTATGCTGCTGTTATATATATCCCAGTTTCATTAGCTGAAATTGCTGTTTCTGATGCAAAAGGAAATAAGATTAACATTCATGGAATTGCTGAATCAGTTTTAGGAACTGAGATTCATTTACTGTGTGATTTATGTCTTACAAAACAAGCTGCAAAAATGCTATTTGTATCAACTCCTGATGTTTGTTCTGTTTGTGGAAGTGTTTTATGTCAAGATCATACAGTAACTGATAATTTCACAAAGGATATTTTATGTTCAGATCATGCAGTAGTCTGTTCATATTGTAAGAACATTGTTTCCTCTGAAAAAGGTATTAAATGTGCATTTTGTAATAATCATGTGTGTGAGGATCACATAATCAAGTGCTCGAGCTGTGGAAAAGTAATTTGCAGCAAACACTCGCAAAAAGTTATTAAGAAGGGAGTGTTCAAAGAAGAAGAGCAGTATAAATGCCCTGATCATACTAAGAGGAAGTGAATTTAATTTCATCAAGACCAAAGAAGAAACCACCTTTAGTAATTTTACTTGCAGGACTTCCAGGCACAGGTAAATCCACACTAGCAAGAAAACTTGCTAGAAGATACAGACTTGAACATATCAGTACAGATTCTGTTAGAAAAAGAATTTTTAGAGATGTTCGAAAGAACGTTTTTGGTCGCGGATCCTATAGTAGCAGACAAAGAATGGTGGTGTATGATACCATCTATTATGTCCTATATACTCTTCTTAAGCATGGAGTAGGGTGTGTTCTAGATGGAACGTTTTACCAAGAAAAACTTCGGAGTAAGGTTGGAAGAATCTGCTCAAGATTTAATGCAAAATTCATACTTGTTATGGTTGATTGCCCAGAAGGTTTAATCTCAGAAAGATTTGAGGAAAGAGAAAAACGAACAAGAAGAACATTGAGTGATGCAGATAAACAAATATATGATAAATTTAAACAACTATTTGAGCCAACAAGACTCCCTCATATAGAAATTGATATGTCTTCGGATCATAATGAAATATTAGAAAGGATTAACTATGCAATCACAGGAAAAGATTACTAAAAATCTACTAAATCCATCTTTTTATCCTCATGAAACTGACAATGAAATTCAGATGATTGAAACTCATATTAGCTGGGTATTCCTTACTGGCCAGTATGTGTATAAGATGAAAAAGTCACTAAAGTTTGGTGATATACTAGATTTCTCTACTTTGGAAAAGAGATTTCAAGCATGCAAAAATGAGTTATTTTATAATAAGAGATTAGCTCCATCCATTTACTTGGATGTAGTACAGATTAACGACAATCTAGAACTTTCCAAAGTGGGAAATCCAATTGAGTATCTTGTAAAAATGGAACAATTACCTCAAAAGGATTTACTTCTAAATAGGGTAAAGAAAAAGATGAAATTATCTAAAAACATTTTCATTGAATTAGCTAAAATCATTGCTGAATTTCATGAAAATAATACAATTCACCCTGAATTTTCTATATATGATAACATCTATGAGAAATGGGATGAAAATTTCCGAACAACAAGAACTTATCCTGATTTTCCATTAGACGTAAACTTAGAAGAAAGAGTATATGATTTTCTGGAGAAAAACAAGAACATCTTCAATGAAAGATCTAAGCATGGAAAAATAGTAGAAGGGCATGGGGATTTGATTTTAGCAAATATTTTTGATTTTAATGGTGAAATAATAATCTTCGATTGTATTGATTTCAATGAAATGCTTAGAATACAAGATATACTTGAAGAAGTAGCGTTTTTAGCAATGGACTTAGATTTCCATAATTTGGAAGATTTATCAGTGTTATTTCTAGACGAATATCTTCAAAGAGCTGCAAGTGATTTCACATCAAAATCTCCAATGATCAACTTCTACAAATCATATAGAGCATATGTAAGAGCTAAAGTCTATTACTCTCAAGTCCTACAAGAAGAACCAGG
>Ga0114922_10000898_pt1 | contig 28418 bp, 26 predicted proteins | sample AartaG_FD_100975 | JGI IMG/M metagenome (GOLD analysis project Ga0114922, IMG submission 100975) | Deep subsurface microbial communities from Aarhus Bay to uncover new lineages of life (NeLLi) - Aarhus_00045 metaG | ecosystem: Environmental > Aquatic > Marine > Oceanic > Sediment | place... | reverse complement strand
TGGCAGTCCGAGCCCGCCTTCATGCGGTTGCACAACCTGCCGGAGTTGGCGGGCGTGGTGTTTGCGGCCACCGCGGACATTGCCTGCCCGGTGCTCGAACAGCTCGGGTGGCGAGGCGACGCCCGGCGGGCGGGGGGCGGCGTGCTGCTGCACGGGGCGTATGAGATGGTGGATGCACTGGTGACCCTGGTTGGCGTTCCCGAGGAGGTCTTCGCGGCTACGGGAATGTCGGTGCCGCCGGGAGCGACCCGGTCGTACGACACCGAGGATGCGGCCTCGGTGGTGTTTCACTACGCGGACCATCGGACGGCGGCGGTGACCTGTCGGCGAATCCGCCCCTGGCGGGCAGAGGGAAACTGGTCGATGACGCTGTGCGGATCGAGGGCTACCGTGGCGGTCACACCGGATTCGATGACGGTGACGGACAGCGAGGGACAGTGCCTGACACAGACGACGGTCCGCACGACGAACCGGTATGCGCCGGCGATCAACGTTTTCGTCGCGGCGCTATCCGCGGACGTGCAGGTGATTCCGTCGGGAGTGAGCGAGCACCTGGGCACGATGGCCACCATCCGGGCGGCGTATCTATCGGTCAAGACGGGTCAGCCGGAGTCGCCGGGCCGGTTCCTGGAGCTGACCGGGCACGGGGAGCGTTGAAGGGCTCGGGCGCCGGGGGTATCGTGCCGCGAGCGAAGGTGCGGCATCTTAGCGAGGCCCCTGCCCGGGGTGGAGCAGCGTGTGGTTTTCGACCGGTCGCCGGCGCTCCCGGCTCGGTTCGGCGCCGTTGGATCGGGCGTGGGGATGTACCTTTGGAGGTAGACGATGAAAGCTGCAGGCCGTTGGTGCTTGTGGTCGATGGTGGTGCTGTCGGTCGGCGTGGGGTCTTGCAAGGAGGAGTACCTGCGGGAAGCTAAGAAAGAGGCGGGTGAAGCGGTGGAATCGGCCAAGGAGACGGGGGTGGAGATGGCTGAGCGGGCCAAGCCTCACCTCGAGCGGGCCAAGCGAGCGACGACCCAGGCTGTGGAGAAAGGCAAGCGGGCCACCACCCAGGCGGCGGACCAGGTCAAGCGAGCGACCACCCAGGCAGCCGAGCGGGCCAGGCCCTACGCGGACCGGGCCAAGCAGGCCACCACGCAGGCGGCTGAGAGGGCCCGGCGAGCGACGACGCAAGCGGTGGACCAGGCCAGGCGGGCCACAACACAAGCGGTGGACCAGGCCAAGCGAGCGACCACGCAGGCCGTCGAGCGGGCCAAGCCTTTGCTAGAGGAGGCCCGCAGGGAAGTCGAAGAGAGGCTCGATCGTAATCAAGAGTAAGAGCACCCAACGAAACTGGTGTGGGACCGGCTTCTCCCGGCGCGTGGGGGGTCGGTAACCTCTCTCGGCTACGGAATCCCTGATGCGCGATTACGTTCAACTGGCTCGTCCTTCCGAGTGGGTCAAGAACCTGGCGGTTTTTGCCGGTCCGGCCTTCGGGCTGCGTCTGTTGGATACGGCTGCGCTAACTCAGGCGGCGGTGGCGTTCGCGGCCTTCTGTCTGGCCTCAAGTGCCAGCTATGCGGTCAACGACACGCTGGACCGCGAGGCCGACGCCCGTCACCCTGCCAAGCGGCATCGCCCGGTGGCCCGGGGGGCGATCCGCCCGGTGGCGGCGCTGGTCTTCGGGGGCTTGCTGGTCATCGCGGCGGTGGCGCTTTCGTCGGTTCTGCTTCCGCGGGAAGCGACGCTGCTGGTGGTGCTGTACTTCGTGCTCATCCTGGCGTACTCGCTGGCCTTGAAGGAACGGATGATCCTGGACGTGATCGTGATTGCGATCGGTTTCGTGTTGCGGGCCTCGGCGGGGGCGGCGGCGGTCGAGGTCTACATCTCCCCCTGGCTGATCATCTGCACCTTCATGATCTGCATGTTCATGGGGTTCGGGAAGCGGCGCTGCGAACTGGCCAGCTTCGGCAACATCGAAGACGCCCGGGAGCATCGGCCGACGCTGGTGCGCTACACCCCGGACCTGCTCAACCACTTGATCAGCGTCACAGCCGGGATCGCGATTGTCACCTTCGTGCTGTACACGATGGATCGGTGGCACCCGGCTCCGTTCCCCAAGGAGCACCTGCTGTACACGCTGCCTCTGGTGGTTTACGGGGTCTTCCGGTACGCCATGCTGACCGAGTCGGGCAAACTTCACGGGCCGACGGATATACTTCTGAAGGACCGTCCCTTCCTGGGGACCGTAGTACTATGGGGGCTGATCGCCCTGGGCGTGGTTTACGAGGGCAAGCTGCGGGGGTGGCTGGGGATCTGACAGTACGGCGCAAGGTCGCTGTCTCGTGCGTAGCGGCCGACCTCCGAGTCGGCCGTGGAGACCCGGAACGGCCGACTCGGAGGTCGGCCGCTACAGGATGGTCGGGCGCTACAGGATTGTGGATACCTTGCCCTGTACTGCTAAGCGACGGTGTCCCGGCAAATGACATCCGACCCTGAGCGGTCGCTGGCCCTCCCGCCTCGGAGGTGTGGCGAGAATCGGCTGACAAGGGGGTAGCTCGATGGGTCGTTCGACGGTTGCCGTCCTGCGGACCTCGCCGGCGACGGTGCTGGCCGACTATCACCGGTTGATGAACCTGGCCGGCTATCGGGAGGTTATCGACCCGGGCGTGGAGACGGCCCTGAAGATCAACATCTCCTGGCAGAGTTTCTACCCGGCCTGCTCGACGACTCCCTGGCAGTTGGAGGGGGTGATCCGGGGCATGCTGGCCGACGGTTACCCGAAGGAGCGGATGCACGGCTGTCACAACCGGACGGTGGTGGTCAGTGCCAGGACGGGCGAGCGCCGGAACAAGCACCTGCCCGTGATCCGCAAGTACGGGCTGGCCAACGTCCACCTGTACGACAATGAGCCTTGGATCAACATCCACGAGGCCATCGGCGATCTGTCCGACAAGCTGCTGGTGCTCAACGACGTGTATCCCCAGGGGTTCTCTATCCCGGAGCGCTTTCTCGGCCAAAACATCATCCACCTGCCAACGGTCAAGACGCACATCTTCACGACCATGACCGGGGCGATGAAGAACGCCTTCGGAGGGCTACTTAACGAGAAGCGTCACTGGACGCACCCGGTGATCCACGAGACGCTGGTGGACCTGCTGATGATCCAGCAGCGGATTCACAAGGGCATCTTCGCGGTGATGGACGGCACGTTCGCGGGTGACGGCCCGGGGCCGCGGTGCATGATCCCCCACGTCAAGAACGTGATCCTGGCCTCAGCGGATCAGGTGGCCATCGACGCCATCGCAGCCAGGCTTATGGGCTTCGACCCGCTGGCCGACGTGAAGTTCATTCGGCTGGCGCACGAGATGGGCCTGGGCTGCGGAGACCCGGCCGAGATCGAGATCGTGGGGGACCAGGAGGCGGCCGAGGAAAACTGGCACTTCGTCGGCCCCTTCAAAGAGATGACTTTCGCAGCCCGGATGCAGCATAAGATTTACTGGGGCAGCCTGAAGCGCTGGCTCGAATGGTCGCTCAAGACCTGGCTGGCCCCCTGGTCCTACTTGGCCAGCATCGCCTACCACGACTGGCTCTGGATGCCGTTCGTCGGCAAGAGCCGGGTCGATGAAGCCTTGCACAGCGACTGGGGCCATCTGTTCGCCAACTGGGACGCCCTCCAACCCGACGCCGAAGGCTGGAAATCCGTCACCCCCGGCCAACCGACACCGGCTAACCAACCAGCGTAGAACGCGAGTGTGCCAACGCTCCGTGAGCAGCACCAATAGAAGTTGGCATCCGCCACCTACCCGAACTCCGATCCGCTGCGACGCGCTGCTACGTGGCGCCGCCCTGCTGCCGAGCGCTTGGAAGTACCTTGCCGAGATACTTCTCAAAGAGATGGTTGATGTTGCAGGGAACCACAGACTCCCGGATAATTTGCCATCGCTCTGCGACAGGAACACCGGGAGCGTCAGTCCAACCCCTCCAGCCAAAGATCTCCTCCTCCGCATCTTCGATCGACAGCCCGCGACGACCGAAGGCTTCGGCCGTGTAGTACTCATGCGGATCAATCAACTCGCCAAAGCGGCAGTAACACGCGAACACCAGCGCGACCAAGGCCCTGAGATAATGCAGGCAGGCCTCATTTACGTCCATTTGCGGAACGGGTGCTCTGGTGCTATCTGATGCAAAATGATGGGTGATTCGCAGAGTCCCATCCGATTCGCGTGTCATGCTGCCGCCAGCCACCAAATTGACGCCGACATGGTGGTCGAGGACCCTGGCTTCGCTGAAGAAGCGAGCAATGTCGTCGGATCGGAGTGCCGCCTGTTGTTCGGCATACCATTCATTGAACCCTGGGAGGTCGTTTATCGCAGCTTGCATTGCGTACGTGATGCTGCGCGCTGAGGTTACAAAGGCGCTGAAGTAGCAGCGCCCTTTGAAGAAGTTGGCACCAGCTTCGGCGAGGCACTCAAGGAAGAAATTCGCTTCCGCGACCTTGGCATCTACGATGCCAAAGGAACGTGACATCATACGTCCCCTACCCGTTCACGCCTTCGTGACACGCCCCATCAGACCTAGAACCTGCCACCTGATTAGAATCTCGCGGGTGGAAGCAACACCCGCCAGGGGACAGCATCACGGACGCCTCGATGCCCTTGAAGTCGGCGTAGAGGTAGTCGTCGGCGGTGCGCTTGAGGTAGCACGCCTCGGCCAGCCCTTGCGCCGAGACGTCGATTCCCTCCTCGCGTAGTGAAGCGGCGATGTGGGCCGTGTTCTGCCGGATCTCGTCCAGGACGTCGCTCAGTTGGCGCTGGGCTTCGTCGGCAGACAGCTTGTCCTGGATTTCCACCAGGATGCCCGGGCCGATCTTGGTGCCCGGTATGGTCAGGGCTTTGCCAATCGCGCGAATGTACGGCCAAAACCGGCTGGTCTTGCTCATCGCCGAATGCACCTTCTGCTCGTATGGGCGCGAGCCAACGCGTCGGGTCCGTTGGCCCGGCCTACAGCTCTGCACCTGTGATCTGGAGGTTGTATTATGCAGCGCAGGCCGACGTAATGGAAGCCGGGGCGTCGGGTCTGATGACCCGAGCTACGCCTTTCGAGCCGATCTACGGTTGTCTCATTCTTGAGTGTCTTGGATCTGCTTGAGCCGCGAGCGCAGGTCGGGTGGCAGCTTGCCGATCAGCTCGGCGTCGATCAGGCCGATGGAGATCAAGTCCTCGAGGTGTGCCTTGTCGATATTGCGAAAGGCTTGGAGCTTCATGGCCACCAGGCCGGGCAAATCGACGATCCAAAAGCCCGTAGCCGCACGAACGGCACAGGCCGGGTCCGGCGGCGGGTGGGCGTCGTGCGGACGGACCAGTTCGTCGGCGAAGAGGATATGGACGCCGGTCTTGGGATTGGGCCGGCGACGGTCCACAAACATCATGACCCCGTGCACCTCAACCGGCATCAGCCCGAGCGGACGGAGGGCATCGGTCACCAGCGGCAGGTCGGGTCGTCGGACCAATACGTCCACGTCCTTGGTGGCCCGGACCGCGCCTTCATCGACGCTGGCCACCCAGGCGGCCAGCGCATTGCCACCGGCCACGGCGTAGGATACGCCGGCGCCGTCAAGCGCCTGGGTCACCTGGCGCAGGAGCTTCTCTACGCGATCGACCGCCATGACCTGGCCCTCGAAATCGGGGACTGGCTGACTCGACATTCAAACAGGTTAGCTCGACTCCGCCTTCAAGGCAAAGAACCATCGGCCAGGGAGTGAACGCTTAGCTCCGTGGCGAGTGGGCCGCCAGTTCCCCAGCGCCCTGGTGATGGCGTTGGGCGGGTCTGGCAACGTGCCCGGTTGGAGGTGCGCTCGCCACGGGCGGCCAGTGCTGCTCTCGGCGCGGGCCCGGCGTCGTGTTCTTCTCCTACGCTCTGAACGTCCGCCAAGGCGGCGCGGCAGGTCGTAACCTCTTGTTTTGAAGCAAGTTACCGCGCATTCCCGCGCCAGAACCCTGTCAAGCTGGCAGCGCGGGGCGGTCCAGTCGGCCGAGCTCAATTGGCGTAACTTCTTGTAGGGCAAGACGTTGTAGCTTTTTCCTGATGCTGGCACGCCGGGTGTACCCAGTCGTGCGGCGAATGCAGAGTTGGGAACGTCAAGAGAGACGAGCATTGAGCCGTGAAGCCGGCTCAGGAGGTGCATCATGTTGCCAGTGCGTGTTATGCCAGGACCTCGCGGTGGGTTTCTGATGGATTGGGATCCGTTTCGGCAGCTCGAGCGGGTCAGTCGCCTGTTTGACCTGCGGGACCGAGACGGAGGCGAAATGGTCGTCCGCGGGTTCGAGGTGGACGTACGCGAAGATGAAGGACACTACTTCATCGAAGCGAACCTGCCCGGCGTGAGCAAGGAGGACGTGGACCTGACGGTGGAAGATGGTGTCCTGACCATCTCGGCCCAGAACGAGCGCGACGAGGAGCGCCAGGACGAGGACTTCCACATCCGCGAGCGCGAGGTCGGCAGATTCTCACGTTCGTTCCGCCTGCCCACCGAGGTGGATACCGAGAGAATCAATGCGACCTTGAGCAACGGGGTGCTGACCGTGACGTTGGACAAAGCGGAGGCGGCTCGACCGCGGAAGATCACCGTCAAGAACGACTGACGGCGTCCGGGCGAACCAGCCGCCGACGCCAGCGAGCGGCGGACGTTCGCAGATCCTGAACCCGGCAAAGCGGCGACCGGGAGATCGCAGAGCAAGAAAACGCCCTGCCCGCGGCATGCGAGCAGGGCGTTTCTGTGTTTGCGGTCCGGCGGGGCTCAGGCCCGCGCTTTGCTACTCGTACCCGTTGGTGTCATATCCGTCGGTGTCATACCCGTCGGTGCCGTACCCATTCGTGCCGTACCCGTCCGTGTCCCAGCCGTTGGTTTCCCAGCCGTCAGTGTCCCAACCGTCAGTCTTCCAGCCGTCGGTTTCCCAACCGTCGGTTCCGAAGTCGCACGCCCCGCACATGCCGGGTATCGGGTCGTCGCAGTTGTACGGGTCAGAGCCGAAATCGAGCTCCTCCTCGTCGGTGAAGCAGTCACCGTCGGAGTCGATGAAGGCCCCGCCACCGCATCCGTCGAGGAACGGGTCGGTGCAGTCGAACGGATCACTGCCCCAGAAGAAGAACTCGTCCTCATCGCCGATGCCGTCACCGTCGCAATCACCCTCCGGCCCGGTGCACACCTCGCTGGGGACGAAGTCGAATGGATCGGAAGGGTCGAGCGGGTCGGACACGGAGTAAAGGATCTCAAAGAAATCATCCAGCTCATCGCCGTCGGTGTCCGGGTTCAGCGGATCCGTCACGTATCCGTGTATACCCTCGGTCTCTTCCTCATCGGTCAGGCCGTCGCCGTCGCTGTCATAGTCGGTGCCCGCGAAATCGCAGCCGAACGAGGAGTTGAGCGGGTCGTAATCCTCGCCGTCCAGGCAGCCGTCGCCGTCGGTGTCCGGATCGAGATAGTTGGTCCCGTAGATGACGAACTCCTCGTAGTCGTCGAGGTAGTCACTGTCCGTATCGGGCTTCTCGGGGTCCGTTCCGATGGCCTCCTCCTGGGTATTGGACAGCCCGTCGCCGTCGAGGTCGTTCTCGCTGCCCTCGACACAGGGGTTCGGGTCGCAGGGATCGAACGGGTCGGTGCGCGGGTACTCAGATTCCTCGAGGTCGTCGAGCCCGTCGCCGTCTGTGTCGGGATTGGTGGGATCGGTGCCGAAGACCACCTCGATGCCGTCTTCGAGCCCGTCGCCGTCGCTGTCGGGGTTGTTCGGAAGGGTACCGAAGAAGTAGCGCTCGACGCCGTCGTCCAGGCCGTCGCCATCGCTGTCGGTTGCGCCGGGGTCGGGCGTGGGCGGATCGGGCAGCGGCTCCTCGGCGTCGTACTCGGGCGGCGTGGTGCGGTCGGGCGGGACGCTACCGTCGCCGGCGCCGTAGAGTTCGCGGATTCCGGCGACGTCGTCGTCGTTCAGGGCCCGGGCGCTCCAGGCCCGATACGTCGGATACATGACGGCGCCTTCGACCTCGCTGTGGAGCAGGCCGAAGGTGTGCCCGAGCTCGTGGGCAAAGACGAAGACCAGGTCGATGGCACTGGCGGCCTCGGCCAGATTGGTGGTGAAGCTCTCGGTGTCATCGACGTGCATCACGCCCTCGAGGTCGGTGCCGGGGAAGAAGGCGTGGGCGATGACGCCCCCGGGCCCTTCGAAGGCCTCGTCAGGCGGCGGACCGGACTCGGTCGTCCGGAACGCGACCTGGATGTCGGCCGTGGTCGGATCGTCGGCCTGGCTGAAGGTCAGCGCCGAGGCTGTGCCCCACAGAGCGAGAGCCTCCTCCAGGGCATCCTCGACCTGCTCCTGGGTGAACTGGTCGCCGGGATCGACCACGCCCCAGGTCAAATTCGTGCTGCCGAGCTTCTTGGTATGAAGGCTGAAGTTGGACAGGGCGCTGTTTCGTGTCTGATTCACACTGTCAAATGACCGTCCGACGACGGCTGCGCCGTCCCCGCCGTCAGCGGCTCCGCCGCCAGCTCCGGCGCCGGCCCCGCAGCCGACGAATCCGGCGACACAGACCACAATTACGGCCAACAGCGCGAGACAATAACGTTTGGGATGAGATCGTAGTTCCGACATAAGAGCTGTCCTCCTGCTGAAGCGACGGCCACCTTCTCCTGTTCCGGTATGGGCGTGGGTTCACCAGGCATCCCTCCGCGCCAATTCGGAAGATGCCCGAGTGTTTATCCGGTACCGCGAGGGTAAGGGGCTGTCAAGTGTTTTTTCGGTATTTCCGGTTGGCAAACTGCGCGCTGGTGGGCGGCCAGGCCTTCTTGTCTGAGCGCCCGGTCGACGGATACCGGTAGACCCGGTAGACTAAGGCTGTCGTAGCGTCGGGAAAGGCAAGAAGGTAGTGTGAGAATGGGATACGCTTCTTAGCGTACGGAGGTGATGATGAGCCATTTGTTCAGCGCAGCGTTGTTCAGTTGCTTATGGATCGGTGCGCCGCCGGCCGACGATGACCTGGCTGCCAGGATCGGGGCAGCCGGTGACGCCTCGAAATACCCGTCGGCCGACTGCGTGGTGGTGTTCGACGACTCGCTGGTCCAGGTCGAGCCCAATGGGTTGGCCACCACCGAGCGGCGGTACGTGCTCAAGATCCTGACCGACAAGGGCGTGAGGGCTCAGGCGGTGCAGACCTTCGAGTTTGATCCGGTAACCAACCGGTTCCAGGTCAAGCGCATCCGCATCCATCGGGCCGAGGGCGGGATCGAGGACCTGCGATTGGACAAGCTGATTACGGCCCCGGCGCCGAGTAGGTGGATCTTCTGGCCTCGGATGTTTCAGACCATCTCGCTGCCGCGCCTGGAGGTCAACGATTGTCTGGAAACCGTGACCAGCAAGACCGGGTTCAACCTAGCCTACCTGGCGAAGGAGCAGCCCGGGCCGGTGGTCGGAGCAAAACACCTGGACCCGCCCATGCCCGGGCACTGGCACGACGCGGCCTACTTCCAGGAGAGCTACCCGATCATCGAGAAGCGTTACCGGGTGCGTCTTCCCCGGGACAAGCCGCTGCAGTACGAGGTCTGCCACGGGCAGTTGGCAAGCTCGGTGCAGTTCGACGGCGAGCACACGGTTTACACCTTCGTGGGCTCTGGATTGGAGGTGGTCAAGAACGAGCCGCGGAGAGAGGCCTTTAGCGATGTGGCCTGCAAGCTGGTGCTGGCCACGGTGCCCGATTGGATCGCCAAGTCCAAGTGGTTCCACGACGCCAACGTGAAGCAGTTCGAGGTTACCCCCGAGATCCAGGCCCAGGTGGACGAGATCATCGCCGGGATCGACGACGACACCGAGAAGATCCGCATGATCAACTGCTGGGTGGCGGACAACATCCGCTACATCGGCACCAGCCGGGGGGTCACCGAGGGATACACCATGCACGCCGGGGTCGAGACCTTCCGCGACCGCGGCGGGGTGTGCAAGGACAAGGCGGGCATGGGCGTGACCATGCTGCGGGCGGCGGGGTTCGAGACCTACCCGGTGATGACCCAGGCGGGCTCGAACATCGAATACACCCCGGCGGACCAGTTCAACCACGCGGTGGTGGTCATCCGGAACAAGGACGGCTCGCTGAGGCTGGTGGACCCGACCTGGTCGCCCAAGAGCCGGGAGATCTGGTCTTCGCGCGAGGGCTTGCAGTACGTGGTCTATGGCCTGCCGGAAGGGCATGACCTGGGCCAGTCGCCCTATTTCCCGCCGGAACACAACCACGTCCAGTGTAGTGCTCAAAGCCGGATCGAGCCGGACGGGCGGCTGGAAGTGAAGATGCACCTGGACCTGTGCAACTACCCGGACACCTACTTCCGTCGCGGCCTGCTGCGGCATCGCCGAGACGAGCAGCGCGGTGCTGTTGAGGGTTGGGTCGCCCGTCTGGGCAGCCGCGTCCACCTGGAGGAGCTTTCCTATAGCGACCCCTGGGACTACGGGCGGAACGTGGCCGTCGAGGCGACGGTCTCGGCGGACGGGCACGTGCTGGGCAACGACGCGACGCGCATGTTCCGCCTGCCTCTGCTGCGGCATCCCTTCGGCGATATCTTCGCCCCGGACTTGATGGAAACGGTCAAGGAGAACGAGGATCGCAAGTTCGGCATGCGGATGCGCACCACGCGGCTGTTGACCTACAGCGACACGCTCAAACTGCCGCCGGGCTGGTCCGTTGAGGATAAGCCGGAGCCGCGGTCGATCGACAACGATGCGGCCAGGCTGGAGTTCGAGATCGAGGAGCGGGACGGGGCCCTGCATTATACCTATGAGGTGGCCCTGAAGAAGCACACCATTCCGGCAAAGGAGTACGACGAACATCGCAAGGTCAGTGAGGCCCTGCACGAGTTGGCCGATGCCTGGGTGGTCTGCAACACGGGTGCCGGGCCCGAGAAGCCGTCGGTGGTAAACGCCGCCGCCCCGGCCGAGGCTGATAAGGAGGTGACCCGGTGAATCGAATCGAGGCAGGCTCACAGAATCGGCGACGCTTTACCTGGATCGTCCTTTGCTTTGCCTGGGCGATCGGTCTTAGCACTGCGGCTTACGGGCTGGATCTGCCCGAAGTCGGTCAGGCGGATTTCCCCAACGACGATGCGGTCGTGCTGCGGCAGGTGCAGCGCTGGACGCTCGAATCCGACGGCGGCGTGCTCTACGAGGAACACCGCTGGGTGAAGCTGTTCAGCGATCGGGCCTGGCGGCGCTACAGCGACCCGCGGGTGGACTTCCTGGAAGGGTCGGAAGAGGTCGAGCTACTTACGGCGGTCGCCCATCTGCCCGACGGCACGGTGGTCGATCTTCCGGAGTACTCGACCATCCTAGTGTCGCCGGACGGAATATCCAAATGGCCGGTGCTTTCCGACTGGCGGCAGATGGTCTACATCTTCAGCGGCGTGCAGAACGAGGCCATCCTGGAATTCCACTACCGGCGAACCAGCAAGCCGGGCGTGCGGCGCTGGCTCGAGGCCGACCTGCGCATCGGCGACATCGATCCGGTCGTCGAGCGTGTTGTGGAGGTCAACCTGCCCGAGGGACAGGAGCTACGTTTCGATCTCGATAGGGCGGACCGTTATACGGACCTCCATGCCCACATCAAGTTCGTCTGGTCTGCCGAAGAGGAACAATTGGATCCCCGGGCCACCACGTACCGCTGGGGGATCACGAACGTTCCCTCGGACGCCGACGAGCCGAACTCCCCGTCGTGGCGGCAACGCTGCGGTCGGCTGCGGTTTACGAACTGCCCCTCCGCGCGGGAGTGGGTTTCGGATCTGACCGGGGTGGTCGAATCGTCCGTGAAGCAGACCGAGCGTATCCGCAAGTTTGCCGAAGAGGCTGCCAAGGACGAGGTCGATGAAGCCGACAAGGTTCGGGCCATCGCCAAGAAGCTGGGCGACACGTTCAACTTCGTGAACGACCGGCGGGGTTGGGCGGGACGGCGTGTCCGCCCTGCCGACGAGGTTTTCGGCACTTGCTACGGGTCGCGGCTGGAGAGTGCCGGCCTGGCCCTGGCTGCGCTGCGTTCGATTGGAATCGAGGCCCGGGTCCGGGTGGCAGTGGATGGAAACACGTTCGATGAACAGGTCTCCACCGATGCCGACCTGGCGGCCCTGGTCCGGGCGGCAGTGGATGGAAACACGTTCGATGAACAGGTCTCCACCGATGCCGACCTGGTGGCGCTGGTGATCGAGCCGTCCGTCTATGGTGGGCCGATCTGGTGGGAGCCCTCGTCCGGGATCGTCAATCCGAACGGCGCCTGGCGCGATCGAGTCTTGTTGTATATCGAGTCCGGGAAGCTGCAAAGGTTAGCCGCCTTCGCCTCGCCGCGTTCACAGCCGGACACGGCGCGTGTTCGCGGCCAGCTCGTGCTGGACGACAAAGCCGAGAGGCTGACCGGCAGCCTGAACCTCGAACTGACCGGCTTGTTCATCAACCCGGAGGAACTACGCACCGATGAGCAAAAGCGGTCGCGGATCACCTCGATCGTCGGCGGCGTCATCCCCGACCTGAAGGTGACGGATTTCTCGGTGTCGCATTTGTCGCGCGACCGGTTCGTCGCCCAGGCCAGCGTGGAGTCTAAGGAGCCGCCGGCCGAGGTTTACGCTCGCCGCCTGGTGGCCCTGGCGGCGGACACGCCGGTGCTGGTCCAGGCTCATCTGCCGCTGGATCGGTCAGTCCGCCGCACGCCGATCCGACTGCCGGCGCCCATGTCGGAGGACGTGCGCCTGCGGATCAAGCTACCCGAGGGCTGGAACCCGGTGATCCTGCCCGAGGCGCTGCCCCCGGCCACGGGCAAGTGGGGCCGAATCGCCCAGCAGGTCGAGGCCGACGATGGGGCGATTCGCATCGTGCGGCAGGTAAGCTTCGAGTCCCAGACGATTGAGCCGGAAGACTTCGCCGCCGTCCGGGAAGCGGCCCGAGCGCTGCGCAGCGATGCCTGCCGGTCGCTGGTGATCGAGCAGTCCGGGTCTTGACAGCTCGCGTATCGCACGTGTTTCCCCGGACCGAGCCGCGGATTTCACTCCGGGCGGACTCAAGTCCGCGGCTGGCGTTGCCGACGCGCCGCTTGAAGCACGGAGCAACAGATGCCGATGCCATCGGTTTTTGAGACCCTGAGCAAACGCGGCTTCATCGAGCAGGTCACGGACCCGGACCTGGAGAACATCCTCTCCCGGCAGAGGGTGACCCTGTATTGCGGCTTCGACCCAACGGCTCCCAGCCTGCACTGCGGAAACCTGGTTCCGATCATGGCTCTGGCCCATCTGCAGCGGGCCGGGCATCGGCCGCTGATCATCGTCGGCGGAGCCACCGGCATGGTCGGCGACCCCAGCGGCCGGTCGGAGGAGCGCAACCTGCTCACGCCCGAGCAGGTGGAGATCAACTCCGCCGGGATCGCCAGGCAGCTTGCCCGCTTCGTCACCTTCGAGGGCGACAACGCTGCGGTCATGCTGAACAACGCCGACTGGATCGGCCGGTTCAGCTACCTGGAGTGGCTTCGCGAGGTCGGCAAGCATTTCCCGGTCAATGTGATGTTGGCCAAGGATTCGGTGCGCCGCCGGCTTGAGGACCGGGAGCACGGCCTGAGCTACACCGAGTTCAGCTACATGCTGCTGCAGGCCTACGATTTTCTGCACCTGTATCGCGACTATGGCTGCACTCTGCAGGTGGGCGGGTCCGACCAGTGGGGCAACGTAACGGCCGGGATCGACCTGATCCGGCGGATTGAGCAGGGCCAGGCCTACGGCATGACGTTTCCACTGTTGGCCGCCGCCGGTGGCGAGAAGTTCGGCAAGACGGCTGCCGGTGCGGTCTGGCTGGAGGCCGACCGGACCAGCGTTTGGGATTTCTATCAATACTGGGTCCGCACCGACGACCGGGACGTGATCCGCAATCTGAAGCTGTTCACCTTTCTGCCCATGGCGGAGATCGCCGAGCTGGAGCGCCGACTGGCTGAGCACCCCGAGGAGCGGGCCGCCCAGCGAGCACTGGCCCGCGAGGTGACGGCTATCGTGCACGGTACAGAACAGGCTGAGGCGATGGAACGCGGGGCCCAGATGCTCTACGGCCAGGAGATCAGGGACCTGACCGACGAGCGGATCAAGTTACTGCTGGCTGACGCCCCCAGGCACGAGATCAGCCGGGACCGGCTGTCGCAGGGCATCCCGATTGTCGAGTTGCTGCTCGAAGCCGGCATGGTGCCGAGCAAATCCGAAGCCCGTCGGCGTCTCAAGAGCGGCGGGATCTACCTCAACAACGCGGCGGTGGATGGGTCCCACGTGGTCGATATGGCCGCGTTGGCTTCGCCCTCGTCCATCGTGCTGCGCAGCGGCAAGAAGAACTACTGCTTGATCCAGGTGGTCTAGGCCAATCTCCGGTTCGAGAGCATGGGGCCCTTGACCGCGGCGGCGGGCGGGGCCGCCCGGGCGGTGGTTGACGGGTGCGGGGGAGCGGGGTATAGGGCGGCATTCCTATTTCTGGGGTGGAAGGGCGGGCCCGAGGATCGCGGGGACTGGTCGGGCGGGAGCGATCTGCGATGGATATGATCGCCATACTCAAGTCGAACGTGACTCCCGAGGGCGTGGAGCACGTGGTTCAGGGGGTGCAGGCACTGGGGCTGGACCCCCACGTTTCGCAGAGCGAGTTTCGCACGACCATCAGCACCAGCGGCGGCGGGGGCAGCCCGACGCTGCGGGACCAGATCGAGCAGTTGGCCGGCGTAGACCGCGTGGTTTCGATTGCCCAGCCGTATCGCCTGGCCTCGCGGGAGTTCCACGAGCCCGACACCATCCTGGACATCAAGGGCATCCGCGTCGGCGGTCCGCACGTCAACGTGATCGCCGGTCCCTGCGCGATCGAAGGGCGGGATTTGCTCTTCGAGGTCGGGCGGCAGGTCAAAGAGGCCGGGGCCTCGATCCTGCGCGGCGGGGCGTTCAAGCCGCGAAGCTCGCCCTACTCCTTTCAGGGCAAGGGCAAGGAGGGGCTGGTCATGCTCCAGGAGGCGGGCCAGGCCCTGAACATGCCTACCATCACCGAGGTGACCGACCCGCGCGACGTGGAGGCGGTCTACCAGTACGCCGACATCTTCCAGATCGGCGCCCGGAACATGCAGAACTTCAACCTCCTGCTGGAGGTGGGCAGGACGGACAAGCCGGTCTTCATCAAGCGCGGGCTGGCCGCCTCGATCACCGAACTGCTGATGTCGGCTGAGTACGTGCTGAGCCAGGGTAATCACCGGGTGATGGTTTGCGAGCGGGGCATTCGCACCTTCGCGGACGAGGTGCGGTTCACTCTTGACCTGTCGGCGGTTCCCGTGCTTCAGCAGCGCTGCCATCTGCCGGTGTTCGTTGATCCGTCGCACGCCGCGGGCAAGCGCGACCTGGTTCCGCCTCTGGCGCTGGCGGCTGTGGCGGCGGGAGCGGCCGGCGTGATCGTCGAGGTGCATAGTTGTCCGGACAAGGCCCTGTGCGACGGGCCGCAGGCGGTCCTGCCGGTCAAGTTCCAGGAGATGATGGACCAACTGCGCACCATCGCCGAGCTGGTGGGGCACCGGTTGACCCGTTGGGGCGAGGACAGCGTTGAGAGCCGCCTGGGGACTACCGGGGGATGGATGAGTTGAGATTAGCGAGTTCAGAGTTGAGAGTTAGGAGTTCAGAGCTTGGCGCTGACTGTTGGCCTCGGATGTTGCCTCACTCTGGACTCGCTACTCATAACTCCCTACTTGCTACGGAGCAGCACTGATGAGAACGCCGTTTGTGGCTGGTAACTGGAAGATGCACAAGACGCTGGCTGAGGCCCGCACTCTGATGGCCGGTCTGCGCCAGCGGATGAAACCTGATTGGGAAGTTACGGTGGCCGTCTGCCCGCCGTTTCCGCTGCTGCTGCCCATGAGCCGGGAGATCGAGGGGACACCCATCCGGCTGGGGGCCCAGAACGTCTACTGCCAGCCGGAAGGCGCCTTCACCGGGGAGGTCTCGCCGCCCATGCTGGTGGACGCGGGCTGCAGCTACGTAATTATCGGTCACAGCGAGCGGCGGCAGCACTTCGGAGAGGAGCACGACCTGCTGGCCCGCAAGGTGACCGCAGCCATGGAAGCGGGTCTGGAGGTGATCTACTGCGTCGGCGAAACGTTGGCAGACCGCGAGGCCGACCGGACGCAGGACGTGGTCGCCCGGCAGTTGGAAGCAGTGATCACCGCCGAGCTGGACGCCTCGAAGCTGACGCTTGCCTACGAGCCGGTCTGGGCGATCGGCACGGGCCGGACGGCCACGCCGGGACAAGCCCAGGAGGTCCACGCGTTTATCCGGGGCAGGATCGGCTCGATCTACGACGGGGCAACGGCTGAGTCGATGGTGATCCAGTACGGCGGGAGCGTGAAGCCCAACAACGCCGCCGAGCTGATGGCCTGCCCCGACGTGGACGGCGCCTTGGTCGGTGGGGCATGTTTGGTGGCGGAGGACTTTGCCGCTATCATTGGGGCGGCGGCGCGAGCCAAGGCGTAGTTGCCCCGGTGCCCCAACGGCCTGCGCCGGCCGGGGCGTAGAGCTGGGACCCGGCTGGGGAGGACCAGGCGGCTGGGGTTGACCTCGAAGTGATCTGACCATAACCGTCAAGGTAGAATGAAGTTATGAGCATTCTCGCAGCTCTGAGCGGTTTCCAATACTTGCTGACTATTCTGCTGATCGCGGTCTGCATCTTCCTGATTCTGGTCATTCTGCTGCAACGTGGCCGCGGCGGCGGGCTGGCGGCCGCTTTCGGGGGAAGCGGCGGCGGCAGCAGCGCCTTCGGGGCCAAGACGGGCGACGTTTTCACGATCGTTACGGTGATTCTGGCCAGCGTGTACATGTTGATTGCCGTGGTTGGGAACTATTTCCTGCTTCCTCCGGGCGAGGGCGACACGCCGGGAGTCGCGACGCTGGCCCCGGGTGGAGGTGCCGCGCCGCCGGCGACGGGATCTGACTCCCAGGCGCCCCGGCCGGCTCCTGCCGCAGTTCCGACGACGGATGAGACCGACGCCGCTGCTTCGGAGGAAGGCACTGCGGACAGCGGAGCCGGCGAAACCGGCGGGGCGGAGTCAGCCGCAGACCCAGCGGACCCGAATGCTTCCGGTGCACCGCCGACAGAGACGCCACCTGCCGACGCCCAGCCGGCCACGTCGGCGGGGGGGGACGCCCTAGAACGATGATTCTCTCGATGACAGGCTTCGGCGGCGCCGAGCGGTCCGAGGACGGGGTCAGCTACTGCCTGGAGATCCGCAGCCTGAACAACCGTTACTTCAAGGTTTCCACGAAGCTTCCGGAGAATCTGCAGTTTCTGGAGGGCGAGGTCGAGCGGATGTTGCGGACGGGTCTCGGTCGTGGGAGCTGCACCTACACTCTGCGGGTCCGCAATGACAGTGCAACGGCCGGGTATGACATCAACCAGGCGGCGCTGCGGAAATACGTGGAGAGCATCTGCGCGGCCCCTTTGCCGGAGGGGGTGCAGGCGACGATCGATCTGGCCGCGGTGGCGGCCCTGCCGGGGATCTGTCAGCCACCTGAAACCGACGAGCAGGCCCGGGAGCGGCTGCTGGCCCTGGTGCGAGAGATGACCGGCCAGGCGCTCGACGGCGTGTTGGCCATGCGGCGAGCAGAAGGAGAAGCCCTGCGGGGCGATCTGCTGGCCTGTTGCGGCGCTCTGGGCGAGCAACTCCAGGCCATTGCCGAGCAAGCCCCGAAGGTCGTGCTGGAGTACCAGCGGCGCCTGCAAGTGCGGGTGCAGAACCTGCTGGCGACGGCGAAGCTCGAACTGGAGCAGGATGCGCTGATGCGTGAGGTGGCCATCTTCGCAGATCGTTGCGACATCCGCGAGGAAGTGACGCGGATGCACAGCCATCTGGCTCAGTTCACCGAGCTCTGCGACAGCACCGAGCCGACAGGGCGGAAGCTGGACTTCCTGGCCCAGGAGATGCTCCGGGAAGCCAACACCATCGGCAGCAAGAGCAACGACGCAACCATCGCCCGGCACATCGTGGAGATCAAGGCCTCGATCGATAGACTGAAGGAGCAGGTTCAGAATGTCGCCTGACAGAAAGCGGCGGGGCAAGCTGATCGTCATCAGCGGGCCGTCGGGTACGGGTAAGACCTCGATCTGCCAGGCGCTTTTGGAGCGTGATCCCAACGCGGTGTGGAGCGTCTCGGCCACCACGCGCCGGCCGCGAGGCAGCGAGATGAACGGGCACAGCTACGAATTCATAACCCACCAGGAGTTCGAAGAGCGGCGGGAGCGAGGGGGGTTCCTGGAATGGGCCGAGTACCTCGGCCAGCTTTACGGGACGCCGAAGGTTCCGGTGGTCGAAGCGCTGGAGGCCGGTCGCGACGTCATCATGGAGATCGACGTTCAGGGCGGCGTGCAGGTCGCCGAGCGGATGCCCGATTCGGTCCGGGTTTTCGTGCTGCCGCCGACCATGGAGTCGCTCAAGGCCAGGCTCGCGGGCCGGCAGACCGAGTCGGCCGAGCAACTGAGCAGGCGTCTGGCCCAGGCGGACGGCGAAATCGGCTTTGCCCGGGACTCCGGCGCCTATCCCCGTTTCGTGGTCAACGACGTGCTGGAAGATACCGTGGCCCAGATCGCGGGCCTCATCGAAGCAGAGCGGGAGAACACGGATTCATGATCGAGGCCTTGAAGAACGACGAGATCGTCCACAAGCTCGGCGGGCGGTTCAAGCTGACGGCGCTGATCCAGAAGCGCTGGCTGGAGCTGATGCGCGGGGCGCGTCCGATGATCGAGAACGAGGGCCTGAGCGAGCTGGAGACGGCGATCCGGGAGATCGTCGAGGGCAAGGTCGAGGCCAAGCTCTGGGACGAGTCCGAAGAGAGTGATGACAGCGAGGAGTGACGCCTCCGAGTCCGCTGACCTAACCGGTTACGCGGTGGTGGTGGGTGTATGCGGGGGGATAGCCGCGCACAAGGTCTGCCAAGTCGTCTCGACGCTGGTGCAGCGCGATGCGGAGGTGACGGTGGCGATGACCGAGTCCGCCACCCGCTTCGTCGGGCCGACGACCTTTGGTGCCCTGACCGGGCGGCCGGTGCTTACCAGTCTGTGGGATCCCCAGGCGTACTACGACGCCCGGCACGTCAGTCTGACCGAGTTACTGGACGCTCTGCTCATCGCACCGGCGACCTACAACATCATCGGGAAGATCGCCGGCGGCATTGCGGACGACGTGGTCAGTACGCTGGTCAGCGCGGCGGACGGCCCGGTGATCCTGGCCCCGGCGATGAACATCCGGATGTGGGAGAACCCGGTGCTGCAGGCGAACGTGCGGAAGCTGACCGAGCTGGGCTACCGGGTGGTGCCTCCGGGTGAGGGCTGGCTGGCTTGCGGGACCGTCGGACCGGGGCGCATGGCCGAGGCGGAGGAGGTTATCGAGGTTCTGGTTGAACAGCTCAAATCGGCGAAGCCCAAGAGAGCAGCAAGTAGCGAGTAGCGAGTAGCGAGTTGGAAATGCGAGTGGGGCGTGACTGATTCGCGTTTGCCGCGAGCACTTCGTGGTCCTTGACTCTGAACTCGCTACTCATTCCATGAGGTTCTGTCTTGCGTATTCTCGTCACCGCCGGTCCGACGCGGGAATACTTCGACACGGTGCGCTTCATCTCCAACCCCTCGACCGGGAAGATGGGCTACGCCGTTGCCGAGGCGGCTGTTGCCCGCGGGCATGAGGTGGCTCTGGTCAGCGGTCCGGTGGAGCTGCAGCCGCCGGTCGGCGTCGAGCACGTTTTGGTGGTCAGCGCCGAGGAGATGTTCGTGGTGTGCTGCAGTCTGTTCACCGAGGCCGACGCGGCTATTCTGACCGCGGCGGTCTGTGACTACCGCCCGGCCCGGACTTTGAACCACAAGCTCAAGAAGCAGTCCCGCACCAGGCGAGTCACCTTGAACCCGACCCGGGACATCTGCGCCCATCTGGGGTCAATCAAAGGCGAGCGGGTGGTGATCGGGTTCGCCATGGAGGACCACAATCACCGGGCGCACGCCGAGGCCAAGTTGGCCCGCAAACGCTGCGACGCGATCGTGCTGAACGGACCGGGCAACGTGGGGTCCGACGAGGCAACGGTGGAGATCCTGACGGCTGGTGGGAAGTGGTCGCCGCCGGTCTCGGGGAGCAAGGGACGCCTGGCGGTGCAAGTGATCCGGCTGGCGGAGCGGCTGAGGGCTCGTCAATAGCCAAAGGCGAATGCGATATGCCGTTCGGAGGCCGGCGGTTGCACCACGGCACCGTGGTTGTTCCTCATTCGTTATTCCCTTCCCAAGGCGCAGATCCGCTCGTAGATCCGTTTTGTGGCTGCGGTCACGGCTTCGCGGTTCCGTTGACCGGCCAGGTCGCTCAAATCGACCGGGGTTCCGAAGCGGACCCTGGCCCGATGGCGGGCCAGAAAACCCTCGAGGATGCTGTCACAGTGGATCGTGCCGCTGATATGGGCGGGGATCACGGTAGCTCGGCTGCGCAGGGCGAGCAGAGCGGCTCCGTCCTTGAGTTGCGGCTCCTGGCCGGAAGGGGTGATTCGGCCCTCGATGAAGATGCCCAGAACTCTGCCAGCGCGGAGCCGGCGCAGGGCCCGCCTGGTGGCGGCGACATCGTTCGCCTCGCGACGGACGGGAATGCACTCGATCATCCGTACGAAGAATCGCCAGACCGGGAAATGGGCATACTCGCGGGCGATGAGGAAGGAGATCGTCCGATAGGTGCACCCGGCGCAGAGCATCAGCGGGTCGGCCGTGCAGGTGTGGTTGGCGGTGATGATGACCGGACCCGCGGGGGGCACGGTGCACGGACCGATCCGTCTGAAACGGTACCAGAAACGGCAGAGGAACTCGTTGAGCTTCACGACAAACGCCAGTTGCAGAGGGCGCCGTCCAGGAAGTGAGAAGTGAGAAGTGAGAAGCGAGAAACCGCGGGGCGTCATTCGCATTCCGCATTCGGCATTCCGGAGTCGGCACTAGGGTTCCCGGTTGACGGCGGGGCGTCCGATCGGGTGGTACTCGATTCCGAGTCGTCTCACCGTCTCCAGGTCGTAGAGGTTCCGGCCGTCGAAGATGATCGGTTGGGCCAGCAGCTCGCAGAGGTGCGGGAAATCGGGACTGCGGAATTCGTTCCACTCGGTGCAGATGGTCAGGAAATCAGCTCCTTCGAGAACTCGGTAGGCGTCCTCGAAACAGGCCACGCGTTGGCCGTAGTGTCTCCTGAGGTTTTCCAGGCCGGCCGGATCGTGGGCCCGCACAGTGACCCCCGCTTCGAGGAGCTGATCAACCAGCGTCAGGGCCGGTGCGTCGCGGAGGTCGTCGGTCTCCGGTTTGAAGGTCACGCCCCAGACGGCGCAGGTCATCCCCCGGAGCGATTCCCCGAACCGCCTCTTGATGTTGGCGAAGAGCAACCGTTTCTGGGCTTCGTTGACTCGGTGCACGGCCTCGAGGACGAGCGGCTCAATACCGGCCCGGCGGGCCACCTGGGCCAAGGCCTGGATGTCCTTGGGGAAGCACGAGCCGCCGTAGCCGGCGCCGGGGTACAGGAACTGGAAGCCGATGCGAGTGTCGGTGCCCATGCCGCGACGAACCTCGTCCACATCGACCCCGCAGGCGTCGCAGAGATTGGCGATCTCGTTGATGAAGCTGATCCTGGCGGCCAGGCAGGCGTTGGCTGCGTATTTGCACATCTCGGCGGCCCGGCGGGACATGACCAGAATGGGGCGCTGGTTGCGGACGAAGGGCAGGTGGAGTTCGCGGAGGATCTGGGCGGCCTGGGCGTCCTGCGAGCCGATGACCACGCGGTCGGGACGCAGGAAGTCCGCCACGGCCGTGCCCTCCTTGAGAAACTCGGGGTTGCTTATCACCTGGATGGGATGCGGGGAGCGCTCTTTGACCAGGGCCTCGATCCGGTCGCCGGTACCCACCGGGACAGTGCTCTTGATGACCAGGATGGTCGGACCGGAAACACGGTCGGCCAGAGATTCGCAGAAGCCCAAGACGCCGGACAGGTCGGCTGATCCGTCCGCACCGGGAGGTGTTCCAATAGCGATGAACACGACTTCAGGCGACTCCAGGGCCCCGCTCAGGTCGGCGGTGAATTCCAAACGGCCGGCTTTGAGATTGGAGGAAAGCAGTTCGACCAGACCGGGCTCGTATATTGGGCATCGCCCGGCGTTGAGCGAAGCGATCTTGCCTTCGTCGATGTCGTAGCCCACCACCCGGTTGCCGGTAGAAGCCAAGCACGCCCCGCTGACCAGGCCGACGTACCCGGTTCCTGCGATCGTGATTCTCATGGTGCCTCCTGAGTTACGCAGCAAGAACTTCGAACGCACAATCTAACCTGTCGGCAGCACGTTGGCAATTCGGCGGCGGCTGGCGGCGTTTTTGCGGCGAGCGACCGGGGCACAGAGCCCTGGCATCACGGCGGGCCCCCTCGATATAATGCTGCCTTGCTGGCAGCGCGGCTTCGGCGGCTTGCTCCCGCGGGCGTTGGGCGGGGTGATTGGCGTTGCCCGCTACGCACAGGCACTGTAACTTGGCCCGGGCTGGTGCCGATAAAGGGAGGGACCAGCCCCCGATCCGGCCCGGGTTGGGGCGGCAGGGGTTGCCTCCGGCAGTTGTCGGGCTATCGGCGTTTGGTGGAGGCGAGGCGAAAGAGTGATGCTGGAGGTCAGCCGCGACCCGACGCCGTCCGCACTCCGGCTGTTCGGACTAACCGTGTTCGGTGGGTTCGTGCTGCTGGGGGCCGTCTTCTGGTGGCTCGGGCGGGCGGACGGTGCCGGATTGGCGTGGACGGGTTCGCGGCTTCACTGGGCCGCAATCGTCCTGTGGATGGTGGGTGCAATCATGCTGGCCCTCACGCTGGGCGCTCAGGGTCCCGGCCGCCGGGTCTATGTGGTCTGGATGACCGGGGGCGCCGCAGTGGGGACGGTGATGACGTTTGTTCTTCTTTCGGTGCTGTTTGTGGTCTTCTTGCCGTGGTTCTCGCTGATCCGGTTCAAGGACCCGCTTCGACTGAAGCTGGCCCGGCGGGGAGACAGCTACTGGGAGCCGCCTGACCCCCACGAAAGCACGCTGGAGCGGATGATCCGCCCGTTTTGAGGGTCGCAGCCCGTCAGAAGCGGAACCGAGCGACCGCCGGGTGACGTATTGCCACGGGCAGGATGGCGAGCCATCCGCAACGAGGAAGATCAAGACGTGTACGTTCTGGGCATCTCATGCTACTACCACGACGCGGGGGCGGCCCTGATTCGGGACGGGCAACTGCTCGCCGCCGCGGAGGAGGAGCGCTTCAACCGCCAGAAACACTACAGCGACTTCCCGTCCCACGCGATCCGCTACTGCCTGGCCGAGGCGGGGATCACGATCGACGAGGTGGGCTACATCGGCTTTTACGAGAAGCCCCTGGTCAAGTTCTCGCGCATCTTGGAAACCACTCTGGCGGCCTGGCCACTGACCTACTGGACCTGGGTCCAGAGCATGCCCGTCTGGCTGGTGAGCAAGCTGCGCATCGGCCGGACCATCCAGCAGGAACTGACGACCGACAAGGACGTTTACTACTGCCAGCACCACCTGGCCCACGCAGCCAGTGCGTTTCTGGTGTCGCCGTTCGAAGAGGCAGCCATCATCACTGCCGACGGCGTGGGCGAATGGACCACCACCGGATGGGGCGTGGGGCGGGGAAGTGACATAAGGCTTGAGAAGGAGATTCGCTTCCCGCACTCGGTCGGCCTGCTGTTCAGCGCGATAACGGCCTATCTGGGCTTTCGGGTCAACGACGCGGAGTGGAAGGTGATGGGCCTGGCGCCGTACGGCCGGCCCAGGTACGTGGACAAGTTCCGCGAAGTGGTGGACATCCGCGACGACGGCAGCTTCCGATTGAACATGAGGTACTTCTCGCACACCTATTCGACGAGGAAGATGTTCAACCGGCGTTGGGAGCGGCTGTTCGGCCGGCCGCAGCGGGCCCGCGAAACCGAGCTCGACGAGTTCCACGAGGACATTGCCCATTCGGGTCAGAAGACCGTCGAAGAGATCATGGTCAAGATGGCCACCCACGTCCACGCGCGGACCGGCCTGGACAACGTCTGCATCGCAGGCGGGGTGGGGCTCAACTGCGTGGCCAACTGGCGGATACTCCAGGAATCGGGCTTCAAGAATATCTTCATCCAACCGGCGGCGGGCGATTCGGGCGGGGCGCTGGGTACGGCCTTTTACCTGTACAACTCGGTGCTCAAAAACCCGCGCACTTTCGTGATGCGGCACGCTTGCTGGGGGCCTTCATTCACGGATGATCGGATCGAGGCGGCGATTCACGAAAAGGGCCTGGCGTACAAATACTACGACCGAGAGGAGAACCTGCTGCAAGCCACGGCCGGGCTGATCGACGAGGGCAAGGTCGTCGGCTGGTTCCAGGGGCGCATGGAGTTCGGGCCGCGGGCGCTGGGTTCGCGTTCGCTGGTGGCCGATGCCCGCAACCCGAGAATGAAGGACCTCATCAACGCCAAGGTCAAGTTTCGCGAAGCCTTTCGCCCCTTCGCCCCCAGCGTGCTGCTGGAGCATGCTCACCAGTACTTCGAGATGCCCCCGGGAATGGAAGCCCCGTTCATGCTCCTGGTGCCCAAGGTTCGGGAGGACAAGCGCAGCGTGATCCCGGCGGTAACCCACCGGGACGGGACCGGAAGGGTGCAGACGGTTAGCGAACAGGCCAACGGGCGCTTCTACCGCCTGATCAAGGCGTTCGCCAAGCGCACCGGTGTCCCGGTGGTGATCAACACCTCCTTCAACGTTCGCGGTGAGCCCATCGTGTGCACACCGGAGGACGCGCTGAACACTTTCCTCAACACCGGTATTGACGTGGTGGCGATGGGCAACTGCCTGGTCTCGGTGAAGCCGGGTCAGGCAGATTTCAAGGCGGGGATGAGGCGGAGTGTCGAGCTGGAGGCTTCGCCGCTGGCGAGCTAGCGCCCCGTTCGGGCAGAGAGCTGCGTTTTGCCTGTAGCGGCCGGCGTCCTCGCCGGCCGTTAAGGCCGACACGGCCTGCGGGGACGCAGGCCGCTACGAAACTGTGTCACCGGAAACGGTACTAGCCGCCCGCGGTGCCGGTGAAAGCCGAGTGGAGTCGCGTTTGAGATGGCCAAGCAGTCCCTGGTGCGGGAGTTCTTCGCCTTCATCAAGCACGAGAAGAAGTGGTGGATGATCCCCCTGGTGGTGGTGTTGCTGATCGTCGGCGGGCTGATCGTCTTTGCCGGCTCATCGCCTCTGGCTCCGTTCGTTTATCCGCTGTTCTGACCCGTGTGACGCGCAGCGGCGGAGGCCAGGACCCCTTGGGGCGCAGCGGTGCCTGCAGGGGCGAGCGGCCCGCAGTCTCAGGAAGCTGCCGGGCGTCAGGTGGATGACCCCCTTCGCAGAGAGGGGCGCAGTACAGAGGAGTTGGCGAAACAGCCGCCCCTCCCGCTCGGGCACGGCGGTTTCGGACGACGCCTTTACCAGCGATGTGAGCCCCGGGATACTGCCGGCGCGAGAACGGCGGCCCGGGGCAAATCGCTGGAATAGAAAACCTGGAACATCGGCATGCTGAAGACCGTCGCTGTATGTGGGGCTCGCCCGAACTTCATGAAGATCGCTCCGGTGGTGGAGGCGTTTGCCCAGACGGGGCGTATGCAAACGCTGCTGGTCCATACGGGCCAGCACTACGATGAGCGGATGAGCAGACTTTTCTTTAAGGATCTGGGCATTCCCGAGCCGGATATTAACCTGGGAGTGGGGTCCGCCAGTCATGCCGTCCAGACGGCCGAAATCATGCGCCGCTTCGAGCCTGTGCTTCTGGATCACCAGCCGGACTGGGTGGTTGTCGTGGGGGACGTCAACAGCACGATCGCCTGCGGGCTGGTGACCACGAAGCTGGGGATCAAGCTCGCCCACGTTGAAGCCGGGCTGCGCAGCTTCGATCGGACCATGCCCGAGGAGATCAACCGCCTGCTGACCGACGCGATATCGGATCTGCTTTTCGTCACCGAGCCCAGCGGGCTGGAGAACCTCCAGCGCGAAGGCATCCCCGACGAGAAAGTGCACCTCGTCGGCAACGTCATGATCGACACGCTCAAAGCCAACCTCGAAAAGGCCGGGCGATCGACGATTCTCAAGGACATGGACCTGCAACCGGGCGGCTACAACGTGGTCACCCTGCATCGGCCCAGCAACGTTGACCATGTCGAGACCTTCAGCCGAATTGCCGATGCACTGGAGGTCATTCAGGATGACTTGCCCACGATCTTCCCTATGCACCCACGCACAGTCAACAACCTGTCCAGGCTGGGACTGGCGGACCGCTTCGAGCGGATGAAGCGCCTGCGGATCCTCGAGCCGATGGGGTACCTGGACTTCCTGAAGCTGATGAGCGAGGCGGCCGTCGTGCTGACCGATTCCGGCGGGATGCAGGAGGAGACCACCATTCTGGGGGTCTGGTGCCTGACCGTGCGGGAGAACACCGAACGGCCGATCACGTTGACCAGCGGCACCAACACGCTGGTGGGCACCGACCCGGCCAGGATCGTGTCGGCCTACCGCCGCTGCCGCTCGGCGTCGGTGCCGGATGCGCCCATGCCGGACAAGTGGGACGGTCAAGCGGCCGGGCGCATCGCCGAGATCATGTGCAGCCGGTGAAGAAGGCAATCGACGAATCCGCGATGGCATCTCCTCAGGCCGGTCAGCCCAACACGCATGACAGTGGGGGAACCTGGCCGCCGGCGTCCCCCGTTGCCACCGCCCGAGTCTGGTTAGTAGCGGCCTTGTGCGCCGCGGCGGTCTACGTGCCGACCATGGCCCCAGGAGTGCTTTGGGGCGATTCCGGCGAGGCCCATCTGCGGGTCTTGACCGGGGCCCTGTGCGACTACCGGGAGATTGCCCGCTCACACGTCACCTACTACGCCGTTGCCATTGCCCTTCACAAAGCCCTTCACCTGGATGCCGCTCTGGCCGCCAACCTGCTGGCCGCCCTGGCCGGTGCGATCACCGTGGCCAACTTCAGTTGTTTGGTCTCGCTCGTGGTGCGCCAGCGGGTGGCCCTGGCCTGCGGCGTGGCTCTTCTGCTGTTCTCTCACACGCTTTGGCAGCTCAGCACGGGTGCGGAGGTGGTCACCTTCTCCACGATGTGCCTGTCGCTCGAGCTGGTCCTGGCCCTTCGTTTCCTCCAGACCGGCGGGCTGCGCTGGCTCGTGCTGGCGGCGTTTTTGAACGGATTGGGCTGGTCCACGCATAACTTCGCCATGCTCATGTGGCCGGCGTACGCCGTCACTGCGGTGCTGCACCGCAAGCTGATTCCTCGACCGCAAGCCCGTTCGCTGGCCATCGCCGCCGGCGCGTGGCTCGTGGGTTGCATACCTCTGATCGTGCTGGTCGTTTTGGAATACCAGCGTCTGGGAGACCTCGGTGGGACCATTCGTTCCCTGCTGGTGGGAGTCTACGAACGACAGGTCTTCAACACGCAGATCGGCGGCGGGCTGCTGTTGCGCCTGCTTGGATACCTCGTGCTCAACTTCCCAACGCCGTTGGTGCTGTTGGCTGTGTGGGGATGGATCCAGCTTCGCCGCGACGGGTGCCCGGGCCGGCGGCTTCTTCTCACCCTGGCGGCGGTGAGTTACGTCGGCTTTGCCGGCCGCTACAACGTGTCGGATCAATACACGTTCATGGTGCATGGCTACCTGTTTGTGATCTTGTTTGTCTCTGTCGGCGTGGAGGGGTGGCTTGGCCGCTACCAGTCGAGGGGAATGAAGATTGCCGTGCTGGCCCTCTCCCTGACCGGCCCGTTGGCCTACGCGGTCGGCCCGCCGTTGGCCCGCAGGTACGCCGGCAATGCCCTGCGGTTTCCTGAGCGCCAGATCCCCTACCGGGAGCCCTACAACTGGTTCCTTCGACCCTGGCGGACCGGGTATCACGGCCCCGAGCGCTACGCCCGCGAGGTGCTGACCAGCCTGCCGCCCAACGCCGTGCTGCTGACGGATTCGACCATACGCCGCCCGCTGGACTACCTGCAGGGCGACGAGGGCCTGCGCCTGGACGTGCGCCTGCCCAACACGCGGTTTCCGCGCCCCTGGCAGGAACAGATGCGCGTGGACTCTGAGAACGCCGACACGTTCATCGACCGGGGTTTGCTCTTTTGTGCGAGCACCGTTCCCAGATACACCCCGCCGTGGCTATCGGATGGTCCCTATCGCTTCGAGGCCCACGGACACGTGCACGAAGTTGAGCGGGACCGATCGCCGCCACAGGTCGAGGTGAACTAGTACTTTGTCGCTCGTCGATTGATGGGTGGCACGGTCAAGGGCCGCGCCGAAAAGCGCCCCGTGCTGAGAGTCTACTCCGAGCGGTCCTTGGCCGTGGTTGGGCCGCGCTCTCGGTTCC
>Ga0114922_10000897_pt1 | contig 28431 bp, 24 predicted proteins | sample AartaG_FD_100975 | JGI IMG/M metagenome (GOLD analysis project Ga0114922, IMG submission 100975) | Deep subsurface microbial communities from Aarhus Bay to uncover new lineages of life (NeLLi) - Aarhus_00045 metaG | ecosystem: Environmental > Aquatic > Marine > Oceanic > Sediment | place... | reverse complement strand
AGCTTTTTTGAAGCAAACATTCCTCTTTGTTATCTTAGCGCAGTCATAAAAGATCACGTGAATTCTGTTACAATGCCTATGGATATGCGTATAGATCTTAGACCATTTGAAAAATATGAAAATCATTTAGTAAAAATGGAAAAAGGAGGTGGGAAATGTGATCTTGTAGGAATTTCAACTATGACAGCATCATTTCCCAACGCAATAATACTTGCTAGAATAGCAAAAAAACATGGTGCTTATGTTGTTGTGGGAGGTTATCATCCTTCTGCTCTTCCTGAAGCAATGTTTAATGTCCCGGAAATTGATGCTGTTGTTCGTGGAGAAGGAGAAATGACTTTAAAAGAACTTGTTCTAAACGGTCCTTCAACCTTCGTTAAAGGATTGAGCTTTAGGGATGAAAATGGGATTATTTGTCATAATCAGGACCGTGAAAGGATAATGCATCTCGACTCGTTACCATTTCCAGATAGGAATTTGCGTCCAGAGAACCCTATCTTTAATAAACACGAAGTCGTAGTTACATCACGCGGTTGTAATGGTACTTGTACATTTTGTGCAAATGATGCTGTACACGGTCGATGGCGAGGTCGTTCCCCAGAAAATGTTGTTGCAGAATTGAAAATGCTACAAAAAAAACACCCAGACTTATCCACAGTCCATATATGGGACGCAAATTTTATGCAAGACAGCGAGAGAGTCGCTAAAATCATTAATCTCATCAAAGAAAACAAAATTTACTTCAAATATTTCTGTGAAATGCGCGTAGATCACATAACTAAACACCCCGATTTAATCAAAAGATTAGCAGAAATAGGAATGGAGTGGATAGCAATTGGTATTGAAAGTCCGTATCAAGAGCGTTTGAAAAAATTAAAAAAAGGGATTACTACTTTTGCCGTGGAAAAGGCTATCGAAATATTGAAGGAGAACAAAATTAAAATTGTAGGATATTTAATGATAGGCGATCCGGACGAGACAATGGAGCAAGTGAAGGAATATCCCGTATATGCAACGAGAGTTGGCATAGATAAGATCATGTTAGCCATACAGACACCACATCCAGGAAGCTTATTGTTTAAGGAGATGGCGAAGGAAGGAGCCATAACGTCATATCAATGGGAGAAATACGATATAGGTCATTCAGTAGCAAAATTGAAAAATATGACGAATCATGAATGTGAGGTTCTCATGGATTGGTGTTGGGGAAAATATTATAGCCCTGAATGGGCGTTTTCCCGAGAGAGATCGCTAAAAGAAGCATTTTTTCGATATTTGTCCTTTGTTTGGATTGGTTATCCTGGTTTTTTTATTCACGCACGTTCTAGAGAGACTGTTGAAGAAAATTTAAGAGCATATATCTCAGCAATGCAAGGTTATTATGATTTAAGCAAGTATGAATATACAGATGCAGATTATCTCGATGATCTAAGGGGGTATAATTTTCAATTGACTTTTCGTTTCAGTAATGGAGATGATATTTCTTTGTTAGCTTCAATAGATAAAAACAGCAAGCTAGTGATTGAAATATTTAATGGAAAAAGAAAAGATGTATTTCTCGATTTTACACTTAATTCAAGTGATTTCATTGATATTCTTAAATCCTTACCCTTACAAATTATTTCGCTCGTACATTGGGCGGGGTTTAATTTTAACAACTTGAAAGCAAACATTCATGTCTTCAAGACTTTCTTGTCTATGTTTGTAAAAGCAGTTCGATTGAACACAATAAATTATAAAAAATTAACAAAATATTTAGTTGTAGGAACAAAATTTCTTCCCAAAAAGTTATATGAACTAATCAGAGAAGAAATTCCAATTTTCAACAATAAAAAGAAAAGTGAAGTATATGAAGATAATTACATGAAAGCTATAACAAACTCGGTTAGAAATGTTTTATATAAAGTGATACTGTTCCCTTTCACAGTTCTCGTTCCTGTTGACTGATAATAGATTTACACTTTCTTTTTTATTCTCTACCTTTTATAATTTCAAAATGTAATAAGTGTGCTGAATATATCGTTGATGGTGATAATTACAAAGAGAGAACCTTAATCATTGAAAGAAAAGCTCGAGGATGTGGATTTAGAGTCGAAAAAATTGAAACAAAGAATTCTTATCACCTAAAATTTTATGGTGATATACAAGATCATGTTGATGGTTTTGTTGAATTATGTTATAAGGATAATTACAATCTTTAATTTTAAGTTTTAATTATTCAGTTTGAAGTCGTTCTCCCAATTTATAATAATTGAAGTCACCTCCAGTAGTCCAAATAATTGGATGTATCTTCCTCCAATCGAGCTTGACGTTATCCTCTTCCTTAATAGTGTATTGTTGATTTACATAAGATTTAATTACCTTACCAATAATTCCTTCACCATCGCCATAGTCGAGGATTTCATGTACTTCACATTCTATATTTACTGGACATTCACGAATCATTGGGGCTGTTTTTAATTCTCCGTAAAAATTATCAAAGAGGGAACTTTTATCAATATCCCGTCCAGATTTACTTCCACAAATATTTGTTTTTTCCACGAGATCCTCTGAAGGGATATTTACACTAAAGGTCATATTCTCATGAATTCCGATTGTAGTATAGCGTGTTGGAGATAAACTGAAGAAAATATACTTGCCAAAATCAAATGGACAGCTATACCCAATTACCAGATAATTAGGCTTATTATATACATTTGCTCCTACCAAAATCACTGGTAGTGGACTGAGAAGATTTCCTTCAACAATTTGTTTATTTAAATTTACTTCTTTCATTTTTGATTATTTTTTATAGTTTTTTTACAATATAGTCAAGGATACAGGTACGTCCTGTATTGAAATAATTTCCTTGCATGATATGCCTTTTTTCTTTATAAATTATCTCAAAATCTTTACAATATTTGTCAGGTTCATCATCATCATAAAAACTATGAAGAAACTTTCCATTACCTTCTATAGTTATAACTTCACCTGGGTTTTGTTCTATTCCATTACCATAATGATTATCGTCCTTCGAAAGGAAGTTTATATAACAAAGTCCCTCTTTTTTCAGCACTCTATACATTTCTTTGATGGCAATTCCACTATCAATCTTATTTAAATGAAAAATAGAATTATAAGAAAATACAAAACTAAAAAAATTAGACTCAAATGGTATTTTTCTCATATCAGCTTTAATAATTTTTAGTTTTATTCCATTTTCTTCACAATACTCATTAGAATAGTTAATAGAATCTTCCGAAATATCAATTCCATAAGTTTCAAATCCATTCTCATGAAAAAATGCAAGCTTAGGATTTGAACCACCAGCTCCACAATCTAAAATTTTTTTTTCTAAAGGCACTGAATTCGTGAATCTAAGGAAATTATACAATGAAGAGGGATAAAAATTCTGGATCATTTTCCATAAATACCTCATATCTGTTAGTTTTTTAATAATATTTTTCATGAAGTTTTATACTTTTTACCAATCTCAAATGCGGGGGCAAGTTTTTCGCCAACTTTCCAATAATTGTTCAGTGAATATGTATAGGTTTTTAGTTTAGCAATGTCTGGTATCCCTTCTGTTAAATATTCCTCATCTGCATAAGCATTTACTACTTTTCCGATAAAAATTTCATGACCTTCCTCGATCTCCACTAATTCCTTTATCTTAAAGCTTTTAACCAACTCACATTCAAGATTTAGAGGTGAGAGACTAACCATTGGTGCTGTTTTAAGATCCCCGTAAAAAACATCAAATACTTCTGATTTATCTATTTCTTTTCCTGAAACTATGCCACAATAATCAATCATTTCTGCCAAATCTTCTGAGGGTGTATTAACGCTAAATGTTTCATTTTCCTTAATACCAATATTAGTATAATGAGTTTCGTAAGAAGCTATTGAAATTAATGGTGGTTGACTTTCGACAATGCCGACATATGCAAGTGTCTCAAAATTCGGTTTTTCATTCACATTTGCCCCGATAAGAGCAACTGGCATAGGAAATAAATAAGCTCTTGGAGGAATTTTATTTTTCTTCATTATATCACACTTTTAAGATCTATGTATAGAATAGGATTTGATAACATAAATAGATGAAATTCTTGAACTTAGAACGAACTTTAAACTTATTTTCTAATTTTAAACTATAATTTATCACTGAATTGGAATATAAAATGAAATGTTAGCCACAACAACCAGTATTTGAATTATCTTCACTGGCTGGTCCACAGCCACATGAATTTTCAATCGCTTTACCTTTTTTTGCATTTTTAGCTACACCTCTCGCATTCCACAAACATCCACACCCTTTTCGTTCATTCAAGATAATTGCTTGAGTTGGGCAATTTCTCTTACAAGCACTGCATTCTGTACATAGCTCAGGTCTTGGTATTTCATATTTTCCAGAACTATGGGGTTGTGGAAGTCCAAATGGGCACACTTCAGCACATAGACCACAGCCATTACACACATCTTTATCAATAAAGATTAAAATATCTTTAACAAATTCAGTAAAATCAAATGATTCAAAATTTGTTTCTGTCATTTTACTTACCTCCTATTTATGTACATCTTTTATTTTTTTTAAATATATATGGAAAATAAAAATCCTAAAGCTAGAAAAATCAAACTTAGGACAAATAAAATCTTATTAATTAAATTAAAAATTGGATATTCCTCTTGGATTTCTCTTGGGCTTGTAGCCATTGTGTAACCACTAAATGACATTATTGAAAAGAATGTAATCCAAAAATAAAAGCATAATTGCCAGAGAGTATAAAATATGGAGTTATGGATCAAATAAGACAATCCTCCCAAGAAAATTATATTAATTATCCCAAAAAAAATACCTTTAAAAATAAATCTCCTAGTGAATCTTGAAATTGGGAATAACAGCGCAATAATAAAATTTGATATAATTATCCAAAGCGATAGCTCACCAATCCACCATAACTTGTTAAACCAAGTTAGGATCGAGAATAGTAGAACTAATCCAATTAGAGGTAGGATAAATATTTTTCGAAATAAAAATGATGTATGAGTTATTCCCCCACGAATTCGATGGAATAATGTAAATTTAGCTAATTTCATTCGGTCAGGTTTTTGAGCAGGATTTTCATCAAGAAATTGAGGTATAGATTTTGACCAAACTGGTCCGTATTTAACTCTAAAAGGGAATTTTTCTGAATTCTTCGGAAGTTGAGGTATAGCTACACCTCCAGCTGAAAGTTGTGGCAGTAATAATGTTTTTTTTTGAGTTATATTTTTTATCCCTGTTGCTTCTATTGCCTCAAGAAGTTGCATATTTCCAAAATCATTACCACGAGCGGCACACCATACATTTATGCCGTTTGAATCAATACACAATACCCACGCATCAAGTCCTTTAAGATCACGCATCACCTTAATATAAGTAAATTCATAATTAGCGGTGACAATTATAGGCGATTTTTCATTAGGATTTCCAGATTGATAAATCCCGGGTTCGATAGGAACACGATCAACTTGTCCAGTGAAAATACAACGATAAATTCTTAATTGAGATCGAAGTCCCTTAAATCTCTTTATTTCGGGCCTATAATACCCCGGTTCATTAGTTCCCTTATCATTAATTTTTTGTAGTTCTATCGCTTGGATTGATCCATGCTTCCATTTTATCTGAGTATTGATTTTAAAACCGATTGGGTCTAAATATTTAAGAAACCACTTAACAAGATAAGTACTTTTTAAACGTAAACGTCTTAATTTCTTTTTATACCGCCATCTTTTAAACTTAAACAGTAACTTCCAAAATCCAGAGGGAAAAAATTCAGCGGCTAAAATTAAACGACCATTTGGTTTCAATGATTTCCATACGTTTCTAAGAAATAATTGCTGTTCTAAAGGACGAAGTTCAGATAACATAAATTTACTTACTACAATATCTTGAGAACCGTCTGGTGTTGGTAAATCGGTAAATGAACCTGTTTGATATAATAGTTTTCCACCAGATAAATCCGTTGGATAATTCTTCATAGCATAATCAATCATTTGAAAGTTTCTGTCAATTGCAATTACATTATTCCCTTTTTGCACCATTTTTGAAGCAAGCAAGCCTGTACCGCATCCAATTTCTAATATAGATTCGGAACTATTAATTCGATTTATAATCCAGTTCTGAACTTCAATATTTACTCCTTTTGTTAAGGCAGTAAATTTAGAATCGTAAGTTTCTGGCTCTTCTTCTAGTTTTCGCATATAAACGACGGCCATAAGCAAACACTCTATTATTAATACATTAATTTTTATTTTAAAACACTTGAAATATTAAAGAGATCAATTTATTTTTGTAGTAGTTTTGCTGTTTTTAGAATATTGAATCCAAGAATTTCTGCTTGTTTTAACCGGTTTTCTTGGTTTAAAATATCACCTGGCTTGTCAGCAACAGCTTTTACCCCATGTAATTCACCAGGAACACATATAATTCCACATGAGAGCATCCATGCATGAATGGCATTAATTGTTATTGCTTGACCTCCCGATGTTCCATTACCAACCGCGATAGCTCCTCCTACTTTCCCTTCTAAAGGTTTTTTGACCTTTACCGCATAATGTCTATCAAGTAAGGAGAGTAATTGAGCACTAACATTTAGGTAATAAACAGGACTTGAGATTATAATTGCATTACACCATCGAAACGCATCATAAATCTCTTGCATATCGTCATTAATAATACAAGTACCAGTTTCCCTACATGAGTCGCAGGCATTACAAGGTTTAATTTCTAATTCGCTTAAAAGGAAAATTTTAACATTCCATGCATTATTTTCAAAAGGTTTTAGAGCATATCTTAGGAGGAGTTCACTATTCCCTTTCTTCCTAGGAGTCCCTGATATACCAATAACATTCATTCTTTTTCACACTTAATAATAACTTTATTATTATAATCCTCTTTAGCGCCTTCGGAACAACAACTTTGATCTTTATCTCCCATTTTTTATTGCCTTTTTAATTCATTTTTAAATTTTATTTTTAAGCTATTGAAGTACTAATAGAATGTATCACATAAAAATATTTCGATGTGAATTTAGATTTATAAATATGAATAAAATTTTTATAATTTCATTCCTTCTATTATAGTAACAATACAAAAATACAATGATATTTAGATGAAAGTAGAAAGAAAGAAAGAAATTAAAGACACATTATGTGGATGCAATGATTGTTCTAATGGTGATACATACTTCGAACGCCTACAACAAATTGGAAAAGCTCTAAAATTTGATCAAAAATTAAATTCGCTGTCAACATTTTTTAATGCTTTAGGAAACAAGGAACGTTTAACTATACTGACAGCATTAAAGAATAAAGAACGTTGTGTATGTGAACTAGAAGCGATCTTAGATAAATCTCAACCTTCAATTTCTCACCACCTTCGAGAACTAGAAAAAGTGGGCTTGATTCGAGGGTGGAAAAAAGGGAAATATACCTACTATACCTTATTAAAAAAAGAATTTGAAATGTATTTGGCAAATTTTAATCAAGAATTTAGTTTTGAATAAATGAAAAAACAGAAAGAATTCTTTTAAATGCAACAAAGAAAAAGAAGAATTAAGATTAAATAGATTCTGAATGCTTCTTTAGCATATCTGCGTTTGTTTTACCCATTCTTACTGCTAGCTCAGCTATAATTGAATCAAGATATACAAATGCCGCAATTTCAAATTGGGTTCCCTCAGTAGTTAAGATTGCGGTATCATCTTGAGGATCAGTACGATCTCGTTTTGTTCGCCCCTTTAATTTAATAGTAACATCAGCAATCCTTCCAATAATTGATTCTGTATGAGATGTTATTGACACAATTGCATATGGTTTTACAGTATTAACATAATTCTCTAATAATGATACTACAATCTTGGTAGTTCCCGATCCTGAGAGTACAATCAATATATCATTTTTAGTAACTGCCGGTATTGAAGCTAAATTGGTCACCATATATACCTCTGTTCCAAGATGGACTAAACGTGTGGAAAAGGCTTGAAGTATAAATGCACTCCTCCCAGAAGCGAGTAAAAAAAACTTTCGCTTGTTTATAATACCATCATAAACTAACTCAATGAATTTTTGAGTAAATTTAAAATGTTTATCCTTCTTGAGATGTTCAACATTTTCATCAAGATTTTTCATAAGTATCTCCATAGCACGAAAAAGGGTTTCTTTCGCTCTACCATTTACTTCAATCTGGTTTTGTTCCATGTTAGTTTTATCAACCATAATTATTTTCGATGTTTTTAATCCAATATTATATATAAAGAAGGATATAAAAAATACATTTTGGTTAATATTATTTTAAATTTTAGATATTAAAATACCTTGTATTAAGAGATTGATTAAGAAATTTGATATTTGCTAATAATGAAAGAATTAAATATCCTATAAAATATTATTAATTGTGCCCATTTATAGTGTCTTTATGAGATTAATTATTAATTCGATGATTATTGATCTCCAAATGGGCACACATATTTTAGAATGAAATTCTGACAAATACTAACTAGATTAAAAGAGCTCCAATTGCAGCACAAAATTCAGAGTTTTTTAAGAAAATTGCTTTTTTATTTTTTACTTTACATAATAGAGATAAGACTTTCTTTAAAATCCTATTTTCTTTTAAAAATCCACCACAAAACACGATATCTGTTACATCATTATTAGCTGCTATAACAGTAGCAATTGTACCTAAATTCTCACCAATCATGCAAATTATAGAATTAATAAAATCTTCTTTCTTTAAAGACTCATTCTTAAATTTCATGTCAATCTTGCCTAATGAAGCTGCTGTGAATTCTCTAAAAAGTAGATCCACTCTATTATCTTCGAGTGAGTATATATCTGAGACTTTTAAATCGACTTTATATCGATTTCCCTTTTTAGCTAAATTTATTGCTTCTTGGAAATCATTTAAATTGAATAATAATTTTATTATACCCATAAAAAAACCTCCCCCGAGAGCTGAGCCTCCCAAATGTTCAATGTGATCACTTTTTAATACAATCGATGTCCCTGTTCCTATAGTTACTACTATTGACCTTGAAAGATCTTTCTTTTTTTCCAGACTATAGAGAAATTCGATGCCTTTAACATTCGCATCGAATTCGTTTATTAAATTTGCCGTAAAATTTTTGGAATATTCTTTATATAAATCAAAGCTCTTTCCCCCTGTAAAACTGAAAATATTGAATTGACCTTTCTTTAATTTTAAAAATTCCTCGATTGTGGCAATACTAGTTTGTGTTGGAAAAGAAGTTAAAATTAATTCTTTCCCTTCTAAATATGCAAATTTCGAAAGAGTTTGTCCTATATCGATCCCTAGCTTATCTGAGGGAATTTTAATAATATTATCGCTTAGATTAATTTTTAACATCCTACCTATTACTTAACTTAAAATTCAATTCTTTCATTATTTTATATTATTAATTTAATAAATGAATTGCTTAACTACATTCTTTATGTTAGTCCAATCAAAATCAAAGAAAACTGAAGTTGTGATAAGTAAAGGTAATACTCCAAAAGAAAGTTTATTAAAAGGAATTGAACAACTTGGAGGGATTTCTAAATTTATTAGTAAAGATGATAACATTTTTATTAAGTTTAATTTAAACCTACCAGGAGGTTTCCCCACAAACACAAATTTTGATGTGCTAGAAACACTTATCACCTCTTGTAAACAAGCAGGAGCTGATAATATTTATTTAGGCAGTTTTCCGATTAGGGGAATTCCAATTAAGATTATTTCAGATTTATTAAACCTAAAGGAGCATTTTGAAACTCTTGGAGCAGAATTGGTATTTCTAGATAATAGTGATATTTTTGAGAATAAGGATATTAGCCAAGATCAATTAAAGAAAATTAAGTATGAATCGCTTACTCCAGTGGAAATGAATGGTAATGAGTTTTTTATCCCAGCCATAATTCTTAATTCAAATAAATTCATATCTGTTAATCAACTTAACGTAAACCCATTATTCAAGTTAAACCTATCTTTATTAAACTTATATTCAATCGTTCCTCCGAGATATCGAGTAATTGGAAAAAATGTAAAAGAGAATATTTCTCATAATCAATATAAGAAAGATTTAATATCGAATATTTTAGATATTTATGCAATTAAACAACCTAATTTAATTATTAATGATATATTTTACATCTTAGAAGGTGCTGGTCCTTATATATATAAAGATTCTAAAATAAAAACGACTAATTTAATGATTATCGGAGATGACGCAATTGCGGTTGATGTGGTTACATTAAACACATTAAATCTTGAAATTAACAGTAGTGAGTTAATATTACAAGCAAATAATAGAAATATTGATGTTCCCAAATTTTCTAATATCAAAATTTTAGGAGAAAAAGTTGAAGATACTAGGACTCATGTTGAATTATGTGTTTCAGAGCTTGAAGATATTAAAGTAAGGAATTTTACCATTAGTTCAGGTAAAATTTGTTCCGGATGCTTTAAACAAGCTTACCATTTATTAAATTTCATGAAAACATATATGGGAAAAGATCTAAAATATAATGTCAATAATTCCTTTTTAATTGGTGAAAAACCACCAGAGCCAAATCAAGCAAATAATTTTTTCCTTTTTGGAGATTGTGCCATAAATAATACAAAAAATTACAAATTTAGGAAAATTATTATAGAATCTAAAAAAGATCTCATAGGAGGAGCAAAAAGTAAGATTTTAAAGGAATCTAAATCCAAAAAGAAAACAAAAATTAAGGAGAAGCAAAATAAAAATATTTTAGATTTACCTGGTTGTCCTCCTAATATTTTTAATTGCTTGGAATTAATATTGAAATATTTTGGTAAGAAAGAGGTACCTAATCTAAACCTATTTGCAAATATTAACAGATTTTGGATTACTGGGAACTTAAATAATAAATTAAAACTCTGGGAGGCGCTCTAGTTAATTGATCAATAAAAAATTCAAGGATAATTGGTTAAAGATACTAAAGTTCAATGCAAATAGAGATATATTGGAAGATCCTGAGAAAGTAAAGGAATATTTTAGAATACCATTTAGCCCAATATCTATAAATGCTAATCTCTTGTATCAATTTTTTGAGCTTTTATATCCAAAATTTATAAATGACCAACAGAATATTCTTGATATAATAATATCAGATGATGATAAAAAGAATAAGGTTCAAAATTTATTTCTATATAAAACTAAGAAAGCGGGTATTCATGAGACTGTAGAATCCCTCCCTAATAATATAATTCGAATTAAAAGTCTAGAAATTGAAAACTTGGATGAAGTATTTGATAAAGTGCAAAAAACTATAATAAAAGAAAAAAGTGTCCGAATATCATCAATTCGTTTTTTTAGAAAAGAAGCTATTGATCTAATAAATAAACATTGTGAAGGGATAGAAGAAATCTCAATATATGAGTTTTTAGAGCGCTCTATGGGTTTAGTTCAAAAAATTATTAATCAAGATTTAGTTTTAATTTATCCTGAACCTATGGTTATTAAATTTCTTAGAAATAGTTTAGTATTGTTAGATAAAATCCAACTCCAAAACTTATTTAAAATCATAGAAGAAATTTTCCCTGAATTCAATCTTTCTTTACTAATAAATGGAAGTGGTATAAAAGTAATAGTTCATTTGCAGAAACAGTTATCTAAGTTTGGAAAATCTAATTTGGCAATAAATTTCTTAACTCCAGATGAGTTAGGCATTAACCTAAATAATTCAAACATAAAGGATAATTTAAATTTAATTCAAAAGAAATTAAAAACTGAAAATACATATTATATAAATCAAAATGATATTATCTCTTTTGTTTCAGATTCTTTCGAGCTCTCAGTTCCATTAAAAAAAGATAACGTACTATTTTTACTTCAAAAAGCTTTATTTGGTTATCGAAGTTTTGAGAATCACTGGGATATGGTTCCACGTCCTAAAATTTACAAAACATTAATTAGATTTATAATTCGACTATTTGGGTTTAATTTAAATCTTAAAAAACTCTCACATTGGGCAATTCCCGATTTAATTTTTAATTACATTGATTTTTACATAGGACTAAATTCTAGAGTCTTATTTATTATTACTGATCAAGAAAAAAACAAGAATGGGAAAACATCTCGAAATAATATTTTTAAGAACTCATGTAATAACATTTTTCTATTAAAATTTGAAGAAAGTACATTAAAAAATATAACAACAATTGATAAAGAAGAGCTTTTTTCAGGTACATATAACTCAATATATTCAATTAAAGAAAAAGTAGCAGAAAAATTTGGCTATACTTCCGCTGTTATTGTTTTTGATAAATTTCTGCTTCAGAATATCATTAAATATTTTATTTTCAGCCATTCGAAATTTTCTTTTTTCCCTCGATTTAAAACATTGAAGATGTTGAAGAACGAGAAGTTTTTTAGGATACATCCGGAATTTTCATTTTATACATTAATTAAAAAGAGGAGAACAACAGCTCTAATAAAATTATTATTACCAATATTAATTGATAAACATGAATTTTAACGTTATCATTTATTTTATAAATCCTTTAGTTACTCAATAATTCAGCATTTAAAATAGCACTAACTATCCCTGTAGCACCTAAAATCCCTACTTTAAACTTTGTCATCAGAAAACCTATAGAAATTAATTTTCAATATTTTAAAAGAAAAAAAATACTTTTTACTCTATAATCAATTAAGGGCTATATTATATATTCTCAAAAATCTATTTTTGTTAACTTTTTATTTTTAAAAATCTTTAAGTAAATAGAAATCAAGAACATATTTGAGATATAAAATTATTATTAACTATAATTATTATGTGATACTTATGCCAGGACCATTTGATGAACTAGAAAAAGAAGCAGAATTCTTAGAAAAACGATCAAAAGAAGAATTTAATCAGAAAAATTTTACATCAACGATTTCTTTACTTGAGGAAGCGAAAGAGATTTATTCGAAATTAGGATATAACGGCAAGATTGGAATGATTAAAAAACGTATATTCCAGGTAAAAAATTTAGTTAAATTTGAGAAACAGGATACAATCGTAAAAACTAAAGGTGAATTTGAATTTCGGCAACGTGTTGATAAAGTTTTGGGAGAAAAAGAAAGATACGCTGATAAAAAACTGGCAGAACAGAAAACTTTGTCCACAGATATGAAGAATAAGCTTGAAAAGATCAATTTACTCCTAGAAAAGGCAGAAAAAGAAGAAAAATTAGGAAAATATCCAAGAGTGATAGGAAGATATGAATATCTTTTAGAATTATATAAATCAATACCCAAAGAAATAGTAAATTTTTCTAAAGAAATTTATGAAATTGAAAAGAAAATTGCGATGTTTCGTGAAAAATTGTAAATTTGCTAATTCTTTTTATTAAAAAAAAAAAGTTTATGAATTTTTATGAAAAATCCTTTTAATAAATTCTATCATGTTCCAAATTCAAAAGAATTTTTAGATATTGCTTTTAAAAGAGGGATGAAGAGTTCTGCTCAAGTCTCTCAGAATGCTCCAATACTAATTAAAGCAAAAAAGAAAGAATCTAAGCGTATAAAAGTTGCTATTGAAGAAATCATAGATAGAATTCTAAAAGTCATAAAAATGGTTCCAATTATCGATGATCTCCCTGATTTTTATAGAGAGTTAGCATCCATTTTAGTTAATATTGATGAATTGAAATTAACCCTAGGAAAAATAAATGGAATTTTACCCGTTCTTAGAAAAATTAAACGAGAATATATTAAAAAATTAAATAGAATAGAAGCTCCAAAAGAGGGTGATCAATTACGAAGAGCTGCTTTTGGAAGGATATCCTCAATTATCAATAAACAGAACAAAAATCTTGAATATCTAAATAAGATTAGAGGACGTTTGAGAGAAATACCTTCAATTGATTATACTATGCCGTGTGTAGTTGTTGCGGGATATCCAAATGTAGGAAAAAGTAGTATAGTTAAAAATATATCAACAAATAAAAAAATAGAAGTGAAAGAATATCCCTTTACAACTAAAAAATTATACATGGGGCATTTAGAAATTGAAAGAAGATTTGATAAAATTAAAATTCAATGCCTAGATACTCCTGGGATTTTAGACCGTCCTATGGGTAAAAGAAATAATATCGAATTACAGGCGATTTTAGCTTTACGCTTAATATCTGATCTTATAATTTTTGTTTTTGATCCAACTATAAGTTCAGGATATAGCGTTGAATCTCAAATTGAATTATATAATGAAATTAGGTATAATTTTTCAAAGGAAGGTCAAATAGAAATTCTTATTATATTTAATAAAATGGATTTAGCTAGAGATTCAGAAATTCAATATTTAAGAGAAAAAGTAAACCTGAAGGAAAATGAATATTATTTAATTAACGCTCTTACGGGAGAGAATCTTGATAAACTAATTAGTGATTTAAAAGAACGATACAGGGGTAATGAGTAATAATCATTTTGGGCCTGGATATTGGAGGAGCAAACACGAAAGCGGTTTTAATACACTTTAAAGATAAAATAATTGCTAAGTCTTATTTATATATAGAATATTTTCCATTCTGGGAAAAAACAATTAAAGAAATCCCTGAAATGTTAAGCAGAGTAATTGAAAATTTATTCGAAAAGAATAACTTTAACCTAGAAATGATTGACAATTTTGCCGTTACCATTACAGCTGAACTTTCCGATGCATTCCAAACGAAAAGAGAGGGAATCTTAATAATTTTAAACGCACTTAAAAAAGTATTTAATAAGGAGAGATTGAGATTTATTACAAATGAATGTAAATTTATTGATTATAGCATAGCTAAATCTAATTATTCCTCAATTGCAGCAGCTAATTGGGCGTCATCAGCTTTGTTTTTGGGAAAGTTTACACCAACATGTGTTTTAATTGATGCAGGTTCAACAACGATTGATATTATTCCTATATACGAATCAGTTCCAGTACCAAATGGAAAAGATGATATTTCTCGTCTAATAAACCATGAATTAATCTATACAGGAGGTTTAAGAGCGACAATTCCTTCTATTTCTCATCATATTCCTTATAAAGGTAAAAGAATACGTGTGTCATTTGAAAAATTTGCGTTAATTTCTGATGTTCATAGAATTTTGAATAATATCACAGAGGAAGAATACATTAATGATACTGCTGATAATCGTTCAAAAACCTTAGAAAATTGCTACGCTCGACTTTCTCGGGTAATTTGTATGGACCTTGAAACAATTTCAAAAGAAGATTTAGATTTAATAGCTAATTTTATTTATCAAAAACAATTAGATATTATTACAAGAGAAATTAGAGCTTTTATGGATAATCTTACTATAAGATTCAAGGAATTTAATGATAATCCTAAATTTGTAATAACTGGTTTATCTGCTGATTTTCTAATAAGAAAACCACTCCAAAATTTAGGATTTACCAATATTATCAATTATGAGAAATTAACAAAAATTCCTGACAATATTAGCTCATCAGCTTTCGCTGTTGCGGGAGCATTATATAATCAAATACAACATACATGATAAAAATATGAAATATAAAACTGCTGTGTTTAAAATTGGAGGAAAAATCTTTGAAGATTTTGAAAATTTGAAATCTACAATTTCTCAATTGAAACAATTATATGATGAAAATTTGATTGATAAAATAGTCTTAATTCCCGGAGGTGGCTCGTTCGCAAACTTTATTCGTAAAATATATAGTGAATTAAAGTTTACTGAAGAAATTGCTCATTGGATGGGAATTATCTCTATGAACTATAATGGATTAGAGATAAGTAAGAAATTTCCTAGCTTACAAGTTATTGAAAGCTATGATAAATTAAAAGAAAACAGTAAAACTTTCTGTGTATTTTTACCTTACGAATTTATAAAAGAAAATGACAAATTGCCCCATAGTTGGGATGTTACATCTGATTCGATATCATTATTCATAGCGAAAAAACTCGAATTAAATGAATGTTTTTTAATTAAAGATATTGATGGTATTTTAAATAATAAAAATCAGGTTATAAAAGAGATTTCTACTTCAAAATTCAACGATATGAAAAAATCAGGTAAGTTAGCTGAATTTTTGTCTAAAAATAACGGATTAAAGGAAAAAACAACTCCAATAGATCCTTATACAACGATTTTGATAAATAAATATAAGATTTCTTGTATTATTTTAAATGGATCAAAAAATTACCAGAGAATCTTAAATTACTTTAAATCAACTAAACCAGAAGATAAAATTTACACAAAAATCATATAAAAAACTATTCAAGCAAAATAGCTTGGGTTTAATGATAATTTTGTTAAATTTTAGGATTAAAATTAAAGTTTTAATTAAATTGAACTTAAATTATAATTAATATAATAATTAAATTCAACAAAAACAAGAGTGAAATCAACATGGATATTGAAGAAATGAAAAAAAATGCAGAATTTCTAATAAAAAATATGAAAGGGATGGAAATTCCTGGATCTACAACTGTAAACATTAGATATAGAAATATGGTTAATTTTGCTAAAGTTTATGGCATATCAGATCCCAAATATATTGGGTCAGAGGAACAAGGCGTTGTCGCATGTCATGCGTTTGCTAACTATTTTACAATCAAAGCAATTTACAAATTGCTTTTAGGGTTTAAATTAAATCAAGATGGCAAAGAACGTGGAATTATGCTTGATCCAGGTAAACTTTTACATGCAGGTAATCGATATAATTGGGAAGGATGCGTTGATGTCAATCCTGGGGATAAACTAACAGTTACAGGAAAATGTACTGCTGTAAAGTTAGTAGAAAAAAATATGATGTTGTTTGCTGATTTTTTAGTACATGTTAAAAATCAAAATAACAAACCAGTTTGTGATATTACAATTTCTGCTGGTTTTCGTAAAGGAGGGTATTAAAATGGTTAAAATCTCAGATTTGGAAGTTGGACAAGTATTAAAAAATGAATTTGAAGGAATCACAAGAGATCTACTAAAACAATACGCAAAGGCATCAGGAGATACGAATCCTATTCATACTAATGATGTTGTGGCTGAAAGAGCAGGACTTAAAGGGGTTATTGGTCATGGATTACTAAGTTTTGGCTTTATTTCGAAATTATTCGAAGATTTTCTCGAACATGGGAAATATGGGAAAATGATTGATATTAAAGTACAAATGCGAGGTATGGTAAGGTGTGGTGATCTTCTCATCACTGAAGCAACAGTTAATAAGATTGAAGGTAAAAGAGTACATTTTGACGTAGTACAAACAACCGTAACAAGTGTTGATATAAAGGATAAAGATGGTAAGGTTTTAAAACAATTTGAAGCTGGTGAAAGAGGTTATATATCAGAAAAAGATATTGAACGAGGTTTAGTAAAGACTAAAGAAGTACCCGAAGGAACTTTAACTTATCGAGAAAGAATAGCAACTCCTGGAGAAGCTATCATTGAACTTTTTGAATAGAAATAAAAAAATTCTATAAAACTTTTAATATCTTAATCTTTTTTTATATATCTTTCAAATATAATGCGTATTCTTCCAATAATTACAGTTATTGAAATTTTGAATTTTAGAAAGATTTAGTTATATCATTTATTTATAGATTTAATCAACGAACTATGGTAAGAGTAGATAGTTCCTTTGAAGTATCTAATATAAATATAAATATTTATACTACTTTGATAGAAGAGATATTTGAAATAATAATTTAAAAAAAAAAATTCTGTTTTCCTACCACATTGACAACCCAAGAACCCTTAGACTCCCAAGAACCCTTAGATACCGAAAAAATAGAGAGTTTAATTATAAATGGGTATAATGAAAAGGCTGCTGAGGAATTATTTGGAATTATTGAAAATTATAAAAACCATTCCGATAAAGAATTAATTTATCGAAGTCTTAGCTTACTAAATTTAATTTGTGATAAATCTCCTTCGATTTCGACGAGATCAATAAAAAATTTAAATCAGTTTGTTAACGATTCTGATTCTTGGATTAGATTAGTTTCATTAGAAATCTCATATCAGATAAGTTTGTTTAGACCTAATCTCTTACTTGAATTACTTGAAAAAATTCGAGGACGTTTATATGACCAGGATCCTTCTGTAAGGAGACTAACTGTAAAGATCATAGGTAATCTGATCTTATCTTTATATATAGAAACGGGTGAATTACAAGAAATAGTTGAAGAATACACAGAGAAACTAATGGATAATGACTGGAAAGTTAAATTAAATGTAATTAAAACAATCCAGAGGGTTTTAAATCAAGATTATACGAAAATTCGAAATTTAGAACCTCTATTATCAATGGTAATTATTAATCTAAGAGATGAAGATGATGATGTTGCTAGAGCAGCAGCAGAGCTTTTGAAAATTCATGGGACATATTTCTTGACGAAAGAGAAGATATTTTATATCTTATTAAACCTTCTCTATAATGAGGAGAATCGTGTTAAAGAACTCATTATTTGGCTTTTTGGAGAAATTGGTAAAGAAAAATCATCAGAGATAATCTCAATAATCCCAAAATTGATTAATATCTTAAAGGAAAAAGATTATAGAATTCAGTCAAAAATTATTGAAGCACTTGTCAATATTGCTGAAAATAATTTTGATCAAATTTGGGCAAATTTATTGCATTCTCTATTAGAAGCAAGTGATTCTAATTATAGAAATTCTTTAATAAATGCAATTTTTCATCTTTGTCGAAAAAATATTATTGAAATATTTCCATATTTGTTTGAGGAATTAGAAAATCCATCTGAAAATATTAGAGAAGGTATTGCATTAGTATTTAAACGTTTATTTGAAGAATACCAGATTGAAATAGAAAATGAAATTACTAAAATCATCTACCAGTTAGAATCACGATTTTGGCGAGAAAGAAAGAAGACTATCATATTATTACAAAATACATGTTTTATCTTAGAAAGTAAAAAAATTGCGGTGTGGATTACAATTGAATTGAACAATGCTTTAAATATTGAAAAAGATCCAGAAGTTAAGGATGAAATCATTTATACATTAAAAAATATTAGGTCAAAATTTTCAGATATTGACGATACTATTGAAAGAATTAATAATGAATTATCCATATTTGAGAAGAGAATTGTCGAATTTCAAAAAATTCCTGCTCAATTTAGAGAAAAATTAAATTCATATATTCAGAATTTCAAGTTTAACGATACAGAGATTCAGTTAAATAGAAAGTATAGTAAAATTCTCAAAAAAATCAAAAAATTTGATAATATTATTAAAAAATTTGACTACAAAAGATTAGCATTCGAATTAGTCGAAGACTGGGAAGATACAAGAGTACAAATTATTGAAGAATTAAGTATTATTAAAGGCTTCATCTCAGAAATCTGTGAAGAGAAAAAATCCGAATTTGTTTCGAATTTGAAAGAAAAAATTAATGTATTAACTAATCGCGTTGATGTTTTGAAAGCAGAGTTTGAATATATCAAAGAAAAAAAATTCGAAATTGAAATTGATGAAGGAGTATCTAATGTTGAATTTATCTATAGCCAAGATGATAAACTTGGATATATAACACAGATAAGAAAAAAATTATTTAAACTAGATGGTGATATTAGAGAATTACTAATAGGTAACGTTGAATTTAATGAAATCTTCAAAGATCTTCTGCAAAAATGGGTTGAAACTAAAATTGACATCCAAGAGTATTTGAATGACCTAGATCGCCAAATTAAATTAATGAAAGATAAACTGATCAATTATTTAACTCAGCCAGGAATAATTACTGAAAGTGCAAAAAGCACTGAGTTCAATGGAATTAGTAATGAATTAAGCTTTCAACTACTTCAAGGACATATACAATCAATCATTACAGAGAGAATTGAAGGTATGAAAAATTTCAATGAGGATTTTACTAAATTAATCGAAAAACTTGATACCCTAATAAAAAAAAATGAATTTTCAGATGCACAAAGATTACTAGAAATGAATTCAACCCAAATTCAAAACTACATCGAAGATACTGAAAATCAAATTGATGCAATTATAGGAAGAGAAAATGTATTTGAAGATAATAATGTTTTTAATTTATATATAAGACCCTATCTTAACAAAATTAATGCCTTAAAAGAATTATTAATAAATCGATTAAAAAATTTTGTTAGAAAATCTAATAATAAGCTATATCTAAATCAGATTAAATACTACCTCAAAATGATTAATCCCATTAAGTTAGATCTACTTGCTAATTATATTAAATTAGATATCGAACGATTAAAAGACTTAGTTCTTAAATTTATAAGTAAGAATAAGTTGAATGCTAAAATTATAAATGAAAAATTATATTTCCAACAAATTGAATCCGAGATACATGACTCAAAAGAAATTCTCTTCTTTAAGAACATAAAGACAATCGGAAATGAAATTTATCTCAACTTTAAATTAACTAATCCCTCAAATTTTGATTTCAAGGATTTGCAGATATCTCTAAAGGTACCCTCTTATCTTAATTTTCAACGAAAAGAAAGTTTTCCAAAATATCTACAATTAAATGAATTAAAACCTGGAAAGAATTTCCAATTCAATTATGTGCTTAAAGTAGATAAACAGAAAGAGCTTAAGAAAAACCTGTTTGACCCTTCGGCTGATGAAATTAAACTGGACTTACATTATAGAGATGAATTCGATATTGCCCGAAAGACTACAAAACATATAGATTTATTTATTCGATAAATTTACATGAAGATTTCAAATATTTATATTCTTTTTTTCTAACTATAAGATATTTTAACGAATTTATTTATAATATAATCTCGTTTATCGGAAAAATAAATAAAAAATATGGAAAAAATTAATATATATATCTATTCTATCTTACTCTACCAGTAAATTTATGCAAATTTATAGAACGAGGTGAAGAATGCAAGAAATTGAGAGTTATCGATTAACTTTACAGACTAAATTGTTCGGGTGAAATTGTAAATTATCAAGGGAAAAATTAGAAGAACTCCTGACTAATGTTGGACTAAATAGTGATTTTGAAGATTCTGCTCTCATCCCTGTACCAAACACTAATCTTGTCATGGCTAAAAATATAGATATATTCACACCTATTATTGACGAACCCGAAATTATGGGAGAGATTGCTGTTGCTAATGTTACCAATGATATATTTGCTCTAAATGTCCCAAAAATATCTGGTATGCTCGTATTTCTAGGAATAAAGAAAAATATGCCTATGTACATAGCAGAAGGAATATTAAATGGAATCAAAAATTTCATGGAGAATAAACTAAATTCGAAAATTCTTGGTGGACATACAATATATTCAGAATGGCCATTAATAGGAGGAGAAGCCTCGGGATTTGTAGATAAGAGCAAGATTATTAAAAAAGATTTTGTGAAAGATGGTGATAAGTTAATTCTTACAAAGCCAATAGGAAATCAAGCAATTATGGCAGCATATAGACTTCAAAAAAACAATCCAGAACTCTTGGAGAACTATTCTATAAACGAGATTGATGCGTCTATAGATCTGGCTGTGAAATTAATGATTACGCCTCTTCAAGATGTTGTAAAAACTATTCATACATATAATGATATTTCATTTATTCATTCAATGACTGATATCAGTGGTTTTGGTCTCGCAGGACATTTAAAAGAAATGCTTCAAAATTCGCATCTCTCAGCAATAATCGAAAAGATTCCTAGTATTAAACTGACAAGTGATTTAGCTTATGAATTTGGATATAAATTTGATGAATGTGAAATGCCAGAAACTGCGGGTGGGATGCTTCTATCTGTTGATCACGAATTTGCTGAAGAATTTTCACAGCGACTTGATAGTGAATACGGTGTGGAAAATTGGATTATAGGCACGATCGATAACATGAATAAACCTAAACATGTTCGCGTTTCCAAAAACGTTGAGCATATTGAAATTACAAAAATTTAACGATGTCAATGAAATAAGCAGAAACACATCATTGTGAGCGCTTATTGAGAATTCTGTTGTGCAACAGCATCGAATATAATTGGTTGTTTTTACTTCTTATTTTTATTATTATTAGATTTATTTATCGATAGAATTGATAAATAATATCGAAAGTTTTTATAGATAGTTAGAATTTGATTTATTGACTAACTATTAATCAAAATTTAATAAAAATCATAAAAAGTTGAGGTGTATGGACAAAGAAACAAAATATCGATTAACTACAGATGTAAAGATACACGGATGAAGCTGTAAACTCGGGCAAAACGATTTAAATGATTTATTAGCGAATGTGGGATTAGCGGGAGACATCGAAGATGCTGCGATTGTACCCATACCTAACAGTGATTTGGTTCTTGTGAAAAATATTGATATTTTCACGCCCATTATTGATGAACCCGAAATAGCGGGTGAAATTGCTGCGTGTAATGTTACAAATGATATATTTGCAATGAATGTTCCTGAGATATCGGGAATGCTTGTATTCTTAGCAATAAGTAATAGAACTCCAATAAAAGTAGCTGAAGGGATTCTAAAGGGTATTAAGTATTTCATGGAAGAAAAGATAAATTCTAAAGTGGTTGGTGGGCACACCATTTATAGCGAATGGCCATTAATGGGGGGTGAAGCCTCTGGATATATACATAAAGATGCCATTATTCAAAAACAAGGAGTAAAGAAAGGAGATAAATTAGTTTTAACCAAACCAATAGGATTACAAGCAATTATGGCATCCTATAGGATTCTTAAAGACTTTCCGGAAATGTTAGAACAATATTCGACTGACGAACTTCAAAAATCTATAGATCTTGCTATAAAAATTATGACAACTCCTAATCAGAATGTTGTCAAAGCAATACACTCCTACGATGATTTTTCATTTGTCCATGCATTAACTGATATTACTGGATTTGGCTTAGCTGGTCATACTGCTGAAATGCTTCAGAATTCTGATCTCTCTGCAATAATAGAAACCGTGCCCTCGATAAAATTTTCTGAAGTAATATCTCATGAGTTAGGATATGCTTTTGATGATTGTAGATGCCATGAAACTGCGGGAGGCATGCTTATTGCCGTTGATCCTACTAGTGTAGAAGATTTCACAACAACACTTACAAGTAATAAAATTTCTAATTGGATCGTGGGAACAATAGATAACGTTCAGCCGGGTTTAGTTAGGATTTCAGAGAATGTTCAAAATATTGAATTTACAAAAATTTAAAGATGTCGATGAGATAAGTTGAAACACTTTATAGTGGGGACTTATTGAGAATTCCACTTGCATGGTGGCATCTAAATTGAAAAATGTTCTTCTGAAAGGGAGTTAAAGTTTTATATAATTAATAAAATCATCATACCATTTGTAAGGTCTAACTTCCCCAGAATTATTTTTTTTTTTAATTATTATGCTTTATAACTTTTATTAATAAATCCTTAAGAACTACTGATTCTTTAGTTTATTTAAGAGATCTTCTATTTCTTGGTAAAGTTCAGGATAGAATTTTTTAAAAAGCCTAAACCAATCCTTTCCAAGCATTCCTCCAGCAATAAATCCGCATAAAAATCCTAAAAAGAGAAGAAGTTCGGGGGTTAAATGAAAAATTTCGACTGGGAAAAGCTCCAATCTATATATTACAGTACTTAAAGCTATACTAGTTAATACTATTGCAAAACGAAACATTTTATGCTTTGGAATTTCAAAAAAATGAAGATTTTCTCCACCTAATTCGTTGAAAATCGCTGATTTATATTTAATACTAGAATCTTCTTCTTTTTCTGTGTGTTTTTCAATGAATTTACCTTGAAGTAAATCATTCCAATCTCTAAATAATAAAAAACCTCCAAAAAATAGAAAATAAAATAGAAAAAGGAAAATAATCTCTAATATAAAGTTAAATTCGTTCAAAAAAACTTCATACTGAGAGAGAACAAATGATAAAATCATTAAAACGAATGTAACCAACATTAATACAGCACCCAAGAATGACTCATGGATGTGGTATTTCCCTTCGAATGTCTTACCTACATATTTTGAGCTATCCTTTCTGATATAATATATAGTGAAAAGGATCATTCCCGGAGGTATTATTGCATATACAAGAAAAACAATAAAATCCCAAAAATCCCACCAAAATGGTAACCAATTGAGAAATCCCTTTAAAATGTAGTAAGTATAGAATGATACTCCAATTATGATTATATATATCGTTATTTTTCTATATAATTCAATATCAATTATAAACATAATAAAAATGAAACTTATATTAATAATAAGAATCGAAATCATTCTAATAATTATAAATTCGAAAGATTCTACAGTATATAACTGTTTCATGTAAAAATAGAGAATTAAACTAATAGAAATTAAAACTGCTAAAATTATAAGACTAAATTTCTTTTGCATCAAAATAAATTATGTATTAAATTACTCCTTATTAAAGCTTAGTTTAAGCCCATAAAAAAAATTATATTTCACGCTCAAGATTTTGAAAAGTACAAGAAAATAGTACCCCTCATAGAGAATTTAAAAGGTGTAATGAATGGCTAACTTCTGCATATAACTCCTTAAGAATTTTTATCACATTGAATTGAATTCTCTTTCCTTAATCTTGCCGTTAAGGCTTACGACAATTTCCCTTATTTCATTTAGGACTTTAGCAACCAGTTGTTCATCGTTCTCTATATTAAAAGCAGTTATTGAAACCTCAACCTGAACTGCTAAACCAATTCTGGGATGAGTTTTAATCCATAGTTGAGGATATTTTTCTTCAAGTTTTGAAATATAGGGAGCAATTTGAGATTCTCCAATTCCCATAAAAGTGAACCCCTTCTCCATAAATTTACCTTGTTCTTCTTTCAGAATTGGTATAATTATATTTCTAAAAATCGATTTCATCTCAGCGGGCACACCTGGCAAAATAATAACAGTAGTATCTCTTTCAATAATTTTTACACCCGGAGCAGTACCTACAGTATTAGGTAAAGGAGTAGAGTTTTGCGGCAAATGTGCCATTTTTTCCCTTTCTTTTGTCATACCTTCAAGTTTTAAAAGACCTTTATGATAAGCACGTTCATAAGTTTTCTTAATTGAATTATAAGCTTTTTCGTTTAATATGAGCTCTCGTCCTAAACCTTTAGCAATACCTTCCAAAGTCATATCATCAAAAGTAGGACCAATACCTCCTGATGTTATTATTATATCAGGTTTTCGTTGCAATATTTTTTTAAATGTACTTGAGATCGTTTCTAGATCATCACCAATAGTGGTAATTCTTTTAACTTGATGTCCATACTTCGTGATTCTTTTTGCCATCCAGTTTGAATTTGTATCTTGAGTCTTTCCAATAAGGATTTCATTTCCAATCATTAAGAGTTCAATAATCATAAGAAAATCATCAAAAAATTCTTGTTATGTTTAATTTTATAAAACTTGATATTTTTTAATTAATTTACTCAATTACCAATAGATTAAATAAAGTGTTATAAAAAGAATGACGATTGAAATCGATGACGCAGGGACAGGAGACCTTGTAGGAGATGCATTTATTGGTCTTCTAAGGAAAGAAACCGGAGAATTAGTTTTTAAGGCATTACCCGTTGAGCTTTTTCAAGGTGAAAACTGGCAAAACAAGAAACCGTTGGAAGTTACTGTTGATCTAGTACGAGAGGGACTAAAAGAACTAAATTTCCATAATCATACTGAAAAAGTAGAACTTTGTAGGGGGAATATTTTCGATAAGGTAAGGTATTACTTTATAGAAGAAGGTATAAATTACGAAGATGCTATAGTTGAGGGAAAATTACAGGATGCTGTAGAGGGAAAATTAATTGAACATCTTCGAAATGATATAGGAGTGAGGTCAAGACAATTATCTACTAGAAGCGGAGCCAAACGCTTCTTTATTTTGTTTAACTGGGTTACTTATGATTTTTATAAGAGAGAAAAATATGTAAAGTCAGGATTTAAAAAATGGAATACGGTATGGCGGGATCGAGCAATTGAAAAATATAATAAAATAAAGAAATCTTAAACGAGGAAAAATCCGTCTTCTTAGTAAAAATTTTCTTATAAAATTAGTTTGTTAATTTATCTTGATCTTCTAATCTAGATTTGTTCCACAATTTTTACAAGTTTTATCTGTAAGCAAGTTCTTATCATATCCACAAGCAAAACAAATCTTATTCTTACCATCTTTAGTTTGCTCAAAATTAAGCCTATCTTGTCGTTTAGAACCTTCTTCTGAACCTTCTTGTTTTTTAACTTTAAAATAGTCGCTATCTAAAGCTTTATCAAGTTGTTTTTTTACAAAATCTTTATCATGAGGTGTGACTATTTCAAAATCTTCTGAGGTTTCAATTTCTTTAAATCCTTTAGGTAAGCTTTTAAGATCAGAATCTTCAATAATTTTCTGACTACTACTAGTATCTGAGCTTGAAGCTGTTGTTTCAATACTTTCTTGTCCTTGAAAATCTTCACTCTCACTTTGAATAGTTTCAGATGAAAGTTCTACGTGTGTAGTTTCTTGCGGAGATACAATATTTTCCATATATAATTCTTTTTCTAATTGCTTTGATTTTAAGATTTTTACATGTTCAAAAATTCCTTTTGTTCGATTCATAAGCATGTTTCTGAATGATGCATCGAGTTTTGGATTTTTCGATAAACTAATTGTCATTTCAGAAATTTCTAACCATAGTTTTATAGCTGATTTAATATCACCATTTTTTTCATATCTTTTTGCTGTCGCTATCCTAACTGCTAGCTCTTTATTAAATTGTGTAATGTCCATAATGGAATCTTTTTTTTCTTCTTTTAAATACAATGTTTACAAATAAATTCTAATATAAAATCTTTATTCGAATGTTGATACAAAATTTAATATTTAAAATCACTATTAGTTATATAAGTGTATATTATGTCTCTGAGAACATTAACTACTTAAGAGCAATTGATTTATGACAATTCATCCATTTTCAGTTAATGAAATTAATAATTTAAGAGATTTTGTAGAAAAAAATGGATGGAAAATAGAGGCGGGTGTAGAAGATTACTTTCGGTATAGTATAAAAAAAAAGAAATTAGTCCTTTTCACGATTAAATTTCCAATAACTTTCCCTATAAGAATTAATATTCCTTTTGAAGTTGTAAATTTTCGTCTTTCAATAGCCTTTCAATTTTGGAATTTAAATCAAGAGATTTTTATTCTAATACTTTATCTGATGAAAGCCATTAGGAATTTGGCATTATCATTAACTTTGGAAAATAAATTCCCATTAGATGGAAAAAAGCAACAACTTGGAGATTTATTAAATTTAGTAATTCCAGAACTTATAAAAAATGAAAATGAAAGCACTTGGTTAAATCGCATAAGAATTTCACTGATGAATAAAAGAGATAAATTAAAAGATTATTCTGATCAAGAATTAAACCAACTTCTAAATTTCCTACAAAATCTTGGATTAAAACCGAGCTTTAAAACACCTTGGGATTTGAAATATGGAATTCCTAAAATTCGAACCTCTGAAACCCTACTTTTTTCAAATGAAGGAAACTATGATGAATTTTTTATTTTAGAGAAGGGTTATTTTACGTATTTTAAAGACCTCGAATATAATAAATTTTATCTCAGAAGCTTTTTCGATAGTTATACTCCATATATACTAAATGAATTATTTAGTGATATTCCAGAGTTTAAATTAGAGATATTTGTAGAAAATTGGGTTAAATTTTCACGTCAAATATTGAATTCTTTAGTAGAAATTCTAAAAACAAGAGAAATCAACCTAACAGAATTTATTCAATTTCGTCCAGAAAAAGAACTTTTATATAATCCTCATAATTTCGTAGAGGATCAAAATAATTTTCCTTTTTCTGCTTTAAATTATGAAAGTTCCATAACAAAAGAGCTATTTTCTATTAATAAAAATCTATTTAATAACCCCCCTACGAATTTTGAAGTAATAGAATCTATGAATCAATACATTGAAGTTGAAGAATTAATAAAAAATTATAGATTTGAAGAAGCTGCTAAAGTTCTAAATGAATTATTAAAAGTGTTTAATAAAAATCAACAAAAAAAAGTAATTATATCAATTCTCCTTAAATTAACAAAGATCGCGACACTCTTAAACCATGATGATACAGCTATTAATTATTTACAGAATGCATTAGGCGTTGCAAAATCTGGAGAAATCTCAGTAGATTTGATTATAAGAGTACACTATAAATTAGGAGTAATTAATTATAAAAGGAAAGATTTTGAAAAGGCATCTAATCATTTTAACATTATTATTAATTTTCTAGAAAAAGAAGAAATTTCAGCTAATAAAGAAGTATTTTTAGGCTTAGCCAATCTTTATATTGGTTTAATTTTTTTGGAACAAAATAAAATTGTTGAATCTAAACTCCATTTCAAGAATGCTTTTCGCATTGGAAATGATCATTTGAAAGTGAAAATAAAATATTTTTTACTT